>Ga0268298_10003157_pt1 | contig 17118 bp, 13 predicted proteins | sample WWTPWeurt_MetaG_FD_194462 | JGI IMG/M metagenome (GOLD analysis project Ga0268298, IMG submission 194462) | Activated sludge microbial communities from WWTP in Nijmegen, Gelderland, Netherland - WWTP Weurt | ecosystem: Engineered > WWTP > Aerobic digester > Activated sludge | place... | reverse complement strand
TAAGGTAGGTCGCGGTTCATCTTCTTTCCAAATATACAACATACGAATTTCAGATTTTACTTTACCATCGGGCGATTCAATCGTTGGTTCATACTGTACTTTTCTTTGTAAAATAAAATTTTGTGGATCCTTCACAGCTTCAATATCTTGTTTTGTAACATTAAAAATAACTCCTGAACCACTAAATGAAAACAATGGTTTTAATACATAATTTTCAAGGTCGTTCGGAATTTCCTTTAATTCGTTGAGAAAGGTGCATTTGGGCACAAATTCACTGTTTAAAAAGGGCATGATATATTTACTAATTCTAAAAAACCAGTTTGGATGTCCTGCCCATTCAACATCTACTTCATCGGTCATTTTAAAATCATAGCTTAAATCGGTTCGTTGAACCAGTTCATCAAAAATAATTCGGTTGTAAATCCGATAAATAGGCGTTTTTATACCATCTCTAGTATAAAACAATTTCTTACCTTCTTTGATTATCTTAGTCAAACAAACAGCTTTAATTCCCAATTTCGATTCAGTATAAATAAAATCAATTGCTGTATTTTGCTTCTCTGGCTCCACTTCCAGCAATATTACATTTTCGGGAGCATGCTTACCTAAAAGTGCATCCTTTACTATATTCCAATAGGATGCTTCATCTAATTCATTGAAATAATGACTAAACTTTGGATCCACATCAAAATATTGTTGGTATTTTTTAGCCAATAAATCCTGGTAGCCATATAAACTGGGAAATCCCTGCAATTCTATTAGTTGAGGAGTTAATTCTCCTTTATCATCTTTACATACAGCAAAATCAATTGCTAAACAAAGCGTATGCGTGTCTTCTCCGGGAACATTTAAATGCTTGGGAACAGCATTTTCAGTAAGCTTTTTGAAATCGTCACGGCAAATAAAATCAATCATTGAATCGCAAGCACGAATTAGCTTTTTCTTTAAATATGCTGGAACAAATACTGGAGTTTCGGCAATTCTAAAAGGTATGGTATAACCAAAACTTGTATTTAAATCATTTAAAAATGCGGCATATTTTTCGTCATTGAATGAAGCATTGTATTTTTTTCGCGCTGCGTTTACCATGGCTTGTCCTTTATTAGTAAGTGATTTGCTGATGTACAAATTTATACGAATATAAAATTATTTTCAATGTGGATTATTAAAATTGGGATGCTAAACTTTTTACTAAATTCAGCAATTTTATTGCTTCATGAAACTGTTACTACTCGACAATTACGATTCATTTACTTATAATCTGCAACACTTAATTCAAAAGGTGAGTGATTGCGAAATAGTTGTTGTTAGAAATGATGAAGTAGACTTAGCTAGCTTGAATCAGTACGATAAAATTGTGTTATCACCGGGTCCCGGTTTGCCAGAAAGTTCAGGAAAACTTATGGAAGTAATTCGTTTAACTCACTCAACCAAAAGCATTTTAGGGGTATGTTTAGGGCACCAAGCATTGGCACAATTTTTTGGCGCAAGATTAATTAATTTAGACACCGTTTATCATGGAGTTGCCATGCCAACAATTCAATTAATGAACGATACTATTTTTGAAGGAATTCCTAAAACTTTTTTAACCGGTAGGTACCATTCATGGTTGGTCGATAAAAACTCCTTACCCGAAACACTTGAGTTACTGGCAATCGACAACCATCAAAATTGTATGGCCTTTCGGCATCGAAACTTGAAGCTTGTTGGAGTGCAATTTCACCCCGAATCAATACTAACCGAATATGGAGAACAATTCTTAAAAAACTGGATGTTAAATTAATCTTATAAGGTATGAACATAGAACTTAAAAAGGCCACAGCGGACGAAATACCACTTATACAGCAATTATCAGAATCAATCTGGAGACAGCATTATATTGATATCATCAGCAAGCAACAAATAGAATACATGTTAGCAAAAATGTATTCAACTGAAAAATTACAGCAAGAAATTAATTCAGATTTACATACTTATTTTATTGCCTACCTAAAAGATAAACCACTTGGATATATTGCAATTAGTAAGGAATCGGACAATAAAATTATGCTAAACAAGTTTTATTTATTGCAAGAACAGCGATTTCATGGCCTGGGTAAAAAAATATTTGAACTTGTTTTTTCGAACTACCCACAATCGGATATACAGTTATTTGTAAACAGACAAAATTTTAAATCCGTTAATTTTTATTTTAAAATGGGATTCAAAATTGCTGATGTTATAGACAATCATTTTGGAGAGGGTTATTATATGAATGATTTTTTTATGGTAAAAAAAACGCATTAAGATGGTGAAACTACTTTTGAGTTTGAAATTGCTACTTCTGATTACCCTAGATGTTTCGGGACAAATCTCCGATAGTATCCCAGAACTTAATAAACAAATTGTTGCATATGTACAAACTGTTATCGGTAAGAAGGTTGATCGCGGCGAATGCTGGGATTTAGCAAATCAAGCGCTTACACGAAACAATGCCGATTGGAAGTTTCCAACAACGTTCGGTAAGTTGTACAATCCTGAAAAGCAATCAATATTTCCGGGTGACCTCGTGCAATTTTCGAATGTAAAAATCAAGAACAAAAATGGTGAAACCTGGACATTCCCTAAACATACAGCTATTGTGATGGAAGTGCGAGATAATGGTGTTTTACTGCTAGCTGAACAAAATGTAAATGGAAAAAAAATTGTTCAATTAGATGAGCTAGATTATAAAAACAAACTAAGTGGTAAAATGGAATTTTACCGACCTCAAAAAAAAATGTAACACTTCATATTAAGTATTGTTGTTATTGGAAAATGAACAAGTATATATATCATATAGCTTTAGAAAAGGACTTAATTAAAGCAATGAAAATCGGATATTACCAAGCTGATTCTTTGATTTCAGAAGGTTTTCTGCACTGCTCAACACTTGAAGAATTAATAAATACAGCAAACCGAATTTTTAAAAATCAACGAAATTTATTTTTGTTAGAGTTAGAAAGTACCGAAATAGAAGCAAAAACAATTTATGAAAACACCTCCGGAGGAAGTATTTTGTATCCTCACATATATGGAAATCTTAACTTACCTGCAATTCACCAAAGTTACCGCTTTGAACCTGATGAAACAGGTAAATTTGTATTTCCTAAACCGTCAGATAGTATTGCACTTGACTTCTAATAATTAAAGCGAAAATTAGTAACTAATGAAAGCACCTACATTACAACTGAATCTTTGCTTTGAGTTTATTAGGTTAATTAAATTTACTGCAAATAAATTAAGCCATTTTGTATGGAAAGAACGAATCGATGCTAAGGCTAAATCAATAGATTTTAAATCCATCCAAAATGAGTAGTTCTATTGTCATTGTTGTAATAACCTGCGTAGTATCTTTGATTGCTTTTAACAACGAGCATTGGATGCAGCGATTGAGGTTTAATGCCTATCAAATTAATCATAGCAAAAATTTTTATCGATTTTTTAGTTATGGAATTGTGCATGCCGATATGCTTCATCTGTTCGTAAATATGTACGTTTTGTACAGTTTCGGACCTTGGGTAGAATATTTTTTTGAACAATATTTTCAAGAAAAAGCAACTTTTTTTTATCTAGTACTCTATGTTGGTGCTGTATTTACAAGTGTTATTCCCAGCTTCGAAAAGCATAAAAACCATCCTTATTACAATGCTGTTGGTGCATCGGGTGCAATTTCGGCAGTAGTTTTTGCAAGTATATTGTTTGACCCCTTAGCTCCAATGGGATTGCTGTTTATACCAATACAGTTTCCTGCTGTTGTTTTCGGCATAGCCTATTTAATATACAGCTATTATATGGCGCAAAAAGGCAGCGATTCAATAGGTCATGATGCGCATTTTTTTGGGGCATTATTTGGAATAATGTTTTGCATTTTATTAAATAAGAATATTGCTGTTAATTTTGTTTACCAAATAGGAGAGTGGTTTAGCAGATAATTTAGGATGGATACTACAACGAATTACATTATTGTAAACGGAGAGCAGTTTGTGGAAGGTACTGAAGTATTTACTTCAAAAAACAGGGCATTCCGTTACGGTGATGGAGTATTTGAAACGATGCGGGTTATTAACGGCAAAATTCCATTTTTAAAATTCCATTTTGCGCGATTAATAAAAGCATGCGATTTTTTAAAATTAGATATCAGCAATTTATTGCTTGGAAATGTTTTAGAAGGTCAACTTTATACTTTACTAGAAAAAAACAAGCTAACACAAGGAGCTAAAATTCGCTTAACAATTTTTCGTAACGATGGAGGTTTATATGCACCCTTGACGAATAAAGTCGGATATTGCATTGAAGCGGAAGCCCTTTCTACAAATAATTTTGAGTTAAACACCAAGGGACTTGCAGTTGAATTATTCAGCGATATTAAAAAGCAAATACACTTGCTTTCAAACTTTAAAACCAATAATTGCCTGCCATACATTATGGCGGGAATTTATAGAACCGAGAAAAAATTTGATGATTGCATAATCTTAAATGATAAAAACCATGTTTGTGAAGCCATTAGCTCCACTATTTTTTTGGTTATAAATGGTGCTTTGTATACTCCGTCTTTGGCTGAAGGATGTGTTGATGGAGTAATGCGAAAAATAATATTATCGAATGCTAAAAATTATCGTATAAACTGTTACGAACATGCAGTTATGCCAAATGATATGCTTAGAGCGGATGAGGTTTTTTTGACTAATTCGGTAACAGGAATTCAGTGGATAGGCTCCTATAAAAATAAGCGTTACTTTAATTCAACATCAAAAAAACTTTGCAGTATGCTTAACGAATTGACACATGCAAATTAGAAAAAATAATACAGCGAGCTTGAATCATAGAAGAGGGATCTTATTAAGATGCAGCCTAGTGGTGCACAAATAATCAAAACTTAGTTCATTGAAGGATTGTCAGGAAAATTACTCAACATGGCAAATTCTGCCCCCATAGCTTTCATTACCTCTCGCCATAATTCCTTATCACTTTGTTGAAGTATAAGAGATTGGTTCGATTGGGAAACAAACCATGAATGTTCCTCCATTTCGCGACTTAGCTGATGCGGTTCCCATCCGGAATATCCTAAGAAAAATTTTACTTGTTCTTTTTTAACTTTCCCGCTTAATATTAGTTTTTTAAGTTCTTCAAAATTTCCTCCCCAAAATAATCCTTCATAAATTTCATGGCTTTCGGGGACCAATGATCCGAGTGTATGAATAAAAAACAAATTGTCACGTTTTACAGGTCCTCCAAAGTAAATTGGAAAATCAAACTCACTAAATTCTTCGATAGCTTGACTTAGTTTCATTTCTGTTTTTTTATTTAGGATAAATCCAACGCTACCATTTTCGCCATGTTCGGTAAGCACTATTACTGAGCGCTTAAAATAGGAATCAGCTAAAGTTGGCTCCGAAATGAGCAAACGTCCTTTTTTTGCTTTTAATTTATTCTGTATCATGGTCAGTATTTTTAATAATAACGAAAATTAAGTGACTTTAGTTTTAACCTAACAATATTGGTGCTAATTTTTATTTCTTAAACTCGGAAAAAAGAATAGGGTTCAATTTTTTGGGTAAACGGTAGATTTTAATCGTTTATTGAGAAAAAAATTGCTGAGAAAAATCAGTAGTCAAACTAAATAAGATTTTCATCTTTGCAGCATCATTTTTTACTCCATTTAACAAGTTGTAAATGAATAGAAAATGCTAGCGTTTAATTCATCAACTTACTAAGCAATATATATGAACGAAAAAGTAAAACACCTTCGACAGGAATATGCCCATTCAACTCTAGATGACGGGGCTATTGAATTAAATCCTTTTTATCAATTTAAGAAGTGGTTTGAAGAGGCTTTAAGTGCAGAATTACCTGAACCTCATGCTATGAATTTAGCTACGGTTTCGGAAAATGGACGGCCATCTTCTAGAATTGTTTTACTTCGAAATTTTGACACAAGTGGTTTTGACTTTTTTACCAATTATGAAAGTAAAAAAGGTAGCGATTTGCTTAAAAATCCGCAGGTAGCATTGAATTTTTTTTGGCAACAAATCGAACGTCAAATTCGAATAGAAGGAAAAATTGAAAAGTTGAGCCAGGAGGAATCTGATGCGTATTTTTTGTCACGTCCAACTGCAAGTCAAATAGGAGCATGGGCATCGGCACAAAGCAAACCCATTGCAAACCGAAGCGAATTGGAAAAACAAGTAGACACCTATTCTAAAAAATTTGCTAACCAACCTATTCAGCGCCCGGCATATTGGGGCGGTTACAAAATTGTTCCTGATTATTTTGAGTTTTGGCAAGGAAGACCAAGTCGATTGCACGATCGAATAGCTTATTCTTTGCAGAACAAGGAGTGGAAAGTTAGCAGGTTGAATCCTTAATAATCAAACTATCCCATAAAAAAAGGCGGCTCTAAATTTTAGAGCCGCCTTTTAAATTTTGTGAAGAATACTTAATTACTCCACAACAAATTTTTGACGAAGTACTTTACCGTTAACAACAGCTTCGGTCATGTATACTCCTGGTGCTAATTGTGTTTCAGGGCGAAGCACTAATCGGCTTTGCTCATCTGTAGTTACAGTAGCAGCGTATACTTTCTTGCCTAGTAAGTTGTAAATAGTAAATTCAACAGTACTTGTGGAAGTTGCTATTCCATCTATAACAAGTGATAAATCATTCGCTTTAGCCGGATTTGGCATTACTGATAGACTTAATTCACTAGTTACAGAATTCATTGGGTTTTCATCAATAAAGCTTCCATAACGTGGTATCACCAATGGTGTTGCAATTGTACAAGGTGTTCCATATGCACTCCATACACCTCCTGCATAAGAAGCTACTTCAACTGTATAAGTTTGGTTAGCAATCATATTTTGGTTTGGTGGAGCAAGAATTGTCCAATTAAATCTCCAGTCATTAGAACTCAAATTACGAGTAAACGTTTTATCATATCCTAAAGGACCGGTGATATGATATCTGTAATTTGTTGCTCCTGGAACTGCTACACAAAATACCTGTGAACCAAAAGTTGGTAAAGCATAATTAGAGCAATAAGCTGGTTGCAATGAAGTAAGTGGAGTTGCCGGTGTTGTGATTTGACAAATAGTTCCATAATTGCCAAACACTCCTCCAACTTTAGCTCTAACTTCAACATCGTAAGTAGTACCATATCTAATTCCACCACCTGCACCAGGTAACCAGTCAAGACGGTAATTTGTACTTGAGTTGGTACGTGTTCCCGATTGAGAATAACCTAAAGTAATATTACTTACTCTCCACTCATAATCGGTAGCACCGGCTACAGGTATACAATTCATATAGCTATTAAATGCTGCTAAGGTTTGACCACAAGTAGCTCCTGTAACTTGGGTTGTAGGGGTTCCTAAAACAGTCACCTGACAAGTAGGACCAAAAGTACCCCATTCTCCAGGTAATACATTAGTTTTTCCAACAAGTGCTCTTACTTGAACATCGTAAGTATAGCCATAAGGTAAACCTTGAACAAAAGGAGTTGAAGAGTATGCCCAGCTTAATCGGTAGTCATTATTGCTGTTTATCCTTCTCCAAGTGTGATCGTATCCTTGCACTGCATTTACAATTTTGTATTCATAATCAACTGCTCCGGATACTGTATCGCAAAATAGTTGTTGAGACAAAGTTGAAATAGTTGCACCACATGATGTTCCTGTTTGCAATTTAGTTGTAGGGAAAGGTCCTGTTGTAACTTGACAAATAGGTCCGTAAGCAGTCCAATTTCCATTAGCAAAAGCCGAAACTGATACGTCGTAAGCAGTGTTAAAGAGAACACCTGGAGCCCACTTTAATCGGAAATCAGTTAAGGCTAAGTTACGGGTATATTCGTAGCTAAAGCTGCTTGCTAAATTTTCGATTTTGTATTTATAGTTAGTAGCACCAGGATATGCTGTACAGTAAATAGGCGCATACATGCTATTTACAGTTGTACATGATGAAGGTTGTAGCCCAGCAACAGGTATTGTTTTTACTTTAAGATCATCGATAAATAGTATATCCTGATCTGCAGTACTATTAGCATGGAAACCAACATAATAAACTGAAGTAATTGCAGGAATTATATCAGCAGATGAATCGCTAATAAAAGTAATATTTGTTATGTTGTTTTTGGTATACACTGAAGAAGTCGTTAACATAGTACTCGCATCAGGTGAATTGCTCATAAACACTTCAAACGACTCTGGGAATGCAGCTGTACTTGCAGCATATTTAAAGTATACACGGTATAATTTACCAGCAGTTAAATTTAAAGGAGCAGAATAGAACCAATCGTCTTTAGCAACTGTATTATTATTTGAATTATAACTAATAGCCATTGAATTAGGAGCAGTAGTTGAATTCAAATTTGTTGTAACCCAGGTAAATCCATCTTGTGGGAAATTTTCATCGCTAGTTGTTATACCGCAAGGAATATTTGGTTGTGAAACTCCATCAAAATTTTGGATGTAAGGGTTAGCAAAAGTAGGAGTAAAGGCAACTGAACTTCCTGACACAAATGAACCAATAGTACAACCAACTGCATTACCATTCGCATTGTATGGAACGATTTGATAATAATAGGTTGTTGCAGGGCTTAAAGCTGGTAGAGAAACGCTAAGTACATTCCCTAAATCGGCTGCAAAAATTAAGCTAGTAGGTGGAGTAACACCACCTCCGTCGGTACCAAAATTCAAAATATACCCTTGAGGGAAATTAGCTGCAGCAGTCCAAGATAAAGAAGATGCAGTTACACAAGCTGTATTATTTGGAGTTGCAGTGGTGCAATTAGGAGGAGTTACAGGAGGGGCAATAATATTAATAATATAATCTTCTGCTTCTCCTGAGCCCATAGAAATACATGCATCTCCGCTGCCATTTTGGTTACCGGTGAAACGTGTACGAATTCTCATTTTAGTAAGTCCTAATGTTGCTAAAGGATCAATAGCAATTGCAACTGTACTAGCTACATTCGCAGTTGAACCTGTAGTAACCTGTGTCCATTCGCTAGCTTCAAATAATCCATCTTGGTCATAATCAATCCAACATGAAATGATACAACTTTGATCTGACGTAACAGATAATGGAATACTATACCCTTGTGGTGCCTGAGCGGTTAAAGCATAAGCAGTATAAGCAGCGCCACCACATGTACTTGAATTATTTATAGACTCAAAAGCTACATTGGTAATATTTCCAGTACCACAACCAGCCGGATGTGGAGGAACACAGTAATTGTATAAGGTTCCGGTGGTGAATGATTGCACTGCACAACCAGCTGCTGAACCAGTTACATTCGTTGGAACAATTTTCCAATAATAAATTGTTGAAGCTAACAAAGAAGGGCTTGTGTAACTTGTTCCTGAAACAGTGCTTACAAGAGCTGCAGGTGCTTCTGATGTAACATCGGCCGAGTTAGTACTTAAATAAATTTTATAACTGGTAGGAGTACCTCCAACACCTGCTGCCCAAGTAAGAGTTAGGTCACGAGCTTGATTTGTTGCAAGGTCGGCAGGTACCTGATTAATTGCACATCCAGGTAGGGGAGGGGCAGCATCCACGTTAATATTATCGAGGTATAGGTTATTTCCAAATTCACTGGCTCCCCGGAAACGAATTTTGTTAGTACCGGTAGGCAATAAAATTTGATAAATACCCCATTGTCCTGCAGTTGGAGTAAATGCAGCAACACTAGCTCCACCTGTGTTAAGCAAACCAGTAGGGCCACCTTCTAAACCAATAAGCGAAGTATAACTTGTACCACCATTTGTAGAGGTTTGTATATACAAAGAATCAAGTTCGGTAGCAAAGGTTGCATACGCATAATTAAAAGTTAACAAATAACCAGCAGGTGTAGCTGTAAAAGTTGGAGTTGTAAAATCATAATTTCCAATATTCGCATTAAAGAAATCAAATTGTGCAGAACCAGTTCCCAATCCAGCATTGCTGGCAGCAGCTCTAAATATTACACTTGAGTTTGATCTACTCCAGCATGAAGGAGGGAATGTTACGTTTGAAAAGTCTTCAGTAAATGGCAATGTAGTAACTGTTCCGGTTGTAAATGTTTGAAAGCTGCAACCAATAGCATCCCCATCCACATTATAAGGTACAATTTTCCAACCATAGGTTGTATTCGAAGCTAAAGATGTTGGAACATAAACATTAACATTTCCTAAATCTAAATTATTTGCAATGTTATCATAATTAGGAGCATTGTCACCAAAAGTAAGTTTATATCCAGTTGGGCCTCCACCACCTGAATTCCAGGTTAAATTGGTACCGTAGCAAACACCGGTTGATAAATCGGCAGGTGCCATGCTGATAGCACAATTAGGAGGTGCAGGAATATAAAACTGAACAGCAATATTTAAACGAAAAGCTAATGCATTCGCATTAAATTCAGCCCATGGTCCGGTAAAAGGCTCTGGCTGAGGAGAGTTGAAATAAAACTGATTAGCCGCGATTGGGTTTTCCGTAGAATATTGAAACCCAACGTTAGTTGTACCAGTTTGACGAATACCCACATAATAGGTTCCAGCAGGAATGCTAACAGCCGGGCTAATAGCAGCAAACGCAGTTCCAACAGCAGTAGTGCGATCAACAGCATCTGTATAAATTAAGTGACCAGGTCCGCCTGCAGAACTATCGGTGTAAATACCAAGTCGATAACTATTTCCAGAGGTTGTAAAGTCAACTTGAACTTCATTGATAATTGCAGGAATTGCAGTAGAAAATTTACCAACAAAGGAACCACTACCACCATTAAAACCTACTCCACCAGAATTAACTTGTCCGGCAGTTCGAGTGTCGTATAAATTAGCCGTTACTAATTGTGTAACAGTTTTGCTATTGTTGGAATTGTCGTCATCAGCAGGAATAGAAACAGTAACATTGCTTGAACCAAGTGCTGAAGGTGTAAAATTCGCAAAACTAACAACTGTTGATGAACAAGCTGGTAATGAAGGAATAACTACAACAGCTGGACTAAAAGTGTTTGCTCCAGACATTGCTAAGGTTACATTTATATTGGTGAGTGTATTTAACCCAACGTTGGTGATTTTTGCACCCATAGGTGAATTTACAGCAAAGTTCAAAGGAAGTTTACCCATTTGATAGATATAATCAACTTTTGCATCGTTTGGCTGTGCTAACTTAATAAAGCTAGTTACAGGACGAAAAGCAGAGGCTGTTGCAGTTAAGGTTGCAGGTAATGCAGCATTGCTTTGAGCACTAAACAAACTAGCTCCAAGGGCAGTGTTACAAAGAATATTGGTTCCTGTGGCTAAAGTACCGGTAGGAAAAGTCCATTCAAAGCCAACATATAAACCACCACCTGTATATGTAAATGCAGAGGTAATAGGCACTGTATAACTAAGCGTTGGAGTACCCGGTAAAGTAAAAGCAGCAAGGGGTCTTGAGTTAGTCATAGTGCTAATCGCTGTAGCCCAGGTAATGCTTTTGGTGTTAGTTGTATTTGCTGTATTTTCAAAATAAACAGCAATATTACCGGCAGTAGCAACTGATGCGGCGGCTCCGAAAAACCAAGTTACATCTGTGATAGCATCGCCATTTACAAAGCCTGCAGCAGACATTTCAGCTGCGGTGATTAGATAATGTCCTCGTTCAAAGCGAAAATTACCGATTGGGGCTCTGGCATTTCCAGAAGTTGATGCACCGGTGAGAATAGCAACAGGACATTGGGCAAAAGAATTTGTTGCAATCAATAGTACTGCAGCAAATAGCACTAAAAATTTCTTCGTTATTTTTTTCATATTTATTGGTTTATTGGTTTACATTATTTAATAAAGGGTTAATTTAAATTAATTCGGAAAATTCAAGTTATTCCAAGGTTTTGAGGCAGTTTGTATTTTTTCATAGAGCTGGTTTTTAGAGTAAGAATTAGAGTCAAAGAATAGATTCAACCTTTCAATGTTAATTTTTTTAACAGTTAAAAGCAAAATTTAAGAGTGAATAATCGATAGTCTATCGATAAGGTGTAGAAATTAATCGACAATTGGAATTAATACCTCAAAACGTTCAATCTGTATCTGTTTAGATAAAGAGTAAGAGCTGTAAAAACTAAAAAATTCTATTTAACATAATATTAATTATAATACATTAATATATTATTTAAATAATTGATTATTAATGCTTAATAATGTTTATAGAATTTGTAAGTGTAGCTTATCTAATACAATTTCGCTGCTTTGAACGTCCTCAAAAAAAGTAAGAATTTTTTGAAGAACAGCATCTACAACAGAATCTGGACAAGAAGCGCCACTGGTTAAAATAATGGTTACCGGATTCTTTGAAGGAAGAAAATTTTCGCTAGCTAAATGCTTTTGGTTTTTAAAATCGAAATGGTGAATTCTTGTTGAAGATTCAATTTCGCGTTCAGAAGAAATAAAATACGTTGGTAATTTTTGTTCGCATAATTCAACAATATGTGAGGTATTTGAACTGTTGTAGCCACCTACAACAATAGCTAAATCAGCATCTTGACGAAGAATTCCATAAGTTGATTCTTGATTTTCATTCGTTGCATAACACAAGGTATCACGAGTATCCGCAAAATGAGCATCCAAGCTAGATTGTCCGAATTTTTGAATCATCGTTTGCTTAAAAAACTCAGCAATTTCTTGAGTTTCGGTAGCCAACATGGTTGTTTGATTGATGACTCCTACTCTATTTAAATGAATTTCAGGTTTAAATCCTTCTGAATATTTCCCTTTAAAGGCTACTTCAAACTCAGCCACAGAAAGCTTTCCGAGAATAAAATCGGCGAGCTTTTTTGATTCAGTAATATCTTTTACAATAATTGAATGTGAATATTTTTCACTTCTTGAAAAAGTAGCTCGGGTTTCTTCGTGATTGTACTTACCGTGAATAATGATGGTGTATTTGTCATCGCCCAATTTTTCTGATTTTTTCCATACTCGTTCCACAAAAGGACAGGTTGTATCGTATTTACGCACATCGATACCTATCTCATTGAGTTGCTGTTCAATCTTCAGTGTAGTTCCGAAAGCCGGAATAATGACTATATCGTTCTTATTTAATTCGCTAAAGGGAATTACATGATTGCCAGCTGTATCCATCAAAAATTTAGCTCCTCGACTTAACAAATCGTTATTAACCTCAGGGTTATGAATCATTTGACTTAGCAAATAAACGCGCTTATCCGGATTCTCCTCAATAGCTTTATAACTTATTTCAATAGCATTTTCAACACCATAGCAAAAGCCAAAATGCCTTGCTATAAAGAATCGAACCGGACCAAAATCGAGTAAGGTTGGTGTAAAATCTTTTTTTCGTGGATCATTAAGTTTGCGTAATTCTTTAACTCTTGAAATTACAGGGCTTTTATAAAAATCAGGAATATTAAAACTTTTCATTATAAATTAAATTTAGCTAGGTCAATCATTTACACATTTGAAATAGCTGCTAGTACTACAAAGTTTAAAGATTAACGTATGCGTTGCTGATTATTTTCATCCTTCACCAAGGCTAAATCATTAATCAGGGTTATTACATAATCGAGTTGTTGTTGTTTGTCGAGGTCGCTATTATCTAAAACAATTGCATCTTGTGCTTGAACCAAGGGATTTTCTTTGCGATGCGTGTCGCTGTAATCGCGCTTTTCCAAATTTTCGCGCACCTGATCCATGGTTACTTGTTCACCTTTTGAAGTCATTTCATCATACCGACGCTGTATTCGAACCTCACTGTCAGCTGTCATGAATAGTTTCAACTCAGCATCCGGAAATACTGCGGTTCCAATATCTCTACCTTCCATCACCACCCCTTTATTTTTACCCATTTCTTTTTGAAGGTGAATCATTTTTTCGCGGACTTTCTTTAGGGTGCTTATCTTACTCACATTGTTCGAAACCTCCATTTGACGTATCTCCTGTTCTACATTTTCTTCGTTCAGATAGGTTTCAGAAAATCGTAATTGAGGATTGTATCTAAAACTTAAATTAATTAAAGGCAATGATTCAATTATTTTCGATTCGTTTACACTACCATTGATTTTTATCCATTTATTGCGCAGAAAAAATAAGGTTGCAGCTCGGTACATTGCACCAGAATCAACATAACTATAACCTAATTTCGCAGCCAGCGCTTTTGCTAGGGTACTTTTTCCACAAGAACTATATCCATCAATTGCAATTGTAATTTGTTTCATAAGCAGGTACTTGCTTTTTAGCTGCCATCCTGTAATTTCGCCCGACATGAGTACTGCTGATTCAATGTCTGAATTGGGAAGCATGAAGTTTAAGTTTAAAACTGTTACTAGTTACAATAATACTACTAAGGTGCAGAATTATTGTTTGATTTGGTCATAAAATCAGATAAATGTGTTGATAATGAAAAAGTATTCGATAAAGCACCTAAATGATAAGAAGCTACACCATAACTAATATGGAATTTGGAAATTTTGATTCCAGCTCCAAATGAAAAACCAACAATGCCTCCTCTACTTTCTTCTTTCAATTCTTTTCTACGTCGATAATTAAAGCCGGCTCTGATGTTAAAATTTTTAGTGATTAAAAACTCTGCCCCTATAACTGTATGAAGCAATAGTTTATCAAAAAAATAATTTTTGTTTTTATCATCGTTTGAATCATCTGTTCCAGCTAAGGATTGAGTATTTTGTTTAATCGCAACTGAATCAACATAGCGTAAGTTCCATTTTTCAAGATGTTCGGCTGCTAACGACAAGCGCAAAGGCACGTGTTTTAAACGAATTGAGGTAGCAGCTTGTATTTCGAATGGCAATTTTTCTTTTGTTCCGTTATAACTTGTTAATTGACTTCCCAAATTTTTGATACATAGTGCTGCAGTAAAATTTTTTGGAGCATTGTAGTAGGTTGCTGCTATATCTGCCGCCAATCCAACTGAATTAAAAGTATCGAGTTGAGAATAAATGGCTTTTAAATTTGCTCCAATTGAAAAGGATGAATCGAGTTGACGACTGTAACCAGTAAAAATTGCATATTCAGAAGCTTTAAACTCACCGGTTTCAATTGCACTTGCATCAGCACCTACAAATTTTCCATAATTCACATAATGAATTCCAGCATCTATCATTCCCCATTTCTTTAACTGATGGGCATAAGCAAAAGAACCGAATTTAATACCAACCGGAAAACTTGAAAAATTGAGTGCCAGAGTTTTATGCATATCCTTGTTAAGCAGTGAAGGATTGTAAAATGCCAGATTTACATCATTGTCTTTCACGGCCAATAAATTTCCACCCAAGGAAGATACTCTGGCAGAAGGAATAAGATTTAAAAATTCGTAGGTATTATTTCCTCCAACTTGAGCACTAAGTTTTGAACTTGCTAGCATTAGCAAGAAGCTTAATAATAAACTGACCTTAAGTATTGGTTTTTGCATGATAAAATTGCTTTACAAATTAACTAACTATTTTGGAAACCAACGACAGAAAGCACAAATTATTGTTACGAAACTATTTTACAAGCAAATAGAAACCACTATGAAATTGATACCAAATTTGATTTAAAGTAGAGTTTTCGAAGAAGATTGGGTCTTATTGAGTCGAATGTGTGCATTGCATCATCGTGTGTATTAGGCCAGCACACGGTTTCGACTCCGCTCAACCTGACCCAAACTGTGTTTGTTTTAATTCTGATTCAAAATTGAACCTTTTTGAAATTTTAAAAAATCAGGTTTATCCTGAGCTTAGTCAAAGGTGTGCGTTGGATTATCATGTGCAGCAGGACAGTCCATGGTTTCAACTTCGTTCAACCTGAACCAAGTAGTTAAAAATATGTTATAAATTTAGAACTAATTCCTTACTATACTTAACATTCCTTGGAAAGTAGGAAATTCTATTTCGTTAATTGAATTATTGGCTTTCCGCTGCAAGCATTGGGAAACTGTATGTTGAGCAATTGAGAAATTGTTGGAGCAATGTCGATAACTGAAACTGGTTCGGAATTGGATCCTTTAGGGATGGTGTATCCGTAAAAAATTAAAGGCACATGTGTATCATAAGAATATGGAGAACCATGGGTTGTTCCGGTTCTAGAAAACTCTATCCAAGCTGGTTCATAGTTTATTAACACATCTCCCGACCTTTTTTGGTTAAATCCATTTTGCATAAAACTCTTTATACCATTATTGAATTCGCTGTTGTTCATACAGTGAGCTGTCGCAGTATTAGCAATACCTCTGAATTTTAACATATAGGTAGCTGCATCATTTTGAATGTTTTCGATGTTCAAATTTTTTGCACGAATGTACGTTTGGTTGAAATAGATTTGTTCGTTGCTATAAGCTAAAACCAAGGTATCTCCATAATTTTTTGCTAAAAAACTTTTTAGCGAATCTATTGGATGTTCCGAATCGAAATAGCCGGATGGTATGTTTAGATCGCCCAATTGTGCAGGATTCTCAACACCGGCATGATCGGCAGTTAAAAAAACTAGTACATTTTTTTTACCGATATAGGTATCTAAAAAACTAAGTAAATCAGCTAATTCTTTATCCAATCGCAAGTAAGTATCTTGCATTTCCATTGAGCCCGGGCCAAACTGATGTCCAATATAATCGGTAGATGAAAAGCTGATAGTTAAAAAATCGGTTGCACCTTTTTTTCCAAGTTGCTCTGCTTGTAAGGTAGCAATGGCGAAATCTTTGGTAAGTGTATTTCCGAAAGGTGTTAAGCGCACTAATCCCAAACCTCCATTATCTTTCATTAACTGAGGTAATCGATGTGGAAACGCCGGACTAGTTTCAGATTTAAACATACCTTCATACTTATTCACATCCGAATTACTTTGCAAATACTTATCAGGACTCAGTAAAAGCTCCCAGGAATTACTGAGTAATTTTTGAACACGGTTTTCTTTATTAAATGCAAGCACCCAAGCAGGCAGTTCGTTCATGTAATAACTACTAGTTATAAAATTTCCTGTTAAATCGTCAAACCAATAAGCAGCATTGGCAGTATGACCAGCAGGCAGAATTGCTCCTCTATCTTTTAAAGCGATGCCAATTACTCTTGATTTTTTATTGTTTGAAAGCCTTAGCTCGTCACATACAGTAGTAGCCAACATGTTGTGTGGCGACATT
>Ga0268298_10003156_pt1 | contig 17119 bp, 13 predicted proteins | sample WWTPWeurt_MetaG_FD_194462 | JGI IMG/M metagenome (GOLD analysis project Ga0268298, IMG submission 194462) | Activated sludge microbial communities from WWTP in Nijmegen, Gelderland, Netherland - WWTP Weurt | ecosystem: Engineered > WWTP > Aerobic digester > Activated sludge | place... | reverse complement strand
CTATGGACACATATTTATAATACAGATAAAATGCCAATACAAAGTGGCAACTGGATTATTCTGGAACAAAATTTTTATAGAGCTCCTTTAGTCATAGATGATGGAATTTTATATAATGTTTATAATATTGCTTTTGGTCCTGCATGGTTGGGAGGATACTATCTCGAAGCTATTGACATTGAAAGTGGAAAGCTAATTTGGGATCAAGTATATTATAGTGAAAAGGTTGGGGAGAAACGCTATGCGAATCGTCCTATAATTCATGGCGATACTCTGGAATTATTGATCCATGAAGAATATAATAAATCTGACACTTTTTTCAAACCAATATGGTTTACTGCTTCTGCAAGAAGGATAATTATTGATAAGAGAAATGGAGTTATACTTGGTTCAACATTTGGGGTTCAAAAAGATACCAATGCCAGAAGAATTCCGCTTCCCTTTCCTTATGGTCCGACCCATTTGTATTTCAATGACACAAATTTCATTGTAATTAATCATCTCGTATTGACTGACACACTTACTGGAAAAAGTGGTATTTGGTATAATCGTATTGTGCTTGATTCTACAAATAAAGAGATTGGTAATTCCGAGCTCTATATTCAAACTGATTATAATAAAGTTTCTGATGGTCTATTTAATTATGATGACAATAAAATATTTTGTGTTTATAATTCAGAAACTCATCCTGATTCTTCAAAACAAGATGTTGATTTTGGCTATTATTACATGGATAGAAGATTGAATATACAAACCTCAAATAAACTGAATGAGATTAAAGCATTTGATGTTAATCGGTGTGGGCCGGCCTTTATTTCAGAAGATTATTTTATAATTGCGTCAAGTTTTTACCGAGAAAATCCATACTGGTGGGAAACTAAAGATTTAGTTCTATTTGATCGATTTGGTACGTCAATAGAAAAAATAGATTTGAGAAATTTGAAAATAAATTCAATAAATGTAAGTTACATGCATGCTTCTTTGGTAAAGACTACTAAAGGTCATAGAATATTATTTTCCGTTCAATCCAGAGCAACAAATACAGTTGAATTTTACATTTCTGATGGTTCAGGAAACTATTCAAAAACAAATTCATTTATACTTGACCTTGGAAGGAAAACTGAAATATCTTTAACAAAATTGGACATTGTCGGCGACAATGTACTATGCAATTTTATATATCGAGAAAATGCTGCTGGATTAAATGAAGCACCACTTTTGAATAGTTGGATTGTGATCAAGGGTAATGACATAGGCATATTAACTAAAAACAAGGATGAAGTATCTGATGAAGCAACAATAATGAAAATAGCACCTAATCCGGTTAAAAATATTATAACAATTAAATTTGATAAACCATATTCAGGATTGTTAAATATTTATAATGAACTGGGACAATTATTATTAGCTGTAGAATTGCATAATGAAATAGAATACGTCCATAATTTTAGTAATTTAACAAGTGGAAACTATAATGTTCAATTCATGACAAACAATAAATTATTAAAGAGTCAATTTATTAAAGTTTATTAGTACCTCTATACATAATTTTACGTATCATCTATTAATGGAAATTTATAATGGTGTTGGAATGAAACTGGAATTAACACAGTATTGACGATCATGCCACCAGAATGCCATCTTTTTTAGGCTTGGCATAAAGGTAAAATAATTTTCACTCTTGGCTTCATTCAAATGGTGGCACGTCGTCAATACAAAACGTTAATTCCAATTTCAAGAACTAAATCAATTAACAAAACGTTAAGTTTAAGATATAAACAGTCAAAAAGACAATAAAAAAGCCCACGACCACCCATCGAAATGGGGACGCAGGCCCTCTAACTAGAAAATTAGGCCGCAAAAGTAAGGTTTTTAAAATTGCTTTTTACCTGTTTCGTTAACAATTTTTTTTATCATTAAAATTATTTAAAAATGAAACATTTTTCTTCTTTCAAACCAAACACTGGCTTGACACTCAAAAAACCGAATTTAATTAATGGATGCTTATTTAAGAATAGGTCTATGACCGCATTAACCTATTTAACAGTTTCTTTTATTGTTTTTTCATTAATTGGATTGTCTTCCTGCACAAAGTCCGAAAGTACATCTGGGACTAATGTTACAGTTATGAACTTTGGCTCAGCAATGGAAAAAGTTAATAAGCTGATTGAAGATGATCCTAACATCAGTATAGATCCAAAGGTAGTAGCACGAGATGCTGGACAGTCTTGATGTTCGCCTACTTCACCAGCTGCTGGTGTAAATTGTATCACACAGCAAATAGTAACAACTATAAGCTTACCTTCAATCGCTGGATGTCCAGCCTGTAGTAATGTTACTGTTGGATATAAAGTCAGAGTGTGTCAAAACCCACTAAATCCTTTTGATTATTCATTTACATTTTGGGATTTTGGAGTAATACCTGGATGTCAAGATTGGTGGGATTGTATTGGAAATTTGCCAGGCCATGAAGCAGACAGAGTTATTGAAGCTATGAGTTTTCAAGCATCATTAATTATAGAACAAAATTACGTTTCATATTGGGTTAATTTAATAAATCCTAATTGCCCGAATTCATTTTTTACTTCCGACTTCATTCGTCAAAGTTGTTTTAATTGGTGTATTTATCCAATACTACCACCGCCATATTGGGCTATGGAGCAATTAATATGTGGCATTAAATGTTGTCAAAGGACTAGAACATTTTGTAAAGAACTCAATGGAAATATAACCATTTCTTCGCCAAGCTATCAAGTGGTTGGTACAAATACATGTAGCTCCGCTACGAGTGTTCTTTGCAATGGGTTATCGCTTCCTTGTTATGACAGACCTTGTGACACACCATAATTATTAATCAAATTATTTTACTTTATTCTTGGAGTATTGAGAAATACTCCAAGAATATTTTTAATCCTACAATTATGAAATTAAAATCTCTCCTATTGTTTGGACTATTTCTAAATGTTAGTATTTACGCACAGCAATATCCTGCAGTGGAATTTGAAAACTATAATCCGCTTTGGACAAGAACCTCAATTACAGAAAAAATACCATTAAAGGTGCAGTGGTATTGGTTGGAACAAAATCATGGCAATGCATTTTTAACTATTCATAATAAAATTTTATACAATGTTTACAATATTTTCAATGATTGGATTAATGGATATTATTTGGAAGCAATTGATTTAGCAAATGGAAACTTATTATGGGATTATTCATTTTATGGCACTGGCAAAATCAGAAGAAGATATGCACAGCACCCAGTATTTCATGGCGATTCCATGGAATTAATGATTTTTGAAGAGAATGATTCCTCTGAAAATCCATTTTATCCAATTTGGGCTAGTGCTCACGCTGGCAAAATAATATTTAATAAAAACAATGGATTAGTTTTAGATTCTTCCTTTCAAACTACGCAAGATCCACAAACCAAAACTTTAGTTCTCCCTTTTACGCCATTTAACAATAATTTTAGTACTCATTTATATTCCAGAAATTCAGGGTATAATTATATTAAAAATACGGGTTTAATTAATTCAGCTTCTGGAGAGAATTTCGTAAATTATGAGAAGTATCTTTTAGACAAAAATGGTAGGCAGATAGACAGTTTAAATTTGCGAATTCTGGCCAAATATCAAGTGATTTACAATGCCATAGTAGATGTAGATGATGAAAACCTTTTTTGTATTTATTATTCAGAAAATGTAATCGATAGTATTAAAAAATCAGAATTAGCTTTTCATTATATGGATAAAGAATTAAACGTTTTAAACTCTGGGACATTAAATCAGGTATTTCTTGAGGGTAATAACCAAAGTTCAGTGATTCTTAGTACGTCAAAATATATTATTGTCAGATCAGACTCAATTATTAATAAGTCTGAAGCGAATCTTAACTTTTTGAGTTTACTTGATAATAAAGGAAATATCATCGAAAATCTAGACTTACGCCATTTAAAATTAAGAGCACAAAATGCTGATTTTATTAGCGCTGTAGTAATAAATGAAAATAATAAGTTTAAGGTTTTATTTTGTGTAAATTCTGCAATTTCTAATACTTTAACTTTTTATAAATCTAATGGTTTAGGACACATTTTTGAAGTGAAAAAAATGAGAATAAAAGCTGATACTAAAAATAATATTGTTATAAGAAGAATGCAAGTCGTTGGTAAGAACTTATTATGCTTATTCAATTATTCTGAAACTTTGACCAATGTAGATCCGCTTCCACTGTGGAATGGCTGGGTAATGATAAATGGCGAAGATTTAGGGATTATGACAATAAACAAAGATGAAAGTTTAGATCAAGAAAAAATATTAAAAATATCACCCAACCCAACTTCTGATATTTTGACAATAGAATTTGATAAAGTAATTTCAGGAAATCTGTATATTTATAATGAAATTGGTCATTTGATTAGGTCTGAAGATTTATATAATGTTAAAGAATATAATTACAATGTAAGTGAATTACTTGATGGCAAATACCACATTCAATTTATCAATGACAATAAAATATTTAATGCACAATTCATTAAGGTTAAATAATGGTGGTATTAGTTAATGTCTAAAACTAGTGTGCGAAAAATAAAATTAGGTGCGGAAAAAAATGAAACTGGAATTAACACAGTATTGACGATCATGCCACCTAAATGCTATTTTTTTCAGGCTTGGCATAAAGGTAAGATATTTTTCACTCTGAGTATTATTCAAGTGGTGGCACGTCGTCAATACAATCCGTTATGATCCATTAAAAGAAAAATTGAAATATTATCTGAACTTTAATAATAAAGAAACGGTTTAATAAAATATATCAAGCATACATTGAAATATCAAATTGAGTTTAATAAATGAGAAATCTTGATGAATTTGAATTTAAGTGTTCCACATGCGATGAAATCCATAAAGGCATTCCAAGTTTTGGAACTAAAGCCCCAAACTACTATTATAGTATTCCAAAAAACGAGATATCAGAAAGAGTTTTTTTAACAACAGACACATGTGTTATTGATAATGAAAATTTCTTTGTTCGTGGCTGTCTTGAATTTCCTGTAATCGGATATTTGGAAAAATTTAGTTTCGGAGCTTGGGTTTCTTTAAGCGAAGAAAAATTTTATAGGTTCGAAGAACTTTATGACAAAGAAAATAGAGAAAATGAAGTCCCAATGTTTGGATGGTTTTCTTCTTGGATTTGGCCATATTATGAAGACACAGAAAATATTAAATCAAGAATTCATTTTCGCAACAATGGAATTAGGCCTTACATTGAACTTGAGCCAACAAATCACCCATTAGCTTTAGCTCAAACAAAAGGAATTACAGAACAAGATCTTTACAAAATTTATGAATATTATGTTCATGGTAAAAAAGAATAAATTTATAAAACAGATCATAACATTGGCTATGATGCCATCTGCCTTATCAGGCAGTCGTCACATAGCCTTGGACGTTATCATCGATTTATAAATACAAAACTAAAAAATCTGGTATTCTACAAAAAACTCAACAGAGGCGGACAAAATCAAGATAGACGCTTAGAGTATTGAATCAAAGAAATTAGTACTTTTGTATTTAACTTATTGGTGAAATAGGAGATTTTCTCCAAACGGTGGGAAATGCCAATCAGCCAAAAGTTAATTATGTATAAATTATATTAAAAATTCGTTTTCTCATCTACTTTTCTTAACATTATATATAAGCTGTCAGAAAAAGGACGGCAAGAATGAAAATACAATATTTTCTAGTAAATTATCCTCCAAAACAAATACTCCAAGTGTTTTAAATGGTATGCTTCATTTTGACTTGTATTCTGATTTCATTGCTTTCCAAAACAAATTAAAACAATTAGAATTAGATACCAATGAATTAAAAAGTGCTTATTTGTACTTCAGGATTGATTTAGATGCAGATTCTATCCCAAATTTAACAGATTATCCAGTTTGCCTAAAAACTGAAACTTTACTACAAGGATTTGAATCCTTAAGGAAAATTGAAGAACAATCAATAAACGAAATTCTCAATACTGGCGGCGATACTTTCTCAATTGTTTCAGAACCATACTTTAAAACAGCAATTAATTCGAACAGATCAGTTCACATTGGAAATAGAATTTATAAATTCTTTGATAATGGTGGTGTAGCTATTGTCATTAATAATGATTGGACAGTTTACAATGAAATCAAATTTGCAAACTATGAGAATATTAATCAAACCTTAAATGTAAAAACCTATAAGATTCAAGATATTGGTGAGACATCAGATTCAAGTGTAATTACGTCACCAATATTAATTCATGATATTAAAGTAAAGCAAATACAGTCAGTCAATGGACAGTATTCAATTATTAATGAATCTGCTATTGAAATCTCAGATGGAACTATTCCTATTTATCAATGGGAATATCCGGATAATACTTACTCTATTGGTGTGAATCCAAATAGAATGCTAGCTAATGGAGATATTATAAAACTTAAAATTACAAATTTTAATCCTGATGTCATTTTTGCAGATAATATTGCAGGAGAGTGTATAATTGCAATTGGGTCTAATAATATAATCGCTAAAAATAATTGCTCATTCGATTTTAATGCCACTTATGGTGATTTTTCTCAAAGTCAATGGGATGTAGAGTGGACTTTTTCTGATGGCACTAAGAACACAAATTGGGTTTTTTCTAAACAATTTTCAAGTAGCGTAACAGTAACTTTATGTTACATAAATAAAATTTCGAAGGTAAGATGTTGTGGGTCAAAATTTCTTGTATCTACTTCTTGTGATTGTGGAATAAAACGCACAAGAAATGATGAATTGATACGTGACATCAACGGACAAAAATGGAGAATTCAAGCTAGTATGTGGGTAAAAGCAGGTGAAGTTGGATGCGAAATGAAAGATTTAAGAAAATTTTGGGTTGGCTGGCTACCTGCAAGTAATGATGGTGTTGTTACTGATTTATCTGGTACTTATAAGAGGCAATTGACGGATAAATCTTGTTTGGATGTGTCAGGTTTTGGAAGCTAAACTCTTGGAAAAGGTACTTACCCTACATCAATATCTTTTACCCAATCAGATATTCAGAATATTTTTAGAGAAACAAATAAACTAACCTCAGGGCATCGAGTAAATGTTAAAGGAACATGGTTTGGATTTGGTATCAATGGAGTGCCAAGATTAATTCTTGATTAACTAAGATTTAATATCGAAGGGGTGAACTAACTATTCGCTCCTTTGATTTTATTAAAATAATTAATATGCAAATGAAATTAATATTAGCATTAAGTGCAATTTTTGGAATTCAATTCGCTTTAATTGGTCAAACTTTAAATATTGGATTTGGACCAATTTACACCCTTACAAATCAATCTGTTCGAATGATTAACAGTAAAGAAGATTTCCAAAATACTGATTATCATTTTGTCTTTTCGTATGAACAGTATTTAAAAACTAAAAAAATATCAATTATAGCCCAATTTTCCCAATATGAAGGTCATACCTGGATTAAATTTAATAAAGGATCAGTTATTGCACCTGATGGTTTTCCAACTTTAGGTGTCGGATATTCTGGAGTTAATAATTCAAGAATGGACATATTATTTTCTTATAATTTAATAAATCCTTGTAAATATTTCTATTTAAAACCTACTTTAGGAATTGGACTCCAAACTTCAAGAGGAAATGGATCAGAATACGGTGCGTTTGAAAGACAAAATGGGCCAGACTATGTAGAACTTGAACCAATAACTGCAAGTACAATGAATGTTACTCAAATTGTACCAATTCTTGGAATCAAAACAGGTTTTACAGTATTTCAAAATTTAGAAATATTTCTATCTATAAATTGCTTGTATGGCTTTAAATCCTTTCAAAAAATGTTTTTCAAATATACTTATAAAGGGGTGCCTCAGGAAACAGCCGTATTTGAAGGTCGAGGCACTGGAATATACACTTCCTTTGGAGTTGGATATCGCTTCATTAATAAAAAAGTAAAATAAACCGATGATAACACAGTATTGACGATCATGCCACCAAATAACTTACTTTTCAAGATAGGCATCAAGGTATAATACCTTCCACTCTTGGGCTCATCCCTATGGTGGCACGTCGTCAATACTCCACCGTTGTACGTCATGCGACGCCTGCTTTCCAAAATAATTTGAGCCCGTAAGACGTTAAACCAAAAAAGTAATAATGCGAAAAAAAATTATTTATTTCTGTCTCCTTTTAATCTCTGCTTCTATAGCAAACGCACAAACCAGCACAAGTGCTGCATTTGAAAAGTTTGCTTTGCAGCAAGACCAGCTCTTTGTAAAAGCTTACGAAAAACGGGACACGGCGACTTACAACGGATTGCTAAAAGCGTTTTTGGAGAAATTCAACACTCTTGATACCACTGCCCAGAAGTCGTATGCACGTTACTATACCAGTGCATATTATAACTTGGCATGTACTTACGCTTTGATGAATAACAAGTCACAGGCACTGGCAAGTTTAGAAAAAGCAATTAAGGGTGGTTATACTAATTATGCCCATATTCAGGAAGACGCTGACCTCAACAGCATGCGGAGCGACAAAAAATTCAAAGCTATTGTCGGACCGTTAAGAGAGGTGGGCGACTACATTTACATTTTGAAAAAAGCCGGGAAGTACAACTTAAATGACAATAAACCGCTACCGCAGTTTACCTATCAAAATAGTAGCAACTCCAATCTTATTGCCCTTCGCAAAGCGTTTAATTTAGATAGCATAGCTGGCGGCGGTAACGAAGTGTCTAAAATCCTAAACCTGTTGCATTGGATACATTATCTCGTCCCCCACGACGGTAATCACGACAACCCTACGGTAAAAAATGCAATGAACATGATAGCTGTTTGCAAGCGTGACAAGCGTGGTTTGAACTGCCGGGGATTGGCGACTGTTTTAAATGAATGTTACTTGGCTTTAGGTTTCAAATCCCGTTTTGTGACATGCCTACCGAAAGATAGCCTAAACATTGACCCCGATTGCCATGTTATCAATGCGGTATATTCTAATGACTTGAAAAAGTGGTTATGGATTGACCCAACAAATGACGCCTATGTAATGAACGAAATAGGGGACTTGTTAAGTATTGAAGAAGTTCGAGAACGAATGATTAATGACAAGCCGTTAATCTTGAACCCAGAAGCAAACTGGAACAGGCAGTTTTCAAAAACCAAGCAAAACTATTTGTACACATACATGGCTAAAAACCTGTACATGCTTCAGTGCAACGTTAACAGCGAGTATGACACCGAGACTTACAGCAACAACAAAGTAATCACAACGATTACGCTTTTGCCATTAGAATATTTCAAGCAAACGCCTGACCGTTCAGAATATAACAATAATGAAATCAACACGACCTTTATACATTACAAGACTAACAACCCAACTCTGTTTTGGCAGGCACCGTGATAACAGCACGAACGTACAACAGGGGGTTTGCTGCCATGGCGGGGCGATGGAAGTAACTTCAGCTATGTGCAGGCATCAGCAGCAATTCCAGCGTGACGAATAACGCCAAGCAATAAAACTTATCTTCAACAACAAAACAAAATTGGGCTGCGGTTCGGGGCTGGACATTCAATGAATGCCGCCACAGCAGCAAGCCCTGTCCGTTGGCAGCAAATTTAACTTAAAACAACAGGCATCGTATAAAACTAATTTTATTTACCATGAAGTCGCTTCTACTTTTTCTTATTCTACCGAACCTAGCCTTAACCCAGACATGGGCTCCAATTGGTGCAAAATGGACTTACACACAAGGTACAATCAATCCCAATTATACAACATTCACAACATTTGAGTCGGTTGCAGATACAGTTATAGATGGACAAAGTTGTAAGATCTTAACAATAATTGAACACTATGGACCTGGTTGGTCGGACACCTCACAACAATACACATATTCAGATAGCAACCGGGTTTATTTTTATAGTGGCACGAGCTGGTGTTTAATATATGACTTTAATGCACAACAAGGTGATACATTCGTACTGAATTGTTTTCATGGGGCACTCGTCCAGCCAGTAGTAAAAGTTTTATCTGTTGACACAATTACAATTAATGGGCATCAGCGAAAACGCTTTGATTATTTAGTATCCGACTTGCTTATTGGATTTTCTGGATTTGTAATTGAAGGAATCGGTAATACATATGGCATGTTTCCAGTTGTCCATCACACCTTAGGTATTGGACCTTTAAGATGCTATGAAGATAGTATCCTTGGTCTTTATAAAAACCAATATTACTATAGAAATAGGGATTCAGCATGGCACCAGGACTGCAATTTAATTATTACAGGTGTTGACGATCAGACTGCTTCTGAAAATTTGAAAGTTTTTCCGAATCCTTTTTTCGATAATCTTACATTCCAATTCTTAAACAACATACAAACAAGGGTTACTCTTTATGATTTAATGGGAAAGTGTGTTTTAGATCAAATATTTACAAACTACGCTACAATAAATACGGAACTTTTGCCGCGTAGTATCTACTTCTATGAGGTAAGGAGCAATAATGGAACACGAAAAACTGGAATGATTATCAAACAGTGAAAGCGGATAAAATCTGCTGCCAACATCGCATAGACTCTACAACGCCAAGCATCAAAAGTCATTCTCTTTTAATTTTTTCCGCTAATGAGAAATTAATTTATTAGTTTTGGCTGCTATTGGTTTGGCGGTGCAGCGTCTATGTCAAATCCGTTAGCGGTCATTTATATACAATAATGAAGATTACTACATTTATATTATTTTTGTGCAATATCTGTATTGTAAATTCTCAGAGCACATTGCTTCCATTTGAGAAAAATGATTTATGGGGGTATAAGAATACGAACCACACCATTATCGTTAATCCGATATTTGATGAAGCTTACGCTATTTTTTTTGAACGTGGAAGAGTTAAGATAAATGGAAAGTTTGGTTATATTAATTGTAAGGGTAAGGTTGTTATTAAACCTAGCTTTGAATTTGCAGAAGATTTTATCTTTGGTGTTGCTGAGGTAAAGGTGAAAAATAAGAAATTTTATATTAATCGAAACGGTAAAAAACTTAAATCAAGTGAATTAATTAGTTGTGTTCATACTCACCTTGATTCCCCATACTTAATACAAGATAGTCTGTCATTAGGTATTTTCAAGTCTATTTATGAGAAAACTATCGCAAAGCTTTTGCTTTCTGAAGTTGATTCATTATATTTAATTGGTCAAATATTAATAGCAAGGAAAAATAATAAATTTGCTGTGTATGATTTAATGATAAGAGATACAACTCCAATTGCTCATATTCGAAAAACAGAATTTAAATATGATTCTATCAAGTTCTTTAAATGTAATGATAATGATGGAAAACTTCAAGAAAATATTGCTTTAAAGGAAAATTCGTTTTGGGGAATGATACTTTTAAATTTTAAAAATGAAATAATAGAACCAAAATACTTATATATAAGTGGTATTAATGGGCACTACGCATTAGTTGAATTCGAAAACGGAAATTTTGGCTATATAGATATTTATGGAAAGGAATATTTTTATAGAAATGAAAACTTTAACGGCCACTAACATGAGATTAATTCAAGCAGAGCAATTTGGATTTTATGCAATAGAATGTCGTATATTTAGCTTGATATAATTGCTATTGGAAGTCTCTTTAAATGCTCTGCCTGAAATTATCTCAGAACCGTTGGGGTCATTAAAAAAATAAATTAAACCATGAATCCAACCGAAAAAAGAAGAGCCGAAAATTTTACATAATTTCTCATCAATGGGAAATATGGAAGCAAAACAATTTACTACTTGGATATAATCAGAAGTAAATTGGCAATTACATTTGTCCAATTTGTTAAAGCATTTTTCACCGCAAGATTTAAATTAAAGCTATCCTAATCCTTTAACATTAGAAGATGCTCCTCCAAAATCATTGGGTGGAAAAGCAAATACATTAACCTGCAAAAAATGCAACAATACACTTGGTAGTCAAATAGATTCTCACCTCCATTACAGACTTAATGAATTGGACAAAAAGAAATTCTTACCAAACAAAGAGGCATAAGTGAAGGTAAAAATTGGCGATGATATTGTTCAAGGAACTGTTCGAGTTGACGAGAATGGAACTATGACGAGATTTCACAGCAATAAAAATAATCACAAAGAAAAATTGGAAGAATTCATAAAAAGAATAGACCCAAACTCAGAAAATCCATTTGTGACGATTGAATTTCCGACAGGAAAAGTAGATTTATTTAAGTTGAAATTCGCTCTATTAAAATCGACATACCGGCTTGTTTTTGAGAGATTTGGATACCTTTTCATATTAGATATAGTTTTCGATAGATAGAGAAAACAACTGCTAAATCCAGATAGAATAATATACCCAACTAAGTTTTGGTTTGAGCCTCCATATCAAAAAATCACTGTGTGGAGTTCATTTCATCCTTAAAAAAGGGATGGAATCAATATTGGTTATCTTTCCATTAAAGACTGAAAATACAGAACGGATAATAGCTACGATATTACCATTACCTTTTAATTCGATTGATGATATAATTGATGAATTGAATCGAAGGTTCTTGAAAGATAAAACATTACATTTTCAATGTGCAGCATTTGATCCAAAAGCGGATTATCTGACAGAAGCAGAACACATGAAACATACAGAAAATTATAAAGAAAAAGTAAAAATGTACTGCTAACACTGCATAAAACGGCAAGCTTGCCAATGCGACTGTCCTGCGTTCATGCGAAACCGTTACCGGACTACAGTGTTTCACATTACGAATTACCTTGCTCAATTACGAATTACAGAACCAATTGCGAATTTCCTATAAGTCGTTTGTCGGCATTTTTGGCAAACAATGATTATATTATCTTGCATTTGAGTTAGGCTTCAAATTTGAGAACCTGTTGCATTCTATGCTATTCAATAACATGCAAATCGAACAAGCAGCATTTCTTCAATGAACCAGGTCTTTAAGTAGTAGATAAATTTATTTTACTTTAAACTTATCAGGGTATATTATGAATGTAGGCGTAAAATATTCATTATTAGATGTTTAATTACTTAGGTTGTAATAATGAATGTATATTGTACTGGTGATTAACTTCTTTAATTGGTATGAAGATTAAAATATTTATAACTCTAATATTTTGCGCTTGGTCCAAATTATTTTATTGCCAGGAACTAATTCGCGCAATTAAATTTGGTGGTAATGAAACAGTACAAGGCAATTGTGTTGCTGTTGACGACCAAGATAATGTTTATTCTACTGGATTTTTTACTGATACGGTTGATTTTGATCCTGGACCTTTGAAATATAATTTGATTGAAGGAAATAGCACTAGTTATAATTTATACATCTCTAAATTAGATTCTTCTGGCAAATTTATTTGGGCTAAGTCGTTGTTTGCAACAGACCAAAGGAGCTCTTCTGATTTTCTCTCGGCAGAGAAAATTTTAATTTCGAATGGATTTTTATATATAGTAGGAAGATTTACTGGTTCAGTTGATTTTGATCCTGGACCTGGTACCTATTTACTTAATTCAACACTTTACTATCGTTATGATGGATATATTTTGAAGTTTGATCTGGATGGAAATTTTCAGTGGGTGAAACATCTTAAAGGACGTGAAAATAAATCCGTTAATTCTATTGATGCCGACTCAAAAGGAAATTTATATTGTACAGGATTTTTTTCAGAAACTATAGATTTTGATTTTGGACCAGGTGTTGCTAATTTGAGACCAACTGATTATGATTCCTATATCTTAAAATTGGCTCCTAATGGAAATTTTATTTGGGTAAAGCAATTAAAAGGGGATCTCTTAGGCAATTCAAGTAGTGCTATAAAAATTGATAATTTAGATAATATTTATATTTTGGGACAATTCTATGGTACAATGGATTTTGATCCAGGTCCATCTTCCTTTAAGTTAAGTCCTAATGGAGATTTAGATGCATACCTAGTAAAACTGGATCCTTCTGGAAATTTTGTTTGGGCAAATACCATTGCCGGACCGGAATTCAGTTTAAGTGAGGACTTAGATATTGATGCCAGTGGATTTATATATTGTATCGGAGTTTTTTCTGGTTCATTAGATTTTAATTTAGTTAACGGTACAAAAAGATTGAAATCATTTGGGGAACAAGATGTTTTTATTTGTAAATTTAATCCAGATGGAAAAGTATTATGGGCAGATAATTTTGGGAGTCCAATAAATGATTTCGTCAGCGGAATTGCTCTTGATTTGCAAAATGAAATTTTTATTTCAGGTAGCTTCCAAGATATTGCCGATTTTTATTCAGCAACTGGGGGTAAATTGTTAAGTTCAAAAGGAACTTATGATTTATATTTATTAAAATTAGATTTTGATGGAAATTATTTATGTGCAAATAGTACCGGGAGTTCAAACTTGGACTTTGCAGGAGAAGTTATTATTGATAAGCAAAATAGTTTATACCTAACTGGAAGCTTTAACGACACTGTCGATTTTGATTTTGGGTTTGATGTTACAGAGCTTATTACAACAGGAAGATATCCAAATCCTGATGCTTTTCTATTAAAATATAAGAATTGTTTTAATAAATTTACTATTGATACCGTTTATGCTTGTGATTCATATACATGGCTAGACGGAGTAACTTATTTTTCTGATAACAATACTTCATTTAAGAATTTTAGAAAAACCACATGTTGTGACAGCACTGTCCAATTAAATCTCAAAATCTATAAATCCGATAGTTCTACCATTCAAAGAACTTCTTGTGATAGTTTTTATTGGAATGGGGTGAAACTTGAAAACTCAGGAAGGTATTACTATACAGGAAGTTCTGTTTTTGGATGTGATAGTGTTATCATATTAGATTTAACCATCTTGCAACCAATACAAACTATTGACAAAGTGAATGCTTGTGATAGTTATACCTGGAATGGGATTATGTATAATAGTTCTGGTAAATATAGTCATCGATTAACAACATCAGAAGGATGTGATTCCATAGCGCATTTAGAATTAGTCGTTAACCAATCTATGCGAGTAGAAATCGAGCATTTTAATTGTGGAACTTATCACTGGAATGGCAATACCTATTTAAAGAGTGGAGATTATCGTTATGATACCATCGGGATCAATGGTTGTGACAGCACAACTATTCTCCATCTGACCATCGACTCCATCATTCGACAACAAGAGAAGATCAGCACATGTAATAATTACAATTGGAATGGCATATTGATTACAACGGATGGAATTTATACTGACACATTCCCAAGTATTAATGGGTGTGACAGCATTATAACGCTCGATATTAAAATCAAACAAGCTACTCAATCAACAAACTATAGCACAAGTTGTGATAGCTTACTATGGAATGGAAATACCTATACACAAAGTGGAACATATAATTACAAAACTCAAAATGTAAATGGTTGCGATAGCGTCGCTACGCTAAACTTAATCATTAATCAATCAACTAATTCAACCACAACGATTACTACATGCGACAGCCTAATGTGGAATAATAAAGTATACAAACAAAGTGGAACTTATCAATATACAACATTGAATGCATCAGGGTGTGATAGCATTGCTGAATTGCAGTTAATCATCTATCCATCAAATCATATTCGCGTTCTACAAACTGCATGTAATTCATATAATTGGAATGGCACTATTTACACACAGTCTGGAACATATATTTATAAGACAATCAGTAGTAAAGGATGTGATAGTATAATCACCATGGATTTAACCATTATCCCATCAAGCATAAAAGATACTTCCATTACCATTTGTGACAGCATCACTTTCCTGAATAACACATTGAGTACAAGCGGAAATTATACATTCATTTTACAAAACACTCAAGGCTGTGATTCTCTAATCCATCTAAATCTGAATATCAATTCCCAACACTTTAGATCCAATGTATCTACTTGTGGATCGTATCAATGGGATGTCAATGGAATCACTTATGATAGTTCAGGAATTTATGTATCAAAATTCATCAATGGTTCAGCTTGTGATTCCATCTATCAATTGGATTTAACCATTCATAAGAATTACGAAATCAGAGAAAAAGCAGAAGTTTGTAAGGAATATTTATGGCCAGTCAATAAAGTATTATACACCCAATCCGGAGATTATATTTACCCTCTTAAAACTAATCATGGTTGCGATTCCATCATTAAATTAAATCTTCTCGTTAACCCTGAATTCCAACATACCGACACAGTAACTACAACTGATGCTTATACTTGGCCGGTCAACCTAAAAGCCTATCCCACATCAGGAACTTATAAAGAAATTTATCAAACACAGAACGGCTGCGATTCGATTCATTTACTTCTCTTATCTATCAGCAAGGATGTATCGATATATTACCCAAATATCATTCAACCCGGTGGAGTGAATACCTATTTTACAATTTATGTATACGGTACAACAGCAACAATTAAATCTTTATCTATCTATGATCGATGGGGCGAACGCATTTGGCAAAAACAAAATTTCCTGCCCAATGAATTACCACAAGGATGGGATGGCAAATACAAAGACCAGGATGTAATGCCGGGAGTTTATGTTTGGCATGCGGAGATTGTACTGCTTGATGGAAGTGTGATTGTGGAGAAGGGGGATGTGACGGTGGTGAGGTAATTCAATTACAAATGTTCAATTACTGTTGTCCAATAAAGTTGAAAAACGATTCATAAAAAAATATAAGTAATTGATTATTAAACTAGACTTTTATCAATTTAAAAATATACCCCCTCAATCAAATAATGTTGGAGCTCTATTTGGATTGAATAATTTCAAGTAATTCATCAATGCATGATCAGGCGATTCTAAAAATTTGAATAAATTAATGTATTGTAAGTTCAATTAATAATTGCAATTTTTTCAAGTAGCTCTTGATTAGCAGTTACATAATTAAATTTTCTTATAGGTCTGTTGTTTAACATTTTTTCAACATAGCTGACCTGTTTATCGGTTACAAATATAAGATTTGTTTTCTTTGGAAAGTATCTCCTGATTACTCCTATTCTATTTTCGACTGTTCCCTTGTCTTGACTTGTATAGGGCCTAGTAAAATACGTAGACACA
>Ga0268298_10003155_pt1 | contig 17127 bp, 19 predicted proteins | sample WWTPWeurt_MetaG_FD_194462 | JGI IMG/M metagenome (GOLD analysis project Ga0268298, IMG submission 194462) | Activated sludge microbial communities from WWTP in Nijmegen, Gelderland, Netherland - WWTP Weurt | ecosystem: Engineered > WWTP > Aerobic digester > Activated sludge | place... | reverse complement strand
AGGGCTGATCTATCCATGAGCGTTTCCCACGTGGAGGTTGTCCGATGTCTGAGCTTCGGCTGCGGGCGGTGAAGCCCGGTGAGAAGTCCGGGCCCCGTAGCCGGAAGGTGTTGTCGGTGACTCAGGCAGCGGCGGAGGGCTCGCAGCGTGACCTGCTGGTGGCGATGCGTGACCGGGTGGCGCAGGACGTCGAGTCGCCGTCGACTCCGGCCAGGGACTTGGCTGCACTGACGCGACGGCTGATGGAGATCACCAAGGAGATCGAGGTGATCGACGCGAAGGCTGCCGAGGAGGTCGGCGATGGCCCAACCCCAGATGAAGCATGGGACGCCGAGGCTGTCTGAGATCGCTCGGAAGGTTGTCGCTCCTGACGGGATCACCTCGACGGGCTGGCCTGCCGTACGGGATTGCTGCTCGCAGAAGATGGGTGTGGAGTTCGATCCGTGGCAGCATGCTGCGGGGCGCCTGATCCTGGCGAAGCGGTCCGACGGGAAGTTCGCCTCGATGATCGGCGGGGTCGGCATGTCGCTGCCTCGTCAGGTCGGCAAGACGTACCTCGTCGGGGCGATGGTGTTCGCCTTGTGCATCTTGCGGCCGGGGCTGCTCGTCATCTGGTCTGCGCACCACGCTCGGACCCACGGTGAGACGTTCCTGGCTATGCAGGCGTTCGCGAAACGGTCGAAGGTCGCCGCTTTCATCGCTCAGGTGTTCACCGGATCCGGCGATGAGGAGATCCGGTTTCTGAACGGGTCAAGGATCTTGTTCGGTGCCCGTGAGCGTGGCTTCGGTCGAGGTATCCCCGGCGTTGACGTGATCGTTTCCGATGAGGCGCAGATCATGTCGGACAAGGCGCTCGACGCTCAGCTCGCGACGATGAACACCAGCCTGTTCGGGCTGGCGATCTTCATCGGCACGCCACCTCGACCGGATGACCCGTCGGAGGCTTTCGCCCGGATGCGCGCTGAGGCGTGGGCGGGGACGTTGCGCGATGCGGCGTGGATCGAGTTCGGCGCTGATGCTGATGCTGATCCGAACGACCGGAAGCAGTGGGCGAAGGGAAATCCGTCGTTCCCGACGCGGACGCCGGCGGAATCGATTCTGCGACTGCAGCGCAAGCTCACGGCGGATTCGTTCCGTCGTGAGGGGCTCGGCATCTGGGACGACTTCCGGAAGGCGTCGTGCGCGTTCGACATGGGTCGATGGGCGGCGCTCGAGGTGGGCGCTGACGAGGTCCCGACATCTGGGGCGCCGGCGTATGGGATCAAGTTCTCTCCGGATGGTCAGACGGTCGCCTTGGCGGTGGCTGTCCGTTCTGGTGACACGATCCATGTCGAGGGTGTTGCCCATCGACAGGTGGTTGACGGGACTCGGTGGCTCGTCGAGTGGATCGGTGCCCGCTGGGGTGGTGCTGCTGGTGTCGTCGTGGACGGCAAGGCGGGGGCGGGGGCGTTCGTGAAGGCGCTCGGTCGCGCTGGGGTGCGTGGCCGACGCCTGGTTGAGCTCACGGCGGATCAGGCGGTCACGGCGACTGCTGGCATGGTCACGGCGGTCGCCGAGGGCACGGTGACCCACATCGATGACGACGTGCTGACCGGGGCAATCGGCGCCTCGATGCGGCGACCGATCGGGAAGGCTGGCGGCTTCGGCATCCAGTCGATGGATGACACGTCGGTCACGTTGGCGGAAGCGGCGGTGCTCGCCCATTACGGCGCCGTCACGGCGAAGCGCAGTGATGCGGTGCAGGGTTCGACCAGGAGGGCGGTGATGCTGTCGTGACGACCTTCGAGACCATCACCGTCGCCGGACTGGACGACGACGACCAGGCCACGCTGAACCGGCTGCTTCAGAAGCTCGAACAGCAGTCGCTACGGAACCTTCTGCGGTCATCGTACTACGACGGGAAGCGGGCGATCCGCCAGGTCGGCACGGTGATCCCACCGCAGTACTTCAACCTCGGGATCGTCCTCGGATGGTCAGCCAAGGCCGTCGATGCGCTCGCCCGCCGTTGCAACCTCGACGGGTTCGTGTGGGCTGACGGGACCCTCGACGACCTCGGTTACTCGGAGTTCGTCGAGGACAACCAGTTGCTGGCTGAGATGAAGGCCGCGATGGTGTCGTCGTTGGTGTTCGGCCCGGCCTTCTTGATCAATGGTGTCGGCGCCGAGGGTGAGCCGCCATCGCTTCTGCACGTCAAGGACGCGTTGAGCGCGACGGGCGACTGGAACACTCGCCGCCGTACACTCGACAACCTCGTGTCGATCACCGGCCGCGACGAAGATGGCAACCTGACTGCCGTGGTGTTGTACCTCGACGGCGTGACGATGCCGATCGAGAGGGTCGAAGGTCGCTGGGTCCTCGTCGATCGCGTTGAGCACAACCTCGGTGTTCCGGTCGAGGCGCTGGTCTACAAGCCGGCGCCGTGGCGACCATTCGGTGCGTCCCGGATCTCGCGGACGGTCATGTCGCTGCATGACCAGGCGTTGCGCACCGTGGTCCGCATGGAGGGGCACGCTGACATCTACAGCTACCCGGAGCTGTGGCTGCTCGGAGCCGATGAGAGCATCTTCACGAAAGCGGACGGGTCGCGGTCCGCTGCCTGGCAGGTGATGCTGGGGCGCATCAAGGCGATCCCCGATGATGATGACGCCGCCGAACCCAGGGCCGACGTGAAGCAGTTCCGGGCATCGTCTCCTGAGCCACACATCATGCAGCTGAAGCAGCAGGCGCAGCTGTTCGCCGGAGAGACGTCCATCCCGTTGACGTCGCTCGGCGTGTCGGACCAGTCGAACCCTGTATCAGCCGACTCCTATGTGGCGTCGAGGGAGGATCTGATCGCAGAGGCCGAGGGCACGACCGACGATTGGTCCTTGCCGATCCGTCGTGCGACGGTTCGCGGACTGCAGATCGCGAACGGGCTCGATGAGGTGCCAGAGTCGTGGCGGTCGATCGCACCGAAATGGCGGAGCCCGGTATACCTGTCGAAGGCAGCTGAGGCTGATGCCGGCGCCAAGCAGTTGGGCGCCGTGCCTTGGCTGGCCGAGACTGCGGTCGGGCTCGAGCTGCTCGGTCTGACGCCTCAGCAGATCGAGTCGGCAATGGCGGAGCGTCGCCGACTGAACGGCAGTGCATCGCTGGCCGCGATCCGTCGGGCGCGCGAGGCGGGAGAACTGGTGGTGACCGGTGCTGCCGATCGAACCGTTCAGGGCTGACCTCGCCGACCTGGCCGCGGCAGCGCAGGACGAGGTGGCATCGCTCCTCAGTGGCGTCACCAGTCGCCGTGCCGCCGAGCGGATGCTGACCGAGGCGCTGCCCGACATCGTGTCCGTGTACGGCGACGCAGCCGGTGCGCTCGCGGCCGACTGGTATGACGAGGTCCGTTCCGCTCTCGAGGTACCTGGACGGTTCCGGGCTGTCGCTGGTGAGCTTCCGGATGTTGGTCGGACTGACTCGCTCGCCGAGTGGGCAACTCGTCCGCTCGCGGATGATCCATCCACCATCGATACCGTCATCACACGGGCTCAAGGTGGCACTCAGCGGATCGTCATGAACGTCGGCCGCGACACCGTCACCTACTCGGCGGTGCACGATCCGAGCGCTCGGGGCTGGCAACGAGCCGGTGCCGGTGAGTGCAACTTCTGCAAGATGCTCATCGGTCGCGGCGCCGTCTACCGCGCCGAGACCGCCGACTTCGGCGCCCACGACCACTGCAAGTGCATCGCCGTCCCCGCCTGGGGCGGCCGCCCAGTGCCAGTGAAGCCGTTCGCCGGCAGCGCTCGAGGTGTCAGCGACGCCGAACAGGCCCGCGTCCACAACTGGATGCTTGCACATACATGAGTTCTCGCCCGCCGCCGAAACGGCACCGGGCACAACAGCAAGGAGTCTGGCGAATGCCTGACGCACCAGCAGCACCCGAACCGGGTGCACCTCAGGCCGAACCGGCCACCCCCGAGCACGCAGCACCGACTGCGCCCATCCGGGTCCCCGACGACCACCCGCTGCTGAAGGCATACGAAGCCACCCGCAGCGAACTTAAGTCGTTGAAGGACGCAGCGAACACGGGCCGACAGAAGGCTGCCGACGACCTGGCCGCCGAGACCGCCCGCGCCGACGGCATGCATGCTGAGCTCATCCAGCTCCGTGCAGCATTGAGGCATGGTCTCGACATCGAGGACGTCGACCTGCTCGGAACCGGCACCGAGGACGAGATCGAGGCGCGCGCGAAGCGTCTCGCCGACCGGAGCGCCACGACTCCCTACAAGCACGGCAAACCGACGCCCCGCGAGGGCGCGACGCCACCGCCACCGAAGAGCGACCCGATGCGGGAACTGACCCGCCAGTTGTTCAACGGGGCACCAACCACATAGGAGGCCATCCAAATGGCTGCAATGGACACGGGGGATCTGGAGATCCCCGATCAGATCCTCGATCCCTGGCTCGGCAAGGTGCAGGGCGGCTCGACCGTCGCCACGCTGAGCGGATCCATCCCGATGAAGTTCGGGCAGGGACACACGATGACGTTCGACATCGGCGAGGCCGAGTACGTCGGTGAGGGCGCCAACAAGGGCCCGTCCACCGTCGTGCCCACGGTCAAGACGGTGAAGCCGTTCAAGTTCCACAAGACCGTGCGCATGACCGAAGAGGTCAAGTGGGCCGACGAGGACCACCAGCTGAAGGCCGTGGAGCAGGTGCTGAGCCTGATCCAGCCGTCCCTGTCCCGTGCCCTCGACTTCGGTGTGTTCCACGGGATCAACCCGGCGTCAGGTGCCACCGTGGTGGCCATGACGGAGACGCTGTCGGACGCCGATTCGGTCGCCGCCTCCGGCGAGCCGTACGAGGCGATCGACGATGCCGACCGCCTCGTGCTCGCCAACTCGTGCATCCCGTCCGACATCGCACTCGACCCGCTGTTCGCGGCCGAGTTCGCCACGTCCCGCACCACCGATGGGATCAAGCGGTACCCCGAGCTGTCGATGCAGACCGCAGCGTCCGTGCTGGAAGGCCACCGCGCCTCGGTGTCCCGCACCGTCAGCGCCTCGGGTGTGAGCGACGACAGCACGGGCATCTTCGCCTTCGTCGGCGACTTCTCCGCCATCCAGTGGGGTGTGCAGCGGCGCATCGGACTCGAGCTCATCGAGTACGGCGATCCCGACGGCCAGGGCGACCTGAAGCGGAACAACCAGATCGCGTTCCGCGCCGAGGTCGTCTACGGCTGGGGAATCGCCAACATCGGTGCGTTCGCCGTCATCACCGATCCGTCGAGCTCCTGAGCGGACGGAGCCTCCAGCATGGCGTTCCTGATTCCCTCTGACCTCGAGCCCTTCGCCTCGATCGAGGTCGTGAAGGCGCTCGCGCTCATCGAGGACGCGACGGAGTTCGCTGTGCTGGAGGCTCCGGCTCTGGCCGACGAGGATGAGCTGTCGGATCGACAGCGAGCCCAGGTCAAGGCCGTGTTGCGCGGCGCGGTGCTGCGCCGCAACGACGCTGGTTCCGGTGTCGTGCAGACCAAGCAGCTCGGGTCGGCGTCGGAGACGATCGACACGGCGCGGAGCAGATCGTTCTTCACCGAGTCGGAGATCGACCAACTGCAGAAGATCGTGCAGGACGCCGGCTCCAGTGGTGCGTTCTCGATCGACACGGTGAACACGCAGGTGTCCGGGAACCACTCGGACGTGTGCTCGTTGGTGTTCGGGGCCACGTTCTGTTCGTGTGGCGCGTGGCTCACCGGCGGGCCTCCGCTGTATGAGAGTTCGTGAAGGTTCTTGCCGTCACTCCGCTCTACCCGCCGATGTCGCGGGTCGGGGCGTGGATGTCGACCCATGAGTGTCTCCGACGTCTTGTCGATCGAGGCCACGAGGTGCACGTCGCCACCGTGTTCGCCCCGCTCGGCTATGCGTTCGACGGGGTCCAGGTGCTCGGTCGGTGGGACAGGTCTCTCGCTGGCTATGACGTGGTGGTGTCCCATCACGGTGACACCCGTTCGGGTGTCAGGGCGGCGTGCGCGAAAGCTCGCCTACCGCACATCTTGATGGTCCACGGGTCTCCGGACAGGGTGGCGGATTCGGGTCTCGTTGTGTGGAACAGCGAGTCATCTCGCGCTGGCCGCGACGGCATCGTGGTGCGACCTCATGTGGATCCAGCGGCGTACTCGACCGATCTGGGTGATCGGACCACGCTGGTGAACTTGTCGCCCGAGAAGGGCGGCGAGGTGTTCCGATACCTCGTCCGTTCCATGCCTGATGATCGGTTCTTGGGTGTGCGTGGCGGCTACGGCCGACAGATGCGAGTCGTCGGACCGAACGTCGAGACCATCCCCACCACCCAGGACATGGTCGGCGACGTCTACGCCCGCACCCGCGTCCTGCTCATGCCGTCGGAAACCGAAACGTGGGGTCGGACCGGGATCGAGGCGATGTGTTCGGGGATCCCGGTCATCGCCCATCCGACTCCCGGGCTCCGTGAATCCCTCGGTGATGCCGGGATCTTCGTCGACCGCTCCGATCTCGCTGGATGGATCGCTGCTATCCGTGACCTCGACGACCCGGAGCGCTATGCAGCTGTCTCGGCTGCTGCGTTTGCCCGGGCAGCGGAGGTCTGCGCTCAGACTGCCGCAGACCTCGACCTGTTCGCCGAGCTCGTGGAGGGCTGCGCGTGATCGCCGTGCTCGTGCCGACCTATGGCAGACCCGACCGACTCGCGGACGTCGCGGCCAACATCGCCAGCAGCACCGAGACGGAGCACCGGGTCGTGTTCGCGGTGGAGCGCGACGACACCGACTCGATCGCCGCCGCTGAGCACCTCGACGCCGATCTCGTCATCAACGTGCACCGCCCCAACTACTCGGGTGCCATCACCTCAGCGTATGAGGCCAGCGGCGCCGACTACCTGTTCGCCGGCGCCGACGACCTCCGGTTCCATCCCGGATGGGATCGGGCAGCGCTGGCCCACATGGATGGATGGGTGCAGGTCGTCGGGACCAACGACCTGCTCAACCCGTTCGTCCTCGCCGGCTACCACGCGACGCACTACCTCGTCGACCGTCGCTACCTCGACGAGGTCGGCGGCGTTGTCGACCAGGGCCCAGGATCCTTCCTGTTCGACGGGTACGGCCACCAATACACCGACACCGAGTTCATCGCCACCGCCAAGATGCGCTCACGGTACCGGCCGTGCTTCGAGTCGGTCGTGGAGCACATCAACGCCTGGTCGCCGAAGGGCACCGTTGATGCGACCGCACACAAGACGCAGGTGACCGCAGCCGCCGACTCCGCTCTGTACGACTCGAGGAGGGACCTGTGGTGCTCGATCAGTCGGTGACGGTCCTCGGTGGCGGCGGGTTCATCGGCTCCAACCTCTGCCGTCGTCTCGACGAGCTGGGCGCGGACGTCACCGCCGTCGACGTCGAGTTCCCCGCATGGCGCAGACCTGACGTGCGATGCCGTCGAGTAGATCTGCGATCACCGACGGACACCGTGCGGGCGATGCATGGCGCTGACGTCGTGTTCCACCTGGCTGCCGACATGGGTGGGGTCGGCTACTTCCACAGCGACGCCGACCTCGGCGCCTCCCTGCGCAATGGGCGCATCACCGCGAACGTCGCCGAGGCGGCGGTCATCTGCGAGACGCCCCGCACCTTCTATGCGTCGTCGGCGTGCGCATATCCGATCGAGCTGCAGCAGACGGTTGGGTGTCCGCCGGCGCTGTCGGAGGACATGATCGGCCAGGGAACCCCCGATGCCCTCTACGGCGCCGAGAAGCTGCACGGCCTGCGCGTCTTCGGCAAGGTTCCGGGCGGGCGTGTGGGTGTGCTGCACACCGTGTTCGGGCCGCTCCAGGAGCACAGCGGGCGCCGCATGAAGTTCCCGGCGGCGGTTGCCACCAAGGCGATCGCATCGCGGGAGACGGGGATCCTCGAGCTGTGGGGCGACGGCTCCCAGATGCGGTCCTATCTGCATGTCGATGACGCCGTTGAGCGGATCATCGCCATCGCGACGTCGGAGACCTACGACGGGCCGGTGAACGTCGGCGCTGAGGGTGCGGTGACGTGCCGGGAGGTCGCCGAGCTGTGCCTGGGCATCGTCGGTTCGGACGCTGAGATCGTGACGAACCCGGCGGAACCGACCGGAGTGCTGGCACGGGACTGCTCGAACGCCCGATACGACGACCTGTACGGGCCGGGTCCGCAGCGGTCCTACCTGGCCGGGTTCGAGTCGTTCATCTCATGGCTGGACCGACTGTGAACGTGCATGTCGGGATCCCGTGGCGGGCTGGTGACCCGTGGCGTGAGCAGGCGTTCGCGTACGTCCAGATCCACCTGCGTGGCGCCGGGTTCGACCCGGTGCCCTACGACGACGGCGCCGACGTCTTCTCGCGAGCCGGGTCCCGGAATCTCGCCGTCCGCTGCGCCGACGCCGATGTCGTCATCTTGCACGACGCCGACATGATCCTCCCCGCCACCGCATACATCGAGGCGGCGGAGATCGCTCGATCGTCGGGGCGGCTGGTCATCGGCTTCAGCCGATACCGGCCGCTATCGAAGGCCCGGACGGTTGAGGCGTTCGGCGGAGCGGACCCGTTCACGCTCGATCCCGTCGACGAGCTGGTCGACTTCTCCGTCGGGGGCGTCGTCGCCATCACTCCCGATGCGTGGTGGAAGGCGGGCGGCATGGACGAGCGGTACGTCGACTGGGGATGTGAGGACTTCGCCTTCGCCAACGCCGCCGCCGGAGCGCTCGGCCCGCTGATCCATCTCGATGGTCCAGGCGTGCACCTGTGGCATCCCCACGCAGCCGATCCCGACAATCACGATCAGCAGCGGAACTCGGCTCTGCTCGCAGGAGGTGACGTGTGATATCGCCGGAACGCCTCATGACCAGGATCGGGACTCTCCTGTCGGTCACCGAGTCGCCGAGCGTCACAGACGCATACGGCAACCAGGTCGAGATCGAGGTGGAGACGTCGGTCCACTACGAGCTGCAGCAACTGCGCCGGGACGAGACGGGAGCGCCAGACGCATGGCAGGTCGGTGCGTGGAGGCTCTATCTGCCTGCATCGACGAACGTCGCTGGCATCGACCGCTTCGTCGACGACCACGGCGCCGAGTACGAGTTCGACGGTCCACCGGAATCAGTGTGGGACCCGTTCGCTCGGTGCGCCTCGCACATCGAGGCGACGGTGAGGAGCGTGTCGTGAGCCGGTTCCAGCCTGCTCCGAATCTCGACACCATCCTCGCTGACGCCACGAAGGTTGAGCGTGCCGGTGTGGCGGCTGGGATCATCCGCGACGCCCGCGGCGACGTGCACACCGACACCGGTGGATACGCCCGATCCCTGCGGGTGTTCGACGACCAGCGAGGCGTCGGCGCGGAGACGACCGACTTCGCCGGCCACATCATCGAGTGGGGGTCATCGCGGCAGTCGCCGCAAGCCCCGTTGCGTCACGCCGCCGATGCCGCGGGGAGGTTCGAGGAGAGATGACGCTGCCGGTGCTCACCGCCTCGAACTGGAAGGCGTGGCTGTGTGGATGGTTGCGAGCGCAGCCGGAGTTGGCGGCGCTCGTATCGACCCGTGTCTACAGCAAGCTCCCAGCGGCGAAGGTGTGGCCGGCAGTGCGGGTCGCGAGAACGGCCGGCGGTCCCATCGAGGAGACCGGCGGGTACCTGCACGATCCCCTGTTCCAGCTCGATGTGTTCGCCGACGACGAGGCGACCGCTGAGCGGGTCATGTCGACCCTGGCTGCGGTCGTGGCGGCTCGACTCGTCGGGACCCACACCGTGAACACGGCGACTGTGACCGTCACCAGTGCGGTGGTCGGCCCGATCCATGAGGGATGGGACGACACCGCCGAGACCGTCGCTCGCCATCGGTCATCGCTGCGTCTCACGACGCACATCTGACCGAACCTGTCGGCCCGCCACGCGGGACGAAACCCAACCTCGACCCGCCGTAGCGCGGGTCCTTGTCGCGCCATCAGGCGCAAGGAGGTGCCGTCATGGCACAGGACCCCAGTAACATCCTCGTCGCCGGAAACCTCCGGATCTCGACGGCACCCCTCGGCACCACCCTGCCGACCGCCCTTCCGACGGATCCGTCGACGCTGAACCTCGACGCGGCGTTCAAGGACCTCGGCTACACGTCGCCGGACGGGTCGAAGTTCACGACGACTCGGACCACCGAGGGCATCCAGGTGCACCAGGAGCGTGGCAACGTGCGCACCCTGGTCACCGATGAGCTCGCGCAGGCGACGTTCAACCTGCGTGAGTGGAACCGGGAGACGGTCACCACCTCGTTCGGTGGCGGCACCATCACGTCGCCGGGGTCGGGAGTGTGGAAGTACGAGCCGCCGGCACCGGAGGACATCAACGAGTTCTCGGCGGTGCTCGACCTGTTCGACGGCGACCAGATCTGGCGGTTCGTGCTGCGTCGGGCGATGGTGTCCAACAGCCCGGAGTCGAACTTCATCCGCACCGGATCGGCGGACCTGCCCATCACCCTCGACTGCCTGGTCGCCGGCGGCGGTGTCCGCAACTGGTACGCGCTGACCAACTGGGTCGGGATGAGCGCGTGAGCATCCGCATCCGCTTCACGACGGCAGGAGGGGACGTCGAGGACGTCCCTCTCCTGCCGACCGTGATCCGCGAGCAGGAACAGGAGCACGGCAAGCCGTGGTCGGAGATCGTCACGCTCAGCTCCGAGTGGGCGTTCTATGGGGCGTGGCGCTACATGCAGCTGCGCCGCGACGAGGGCAGGTCCCTCGACAAGTGGCTGGAGTCGATCGACGACCTCCAGGTGGGGCGTGACGACGTGGACCCTTCGTCGGCCCCGGATCAGCAACCCACCGACTGATCGCAGCGGCTGTCCGCACCGGGCAGCCGCTGCACGGTCTGGTCGCACTCGGTGATCGTGAGCCGGCCATGTTGGCCGCGTTCTTGACCTTCGCCGAGTCCATGCCGACACCGTTCGCGGCGTCGGCAGTCCCGTCAGCGTCGGAGCCCGAGTCGCTCCGCAACAGCACACCGGAGGAGCGCTTGTCGTTCTTCGGGAAGGGGTGACTGATGGCGCAGGCCGGGACCGTGTGGGTCGATGTTCGGGGCGACATGTCGCAGTTCGCCACCGATGTCGCCGAGGGTGCAAAGAAGGCGTCGGCCGGTATGGCCGGGGTGGCGGCATCGGGCGTGAAGACGGTGATGGGCGACATCGCCCGCTCGTCGGCCGTGGCTGCCACAGCGCTCGGCGTCGTCGGCATCGCGGCGGTCAAGACGTCGAGCGACTTCAACGCTGCGATGTCCGGCGTCGGGGCGGTGGCGAACGCCTCGGCTGCAGAGATGGAGTCGCTGCGTAACGCAGCGTTGAAGGCGGGTGCTGACACCGTCTATTCGGCGTCGCAGGCCGCTGACGCCCAGGCCGAGCTCGTCAAGGCGGGCGTCTCCGTCTCCGATGTGCTCGGCGGTGCTCTCACCGGATCGCTCAGCCTTGCCGCCGCCGGCCAGCTCGACCTGGCCGATGCTGCGACGATCTCGGCGCAGGCGATGAACGTGTTCGGTCTCGGCGGCGATCAGGTGGCACACATCGCCGACGTGTTGGCCGCGGGTGCGAACAAGTCGGCCGCTGATGTCGGCCAGCTCGGTGACGCTCTCCGCCAGGGTGGCCTGGTCGCCAAGCAGACCGGGTTGTCGATGGAGGAGACGGTCGGCGTCCTGTCGATGTTCGCCGACAGCGCCCTGGTCGGCTCCGACGCGGGGACTTCGCTCAAGACGATGCTGCAGCGTCTGGTGCCGCAGTCCGACGAGGCCGCTGATGCGATGGCGCGGCTGGGCCTCGACTTCTTCGACGCGCAGGGGCAGTTCGTCGGCATCGCCGAGGTGGCCCGCCAACTGCAGACGAGTCTCGGCGGGCTGAGCGATGCGCAGCGCCAGCAGGCGCTGACAACGCTGTTCGGCTCCGATGCTGTGCGTGCGGCGTCGATCCTCATGGAGGGTGGCGCTGCAGCGGTCGATGAGTACACAGCCGCGGTCAACGACATGGGTGCCGCTCAGCGGATGGCATCGGCGCAGACCGACAACCTCAAGGGTGACGTTGAAGCGTTCAAGGGGTCGGTCGAGACGTCCCTCATCAACCTCGGCGACCTCGGCGATTCGTCGCTGCGGTCGCTGGTGCAGGCCGGGACTGATGCCGTCAACGTGTTCAACGACTTCGCCTCGACCCCGGCATGGGACGCGATCGGCCGCAACGTCAGCAAGCTGACCGATGGGCTCGGCGGAGGGCTCGGTGGCGTGGCGGACCAGTTGTCGGCGATCCTCGACAGCATTCAGCCGGCGGATGTTGACCGGGTGTTCGGCCGTGTGTCGGCGGCGTTCGAGACGATCTCGGATGCGGCGAGCGGTCTGCAGGGCGTGATCGCGGGTGTGGGGCTGTCGATCGCCGGGCTCGGTGCCCGATCGGTCCTCGGCCCGCTCGGCGTGATCGTCCCGGTCATCTCGCCGATCACCGGCGTACTCGGCGGCCTGGTCCTCGGTTCCGACGAGGGTCGCGAGGCGTTGGTGAACCTTGGTCGTGAGGCGGCGAAGTTCGCCACCGGCACAGGATCGCAACTCCTGGCGGCGGCATCCCGCTTGACCGACAACCTGTCCCGCGGGCTCGCCTCGGCGCTGGAAGATGTCGGCTCCGCGGTGATCGATGCTGCTGACACGCTCGGTCCGGTGTTGGGCGAGGCAATGGACGACCTCGGCCCACCGATCGGGGAACTCCTCGAGGCGCTCGGTGAACTGGTAGAGGCGGTGCTGCCGAAGTTGGCCGACATCGCCGGTGGGGTCCTGCCACCCATCTTCGATGTGCTCGGCACTGGGATCGGGATCGCCGCTGATGCCGTCGGCCTGCTGGCCGACAACCTGTGGCTCGCCGTTCCTGCCATCGGCGCCTTCGTAGCTGTCCGCTTCGGCGACTCCATCAGGGGGTTCGCTGACGGCATCGGTGCAGCCGTTCGGGGTGTCGGCGAGTTCCGCGAGGCCATCGCTGGGATCGCCGCCACGCAGGGCGTGTCGCAGTTCGAGGCGCTTCGGGGCGTGGCGAGGTCGAGCGGCGGCGAGTTGCGCGGGCTCGTGTCCGGTCTAGGCGGGTTCAACATCGCCATGATCGGCGCCACCGCAGCAATCACGGCGGGAGTCGGGATCTATGAGGCGTGGTCGCGCAACGTGCAGCGAGTCGATGACGAGACGAAGCAGCTGACGGAGTCGATCGTCGAGCAGGGCAAGGCTGTCGGCCCGACGCTGGCGAACGCTCTGCGCAACATCTTGGAGACCCGCAAGGGCTTCGACGATGCGTTCTCGAAGTCGGGCATGACGATCGAGGGCGTGTCGCAGGTGGTGAACGCTGCGGTCGGCGACATGGACAAGGCCCGCCAGGTCATGCACGAGTTCACATGGGGAGGCTCCAATCAGGAGTCGCTGGACCGGTTCCGCGACAGCCTCGACAAGGTCCCCGCTTCGGTGCGTCCGGTCATCAAGAACATGTTGGACTTGAACGACGCCGGGGTCATCACCGCCGGCGAGTTCGACGCCATCATCGACGCCATGACCGACCTCGACATCGAGGCGCAGGGCACGGCTGACTCCATCGCGTTCAACGCCGAGCAGATGGAGAAGGGGATCCCTGCTGCTCAGCGCACCGCCGACGTCATGAGGGACATCGCGACGGCCGGCGACACGACCGCAGGGCTCGACGCTCAGCGTGACGCCCTCGCCCGTCTCGCCGCCCAGTTCCCGGAGGTGGCAGCCGCTGCGGGCGTCGCCGTCGGCACGGTGGCCGACGCCAACGGCAACCTCGCCGACCAGACGGCCCGTGCCATCGGCGAGCTGCGCAACTTGGCGAACGAGTTCGGTGAGATCGCCGGATCCGCCAAGGATGTCGACGAGGCTCAGCGCCGCTACCTCGACTCGCAGCAGTCCGTCATCGAGTCCATCGCCAAGAACGGCGCTGGTATCGACGCCAACACCGAGGCGGGTCGCCGCAACGCCGATGCGCTGCAGAAGATGATCGAGCAGGGTCAGGCGCTCGCCGAGGCGCAAGCCAAGATGGACGTCACCGGCAAGACGTCCACGGCGACGCTGAACGGGATCGTCGCGGTGCTCGCCAGCATGCGCGATCAAGGTCAGTTGACCGCCGAGGAGTACGGGAAGCTCCTCGAGTTGTACGGGCTCACCCCGGACCAGATCGAAACGACGGTCATCGCTCAGACGACTGACGCGAAGAACAACCTGACGGACCTGCAGGCGCAGTTCGACGCCATGAAGGACCAGATGTCGGAGCCGGTGCGGACGCTGGTGCAGACGCTGATCGACCAGGGCCGCTACGCCGAGGCGGAACGTGCGTTGAACCAGGTGGCGCGGGATCGTCAGGCGACGGTCGAGGTGACGGTCCGTCAGCGGCAGATGGTCGAGAACTGGTTCGGCGCTGCGTTCGCCAACGCCGCCTTCGGTGGGAAGCGCGCGATGGGTGGTCCGGTCACTGCGGGGATGCCGTACCTGGTCGGTGAGAACGGGCCCGAGATCGTCACGTTCGGCGGGGACGGATACGTCGCCGACGCTGCGTCGTCGCGCAAGATCCTCGATCAGCCGCCGACCTCGCTCACCTTGGATCCGGTGCTGGCGCAGTTGGTGGCGTTGCGGTCCGAGTTCGCCGCTCTTGCCGATGCGATGGCGGCGGTGGCGACACGTCCGCAGCAGCCGCCGGTGATCGACGTGACGGCGACCTCGGGGGTGGCGATCACGGCACGGGAACGTGACCGGGCGATGCGCTCAGGTGGTCGACCGTGAGCGGCCTGCCGCAGCCTGAGTGGGGGCTCGTCACCCTGAACGGCGTCGAGTTGGACGCTCCCGGTCGTCTCACGTTGAACAGCTGGGTGCTGACCGATGGGGCGAAGCGCCGCCGGAAGAATCGCACGCGTCCCGGTGTCGACGGCCAGAAGGGGTCTCGCGGTTTCAAGGATCCGCGGGACGTGACCCTGGAGGTCTTCCTCGATGGCCGCTGGGACGCCGACGGCGACCCCGTGAACACGGCCGTCCACCTGGCGACGGTTGCGGCCGTGCAGTCACACATCCTGTTCCTGCGTACTGCGATCCTCGACGACCCAGGCGACGCCGAGGGATGCGTGACGTGTTCGGTCACGACTGCTGTCGCCGGCACCACTCACGACGGCCCAGTGCAGGTCGATGATCTGCGAGCAGACCCGGGGATCGGGGCGCAGGTCGTGACGTTCAGTCTGTGCATCCTTCGCGGTGAGCTGGCGATCACGGCTGGGAGCGGGTAGTTGGCGGCTGAGGTCACTGCGGACTTGCGCAACGCGGCGAACACGTCGGGCGCAGAGATCGCAGGCGCGTTCGGCGTGTCCTGGCAGGAGCAACGCAACGGCATTGGCGTCGGATCACTCTTGGAGCTCAACGACGACAGCGGTGAGGTGTCGATGGGCGACGTGATCCTCGGTCGTCTCGATGGGACCGCACGGATGGCGTGGATCGCGGAACGGGCCGAGGTTCAGATGGTGTCGGTCGGCGACGAGCTGGTCGAGGCGGTGAAGTGGTCTGGTCGTGGCCTGGCTGGCGAGTGGGCTGATGGTCGACTGCACGAGACGCCGACGCTGTCGAACATGGCGCAGACGGTGCCGGTGCTCGACGACCGGGTGATGGCGTGGCAGGGACCGGACTACGACCCGACGGGCGACGGCTGGACAGCGGCGAACATCATCGCGGTGCAGGGCTGGGGCTCCGCGTTCTACACCGGCCTCCCCGCCGAGTGGGCAGACCCTGCGGCGTTGTGGATCGGTCCGTCGACCGGCGACGACGACAATGCGCCGTCGGGCCGGAATCTGTTTCGTCGGTGGGTGCCGATTGGTGTGGGCGGTCACATCCTCGATTACGCCGGGGACAACACTGTGACCGCGTACGTCAACGGTGTGAAGGTCGGTTCCGGCATCTGGCAGCGGACGCAACGCTACGAGTTCGAGGTGACTGCTTCGGGCTGGATCCTGTTCGCGTTCGAGCTGGTGAACGCTGCGGACGACGGCGACCCCGGCGGGAACCCGACCGGGCTCCTGTGGTCGCTGCGCGCCGCGAACGGGACCGTCGTCGCTCGCAGCGACGACGACACGGAGATCCTCGAGTATCCGTCGTCGGATCCGCAGGTGCCGATCGGACGTCAGATCCGCCAGGTGATGATCGGCAACGACCTGCTGGACGGCTGGACCGTGACTGGCACCGAGACGACCGACGATTCTGGTGCGACGTTCCCGGCGACGGGTCCGATGGTGTATCGGCTGGGGTCGGACTCGCCGTGGGATGTCGTGTCGCAGTTGTGCGAGCAGTTCATCGACGTGGTGGTCGACGCCGAAGGTCGGACGCTGCGTCCGTTCGTGAAGGGCACGGCGGGGGTGGCGTCGACGTTGGAGCTCGTCGCCGGGTACTCGACGGCAGGTCTGGCGGATCCGGATTCGGTGAACGTCACGGACTTGGAGTGGGACATCCCTCGCCCCGACTTCGATGCGTTGGTCGTGCGGTGGGCTCGTGGCAGGTTCACCCGTGGGTCCGGGTCCCGCTGGGGGACGCTCGATATCGGCCACATCACCGATCTCGGCACCGCGCAGTCCATCGCTGATGGGTTGCTGGCGCTTGCCGATGAGAGGTCTGCGACGTTCGCTGTGTTGGATCCGTCGCCCGTTCCGGTGCCGCATGACGTGATGGATGTCCCGCTTACCGACATCGACACGACGACGGCGATGCCGGTGTCAGCGGTAACGGTCACTGCTGATGACGATGGTGAGGCTGTGGTGACGATCGCTGTCGGGTCGCTGGTGGAGGATCGGCGCACGATGCTGGAGCGGGCGATGCGTCGCGGTTCGGCGTCCGGCGCTTTGGGTGGCATGGCTGCGTTCGCATCCGCTCCCGTGGTTGGTCCGGCGGAGTCGATGTCCTCGGTGGGTGGCCTCGATGTGTTGGTGTCGGCGCCGGCGGGGGCGACGATCGGCACGGAGGCGAAAGTTGGTCGTCCGTTGTCGGTCGGGTTGGTGACGGAGTTCGTGATGGAGGCGGACGACATCGGGAGTGGTTCGACGCAGGCGACGGTGACGGTGGGTTCGTCGTCG
>Ga0268298_10003154_pt1 | contig 17128 bp, 13 predicted proteins | sample WWTPWeurt_MetaG_FD_194462 | JGI IMG/M metagenome (GOLD analysis project Ga0268298, IMG submission 194462) | Activated sludge microbial communities from WWTP in Nijmegen, Gelderland, Netherland - WWTP Weurt | ecosystem: Engineered > WWTP > Aerobic digester > Activated sludge | place... | reverse complement strand
GCGATCGGCCGAAGCCGGCATGCAGGACGTGTTCCTCGAGGTGCGCCCGTCGAACCTGCACGCGATCGCGCTGTACCAGTCGGTCGGGTTCGTCGAGGTGGGCCGGCGTCGTGGCTACTACCAGGCGGCCGAGGGGCGCGAGGACGCGCTCGTGCTCCGGCTGTCGTTGCCGGTAAAATCCGGCGGATGAATCCAGCCCTCGACGAAGTGGCGCGTCGGCGCACGTTCGCCATCATTTCCCACCCCGACGCCGGCAAGACCACGCTCACCGAGAAGCTGCTGCTGTTCGGCGGCGCGATCCAGCTCGCCGGCACCGTCAAGGGTCGCAAGGCGACGCGCCACGCCACGTCCGACTGGATGCGGCTCGAGCAGCAGCGCGGCATTTCCGTGACCTCGAGCGTCATGCAGTTTCCCTACCGCGGCCGCATGGTCAACCTGCTCGACACGCCGGGTCACGAGGATTTCTCCGAGGACACCTACCGCACGCTCACCGCGGTCGATTCGGCGCTGATGGTCATCGACTGCGCCAAGGGTGTCGAGGAGCGCACGATCAAGCTCATGGAAGTCTGCCGGCTGCGCGACACGCCGATCATGACATTCATCAACAAGCTCGATCGCGAGGGTCGCGAGCCGACGGAACTGCTCGACGAGATCGAGCGCGTGCTGAAGATCCAGTGCGCACCCGTCACGTGGCCGATCGGCATGGGCCGCGCGCTCGAGGGCATCTATCATCTGCTCGAGGATCGTATCTACGCCTACCAGGCGGGCGAGCGCGGCAAGGCGGGCACCCACGAGATCATCGACGGGCTCGCGAGCCCCGAGGCCACCGAATTCCTCGGTGACAGGGCGCAGGCCTATCGCGACGAGGTCGAACTGGTGCGTGGCGCATCGCACGCATTCGACCTGCAGAAGTACCTGGCCGGCCGCCAGACGCCCGTGTTCTTCGGCTCGGCCATCAACAACTTCGGCGTGACCGAACTGCTCGGCGCCTTCGTCGAATTCGCGCCCGCTCCTCGCGAACGCGAGACGACGACGCGCCGGGTCGCACCGCACGAAACGCCGCTGTCCGGCTTCGTGTTCAAGATCCAGGCGAACATGGACCCCGGCCACCGCGACCGCATCGCATTCATGCGGATCTGCTCGGGTCGCTATCGCAAGGGCATGAAGCTCTACCACGTCCGTCACGGCAAGGAAGTGCGCGTCGGCGACGCCGTCACGTTCCTGGCCGCGGACCGCCAGCACACGGACGAGGCCTGGGCCGGCGACATCATCGGCCTGCACAACCACGGCACGATCAACATCGGCGACACGCTCACGGAAGGCGAGAAGATCATGTTCACCGGCATCCCGAACTTCGCGCCGGAGATCTTCCGCCGAGTCGTGCTGCGCGATCCCCTGCGCATGAAGGCGCTGCAGAAGGGTCTCGACCAGCTCTGCGAGGAGGGCGCCACGCAGGTTTTCCGGCCGCTGCGCAACAACGACCTGGTGCTCGGCGCCGTCGGCCTGCTGCAGTTCGACGTCGTCGCGTTCCGCCTGCAGGACGAATACGGCGTGCAGGCGGGCTGGGACAACGTCAACGTCCACACGGCGCGCTGGGTGTATTGCGCGGACGCCAGGAAGCTGCAGGAGTTCCGCGACAAGGCACACGACAACCTGGCGCTCGACCATTCCGGTGCGCTGGTCTACCTGGCGCCCACGCGCGTGAACCTGCAGCTCACGCTGGAGCGATGGCCGGAGCTCACGTTCCGCGAGACGCGCGAGCACCTGGCCAGCGCGGCCTGAGCGGACGCCGGACGCAGGGGGAGGGGCGATGACCGGCGTCAGAACCGTCCTGCTGCGCCGCCCCGTTCTCGCCTGGGCCTGCTATGACTGGGCCAATTCCGCGTTCGCCTGCACGGTCATGGCAGGGTTTTTCCCGGTCTTTTTCAAACAGTACTGGAACGCGGGCGTCGTCGCGACCGAGAGCACCTTCCGGCTCGGCGTGACGAGCGGCATCGCGAGTCTGCTGGTCGCCGCGCTCGCGCCGGTGCTCGGCGCCATTGCCGATCGCAGCAGCTCGAGACTGCGGCTGCTGTTCGCGTTCACGCTGCTCGGGTCCGTCGCGACGCTCGTGCTCGCGCTCGTGCCGCAAGGCGAGTGGGGCTGCGCCGCGGCGCTGTTCCTGCTCGCTTCACTGGGCTTCTGGGCGGGCATCGTGTTCAACGACTCGCTGCTGCTGCACGTGGCCGAGCCCGCGGAGTACGACCTCGTTTCCGGTTTCGGCTACGCGCTCGGCTACCTGGGGGGCGGCCTGCTGTTCGCATTCAACGTGCTGATGACCCAGCGCCCGCAGTGGTTCGGTCTCGCGGGCGCCGCGGAAGCCGTGCGCTGGTCGTTCGTCAGCGTGGGCCTGTGGTGGCTCCTGTTCGCGCTGCCTTGCCTGCTCTGGGTGCGCGAACGGCCGTTCGGCGCAGCCGTGGGCCGCGTGACGTGGCGCGAGGCGACACGCGCGGGCCTGCGCGAGCTCGGGCGCACGGTCGGCGAGATCCGCCGCTACCGCTCGCTCGTCTGGTTTCTCGCCGCGTACGTGCTCTACATCGACGGCGTCAACACCGTCATCAAGATGGCCGTCGACTATGGCCTGTCGCTCGGTTTCGACCAGTCGCACCTCGTCAAGGCGCTGTTGCTGACCCAGTTCGTCGCCTTCCCGGCCGCGCTTGCCTTCGGCTGGCTCGGCGGACGCATCGGTGCGCGCAACGGCATCTTCCTCGCGCTGGCCGTCTATGTCGCGGCGACCGCTTACGCGTACTTTCTCGACGACGCCCGCGACTTCTACCTGCTCGCCTTCGTCGTGGGCCTGGTGCAGGGCGGCATCCAGTCGCTGAGCCGCAGCTACTACGGCAGGCTCGTGCCGCGCGACAAGTCGTCGGAGTTCTTCGGCTTCTACAACATGATGGGCAAGGCGTCGGCGATTCTCGGGCCGATGCTCGTGGGTTTCACGGCCGCGCTGACCGGCAGCTCGCGTCTGTCGATCCTGTCGATCGTCGTGCTGTTCATCGCGGGCGGTGCACTGCTGGCCGTGGCGGCCCGGAGCGAAAGGCCGCGGTCCGCCTGAGGCCCTGCGGCTATCCCGAATGCAGATGGCCGCGCCTTGTGTTCAAACTGGCTCCAGACGCAATTGATGAGGGCATGGACGTGAACAGGAAGCTGACGACCGCGGCCGGCTGTCCCGTCGTGAACAACCAGGACGTCATGACGGCGGGGGTGCGTGGCCCGCAGCTGCTCCAGGACGTCTGGTTCCTGGAGAAGCTCGCCCATTTCGACCGCGAGGTGATTCCCGAACGGCGCATGCACGCCAAAGGCTCCGGCGCCTACGGCTCGTTCACGGTGACTCACGACATCACCCGATACACGCGCGCGAAGATCTTCTCGGCCGTGGGCAAGAAGACCGGACTGTTCGCGCGTTTCACGACGGTGGCCGGCGAGCGCGGCGCGGCCGATGCGGAACGCGACATCCGCGGCTTCGCGGTGAAGTTCTACACCGAGGAGGGCAACTGGGACCTCGTCGGCAACAACACGCCGGTGTTCTTCCTGCGCGATCCGCTCAAGTTCCCCGATCTGAACCATGCCGTGAAGCGCGACCCGCGCACCAACCTGCGCAGCGCGCGCAACAACTGGGATTTCTGGACGTCGCTGCCGGAGGCGCTGCACCAGGTCACCATCGTCATGAGCGACCGGGGGATTCCGGCCACCTACCGGCACATGCACGGCTTCGGCAGCCACACCTTCAGCTTCATCAATGCCGCGAACGAACGGTTCTGGGTCAAGTTCCACCTGAAGTCGCAGCAGGGCATCCGCAACCTGACCGATGCCGAGGCCGAGGCGATCATCGGCAAGGACCGCGAAAGCCATCAGCGCGACCTCTACGAGAGCATCGAGAAGGGCGACTTCCCGAAGTGGACCCTCCATGTGCAGGTCATGCCCGAGGCCGATGCGGCCAAGGTGCCGTATCACCCGTTCGACCTGACCAAGGTCTGGCCGCACGCGGACTACCCGCTGATCGACGTCGGCGTCATGGAGCTCGACCGCAATCCGGAGAACTTCTTCGCGGAGGTGGAGCAGTCGGCGTTCAATCCGGCCAACGTCGTGCCGGGCATCGGCTTCTCGCCCGACCGCATGCTGCAGGGGCGGCTGTTCTCGTACGGCGACGCGCAGCGCTACCGGCTCGGCGTCAATCACCACCTGATTCCCGTGAATGCCGCGCGCTGCCCGGTGCACAGCTATCACCGCGACGGCGCCATGCGCGTCGACGGCAATTTCGGCGGTACGCTGGGCTATGAGCCGAACAGCTACGGCGAATGGCAGCAGCAGCCGGATTTCCGCGAGCCGCCGCTGCGGCTCGAAGGGCCGGCCGACCACTGGAACTTCCGCGAAGAAGACGACGACCATTACTCGCAGCCGCGCGCGCTGTTCCAGCTCATGACGCCGGCCGAACGTCAGGTGCTGTTCGACAACACGGCTCGTTCGCTCGGTGGCGCACCGGAGGACATCCAGCGCCGGCACGTCGCCAACTGCACGAAGTGCGATCCGGCGTACGGGGAGGGCGTCGCCCGGGCGCTGGGGCTCGCACCGACGGCACCGCCGGCCGGGCGGAGCAGGGCCGCCGCTCCCGTCGCAGGCTGAGACGTACGGTCGAGGGCGCGGGGCCGGCATCCCGCCGGTCCCACGCCTGACGCGCCGGGCGGCTTCGGCGACTCTGGACGGCCCTCGCGTCAGGCCGCAGGTCTGCGATGCCCGGTCGCGCTCCCGGCCGTCCGCGTCCACCGATCAGCCGGCCGTGTCCATCCACGTCGCCGGGTCGATGCCGTAGAAGTCCCGCATCAGTTCGTAGAGCCGTGCGTGCGCCTGCCGGAGTTCCGCCGGGCATTGCACGAATTCCTCGGTGACGACCGCGAAGAACTCCGTCTCGTCCTCGGCGCCGTAAGGGTCGAGCCAGGTTTCCTCGTCGCGGTCGACGGCTGTGCGCAGCGCCTCGTATTCGGCGAGCAGTTCACCACGCCATGCCTCGCCGCGACGACGCGCCGACGACGCGAGCCCGCGGCCTTCCGCATCGAGGTAGTGCGCGAACTCGTGCAGCACGACGTTGTAGCCGTCGGCCGGTCGTTCCGCCGTCTCGGCGATGTCCTGCCACGAGAGGATGATGCGGTGCGAATCCCAGGCCTCGCCGGACAGTTCGCGCCGGCGCCGCGTCACCAGTCCGTCGTCGTCCTGCACTTCGTCCTCGACGAGAAACGCGCCCGGGTAGACCAGGATCGACTGGAGTTCGTCGTACAGGCTGCCGGGCCGACCGAGCAGCAGCAGGCAGGCCTGCGCGGCGATCGTGACGCGGATCTCGTCGGTGACCTCGAGCCCGTTGCAGCCGACGAAGTGCTTTTCGTCGAGGAACGCGACGACGAGCCCTTCCAGACGGCGCGCTTCCGCCGTCGGCAGGACGTTCGTGATCGGCACGTTGCGGGTGATTGCCGCGCTCATGGCCGGCGGTAGCGGACGTTGCAGCGCACGCCGCCGCCGCTGGCGGCGTCGCAGCGGGGGCACGATCAACGCAGCGAGGACGGCGGTGCCAACCGCGACGATGAACGCGATCGCTCCGGCCACGCGTGATCAGCCGCAGGTCTTCTTCAGGCGTCCGACCAGCTTGACGTACTGCTCGCACGCCTTCGCGGCGTCGGTGCCCTTCACCCGCGTCCAGGCGTCGTATTTCGCGCGGTCCTTGAGCGCGAACACGCCCGGGCGCTCGCCCGTCACGTCGCCCTCGGTGGCCTGCTTGTAGAGCGCATAGAGCCGCAGCAGGTCCTCGTCTTCCGGTCGCTTCGTGAACTTCTGCGCGTCCTTCGCCGCCGCCTCGAACTTCTTGTCGGTCGCTGCCATGACTCCTTTCCCCTGCTGCCGAAGCAGGGGACATTCACCTATTTCCGCGGGAAAAAGGCAACTCGTGCCGGCAACGGACGAGCAGGCAGCATTCACCTGTTCCCCGGAAACGCGTGAAGGCCCCCGGTGGCGGTGCTAGGGGCGCAGCGAGTTGACCAGGTACTTGAGCCGCTGCAGGTCGGCGGCGCGAGGCTCGGGGCCGTAGCGCTCGGACGCGTACAACACGGTGATCTCCCGCAGCGGGCGGGCCAGGTCGGGGTGCTCCCGTGCCGCCCGCTCGAGGAACGCGACGGGTCCTTCCGCCGCATGCGGTGCCAGCCCGCGCTTGCGCAGACGTCGCACCACGGCATCGTGCAGTCGCGCCGGCCAGTCGCGCGGCGGCGGCCGGTGACGCCATGCCACCCAGGCCGACAGGGACACGAAGAACACGGCGAGGCTGCCGGTCAGGGCGAGCCCGAGCGTGCGCCAGTCGGCGTCGTCGAAGCCCGCCCGCTCGAGCAGGTCGAACTGCGCCGCGGCGTCGAAGCGGACGATGTGCTGGTTCCAGAAGTCGTTGACCGCGTCCCAGCCGAGTTCCACCTCCATCCACAACGCGCTCGCGTCGCGCAGTCGGCCGGGCACGGGCTCGTCCGCGCCGACGGCGGCGATCAGGCCGCCACGGATGCGCTCTGGCGCCACGGCGACCGTCGGGTCGACACGCACCCAGCCGCGGTCCGCGATCCAGACTTCGGACCACGCATGCGCGTCGGATTGTCGGACAATCAGATACCCACCGTACGGGTTGTACTCGCCGCCCTGATAGCCGGTGACCACGCGGGTCGGGACACCCGCGGCGCGCATGACGACCGTGAACGCGGACGCGTAGTGCTCGCAAAAGCCCTTGCGTGTCCGGAACAGGAACTCGTCGACGGTGTTGTCGGCTAGCTGCGGAGGCTGCATGGTGTATTCGAACGGCTGTTCGCGGAACGTCGCCAGCAGCTCCCGGACGATGGCCGTCGCGTCGCCGCCGTGACGCGCCGCCAGCGATCGGCCGAGCGCGACGCTGCGTGGATTCGTGCCGTCGCGTGGCAGCGAGAGGTCTTTGCGCCGCATCGACCCGGGCAGCGACGTCGCGCCGGCCGCGTACCGCGGGTGCGACGTCAGGTCGAATGCGGTGACGCTGCCGACCGGCCGCGCCGCCAGCAGCGTGTAGTCGAACGACTGGACGGCCCGGCGCGTGGGCCAGGCGGAAGGCAGGTCGAGCGCGAGCACCCAGCGTCGCGCATGCGGCTGCAGCGTGATCTGGTAGCGGATCGGCGCACCTGTGAACCGGACGGGTTGCTGGGGGAACGCCTGCGCGTCCGGACGCCGCCAGCGGCGGCCGTCGAAGTCGTGCAGCACCGGGCCGCGCCAGTAGCGCTCCTCGGGCGCCGGCATCGCGCCGAAGAAGCGCACGCGGAACGCCACCTCGCCGGATGCGCTCAGGTCGGACACGTCGCCTGGCGTCATCTCGTCGTCGAGCCCGGTGCGCGACGCCGTGCCGGTGTCGATCCCCCAGAACGGCCCGGGCAGCCGCGGGAACAGCAGGAACAGCACGAGGGCGATGGGCACCGCCTGCGTCATCAGGGCCAGCGTGTGTCGCGCGAGGCTGGCGCTGCGTGCGTCGGTCGCGGCGGCGTGCACGCGCATCAGCGCCAGCGTCGAGAGCCAGGCGCTGAACAGCAGCCAGGGCGCCGACAGCAGCGACTGCTCGCGCAGCAGCGCGGCGTAGAGCAGGAACCATGCGATGAACACGAGCACCGTCAGGTCGCGTGCCGCGTCCGTCTCGAGGAGCTTGGCCGCGGCCATCAGCACGAGCAGGGCCGTGCCGGCCTCGATGCCGTTGAGCGTGCGATAGGCGCTGAACACCGCGAGCGCGGCGCCGCCGACGGCCACGATCCGCAGCCAGCGAGGCGGCAACGGCCAGCCGCGCAGCGACGCGGTCCAGCGCCAGGCGCCCACCGCGAGCAGCAGCAGCGTGACCCAGGCGGGCAGGTGCGTCACGTGCGGGGCGACAGCGACCGCCATCGCAGCGATCACCCAGCCAAGACCGTGCAGTGGAGCTGCCACCTCACGCAAGGGCAGTGTTCCTCACATCGAGCAACGCGAGCGCGTTCAGGCAGCGGTCGCGGTGCGCGACACCGACATTGACTTCGATCTCGCCACCCGGCAGGCGCAGCCCGAACGCTTCGCCGCGTTCGTGGGCGTCGAGGATCCAGCGGCACAACTGCGCGAGCCGTTCCTCGGTGCCGAGCCCCGACAGGCTGTCCCATTCGAAGACGTGCGAGAGCACGCTCGTGCCGGCGTACTGCTTGGTGTGCAGCCCCTGACCGCGCGCATAGGCCTTCCAGGCGACACGGCGCAGAGAATCGCCGGACTGGAACGGGCGCAGGCCGGCGAAGTCCTCGTCGCCGACCGCGGCCAGCTGCGCTCCGCCAGTGTCCGTCGCGGTGCGTGGCGGGGCGCGGTCGCGTGCCGAGGGCCGCGGCCAGGCGACGGCCGCGTGCGCGGGGTGGACGACGGCCCAGGCGCGAAAGAGGCCGAGCGGATGCGCGGTGCAGACGACAAAGCGCTCGAGCGGCACCCATCCGCGGCGTTCGGCGCGCAGACACAGCTCGGCTTCCGCGATGCCGAGCGCGGGCACTTCCACCGGGCACCCCGCGGAGCCGGACGCGCGCTCGAGCCGCAGATCGATCGCCGGGCGCGAGGCCTGCGATGCGTTTTCCAGCAGCCAGCGGAACCGCACGTGATCGCCGACGAAGCCGGACTCTGCCGCGAGCAGCCGCAGCCGCAGTCCCGCCAGGGTGCCGTGACAGTGATGCATGGTCGTGAGGCCGAGCCCCGCGAGCAGGAACGTGAGTGCGAGACCGAGGTTGTTGTTGTAGTTCATGCCGCCGAGCAGCATGGCGAACAGCATCACCGCGTAGGCGATGCCGAGCGGAGTCGGCAGGATGTAGATGCGGTTGCGGCGCAGTTCGAGCGGATCCGTGTCGCGTCCCTGGCGCCGCAGGATCCAGCGCTGCAGGCGCCGCTCGACCCGCGCCCGCAGGGACTGCAGCAGGCGGGTCACGGCGCTCAGGGCACCGGCACGGCCGCCAGCACGTGCTGGCCGATTTCTCCGGCGTTGCGGAACCGCGCCGTGTCGCGCGGCGCCAGCCGATGCCCGACCACCGCGGGCAACACGGCCTGGACGTCCTCCGGCAGGACGCCCGGATGCGCGTGCATGAATGCCCAGGCCTGGGCCGCGCGCAGCAGCGAGATCACCGCCCGCGGCGACAGGCCCGCGTCGAACTCCTGAGCCTGGCGCGAATGACGCGCGATCGCCTGCACGTAGTCGAGCAGCGCCTCCGACGCGTGTACCTTCGGCACCTCGCCCTGCAGGCGCAGCAGTTGCTGCGGGCTGAGCGCGCAGTCGAGCGACGCGAGCAGGTCGCGCCGGTCGCGGCCGAGCAGCAGTTGCCGCTCGAGCGACGGTGCCGGGTAGCCGAGCTCGATGCGCATCAGGAACCGGTCGAGCTGCGATTCGGGCAACGGGAAGGTGCCGACCTGATAGACGGGATTCTGCGTCGCGATGACGAAGAACGGCTCGGTCAACGGATAGGTCTGGCCGTCCGCCGTGACCTGATGTTCTTCCATCGCCTCCAGCAGCGCGCTCTGGGCCTTTGGCGTCGCGCGGTTGACCTCGTCGGCGAGCACGAGCTGCGCGAACACCGGGCCGCGGTGGAACCGGAACTGGCCGGTGTCGGTCTCGAACACGGAGACACCGATGATGTCGGCCGGCAGCAGGTCGCTCGTGAACTGGATGCGCTGGTAGGAGAGGCCGAGCGTGCGCGCAAGGGCGTGCGCGAGCGTCGTCTTGCCGACGCCCGGGATGTCCTCGATGAGCAGGTGGCCGCGCGCGAGCAGGCAGGCGAGGCATAGCCGCACCTGCGCGTCCTTGCCGAGGATGATTTCGTTGAGCCCCGCGACGGCGGACTCCACGAGTTCACGCAGCGGCATCTCGCGGGTTGCCGTGGCGGTGTCGGCGACCGATGTCATCGATTCAGCACTCCCTCGGGGCGACGGCCAGTGCCGACAAGCGTCGCACCTGTTCGGCCAGTTGCGCCAGTTGTCGCTCGAATTCCGCGACGCGCCCGCGCTCCTGCGCGACGACACTTTCCGGCGCGTTGGCGACGAAATTCGCGTTGGCCAGCTTGGCGGTGGCCCTGTCGCGCTCCTGCCGCGTCTTCGCGGCGCGCCTGTCGAGCCGCGCGAGTTCGGCCCCGACGTCGTCGACCAGCCGGTCGAACGGCGCGAGTACCGTGCGCCCCTCGCTGATGGCGATCGCGCACGGCGGCAAGGCCGCTTCGGATTCGACCACCACGATCGACTCGAGATTGGCGATCCTGCGAAGCGTCGCGTCGAGCGCGGCGATGGCCGCGGCGTCGCCTGTGCGGTCCGTGCGCACGTAGAGCGGCGTCGCGCGCGAGTGCGGCACATCGAGTTGGCCACGGATCTGGCGGATGCCGAGCACGACGGCCTGCGCCGTGCCGATGTCGCGTTCCGCCACGGCATCCGGCGGGAACTCGGTCGCAGTCGGGTAGGGCTGTCGCATGATCGTCGGCCCGCTGCGCCCGACGAGCGGACCTGCTCTCTGCCAGATCTCCTCGGTGATGAAGGGCATCAGGGGATGCAGCATGCGCAGCGTGCCCTCGAGCACCTCGAGCAGCGTGCGGCGGGTGCCGCGGCGCTGCGCGTCGGTTGCGTCGGTGCCCTGCAGCACGGGCTTGGAGAGTTCGAGGTACCAGTCGCAGAACTCGTACCAGACGAATTCGTACATCGCCTGCGACGCGAGGTCGAAGCGGCAGGCTGCGAGGTTGTCGCGGACGGCCGTGACGGCGGCGCCGAGCCGCCCGCGGATCCAGCGGTCGGCCAGCGAATCCTCGCGGGGCCCTTGCTGCAGGCCAGCCGCATGTTCCTCGGTGTTCATGAGCACGTAACGGGCCGCATTCCAGAGCTTGTTGCAGAAGTTGCGATAGCCCTCGACGCGGCCCAGGTCGAAGCGGATGTCGCGGCCCATGGTCGCGAGCGCCGCGAACGTGAAGCGCAGCGCGTCGGTGCCGAACGCCGGGATGCCCTGCGGGAACTGCTTGCGCGTGTTGCGCTCGATCGACGTCTTCATCTGCGGCTGCATCAGCCCGGTCGTGCGCTTCTGCACCAGCGACTCGAGGTCGATGCCGTCGATCAGGTCGAGCGGGTCGATGATGTTGCCCTTCGACTTGGACATCTTGTCGCCGTGCTCGTCGCGGATGAGCCCCGTGATGTAGACCTCGCGGAAGGGGACGTCGTCCGCGAACTCGAGCCCCATCATGATCATCCGGGCGACCCAGAAGAAGATGATGTCGAAGCCGGTGACCAGCACCGACGTCGGGTAGAAGGCCCTCAGTTCCGGCGTCTTCTGCGGCCAGCCAAGCGTCGAGAACGGCCACAGCGCCGAGCTGAACCACGTGTCGAGCACGTCCTCGTCCTGGCGCAACGCGACGGCCCGGCCGTGCCTCGCCGTTGCCTGGTGCCGGGCATCCTCCTCCGAGCGGGCGACATAGACGTTGCCGTCGTCGTCGTACCAGGCCGGGATGCGGTGGCCCCACCACAGCTGGCGGCTGATGCACCAGTCCTGGATGTTGCGCATCCACTGGAAATACGTCTTCGTCCAGTTGTCCGGCACGAAGCGGATGCGTCCGTCCTCGACCGCCGCGATGGCGGGCCCGGCGAGCGGGCCGATGCGCACGTACCACTGGTCGGTGAGCCAGGGTTCCAGTACGGCGCCCGAGCGGTCGCCGCGCGGCACCGGCAGCGAGTGCGGCTCGATCTTCTCGAGCAGGCCGAGCGCCTCGAGGTCTGCGACGATACGCTGGCGGGCCTCGAAGCGGTCGAGGCCGCGGTACGCCTCGGGCACCTCGTCGCTCAGCGTCGCATCGGCCGTCAGCACGTTGATCATCTGCAGACCGTGCCGGCGGCCGATTTCATAGTCGTTGAAGTCGTGGGCCGGCGTGATCTTGACGCAGCCGCTGCCGAACGCCGGATCGCAGTACTCGTCGGCGATGATCGGGATCAGCCGGTTCGTGAGCGGCAATCGCACCTGCCTGCCGACCAGGTGCCCGTAGCGCTCGTCGCCAGGGTTCACCGCGACGGCCGTGTCGCCGAGCATGGTCTCGGGTCGCGTCGTGGCGACGACGAGGTGACCGCTGCCGTCGGCGAGCGGGTAACGCAGATGCCAGAGGTGGCCGGCTTCGGGTTCGGCGACGACCTCGAGGTCGGAGAGCGCCGTGTGCAGCACCGGATCCCAGTTCACGAGCCGCTTGCCGCGGTAGATCAGGCCTCTTTCGTGCAGGCGCACGAAGACCTCGAGCACGGCGGCCGAAAGCCCGGCGTCCATCGTGAAGCGGTCGCGTGTCCAGTCGACCGACGTGCCCAGACGACGCATCTGCCGCGAGATCGTGCCGCCGGACTGTTCCTTCCATTCCCAGACGCGCGTGACGAAAGCCTCGCGACCGAGATCGTGTCGCGTCCTGCCCTCGGCCGCGAGCTGGCGCTCGACGACCATCTGCGTCGCGATGCCGGCGTGGTCGGTGCCGGGCTGCCAGAGCGTGCGGTCGCCCTCCATGCGGTGGAATCGTGTCAGCACGTCCATCAGCGTGTGCTGGAACGCGTGGCCCATGTGCAGGGTGCCCGTGACGTTCGGCGGCGGGATCACGATGCACCAGGGTGGGCCGTCGCCGGCGGGCGCGAACGCGCCGGCGGCTTCCCAGCCTGCGTAGATGCGCGATTCGATGTCGCGCGGGGAGTAGCTCTTGTCCATCGACGGCCTCGAAAACAGGGGATTTCACCTGCTCTGGAACAACAGGTGAAAGTCCCCTGTTTTCACCTGTTTCGTCAGTTGCTACGGCCCGGGCCGTGGAAGTGCTCGGCGATCACCCTGGCGATCAGGCCCGGCAATTCCGCCTTGAGCCGGTCGGACACCTGCTCGAGCAGCAGCGCTTCCATCTCGCGGCACGCATTGTGGACGAGCTCGTCCGCCTGCTCGTGGATCATCGCGGTCAGGTGTGTCTCGAGCCGGTCCAGGAACAGCGTCGTGTCGTCGATGAACTTCGAGGAGCGACCGTCCGGCTCGACGACGTCGGTCAGGACGGGGATGTTTTCGGACGGTTGACTGCCCATCGGTGCTACCTGTGCGCGGCGGTCTGGACGTGGTGGGCTGCAGCACTGCAGCCGGCGTCCTTGTAGAGACGCCAGCGGTCGCGGCCTGCCTGCCTGGCTTCCTCGTCGCCGCCAACGATTTCGCAGACGCGAGCATAAGCGGAAAAGTCGGCAGGCGCATCGAAGGCCAGGTTGATCAGCACGTCCCGGTGCGAGGCGGGTGCGTCCGACCTGCCGATCAGCACCGGCGTAGCGGTCACGAAGTCGGGCTCGGCCGGCCAGGTGCCGTGCGGCACGAAGCTGTCGTCCGGGTATTTCCACAGCAGGTCGTCGAACTCGGCCGTCTCGGCGGGGCCACCGGTGCGAACGAAGATCCGGTGGCCAAGCTCGTAGGCCTTTTCGGCGAGCCGGCAGGCATAGACGAGGCGTCCATGGCGGTCCGCCGCCTCGAGCAGGTAGAAATCGACCTGGGGCAGAGCGGACATCGCCTGGGCGCCGCCGGTCAGGTGCGCGCGATCAGGAAGTCCATGAGCAGCGGGACTGGCCGCCCCGTGCTGCCCTTGTTCGCGCCCGTCAGATAGGCCGTGCCGGCGATGTCGAGGTGGGCCCAGCGCAGGCCGTCGGTGAACTTCGCGAGAAAACAGGCGGCCGTGATCGCGCCACCCTCGCGTCCGCAGGCGTTGGCGAAGTCCGCGAAGTTGCTTTTCAACTGGTCGTGGTATTCCTCGCCCATGGGCATGTGCCAGCAGGTGTCCTCGGCGCGCCGGCCCGCGGCCACCAGCTCGCCGGCGAGCTCGTCGTCGTTGCTCATCACGGCGCTGTTGTGCGCCCCGAGCGCGATGACGCACGCGCCTGTAAGCGTCGCGATGTCGACCACGACGGCCGGCTTGAAGCGACGCGCGTAGGTGAGCGCGTCGCAGAGGATCAGGCGGCCCTCGGCGTCCGTGTTCAGGACCTCGATCGTCTGTCCCGACATGCTCCTGACGATGTCGCCCGGTCTGGAGGCACGGCCGCTCGGCATGTTCTCGCACGCCGGTACGACACCGACGAGGTTCAGTTTCAATTGCATCGTGGCAGCCGCCTCGATTGCGCCGAAGACGCTCGCGGCGCCGGTCATGTCGAACTTCATCTCGTCCATGCCGGGCGGCTGCTTGAGCGAGATGCCACCGCTATCGAACGTGACGCCCTTGCCCACGAGCACGACGGGCGCCTGACCGGCGCGGCCGCCGTCGTAGCGCAGCACGATCAGTTTCGCCGGCTGCTCGGTGCCGTTCGTCACCGACAGGAACGAGCCCATCTTCAGCCGCTTCAGCTCGCGCTCCTCGAGCACCTGGGCGTGCACCGACGCATGCGATCGGGCGAGTTCCTTCGCCTGCTGGCCGAGGTACGTCGGCGTGCAGACGTTGCCCGGGAGATTGGCGAGATTGCGCGTCAGCGCCATGCCGGCCGCGATCGCGTGGCCGTGATCGAGGCCGCGCTGCGCCTGCGCCTTTTGCGAACCGTTGCGGACGGCGAAGCCGAATGCGCCGAGTGCCGGCTCGGGCGCCTTGCGCGTGCTGCGGATCGCCGGCACGCGGTAGAGCGCCGAGCCGACGGCTTCGGCGGCGAGCCGGGCGTCGTAGTAGTCGTCCGCCGGTTCGACGCATTCCGCGAGGTAGCTGACCGCGTCCCGCGCCCCCGTTTTCGCGACGGCACCCAGTGCCGCGACGAGCGCCTTGCGATACTGCTTGCGACGGAAGCTGCCCTGCTTGCCGAGACCCACGACGAGGACGCGGGCGCAGGCCGCGCCTTCGACGTCGACCATGCGCAGCTCGCCCGGATTGCCACGCACGTCGCCGGACTTGAGCAGTCGGGCAAGCCGGCCCCGCAGTGCGGTGTCGAGCAGCGCGCCGGCCCCGGCAAAGCTGCCGCCCTCGTGCACGCCGACGATCGCACAGTCGGTCTTCTGGCGGGCTGGAGCGGCGGTGGCGACGAATAGACGCATCGATGGTCCCTTCTTGTGGCGTCCCGCGGGACGCCGGCCGCATATCCCGCGACCGGATCGCCCGCTACACTGACGGCGTTGCGCACGGTGGCGCGCGTGCGTCGGGCGGAGCCCGTGCGGCGTGCGCGTGGCCGGCAAGTTTACCGATTCCCGCCGAGGGCCGCGACCTTTGCTCCTGAACCGCCTGGACCGTTACCTGCTGCGCGAAGTCACGTGGACCTTCGTCGCGGTCACGGGCGTGCTGCTGGTGATCCTGCTGTCGAACCAGTTCGCGCGCGTGCTCGGCCAGGCCGCGCAGAACGACTTCCCCGGCGGCATCGTCCTGGCCCTGATCGGCCTGACGACCCTGCAGCAGCTGACGGTGCTCGTGCCGATCGGGCTGTTCCTCGGCATCGTGCTCGCGCTCGGCCGCCTGTATCACGAGAGCGAGATGACGGCGATGACGGCCTGCGGCGTCGGGCCGCTACGCATCTACAAACCCATCGCGCTGCTGACCCTGCTCGTCGCGGCGCTGCTTGCGGTGCTCTCGTACCGCGTCGTGCCTGCCGCGTGGCAGAAGTCGACCGAACTGCGTGTCGCTGCCATCCGCGCGGCGCAGTTCGGCGCGCTGGAGGCGGGCCGCTTTCGCAGCTTTGCGGGCGGTGACGCGGTCTTCTACGCCGAGCGCGTCGACGCCAGCGGCGAGCTGTTCGGCGTCTTCGTCCAGCGCAACGTCGGCGACCGCATCGAGGTGGCCATGGCGGAGCGTGCCGTGCAGCGCGGCGCGGGCCAGCAGACGCAGGAGTTCGTGCTGTACGACGGCCGTCGTTATGAGGGCATACCGGGCGCGCCCGATTGGCGCATCGTCGAATTCCGCGAGCACGGCATCCCGGTGCGGCTGCCCGATACGCGGGCGGGCAAGGACAAGGAGGAGATGAAGTCGACCGCGGCGCTGCTCGCGTCGGGCTCGCCGCGTGACCGGGCCGAGTTCGCGTGGCGCACGGCCGTGCCCGTGATGGCGCTGGTGCTGATGGTGCTGGGCGTGCCGATGTCGCGGCTGCGTCCGCGACAGGGCCGCTTCGCCCGCGTCGGTCTGGCCGTGCTGACGTATTTCCTCTATTCCAACCTGCTCGCGGCCGTGCGCGTCTGGATCCAGAAGGATGCGCCGGGCGGGCAGCTCGGCCTGTGGTGGGTGCATCTCGTGCCGCTCGTCATCGCCGCGTGGCTGCTCTGGCGGGAGCAGCACCCCGGCGCCCGCATGGTGTCGTGGCGCTGGCCCTGGGAGCGGCGCCGCACGGAGGCCACTGCGTGATGGGCGTGCTCGGCCGCTATGTCGCGCGCACGGTGCTCGCCTACACCGGTCTCGTCATGCTCGTGCTCGTGGCGCTCGGCGCGCTGTTCCTGTTCATCGGCCAGCAGGACGACATCGGCGTCGGCAGCTACACCTCGTCGCAGGCCCTGCTGTTCGTCGCCCTGAACCTGCCGAGCTACCTGTTCCAGCTCCTGCCCGTCGCGGCGCTGATCGGCTCGCTGCTCGGCCTCGGCAACCTCGCGCGTGGCAGCGAACTCGTGGTCATGCGGGCGTCGGGCGTCACGACGTGGCGCATGTGCCTGTGGCTCGGTGGCGCGGGCCTGATCCTCGCGTCGCTGATGTTCGTCGTGGGCGAGTACGTCGCGCCGCCGCTCGGCCAGTACGCGCGCCAGATGAAGGTGTTCGCGAAGTTCGACGAGTTCAGCCTCGCGGGCAGTCGTGGTACCTGGGTCCGCGACGGCGACACGATCATCAGCGTCGACCAGCAGTCGGCGAGCACGCGCTTCGGCGGCATCAAGGTTTTCCAGCTCGATGCCGACCGCCGCCTGAGGGGCGTGGCCCGGGCTGAATCGGCGCGGGTCGCGCGCGACAAGGTCTGGAAGCTCGACAAGTACGTCGAGACCACGTTCGCGGCCGACGGCAGCAGTGCGGCCGTGACGCGCGACGCCGAGAAGGAGGTGCGCACGTCGCTTTCGCCCGAGTTCCTGGGGCTCGCGATCGCCGAGCCTGAGACGATGGGCCTGCGCGATCTC
>Ga0268298_10003153_pt1 | contig 17130 bp, 20 predicted proteins | sample WWTPWeurt_MetaG_FD_194462 | JGI IMG/M metagenome (GOLD analysis project Ga0268298, IMG submission 194462) | Activated sludge microbial communities from WWTP in Nijmegen, Gelderland, Netherland - WWTP Weurt | ecosystem: Engineered > WWTP > Aerobic digester > Activated sludge | place... | reverse complement strand
TGCGCGTTCGCTTTGCGCTTCCAGGTTGGCTCTCTGGATCGTCAACTGCTCAGCCAGCCAGTGCTTTGCGCTCAGCGCATCGGCCACCTCGCGGAAGGCCGTTTGAATGGTTTTTTCGTATCCGGCGACGGCGATGTCGCGGCGCACTTCGCTCAGCTCCAGATTGGCGCGGCGGCGCCCGCCATCGAAGATGGGCAGCGACAGGGTGGGCATGAAGGTCCAGGCACGACTGCCGGAATCGAACAAGCCATTCAAGTCGGAGCTGGCCGTGCCGAAGCTGCCGGTCAGCGCAATGCGCGGCAAAAACGCCGCGCGGGCCGCGCCGATGTGGGCATTGCTGGCACGCAATTGGTGTTCGGCGGAAATGATGTCCGGGCGACTGACCAGCAGCTCCGAAGGCAGACCGGCCCGCAGCTCAGCCAGAACCGTCGTTTCATCGAAGGGTGCCTTGGCGGGCAGCGGGCCGGGATCAGCGCCTACCAGCAGTGCCAGGGCGTGCAGTTGCGTGGTGCGAGCCTGCTCAAGCTGCGTCAGCAGCGCCTGAGCCTGGTTCAGCAGGGTCTGGACCTGTGTGAGATCCAGCTTCGAGGTCGAGCCGACTTCGACGCGGCGCCGGAAAATGCGATAGGACTCCTCGCGGGTGGTCACGGTTTGCCGTGCGATCGCCACGCGTTCGTCGATCTCGCGCAGGCCAAGATAGCCGTCTGCCACCTGGGCGATCAGCGCCAAATGGACGGCCTGGCGAGCCGCGTCGGAAGCCAGCCAAGCTTGCAGGGCGGCGTCTTCCAGGTTGCGGATCCGACCCCACAGATCCAGTTCCCAGGTGGTCAAACCCACCTCGGCCCGGTACTCGCCGCCCACCAGCGATCGGCCCGACATGTTCAGGTCGCCAGGGACCCGCGCGCGTCCACCTTGGGCGCCCACGCCCATGGCAGGAAAACGATCCGAGCGCTGAATGCGGAATGTGGCGCTGGCTTCCTCGACGCGCAGCGCGGCCACGCGCAGGTCGCGGTTGTTTTCCAGCGCAGTCTCGATGAGGCGTTGCAGCAGGGGGTCGGTGAAGTACGCCTGCCAGGCAAGCTCTCCCGCGTGGGCGCCGTCGGTGCCTGATCCAAGATGCGCGGGCCAGGCTTCGGGCACGGGCAATGGCGGGGTGTCTGGCGCCGGAGCGAGCGACATGCAGCCGGTCAAGACGACGGCGCTCAGGGCCAACGAGGCAGCGCGCAATTTGAACGCGGGAAACAACGGGGAAGTTGGGAGCATGGTCACGTTCCGTACAGGTATCGGGCTGAAGAGGGTCTGGTCGCAGAGGAGGGAATGGCTGCCACCCCCGCAATGCGGGGTTCGTGGCTGGTGTCCGCAGGCCCTACTTTCTTGCTTGCAAGTGCTGTCAAGCCCACTTCATCTCCTTGTTGATATGTGCATCCCCGTGTTCCCCGGCTGGTTGATAGGGCGCTCTTCCTGTGTCGTAACCCGATGTGCCGGGTTCACTCGCGCCCTGTGTTGATCTGCATTGTGAAATCTGAAAACAAACGACTGGACGGTTGCTTTCAATCATACGTTACAATCCAAGAACCGCAATCAGCGGGCTCGTCGGTCATTGACGCAGGTCAATTCGAGCTGCCGGCTTGGGTTCAAGGAAGGCCCTGATTTCTGGTAGAGCCGGTGACCGGCCCGTGGGAACACCCCTCAGATCTTTGAACAGAGCCTTTGAATGCTACCCAAGAAAGATGACGCGCCCGACAAGCGCCGCTACCTGTCCTCTGTCGCCAGAAAAGAAGAAATACTCGACGCGGCCTTGGTCGAATTCGCGGATCGGACGTACAACGCCGTGTCAATGGAGCGCCTGGCGGAATGCGCAGGCTTGTCCAAGGCTGGTATCTACGCCCACTTCAAAAGCAAGGAAGAAATTTTTCATGCCTTGCTCGAACGCACGACAAAGCAGATTTGCGATTTCCAGGGCTGGCTCCCGGATGAAGATCTGACGTTGCCAGAGCTGGTAGATGTCTACCTGGATCGCCTATACGCGACCTTTAGCTCCCCTGCCACGATGTCGATTTACCGGCTGCTTCTGGCCGAAAGCGCCAGAACACCAGAGCTGGTGCAGCGTTGGCACAACGAAGTTGCTCACGGACTGAAAGAGCGGGCGCAGCTCATCATCCAACGCAACATAGAACGGGGCATCATTCGTCCGGGCGTCTTGACCGAGCACTTTTTCCCGCTGGCGCTCGCTCCCGCACTGCTATGGCTGAGCTCGTCAATGCTATCCAGGGGCAACCCTTCCATAGCGCTGGTGCAGTTACAGGATGCGCATCGGCAACTGCTGCTTGAGCTTTTGGAGCCTCGATGAGCAAGGTGACGCAAAAAGTCAGGCACCTCCCCATGCGCCTGGTGATCGGCATTGCGGTGCTATTGCTGACTGCGTGGGGCGCGCTGGCCCTGTGGCACCAGATGCCGCAACATCCAGCGGCTCGCTGGATCGCCACTCTGGCGTGGTCTGCCTCGGGGCTGTCCGTCGCCGTGTCGCTGGCAGGCTTGCTTGAAAGACGGACACGCAGGATCGCCGGATTCGTGTTCGGGGCCGCAACGGCAGCCCTGCTCATGTGGTGGGGAACGCTGCAGCCATCACACCAACGCCCATGGGCTGACGATGTCGCCCAGTTGCTGGAGGCCGGAATCGACGGCAGCCACGTTCACCTGAAAAATGTACGCAACTTCGAGTGGCGCAGCGAAACCGACTACACCCCGCAGTGGGAGAACCGCACATACGATCTGGACCGCTTGCGCAGTGCCGACCTGGTACTTTCCTACTGGATGGGGCCGCACATTGCGCACACACTGGTGTCGTTCGGCTTCGACGGTGGCGAGCGGGTAGTGTTCTCACTGGAAATACGCAAGGAGCGCCACGAGTCCTTCTCGGCGATCGGCGGATTCTTCCGTCAGTTCGAGCAGATCCTGGTAGCCGCCGATGAGCGCGACATTGTGCGTACGCGCAGCAATGCGCGAGGCGAGGCCGTTTATCTCTATCGGTTGCAGATGAGTCAGGCGAATGTCCGCGCGTTGTTTCTGGAGTATCTGCACGCGGCCAATGAACTGCGGCGCACACCGCGCTTTTACAACACCTTGACCAGTAACTGCACGACCATTGTATTCGAGCTGGCTCGGCTCATTGCGCCAGCGTTGCCGGCGGACTATCGCCTGCTGCTGTCCGGACACTTTGCGGAATACATCCATGACCTGCACGGATTGACGCCCGGCCATCGCTACGCAGAACTGCAGGCACTGGGGCACATCAACGAACGCGCACTGGCCTCTGACGCATCAGGAGACGACTTCTCGATGTCGATTCGACAAGGTGTGCCCGGCGTGCCGGCCGACGAGGTATCTCCATGAGGTTCCAGCAGTCTTGCCGCATGGCAGTGTGGCTCGTCATTGCCCCGCTGTTGCTGGGGGGCTGCTCGATCCTGCGTGAGTTCGGCCCAGTGGTTGAGGTTCATACACTGGATGCGGGCGAGGCCATCGAACTCAAGCGCGGCGATATCCTGACACGCGGCAAACTCAGCGATGCGACGACCCAGACCATCAGGGTGGCGGCATTGGATGCGCAGGCTTGCGCAAAACCGATCTCAGCGGATTGCGTCGAGGCCCTGGCCGCCGTGACCGGCGTTGCCGCGGATCGACGCCTGGCTGCACTGTCCGAACTGTGGCTGGCGCAGGCTCAGGCCATGAAGCCCGGATCAGAGCAGCAAGCCGCCTGGCTTGAGACCATTCGTTATGCCTATGCCTACCTGTTCTTCGGTGACCATACGCCTGGGGAGCGAGCCTTCGAGGATCGCCAGACGCAAGTGCGGGATTGGTATAACTATGCGGTCGAACGTGCCGCCACCGGGATGTTCGAGGTTCGGCAACAAATGTCTACGCAGTTGCCAGCGCAGACCCGCTGGAACATTGCAGGCTGGGGGCTGCAGCTGGATATGCGCAGCGCGCGCTTGCCGGGCAGTACGGCGGTGCCAGCCGAACTCCTGCCAGCCTCGTCCCTGTCTTTCCGCGGACTGCGCAGCCTCTACCGGCGCGACGGTTTCGGCGCCGAGCTGGTGGCGGTCATGCCGGACGAACCCCTGACTTCCGCCCCCATCCGGGATGGCCGTCCAGCGGCCAAACGCAACCAGCAGCCTCTACCCTGGAGCGAGATGCCTGCGCCGTCCATGACGGTTTTGTTGCACCCGGATGGAGACGACCTGGACAGCGTGCTGCATACCCGCACTGTCCGTTTGACGGTGCATGACCCCTATGTGGAGTCGGCCATCATGCTGCGCGGGCAGCGCGTACCCCTGGCGGCCAATTTCACCGCTGGCTACGGCGTGTGGTTGGCTCGTGCCAAGTTCAACAAGCAGTCGCTTCGTAGCCTGCTTGGGCGCGAGGGCGGCATCGACCGCCCTCACGTCTACCTGATGCAGCCCTACGATCCGAACCGACGGATCATCGTCATGCTGCACGGACTGGCCAGCAGCCCGGAAGCCTGGGTAGAGCTCGCCAACGAAATCCTGGGCGATGAGGCGCTGCGCCAGCATTACCAGATCTGGCAGGTCTACTACCCGACCAACATGCCGATCGCATTGAACCACGCGATGATTCGCAGAGCGCTCGGGGATACGCTGGCGCATTTCGATCCTTCCGGCCAGGCGCCGGCATCGTCCGACCTTGTACTGGTGGGGCATAGCATGGGCGGGGTCATCGCACGGTTGATGGTGTCGTCAACCGATCAGTCGCTGGTGCAGTTGGCTGCTGATCACAGTCGGCTGACGCCGCAGCAGATCAAGCGCATAGATCCGATGTTGCGTTTCGAGCCCTTCCCGCATGTCAGCCGCGCCATCTTCATCGCAGCACCGCACCGGGGCACATCGGTCGCAGGTGGACGCCTGGGGCGCTGGATGGCGGGATTCATTCGCTTCCCGGTTACGGTGCTCGAAGAACTCGCCCACACACTGGCGCCCAATGCGGCGGCCAGCAGCCACGAAAGCCTGGGGCATATCCCCAATAGCGTCGACAACCTCGACGAGAACGATCCTTTCGTGCGCGCGGCGGCGGACTTTCCCATCTCTGCCCAGGTGCGCTATCACTCGATCGTGGCCCAGGCCAATGCCGACGTGGCCCTCGATGATTCCGATGACGGTCTTGTGCCCTACCGCAGCGCACATCTTCCCGGCGCACAGTCCGAGAAAGTCATCATTTCAGGACACAGCGTGCAACAGAACGCAGCCGCAATACTGGAGATCCAGCGCATTCTGAAAGACGACATGACCCAGCAGGAAGAGCAACAAGGCGGACGCTGACTTGGCTGACCCAGCCACGTAGATCAGTGTTATCCCATGTGTAGTAGACGCTGTTCATGATGGCGTTATTCGGCGGGTTTGCCCAGCCGAGGGAACAAGAACACTACCGCCTACCCATTCTCCATACAAGCTCAGCTATGCCCCTTGAGACTGCCTGGGGCTTAACAGCAGCAATTTGTTCATTTGCGGCGCTGCGCATAAGTTGGCTTGCTCACATCAGTACACAGCCGCACACCAAGCGCAGCCACCATCACTCCAGACCAAGCCAGCGCCGGCATTGCTTCACCCAGCAGGATGTTCATATGCGACGGTGATGCGTGATGAGCGTTCGCTTTGTCCAGCCTCGACCGGCCGCTTCGGGCACGAAGCACTCATTCGCAAACTCGGGAAGCGGTCACTGAAAAATCGGCCAGAACGCGCTGAGCAATACCAGCAGATTGCCAATGACCAGAATCGCAGAACCTCCGGCAGTGATGGATCAACCGCTGAATCTCCTAACCTGGCGCGCTCCGCTTGCCTCCTGGCTCGTTCGGCTTCGCCGATCCGAGCCCAGGCTTCGTTCTTTTTGCAAACCCAGTTAAGAAAAACTCATCAAAGCCAAAAGGCAGAAGACATTCTGTCACGATTCAGCCTGAAGTTCCTTTTGCAGTGGACATGTTGAAGCATTATCGCCGGCTAGTTTGCTAGCATTATTGGTGGCTAATTTCACCAGAATACGCATATAGTCATGCAAAGGCAGGCGTTGGTTCATGCTATGCCTTTGTGCTAACTGGCGCCACACTAATATTGTTCGATTGCGGAATAGCAGTAATCGCGCGCTAGCAACTCAGCGGTTTTCGGGATACACATTTTCGTTTCGAAATATTTTGACGCACACAAAACTGTCGTCTTAGAGCCTTCCGCGACGCTATGGGCTCGATAATCTGAAAGCGCCGCAACACTCTGAGCAGCCCCCTTGGCCACACAGGTCATCGGGGCTGCTCTCTTTTCAACACAGGAGAAACAACTATGTTCTGGCCCTTCATCACCGCTGCACTCGTCACCCTGCTGCTCACCAAAATCGCCGCTATGTCTGTCTGGCTCAGCGTCTTCGCGATCATCGTCGAAGTTCTTCTGCTGCTTCTGATCGGCGTCGTTCTTTACATCGCAGTACCTATCGCATGGCGTCGCATCAAAGCCGCACGTAATCGGCACGTGTCGCACTCCTGACCGTCGCACAATACTGTCGCTACCCGGCCCGCTCCTGCGGGTTTTTTTACGCCTACGCATCGGAGGAAATCATGCACACGCCAAGTATCACCAGCGCATTCACGCCGCACCCAAAGGGTCGTAGCAGGCACCTGCCTCGTTCATTCCACCACCCCTCACTGGAGCGCACCCATGCTCATTCTTCGTGACCCCGATGAAGTCTCGACAATTGTTGATCGAAGCATCCGAGAACTAGCGTCGCAACGCTTCCAGGACATTGCCGCGGACGACGAATACGACGACGAGATCCACGGCTATTTCATCGTGCTCGAAGCCGGGGATTCAGTCCTCGCCCTGGAAGCCGAAACCAGTTGCCCGATTCTGCACAATCACCGAGGCACAATCCGCTACGGAGAGCCGGGCTACATCCCCTGCTTCGAAATGATCGAGGAGCATGCAACGTGCTTCGAGATGGTCTTCGTTCTCAACGATGGCGGCTATGGCATCGTTATTTTCATCCCGAAAGATTCCGGCATCGATCCCGAGTTGCTGTCGCTCTGTCAGACCTACGCGGTACCCGCCCCTGAGGTTGCCTGATACGGCGCCGGGTCGTCACGTCGTCGGAACGTGTTCCTAGCTCATCCCTCACAGCACCTCTCCGCATCTCTCCCCTGCGTTACCGCAACACAAAACCTTCCCAGCACTTCCCTAATTTGATCCTCAGCACGCCACCACCATCGGCCATTGCGTCGGTGCGAGTGGCGTTTTCTTTTTTGTAAAGGAGTCGTCATGCACACCCAATCCCTGAGCAGCACGGTCAGCCACTTCGTCGAATCGTTCGATACCAATCTGCGCGAGGAATTCGAGGAGCGCGCGGCAATCATGGAGTACGACGCCAACGTCGATCGCGGTCATGCGGAATGCCTCGCCACCTTGGAAGTTCTCCGTCGCCACCCGGATGTCGGCTATGGCATCACCGTGCTCAGCGCGGAGATCGATGGCTGTACTCAGTGGTTCATCACGACGGACCGTTCTCTGGCCGGGCAGCATCTCGCCTACATCGGTGCAACGAATGTCGAGATCGACGATCTGGCCGAAGTCATCGAGGCGCAATACGCAGGCATCGCCCTGCTGTCGTCACTCGGGTAATCACGGTACCGGTACTTCTGCGCAAATTCTTCCACCTTATATGAGGAGGAATCCGTGGGAGTACCGCGTCAGAATCATCCAATCAGTCCTTCATTCTCCAGGAGTCATCATGAGTATCCCGAACCAAGTGCCTGTTATCCGCATCCTCAAGATCGCCACCTGCCCATCCCTCTCGGGGAAATCCACCCTGACGTATCACATCGCCTGTACCACTGACGACGACATCCTGTTTCGTGTCTTCGAGAATTCCGCTGCTGGTCTGTTCAGTCGGGAGTGGATATCGCTCAAGGCTATCGGCAATGCCTTCTCGAAAGTCCAGGCCGGGAAAACCATTACCTCCTTCGAGTTGTTCCCATTGTTCAAGGGGCGCAGCCAGAACACCCCGTCGTTCATGTTCGCCGCGTTGTATGCAGAAGGGCTGGTAGAAAGGTCGGGGGAAGATCAACGCCGGTACGAATGCGCCAACTCGGAACCGTTCATGCAGGAGGTCGCGGAGCTGATGGCATCGAATGTCGATCTGGTCAGTCCTGATCTGCCATCGAAGCCGGGGGCCAAAACAATCGCATCGAAGAAACCGCAGCCGAAGTCGTCATCGGCGAATGGCAGCGGAAAAGGCAAAACCGGGAAGATGGCGAAATCGCCGAACACATAAGCTGTTCGAGGATCTTGTAGTCCGGTGGTCACTGCAAATTCCCGCGCCATAGTGACTGATCCGTAAGCCCTTTCTTTTTTCCCTTCTGAGCGGTCGCGCTATACCGACCTGATACCGACCCTGCCCTGTCCCCGGGCGACGGTCCGCGTTCCCTTCCCGGAGTTCCAGATGTTCGACGTTGCTTTCGCCCTTACGGCGACGGCATTGCTTTGTCTCGCGTTCGCCACGACCCGATGGGTTGGCATCGTGGGCATTGCGTTGCTGATCGCCTCCTTCCCTCTTGTGTCCTTCCTGCTGCTGCTCGCCGGTCTGGCCGGCTTCCTTCTATATCACCTCTATCAAAGGAGTTAGACCATGAATTGCCAAAACATCGTATTGAATGCCATCGACACCATCCTCGCCTGGGAACTTCCAGATGAGTGCTTTGAGAATGCTTTGCGGATGCAGCTCTGGCGTGGAGAAAATCCGTCTGCCTACTAAAACCGCGCTCTCTCGAATGACGGACTCGACGACCCGCGCTTGAATCGTCAATCAGCTGGCACTGTGCCGCATCGGTTGGCGACAGGTCGTCGGGTTCGTCGGGTGTCTCGCGATAGGTTGGCGAGAAAATTGGCGAATGGGATTGGGGGACTTTGCTGCACCCTTTCAGGCCACTCGTCGCACCCGTCGCACTCGACGCCGGGCTTGTGCCGCTAGGCTTGCAGAGCGACGAGTGATGGCGATTGATTGCGGGGCAACACGGCGATAAAACGCTGTGCAGATTTTTTTGCGGACTACCTTGACACCGTTACAACGTCGACTAAACTGGACCTCACGGCGATAACCATAACAATAATTTGCCGCGCACTGCTGTACATCCAGTTGGCCAAATAGGCCGCGCCCAGATTATTCCTTGTTTCTTGCCCAGGCTTCATTGGCCGACGTAGTCGCGTGCGCAGTTCGCTAGTGAATTGCAGTACGCATTCTTTAACAATTTGGAAGTAGGGTTATGAATAAAACTATTAGAGCGCCTCAAGGCGCCGAGGGTAGTGGCGTTCCCACGTCACATGCCGAGATCGTGGATGCTCGAAATGAATCTTCGCCGGCAATATCCTCTACACCCCGTTTGACCGCTGTATCTGGATCTCCTCCCAGTTCAGCTGCAGAAAATCGGCTGTTACCGCAGTCGCTGGTCAACCCTGACGACTTAGTTCGCGCGCAGGATGGGCTCATCTATGTGGTCATGCACGATCGGAAAAATCTCTACGTCGTTGTGCTGGGTGGTACGGAGTGGTCTTCGATATTGCGAAGGGAAACTGAGCGCCGCGCCATCAAGGCGAATGATTACGATCTGAATAGGATCACCGAGTCACTTCGTGCACACGCCTACTCGAACGCAAGGCATGCATCTGTTTTTAGCCGCGTCGCTCCTGTAGAAAACGGAATAGAGATTGATATCGGTGACACAGATCACACCCGTGTTCGTATCAGCGCGGGCAAGGTCGAAGTCATAGAGAGTGAATCGACGGCATTGTTTCTCCGTCGCCCCATGTCGCTTCCGTTGTGTCGTCCTGCGGATAATGGTGACATCGCTTGGCTTCGTTGCAACCTCAACATACATCCAGTGCTATTGATGCTGCTGCTCGGATGGATAACCTACACGATCGCGCACCCGAAGACCGACACGACCAAGTATGTAATTTTGATCGTCGTCGCGTCGCAGGGGTCTGGAAAAAGTTTTCTGTCTCGTGTGCTCAAAGACTTGATTGATCCGAGTCGAGTCGGGGTTCAGATGTTTCCATACACCCCAAAAGACTTGGCCCTCGATGCGCAGAACAATCACCTCCTGATCTACGACAACATTCGGGCGATTAAGCGGCATATGTCTGATGCGCTTTGCATTGCCTCTACCGGAGGCAGCATTACGAATCGGCAGTTGTATTCGGACGCAGACCTTCGCATGCACTCGTTGCATGGAGCGATCGTCCTTAACGGCATTCACCACGCCGTTACCGAATCCGATCTTGCTCAGCGTTGTTTGCCGATCGAGTTGTTGCCGATACAGGAATCGAGGCGGCGAACTGAAGCGGAATTGATGGCTGAGTTTTCACGCGCGAAGCCGACGATTCTCCGGGGTCTCTACGACCTGATTGCCAAAATTCTCTCGCACTTGCCAAGCGCGGAAATAGAGAGCCCCGAACGGATGCTGGATTTTGTCCGATGGCTGGCGGCAATGGAACTGGCGATGGATATTCCGCCCGGATCACTCCAGCACGAGTTCAGCGCAGCGGTTCACCAAGGGCAGTTGGAGAGCCTGCAGGATGACTTGTTGGGATCGACGCTGATGGAGTTCATTGCGGACGAGCCTTCGCTGCAATGGCGGGGGACGCCCACGGAGTTACTCAGCAAGCTGTCCTTCCGGGTATCGCAGGAGGCCCGTCGGTCACGCGCCTGGCCACAGAATCCCATCGCAATGTCGAAACGGCTTGTACCTTTGATTGCAAGTCTGTCGTCGCAGGGTATTGAGGTGATTTTCGAACGGGGTAAACAACGAACTATTACGATTAAGGGAAATTCAAAATGACCACACAAGAAGAAAAACAGGTCGGTGACTTCACGCGGCTCCTACGGGATGGGTATTCCGTGCCTCAGCAGTTCTATCAAAACGTCAAAACTGCCATAGCCGACGTTGTTCAGGCACTCGACCCAGAGGCAAAGTACAAGACCGAGCACCTGATGGGGAAGGATTCCTGGGACGCAATGAGCCCGGGAGATCGTCGTATTGCAGGACGATGCCTTTCGCACATGGTCGCTTGCGGAGAACTACCGTTAGCGGAGGAGCCGCAGAGACACGAGTATCCAAAGTGGTATCGCGTCACGGTGACGAATTAATCGATTGTTTTACAAAGACCACCGGCTCTCTTGACGGTCCGGTGGTCACTTTAACTACAAGAGGTAAAAATATGCCCATAGTCAAACTAACAACTAGCTTCATCCTTCATAACCTGCAATGCCCCCCAGGAAAACAGCGTATTGAGTTCTGTGACACCGAAGTGCCTGGCCTCTATATTGAGGTTCGAAGCACGAGACCTGGGCGCGGAAGCTGGTATTTGAGGTACCGTTCGAAGGAAGGCAAAACCTGCCACCAGAAGATCGCCCGGACCACCGACATCGATCTTGCGGAGGCTCGGCGTCAGGCCAAGCTGCTACGTGCCGATATCGTTGCCAATGGCGCTGATCCTCGGGCTGAGGAAAAGGCCAAGCGCGCCGTGCTAACTGTCAGCGACTATTTCGAGAAGCATTACCTGCCGCACGCCAAGGCTCACAAGCGCTCCTGGATGCGCGACGAAACGCTCTACCGAATCCGCATCAAACCCAAGTTCGGCGACCGGCGGATGAATCAACTGACCCGGCATGAGCTTCAAACCTTTCTGAGCGAACTCGCCGCAGAAGGAATGGCCCCCGCCAGTGCCGATCATCACCTTAAGCTCATGCGACACGCCTTCAATCTCGCCATTGACTGGGGAATGCTCGACGCGAACCCGGCCATCCGCATCAAGCTCTTCAATGCTGACAACAAGTTGGAGAACTACCTGGACGAAGACGAGTTAGGCCGGCTCATCGGCGTGCTCAAAACGGATAGCAATCGCGGCGTCTGCAACATTGCGATGTTTCTATTGAGTACGGGAGCGCGCCTGAACGAAGCATTGAAAGCCAAGTGGTGTGACATCGACCGGACTCATCGGGTCTGGAAGATTCCGGCCGCGATCAGCAAGAGCAAGAAAGTTCGATCTGTTCCGCTGAACGATAGCGCGCTGTCTGTGCTCGACGAACTTGGTTCAGAAGGTGAGCACGAGCATCTGTTCGTCAATATGAAAAGTGGCGAGGCCTACACGGCGGTACATAAGACATGGAACCGTCTGCGCCTGAAGGCAAAACTGCCAAACCTCCGACTGCATGATCTCAGACACCAGTATGCCTCGCTGCTCGTTTCCTCTGGTCACACTCTGTACGAGGTCCAGCAGATACTCGGGCATAGCGATCCAGCCGTGACCCAACGCTACGCGCACCTTTCGACAGAGCGCCTTCAGAAGGCGGCCAACAGCGCATCCGTGCTGATCCGGGGGGCGACGAAGTTACCCGACGCAGCGTAGGGAGTCCGGGGGCGGGGAGCGGGGAAAATTCGCCCGGCTCGCTGCCTGTCGGTGCCGCTATGGGGCAAACGAGGGCGGGGGCTGGCAACCCCCTTCCCCTGCCTTTTCGGCCCGCGCTGGCAGTGCGTTGGCGTGGACGCTGTCGCCATAGTTTTACGGACAGGCATCACACATCACTCGCCTTTGAGAAGTTTTGTCTTTTGAGACTCGAACTCTTCTTCAGTGATGATGCTTTTTTGTCGCAGGTCATCGAGCTTCAACAGATCTGCGTGGATATCTTTCTGAATTGCCCTGCTATCGGCCGAAGCGGGAGACGTTCCGCCTTTCCGAGTCAGATTGGTATACACCCCGATTCCAGCCCCAACAACAGCGCCCGCAGCTGGCCCGACTACAGGAACCGGAATTGCAATGGCGGCTCCTACCGCAGCCCCTGCAGCAACATCTTTAACCAATGGCGAGCGCAATGTTTCCTTGCCTAGCTTGGCCGCTTCGTCGCCAATTGACGAGGCAGTTCGCTTTGCCCAATCGGCAGCGACCCGAGCATCTTCTTGATCAACTTTTCCATCTCCATTCAGATCACCAACGAGCACTGTAGCTGTGGCGACAGCATCCTTAGCCTGTTGTGCCGCCTTTTTAATCTTATCCAACATCACAAGCCCCTTTCATCAACGCCCTAGTCGCGACCGATTTAAATTTACTTGAAAATCATTTCGACGGCTAGGCATACGTCATTAGCCATTGCTCATCGCCAGAGTCAGGCCACCCAAGTCACTTCCCGATTGAATTAATGTATGCCGGTATGGGTTGGCCCGCCCAATTGAGATTTCTTGGGGAACACTCGCCGCCACAGCAACAAGACGAGTCCGCCTCCACATAGTAGAAATGCGAGGAATACGAACCCCTTCGCAGCAGAAATCCAGACGGAATAAGCCCCCATCTGAAAGAAAGCTGCCGCTAGTGAAGCCAGGCCCAGAGCGATCCAGAACATAGAAATCTCCTATCGAATTCGAAAGAGCAACATTGCTCTTTACAAATTCAATAATCGCTACTGGTTACGACAGGTGATGTCGCTGATTCAATATTACGAATTTGGTAGTGCGAATGCTCAGTAAAGCACTTTGTAGCCACGGCCCGCCATGCAGTTACGGGTAATGGCCACTTGTGCCCGAACAGCCGCCCCGGCACCCGCCCCAGCTCCGCTAGCTGCACCGACTGCTGCGCCACGATTTCGGCTCGTGCCAAAAAGTGCGCTAATTGCCACGCCGATAACGGCGCCACCTACCGCGCCTGCTGCGGCCTTTGAACCAGGGCTTTCTTGTTCGGCATATGCTTGGCATTCCCGCATATCGCTTTCGTAGGCCACCATATCAACCCCTTTGGTATCCACGATAGGGCGATATGTTGCACATCCGTACGACATAGCCGAGATGACTGCCACCAGAACCAGCGACCACTTCGACATTTTCTCTTCCCTTCTCTACGTAATGAGTTGGGATGAGTTTCGTCCTTGGGCGTGACAGGTCGTGTCGTTGGCGTTCCACTATGTTTCGATTTTCAGTTTCTGATCAATTTCCCTGCGACCGAATAAATGCAGGCGCCTGATAATCCCGCACTGTCGAACCCGGCAGCGTCCTGTAGGTCGTGTCACCCTTCGTAACATAACTCGGCGCTCGGTAATCCCTCACGGAAGAGCCTGGAAGCGTCTGGTAGGTCACATTCCCTTTGGTCACGTAGCTGGGGGCCGAATAATCCCGGATGGTAGAACCGGGAAGTGTCTGATACCGCGTTGTCCCATTGTCCTTTGCTGACGCCCCTCCGGCTGCTAGGAGCAAAAATCCCAACAGCACGGCCCCCACCAGAATTCGGTTCTTCATACTTCCTCCTAATCAGCGCTCCGCTTGAGGTAGTCCGTCATTCCCCGCTCCATGTCATGCTGAAGTTGCTCGGGGCTGATGATGCGGATATGCGGCAGCCAATATCTAACAATGGGCAGCACCTGATTTGGATGACCGACTTTGGCGGAAATCAGGAGTCCGCCATCCTCTAGTTCCTTCTCGACCACCTGATTGGCAATCAGTTTGCGCCGTTTGAAGTAGCCGGCAACCTCCCGGCTCACCTTCATTACCACTTCCTGCTTTTCCTCCGACAGCCAGATGCCATCTTCCGAGAGCAACTGGTGGTCTATTGCTTCTCTCCAATCGAAGGACACATCAGAGATACGGAGTTGCTCGATCTTGGTAAAGCTGAAGGCTTTGAGCTTGTCGGCATCCACGGCCGCGAGATACCAGATGCCCTTGTTGTTGATCAATTTGTACGGAGCGATGCCGGAGTAACTTTTTCTCTGTCCATCAGACTTCTCGTAGCCGAAGGAGATTTGCTTGCGGGCAATGATCGCTTTTTCGAGATCCCGAAAGATCTGCTCTTTGCCGCCCAAGTTCTCGTAGTTGTGTCCTTTAACGAGCAGGGCCGACTGCATACGGGTGTCGAAGATATCGCGCAGAAACTCGTCCGACAGGGATGGAAATAATCCACCGATCCCGGCGAGACCAGCGAAGCGGTCGATATCCTTCGTACTCAGCTTGCCGAGGAATGCAGGATCCAGCCGGTAGCGCCCTTCATGCTTTTCCAAGGGAAGGTACGCAAACCGCACATTGAGGTCGCGCTGAACGGTTCGGAGATTGACCCCGAACTCATCCGCCAACTCCTGCGGGCTCAATGACTCCCCCTGGTTCAGCTTGACCAGCATTTGGGCTAGTCGATATACCAAGGTGTCGTGATTGGCGCTGTTCATGAACGGGGGCTTTCAGAGCATTGATGTATGCAGGCCATGATGGCTGACTGAGGCGACAGGTTGTGTCGTCATTCATCAAGAATTCGTCATTGGAATATTACCTGCGCACCGGTGGATTCGCGACACACCCTGTCGTCCGCCACCAGTAAATTCTTCTTCAAGCGGAATTTCTCGACGAGGCGAATCGTATGAGTAGCACTATCTTTTACTGTTTATTGCTCGCAGCAGTGGGGTTGTCTTTGATCTACTGGAGCAAGCGCCGGAGCTTTCTGCGAATGAATGATATTGGCTATGAAGCGTTCCCGAGCTATTGGCAGAAAGTCGTTTCCAAGCTCGGCGATGGCGCTCTTCTGGTAGTTGGTTACAGCCTTAGTGCCTCAGCTGTTTTAATCGTGCTCTTGGAGTATGCATGGGAGTGGGTAGCGCTAGGCATGGCGATGTACGTTTTCTACCTGCTAGAGGATGAGTGGTACGGGCGGCGTAGAAAATAAAATCTCTATGACAAATGGCATCATTAATTGCATGCCATGTTTTAAACTATCGTACAGCCCAGCATGCCTGAAGCATCGTTTTGGGCGCACATGCATTTAAGACAATCATCAGGTCAGGAGGGTCAAGTGAGTATTAATCTCCACCGCAGTGGCATCGCGAAAATTGGGCTAGCAGCGCTACTGATTGTCATGGTCGCCTTTTCATGGCTCGATCCAATTGATACCCAAGCAACCGAACAGGTGGATACCGGACTGAAGCGAGCATTAATTACTTTTGCTGCAGCCAGAACACTTAATGGAATAGTTTCTGTAGTACAAGGCACTGAACTTTCGGCACAACCGCTTGGCGTTGGCGTAACGCTCACCGTTGGGCAGATCCTCGACCCTGTAAATGATCTGATCGAAAAGTTCTCTGATCTAATGCTCCTAGCAAGCATCGCATTTGGCGTTCAGAAATTCCTGCTGGCTGTCGGCGCGTCGTGGATCATCTCTCTTGCTTTCTCAGTCGCAACCCTAGGCTGGTGTTATCTCTATCTGACAAACAAACAACGTCCGTCTTGGCTCACTCGTACCGTTACAGTTTTGGTAATTGCAAGGTTCGCCATCCCCATAGCGTTAGTAGGATCTGGGCTGGTGTTCGACGGGTTCCTCAAGTCGACTTATGATCAGAGCCACGCAGCGATTCAGGCAGTAAGCGTCGATTTGGCAGCAGCCAAAGACACCCTTGGAAGTGAATCAGCTTTGGCTATACAGAACTCGGCCGGCGAAACGCAGAAGAAGCCGGGTTTCTTTTCTGGTTTGTTTGGCCAGAAAAAGGATAGTGTTACTCCCGGCGAACTTGACAGTACTGAAGCCGCTGCGACAGCCCCAGCGACTACTGACAAGCAATCCCTCTGGAGCAAGATCAATCCCAAAAAGGGGATAGAGAACCTTAAGCAGATCGTCGAAAAATCCACAGAGCGGATTATCGACCTAATGGTGGTGTTCGTTCTTCAGACGATCCTGTTGCCTCTGCTTCTCATATGGATATTTGCTAGCGTACTCAGAGGTTCGTACGACATACCTAGCAATCTAACCCGACACTTCGAACCTGATACCAAGACCCCCTAGACAGAGGTCCGTGTCCGAGAGCCCTCCGCGATGCTATGGGCTCAATAATCTGACAGCATCGCAGCACTCCTAGCAGCCCCCTTGGCCACACAGGTCATCGGGGCTGTTCTCTTTTCATCACTGCTGCATTTGTCACCATGCTGCTTACCAAGAGCGCTGCAAACGAGGGCGGGGGCTGGCACCCCTGTTGAAGTGCACTGAAATTTGACCCACCGTGTTCACCGAAAATTGACCCGTCGTTTATGCGTTGAGTATAACTACGCCTCTGTGGATAAGTCGTGGG
>Ga0268298_10003152_pt1 | contig 17131 bp, 16 predicted proteins | sample WWTPWeurt_MetaG_FD_194462 | JGI IMG/M metagenome (GOLD analysis project Ga0268298, IMG submission 194462) | Activated sludge microbial communities from WWTP in Nijmegen, Gelderland, Netherland - WWTP Weurt | ecosystem: Engineered > WWTP > Aerobic digester > Activated sludge | place... | reverse complement strand
CGCCGGCAGACGTCCAGACATCGGTGAACAGGTGGCGCGCATCCCCTTCCAGCGCCATCGAGCGCAGCTCTCGTGCCTTGTTCAGCATCGCCCAGGCCAGTGCCCCGTTTAGCAATGAGCTGACCACCGACAGGCCGACGCCGAGGCCCAGCGCTTCGAGCGGCTGGGGGTGCCACAGGCGATTGGCAGCGGCCCACACGATGGCGATGGCCGCCACCAGGATCAGCACGCCCTCGAACCCGGACGAGAAGTACTCGGCCTTGTGGTGGCCGTAGGGATGGTCAGCGTCCGGTGGCTGGGCCGCCACCGTCACCATGGCCAACGCAAAGGTAGCCCCGGCCAGGTTGACCAGCGACTCCATGGCGTCGGACAGCAGGCTGACCGAATCGGTCAGCCACCAGGCGCCGGTCTTCAGGGCGATGGTGACCACCGCCACCGCGACCGAGAGCTTCAAGTACGAACTGACCTGCATGTCGGCGACCCCTGGGTGGGCGATGCGTGTCGCTGTGCGTGAGGCCTCGGAGGCCCTCAGCCCAAGGTGACCCGGGCGAACTTGCGCTTGCCGACCTGCACCACCCAGGTGCCGGCCTGCACCTTCAGCCCCTTGTCGCTGATCACGGTGCCGTCGATGCGCACCCCGCCCTGCTCGATCATCCGCAGGCCTTCGCTGGTGCTGGGCACCAGACCGGCGTGCTTGAGCAGTGCGCCGATCGCCATCGGGGCGCCGGCCAGGGTGACCTCGGGGATCTCGTCGGGCACCCCGCCCGCGGCGCGGCGCTGGAAGTTCTGCTCGGCCGCATCGGCCGCCGAGCGACTGTGGAACCGGGCGGTGATCTCCTTGGCCAGCATCACCTTGGCGTCCTTCGGATTGCGGCCAGCGGCCACCTCCGCCTTCAACGCTGCGATCTCGGTCTCAGGGCGGAACGACAGCAGCGTGTACCAGCGCCACATCTGCTCGTCGCTGATCGACAGGGTCTTGGCGAACATCGTGTTCGCGTCCTCGGTGATGCCGATGTAGTTGTTCTTGCTCTTGCTCATCTTCTCGACGCCATCCAGGCCTTCGAGCAGCGGCATGGTCAGGATGCACTGCGGCTCCTGGCCATATTCCTGCTGCAGCGCACGGCCGACCAGCAGGTTGAACTTCTGGTCGGTGCCCCCGAGCTCGAGGTCACTCTTCAGCGCCACCGAGTCGTAGCCCTGCATCAGCGGATAGAGCAATTCGTGCACCGAGATCGGCGTGCCGGCCTTGAAGCGCTTGGTGAAGTCGTCGCGCTCGAGCATGCGCGCCACGGTGTAGCGGCTGGCCAGCTGGATCATGCCGCGCGCGCCCAGCGGGTCGCTCCACTCGCTGTTGTAGCGGATCTCGGTCTTGTCGCGATCCAGCACCATGCCGGCCTGCGCGAAGTAGGTCTGCGCATTGGCCTCGATCTGTTCGCGCGTCAGGGCCGGGCGGGTGCTGTTGCGGCCTGACGGGTCGCCGATCATCGTGGTGAAGTCGCCGATCAGGAAGATCACCGTGTGCCCCAGGTCCTGCAGCTGGCGCATCTTGTTGAGCACCACGGTGTGGCCGATGTGGATGTCCGGCGCGGTCGGGTCGAGCCCCAGCTTGATGCGCAGGGGCACGCCGGTGGCCTCGGATCGGGCCAGCTTCTTCAGCCAGTCGGCCTGCGGCAGCAGTTCTTCGCAGCCTCGCAACGAGACCGCCATCGCCTCGCGGACGCGGTCGGTGATCGGGAACGAGCCCTCGGATGCGGGGGGTGCGGCGTGTGACATGACGTGAGGTAGGGCGCGTTTCGCGGGTGGGTCTGGACGGCTGCCGAGGCTATACTCGACCTTCGTCTGCGGACAGTGCGCCGGGGTCCTGTCATCGTCAGGGCCTCGCACGATCGACAAGGTCAGTCATTCTAGAGGACACCCTCCGCAGAGCATGACACGGCGCCCTGCCGTGCCAGACCCTGAGGACGCAAATCGTTGGATCCGATCTCGCACAAGGTCTTGCGGCCGCTGTCGTCTCTTCATGCCTGGGCACGGCGCCATCCCGGCCGCCTGACCAGCCTGGCCCTGGTCGCGCTGGGCGGTTTCGCGGCCACGGCACTCGGCATTGCGCCACTCGCCCCCGACGCTGCCGCGCTGCCTCAGCGCCTGGTCGCTGAGCCGCTGCCGGTGGTTGGGCTCGAGCGGCAGGTGGAAGACCTGGCTGCCACCGACCTACAGCTCTGGCGCAGCGAAGTCACCCGGCCTGGCGACACGGCCGATGCACTGCTGCGGCGCCTGGGCGTCGTCGATGCAAGTGCTGCGGCCTTCATCCGCACCGACCGCGCCGCTCGGCGCCTGGTCGACGGCCATGGCGGAAAGATGGTTCAGGCCCGCGTCTCATCCGACGGATCACTGCTCGAACTGACCGCGCGGTTTGCCTCGCTCGACGAAGCCCAGGTGTCATCGCACTTCACCCGCCTGAGCCTCTCCCGCCTGAATGGCCAGTTGCTCAGTCGTCTCGAATTGATCCCATTCGAGGTTCAGGTGCGGCTGGGCAGCGGCTCGGTGAAGACCAGCCTGTTCGCAGCCACCGACGAGGCCGGGCTTCCCGACCACATCGCCGCCCAGCTGGTCGACATCTTCTCGACCGAGATCGACTTTCACCGCGAGTTGCACCGGGGCGATTCGTTCAGCGTCGTCTACGAGTCGTTGTCGGCCGACGGGCAGCCCGCCTCATGGATCGAGGGCGCGGGACGGGTGCTCGCCGCCGAGTTCGTCCACCTGAGCCGCCGCTCGCAGGCCATCTGGTTCACCGACCCGGCCACCGGCAAGACAGGCTACTTCGGCCCTGACGGACGCAGCAAGCGGCGGGGATTCCTCGCCAGCCCGCTCGAGTTCTCGCGCCAGTCCTCGGGCTTTGCCATGCGGCTTCACCCGATCCTCCAGACCTGGCGTGCACACAACGGGATCGACTATTCGGCCCCCACCGGCACGCCCGTGCGCACGGTCGGAGATGGCGTGGTCGAGAAGGCTGGCTGGCAGAGCGGCTATGGCAATGTGGTGACCATCCAGCACGGCAAGGACAAGTCCACGGTGTATGCCCATCTGAGCCGCGTCCATGTCAGGACCGGCCAACGCGTGGTGCAGGGCCAGGCCATCGGTCAGGTGGGCGCCACCGGGTGGGCCACCGGGCCGCATCTGCATTTCGAGTTCAGGGTGGCGGGCATGTTCCAGAATCCCTCCACGATTGCCCGGCAGATCGACAACGTGCCGGTGGATCCGAGCTCGCAGCCACGGTTCACGTCGCTGGCCATGGCCGCCAAGGCCAGGCTGGACACCGCCGGAACCATGCTCGGCTACCGAGTGAACGCCGAGTAGGCTCTTCAAGGAGGGCGCCGACATGACGCTCTTGATCGGTGTGATGTCGGGAACGTCGATGGACGGCATCGATGCGGTGCTGGCCCGCTTCTCTGGCGACGACCAGGCGCCCATGGTCGTCGAGGGCCACTGCCATGCCGAGTTCACCGCCACGCTGCGACAAAGCCTGATGGACTTGAACGCCACCGGTCCCGACGAACTCCACCGCGCCGCACTGGCGGCCAACGGAGTGGCCGATGCCTACGCTGGTGCCGTGCGGCAGCTGCTCAGCCGGTGTGGCAAGACCGCCGGTCAAGTGCGGGCAATCGGGGCCCATGGGCAAACGGTCAGGCATCGCCCTGCCGAGTTCGATGGGCGCGGATACACCGTGCAGTTGCTCAATGGGGCCTTGCTGGCCGAGTTGAGCGGCATCGACGTGGTCTGTGACCTTCGCAGCCGCGACGTCGCCGCAGGCGGCCAAGGGGCGCCGTTGGTACCGGCCTTCCACGCTGCGCTGTGGGCCACTCCCGGGCGATCGCAGGCGGTGCTGAACGTCGGCGGCATTTCCAACCTCAGCCTCCTTCATGAAGACGGCAGGGTCGGCGGCTTCGACTGCGGCCCGGGCAACGCCTTGCTCGACCTGTGGTGCGAACGGCACCAGGGCACGCCATTCGACGACGAGGGTGCCTGGGCCGCCAGCGGCGCCGTCAGCGCCCAATTGCTCAGCCGCCTGCTGTCCGATCCCTACTTCGACCGGGCGCCGCCCAAGAGCACCGGCCGCGACTTGTTCCATGCAGCCTGGCTCGACCGGATGCTGGCCGAATCGACGGTGTTCGATCTGCCGCCGGAGGATGTCCAGGCCACATTGGTCGAACTCACGGCGCGCAGCGTCGCGCGCGATCTGTTGCGGCATGCACCGAGTGCCGAACGCATGCTGGTGTGCGGTGGCGGCGCCCTGAACCGGCACCTGATGCGGCGACTGCAATCGCTTCTGCCGTCATTGCGGGTCCAGCCCACCGACGAGGCGGGCCTTCCGGCCTTGCAGGTCGAAGCGGCAGCATTTGCATGGCTCGCCCAGGCCCATCTCGAGCACCTGCCGGGGAACCGCCCCGAGGTGACGGGAGCCCGAGGCCCGCGAGTCCTCGGGGCTCTCTACCCAGGGCGCTGATCAGACCGAGAAGCTCGAGCCGCAGCCACAGGTGGTCGTGGCATTCGGATTGCGGATGACGAACTGCGCGCCCTGAAGATCTTCCTTGTAGTCGATCTCGGCACCCACCAGATACTGCAGGCTCATCGCGTCGATCAGCAACGTGACGCCGTTCTTGGTCATCTGGGTATCGTCTTCATTGGCCACCTCGTCAAAGGTGAAGCCGTACTGGAAGCCCGAGCAGCCGCCTCCCTGCACGAAGACCCGCAACTTCAGATCCGGATTGCCCTCTTCTGCGACCAGATCGGCCACCTTCGCGGCTGCGCTGTCCGTGAAGATCAGCGGGGACGGCATGCCGATGGTTTCGGCACTGGTTGACTCTGCGACGGCTGCATTCATGGGGGCTCCTGAGAAAGAAACTCTATGCGTCATTGGATGCCGCCAGCGTCAGTGCCGGTCGGTCATCGGACTTGATCACGCGGAGGTCGCCTTCGATGCGGGCGCCAGCGTGCAATTCCAGCATGGCGTACCGAACATCTCCGATGACCTTGGCCTTGGGCTGCAGTTCCAGCATGTCGGTGGATTGAACCGGCCCAAGCACCTCACCGTTGATGATCACATGTCCCGCCCTGACCTTTCCATGGACCCGGGCTTTCTCGCTGATCACCAGCAAGTGTGGCCCGTCGCCAACCGCCGACACATTACCGACCACCTGGCCATCGATGCGCAGCCCGTCGGTGAACTCCAGGTCGCCAGTCACCACCATGCCTTCGCCCACCAACGACCGGATCGGCGGCTGGGCCTTGCGCTTGAACCACATCGTGTGTCTCCATGGTCACGGGCGGTGACCGTCATTGCCTCGCGGTATGCGTCGCACGCACCACGCCAGCCGCATCGATGATTCGGACCTGGGCGGTTTTTACCACGGCCGTCCTGGGCACCTGAACCAGACCCTCCGCTCGCCCGTAGCGCAGCAGCGAGAGGGCTGGCGAATTCCTGTCGGGTGGCAGGGCCCAGGCCTTGCCGTCCAGCGTGCCGGCCAGCGTCAGCTCCAGTCGTCCCTTGAACTCCGTCAGGGTCTTGCCGCTTTGCATCACCAAGACCTGGTAGCGGAACTCGCCTGGCCCCTGGGGTTGCAGTTGCAGCGACCGGATCGACAACCCTTCCGCCTCGCTGGGCGGCAACAGTCGCTCGAAGAATGCGAGATCCGACTTCAAGGCCATGTTCTCGGTCTCGAGCTGCCGCACCTGCTGAGTCAGTCGATCCTGGGCGACACGCTCGGCACGCAGCAAGCTGTCGGCCGTGTGGGCCAGTGCCTCGGCCTTGCTCTTCTCATCCTGCAGCCGCCCCGACTCCGCTCTCAGACGAACCAGTTCGTCCTTGGCCTGTCGATCGAGACCGGCGATCTCCTTGCCGAACTCGAAGGCCCACAACGCAATCGCTGCCGAGAAGCCCAGCACCAGCGCGGCCACTGCCCACCGCAGCGGCCAGGGCAGGTGCCGCCGGACGATCACCCGAGGCGCGGCGATCGACCAACGGCGGCGTAGGAGTTTCCAGCGCATGACGTGCCGATCATCGAAGTGAAGCGTCGTTGCCTTGGTGCGGCCTGGCTGGCTGCGGCTGCCCGAGGCCCGGGAGGCCATCACCAGAAGCGACAAAGGCCGCAACGAGGCGGCCTTTGTCGGACTGCGACTGGGAGAGTTTCCCGATGCGTCGGATCAGCGCTTGCTGAACTGCTTGCGGCGACGTGCGCCGTGCAGGCCAACCTTCTTGCGCTCCACCTCGCGGGCATCGCGGGTGACAAAGCCAGCGCGGCTCAGGTCGCCCTTGAGAGCCGCGTCATAGTCGATGAGCGCACGCGTGATGCCGTGGCGCACCGCGCCGGCCTGGCCGCTTTCGCCGCCGCCATGCACATTGACCTTGATGTCGAAAGCGCCATCGTTGTTCGTCAGCAGCAGAGGTTGCTTGACGATCATGATGGAGGTCTGGCGGCCGAAATACTGCTCCACCGGGCGACCATTGACGACGATCTTGCCTTCACCGCGCTTGATGAAGACCCGAGCAACGGACGACTTGCGCCGACCCGTGCCGTAGTTCCAATTGCCGATCATCACCGCTCCTTAGATTTCCAGCGCCTTGGGCTGCTGGGCGGTGTGCGGGTGAGACCCCCCGGCATACACCTTCAGCTTTTTGATCATCGCGTAGCCCAGCGGACCCTTGGGCAGCATGCCCTTGACCGCCTTCTCGAGCGCGCGGCCCGGATGCTTGGCTTGCATGTCCTTGAACTTGGTGCCGTAGATCCCGCCCGGGAAGCCCGAGTGGCGGTAGTACACCTTTTGTTCAGCCTTGTTCCCCGTGACACGGAGCTTGTCGGCATTGACGACGATGATGAAATCACCGGTATCGACGTGAGGCGTGTAAATGGCCTTGTGCTTGCCACGCAGACGGAGCGCCACTTCGCTGGCGACGCGTCCGAGCACCTTGTCGGTGGCATCGAGCACAAACCACTCGTGCGTCACCTCGGCCGGCTTGGCGCTGAAGGTCTTCATGAGTGCTTCTCTGAGAAAAGCGCGCCCCACCATTGAGGCACGCGTGATTGAAGGCTCGGCATCCCGCCAGCGACGCTTCGGCACTGCTTATGAGGGCAGCCTCTCAGCATCTTCACCGTGACTTCCGGCTGATCGCCACCGATAGGGCAGAAACCCACACGCTGGCGACAACCGGATTGCCTCGGCAACTGCTCGCAACACACCAACTGTCGGAGCGCCCCAGGCCCGGCGACGAACCGCCGAACTGACCAGGAAACACCGACAAGCTGCCCCGCCTTCAGAAGTGGGCAGCCAAGCATTATATGCATTCGCGCCTGGGCCACCAATGCGGCCAAGCGCATCTCCTCGTGCAAGAGGAACGCATCTCAGGTATAAGGGTTTACCCGCACAGCCCCGAGACTCCTGGTTTCATGACGACCGATTCGGAAAACCCACGCCATGCCGCCTTGAACGCGGCGCTTCCAGTTGCCGCCCCGGCCTCTGCGGCCGATCGACGCTCGCTCGAGCCCTGGGTCCCCATCAAGAGCCTCGACGCGTCGCATCGGCCCAGGATCCAGGAGCACCTGAGCACCTTGCCGGATCACGACCGGTACCTGCGCTTCGGATATCCGGCCACTGACGAACAGGTAGGGCGCTACGTCGACAGCTTGAACTTTGCGTGCGACGAGATCTTTGGCGTCTTCAACCGGCGCCTCAAGCTGGTTGCCATGGCTCACCTGGCTCATCCGAGCGACCCGGCCGCGGCGCATGTGGCTGAGTTCGGGGTCTCGGTGCTCCCGCGGTATCGCGGGAAAGGGTTTGGGGCGCGGCTGTTCGGACATGCCATGCTGCATGCGCGCAACCGCGGCATCGGCACGCTGTTCATCCACGCGCTCAGCGAAAACGCCACCATGCTGCACATTGCCCGGAAGGCAGGAGCCCGCGTGAAGCGCTCTGGGCCGGAAGCCGACGCCTTCCTCCAATTGCCTCCGGAAACCTTGGCCTCCCGTCTGGAGGAAATGGTGGCGGAAGGGGTCGCCGCCATCGACTATGGCTGGAAACTGAACCTGCATGCCATCGACTCGCTGGCGACCGGCCTGGCCGGAGCCGTAGGCCTCGGGGCGGTGGAATCCCTGCCCCCGTCGGAGTTGGCACCGGCCGGCATCGCCAGGGTTGAATCGCCCCCGGAACCAGGGGCCGAGGAGCGCCGCCCCGTACCCTAAGCGAGGGGACGTGCACGGCGCGGCACGCAGTTAACATCCGCGTCGCCCTGGGGTGGCAGCACCGCCGATCCCGAGGCGCCACCCCCCTCGCCGAGCCAACCATGTCCATCGGTCTGACCTGGGCCGTTGCAGTTGCCGCCGCTGCGTCACTGGCAGTGGCATTCGCCGCGGCATGGTGGATCAGTGCTCGTCGGCAGCGGTCCAAGGCCCTTCGCCCATTGCCGACGGATTGGGCGCTGACCGGCAGACCCGTCTTCAGCGACGACGAGCGCAGGGTCTACCGCCAGTTGCGCGAAGCCTTGCCACACCACATCGTGCTGTCGAAGCTGCCGCTGGTGAGGTTTTGTCAGCCGAAGGACCCGGAGACGGTGCGCTACTGGTTCGAACTGCTGGGCAGCACTCATGTCACCTTTGCGGTCTGCAGCGCCAACGGGAGAGTGCTGGCGGCGATCGACCTCGCACAAGATCCTGCCGGACAAGGTCGCGCGGCACAGATCAAGCAGGCGGTGTTGGGCGCCTGCCGGGTCCGATACTTGAGATGCCCGGTCGATCAGCTTCCGTCAGTGCCTGAGCTGCAGTTGCTGGTTCCCCACAACCCGGCTGCTGCACGGGGCCCGCAGCCGGCACCCGCGGTGCACCAGGCCCGCGCGACGCTGGCCACCGTCGTGGCTTCCCGACGACGCGAGCGCACCACCCTGTGGCAGGATTCGAACGCGTTCAACGACTCGTTCTTTGCGCCAGACAGTCGAGCCGAAGTCCCCTCCAGCGAGATGGGTGCATTGGCCGACGCGTCAGACCCCAACGGCCCGCCGACGCAACCCCCGGACTTGTTCGACCCTCTGGGCCTGGACCACTTGCGCGGCAGCTCACACCTGCGACATTGATGGGCGTCGTCTGGCGCGACCTGGGCCGCGATCGGCGCCTGGACGACGCGCGCTGATGGCCGGGCATCCTTCCGCACGGCCCACTCGACGACAATCGGCCAGAGATGACCCGCGTCCGTCGGGGGCACCCCATCCAACGAAGCCTACGTGACCCATCCCCAAGCGGCAACCGCCGACTCGGCCCACCCCTTCGACCAGCTCACTCCGCATGCCATCCTGGCTGCGCTGGAAGACGTTGGCCTGTTCTGCGACGGCAGGCTGTTCCAGCTGAATTCGTTCGAGAACCGGGTCTTTCAGGCCTACCTGGAGGGGGGTGACGCCATCGTCGTCAAGTTCTACCGGCCGGGCCGGTGGACCGACGCGCAGATCGAAGAAGAACACGCGTTCGCCCTCGAGCTGGCGGCCGCAGAAGTGCCTGTGGTGGCACCACTGCCGTTGCGCCACGGCACCACCTTGGCCCACACGCAGGTCGGCGGCCAGCCTTTTCGCCTGGCGGTGTATCCCCGCATGTCAGGGGCGGCGCCCGACCTCGAGCGCCCGGACACCTTGGCGTGGCTGGGGCGCTTCATCGGCCGCTTGCACGCCGTCGGCGCACGGAAGCCGTTCATCCACCGGACCCAGTTGACACCGGCCACGTTCGGGCGGCGGGCGGTGCAGAAGATCCTCTCCATCGAGGCCTTGCCGCTGGACATGGTTGAATCCTGGCGAACAAGCGTGCACCACGCCCTGGACGCCGTCGAGGCGGCCTTCGATGGCGTGGGGCCGTGCGCGCAGCGGCTGCATGGTGACTGTCACCTCGGCAACATCCTGTGGCGAGACGCCGGGCCGCACATCGTTGACCTGGACGACGCATGCACCGGGCCGGCGATCCAGGATCTGTGGATGTTCCTTTCGGGAGACCCTGACGCTGTGGCCGAACAGATCCGGGTGCTCCTGGAGGGCTACCGGTGCTTTGCGACCTTCGATCCGCGCGAACTCGCCTTGATCGAGCCCTTGAGAACGCTGCGCATGATCCACCACAGCGCGTGGCTGGCAGAGCGTTGGAGCGACCCGGCCTTTCCGATCGCGTTTCCATGGTTCGGCACCGCCGCCTACTGGACCGAGCAGGTGACGATCCTGAAGGAGCAACTGCCTGCCATGGCCTCTGCAGCCCATCGCGCCACCCTGTCAAGCGCCTGACCCGCTGCCCGCCGGCATCGCTGCATGCCGTTGATCAGCCTGGCACGGTCCGATCCCGCCATGACAGCCCCCTTGTCCAGGGGAGCAACGGTGACTGATTGTGTACGATTCAGCCGCAGCCCTACCCGGCGTAGTAAGGTCGCAGCATTGCGGAACAGCAGAAACTTCGCCGGTTGGCGGGCACACCCAGCTTTGCTGCGTCCCGAAGGGACACGGTGAGGTGATGTCACCTCACCACCCAGACACGTCTGTCCGCCCAGCCAGTTTCGAATGGGAGAAGAAATGAATTTCACCTTGCAACCCTGTCTGCGGATGCTGGGTGTGGCCTTGGCGGCGACCGCCATGTCGTCAGCCCAGGCCGCGCTCATCGATCGTGGCGGTGGCCTGATCTACGACACGGTCTTGAATATCACCTGGCTTCAGGACAGCAATTACGCCGCCACCACTGGATACCAGGTTCCGGGGCGTGCAGCCGATGACCCGATGATCAACGGCGCGATGGACTGGGCCGAGTCGATGGCATGGGCGGCGAATTTGACCTACTACGATTCCGCGCGGGGGGTCACTTGGTCGGATTGGCACTTGCCGTCGGTCAGCCCGGTGGGCGGCGGCCCGACAATGGTCTCGGCTGTCAACACGGACGGCAGTTCCGACGACTCGTACAACATCTCTGCTCCAGGCAGCATGTATCCGGGCTCGACTGCCAGCCATCTCGCGTACCTTTACTTCAATACCTTGGGCAACGTCGCCCTTTGCCCCCCCAACCAGGGGTTCGGCGGTTGCCGCTCACCCAGTGATCCAAGACCTGTGCCCTTCTATTTCGGACCGTTTCTCAATCCGATGGGGCATTACTGGACCAACAGCAACGCGGACATCGTCTACCCCAACGACGCCTGGGGATTCATCTTCCAGGGCCTCGAATACGGCGCGCAGGGAGCCCTCAACGGCACCGGCTTTTACGGCCGCAGAACGGCTTGGGCCGTGATGGACGGTGACGTCGGGTTGGCACCGGTCCCCGAAGCCAGTACCGTCTCGATGATGATGACCGGCCTTCTGGTTGGGTGGGGGTTGCGCCTGCGGTCGCGCCGTCAGGGCCAGAAGCCGGCCTGAGGCACCGCCTCGTCGTCACGCGCGATCGTGGCCAATCGCCACTCCGCGGTGCCTGCATTCAGCGGGCGCTGGTATTCGGTGCCCAGGTTCGTGCATTTGTCGGGGTGGTCCGACCTGTGATGCACACAGTCCGGCATTGACTTGGATGAATGCCCGATGATCGCGGGTGGCTTGCCCGTCGGGTAGGCTACTCCGACGAACACATCAGTCCGACGATGCAGTCCGCCATCCGCAAAGCCGTCTTCCCCGTCGCCGGCCTGGGTACCCGCTTCCTGCCGGCCACCAAGGCCCAACCGAAGGAGATGCTGCCGGTCGTCGACAAGCCGCTGATCCAGTATGCGGTCGAAGAGGCCTATGCCGCCGGCGTGCGGGAGATGATCTTCGTGACCGGGCGCCACAAGCGGCCGATCGAGGATCACTTCGACATGACTGTCGAGCTGGAGCTCGCGCTCGAGCAATCCAGCAAGCGCGAACTGCTTGAGCTGGTGCGCCACGTGAAGCCCGACGACATGGATTGCATCTATGTCCGCCAGGCCCAGGCACTGGGCCTGGGTCATGCGGTGCTCTGCGCCCAGCGGCTGATCGGCCAGGAGCCGTTCGCCGTGCTGCTGGCCGACGACCTGATGGTGGGACAGCCGCCGATCCTGGCGCAGATGGTCGAGCAGTTCAATGAGTGGCGGGCCTCGATCCTGGCGGTCCAGGAGGTTCCACTCGAGCACACGCGGCGCTACGGCATCGTGGCGGGCCCTTCGATCAACGAGCGGCTGGTCGACGTCCAGCGCATCGTCGAGAAGCCCGCGCCCGAGCAGGCGCCCTCGCGGCTCGGCGTGGCCGGGCGGTACATCCTCACCCCCGGGGTGCTGCACGAGATCGCCACCCAGCCGCGCGGTGTCGGCGGTGAGATCCAGTTGACGGACGGCATCGCCTCGCTGCTGCGGCGTGAGAAGGTCTTTGCCTACCGCTATGACGGTCGCCGTTACGACTGCGGCAGCAAGGAAGGATTCCTGCAGGCCAATGTCGAACTGGCCCTGCGCGACCCTGTTCTCGGGCCCGACTTCGGCAAGTTCCTGCGCGACCTGGTCGCCGCCGAAGCGGCCGCCGTCGTCGATCGGAGCACCTAGATGGCCGATTTGCCAGAGGGCACGCCGGCGATGGCCCGGCCGCCAGCGGCTCGCGCCGTCCCCACCCACGCGCCGATGTCTCAGTTCGACGTGTGCGCAGACGAATTGTTGATCCACGGCATTCCCGTGTCGCGGCTGGCGGCCCGTGTCGGCCAGACCCCGTTCTATGCCTACGATCGATCGCTGCTGGGCACCCGGGTGGCCGAACTGCGCCAGGCGTTGCCGGCCGGTGTCCAGTTGCACTTCGCGATGAAGGCCAACCCGATGCCCGCGCTGGTGGCGGCCATGGCCCGGCTGGTCGACGGCATCGATGTCGCCTCGGGAGGCGAGCTCAATGTCGCGCTGGATGCCGGCGCCAATCCCGCTGAGGTGAGCTTCGCCGGGCCGGGCAAGAGGGATATCGAACTGGCGCAGGCCGTTGCGGCCGGCGTGCTGATCAACGTCGAGTCACGTGGAGAGTTGAGTCGCCTGGCCCCCATCGCCAAGGCGCTGAACCTGCCGGCACGCGTGGCCCTGCGGGTGAACCCCGACTTCGAGCTCAAGGGCTCGGGCATGAAGATGGGCGGCGGTCCCAAGCAGTTCGGCGTCGATGCCGAGGAGGTGCCGTCGCTGCTGCGCGAGGTTGCCGAGGCCGGGCTTGCGTTCGAGGGCTTTCACCTGTTTGCCGGCTCGCAGAACCTGCGCGCCGAATCGATCTGCGAGGCTCAACGCAAGTCCTACGAACTCGCGGTGCGCCTGGCCGCCGATGCGCCGTCGCCGGTGAAGGTGCTGAACCTGGGCGGCGGCTTCGGCATCCCGTACTTCCCGGGCGAGCAGCGCCTGGACTTGAGTTCCATCGGCGCCAACCTCGCCCAGTTGCTGGCGCAGGCCAGGTCCGACCTGCCGGGTGCGTCGCTGGTGATCGAGCTGGGCCGCTACCTCGTGGGCGAGGCCGGCGTCTACGTGGCGCGCATCGTGGACAAGAAGGTCTCGCGCGGGCTCACCTACCTCATCACCGATGGCGGCATGCACCACCATCTCGCGGCGTCCGGCAACTTCGGCCAGGTGATCCGCAAGAACTATCCGGTGGCCATCGGCAATCGGATGGGCCGCACCGAGACCGAGTTGGTGTCGATCGTCGGGCCGCTATGCACGCCGCTGGACTTGCTGGCCGAGCGCATGGAGTTGCCCCGCGCCGAGGTGGGCGACCTGGTGGTGGTGTTCCAGTCGGGCGCCTATGGGCCCAGTGCCAGCCCGCAGGCCTTCCTGGGGCACCCACGCTGCGTCGAAGTGCTGGTGTAAGGGCCGGCCCTAAGAAGATCGGCGGCTCTTGATGGCGTTGGCGTACACCGCCTCGTAGCGGTCGGTGCTGCGGCGCCAGGTGCGCTCGTTGGTCACATAGGCCAGGCCCTGCGTCTTGATGCGGGCGATCAACGCCGGATCGGCCAGCATCTGTTGCACGCCGTCGGCCAGGGCCGACTCGCTTTCTGCGGCAAAGAGCATTCCCGTGCGGCCGTGGTCGATCAGTTCCTTGTGGCCACCCACATCGGAGGCCAGCACCGGCACGCATTGGGCCATGGCTTCCAGCGGCTTGAGCGGCGTGACCAGCTCGGTCAGGCGCATGCGCTTGCGCGGCAGCACCAGCACGTCGATCAGCGAGTAGTAGTCGTCGATCACCTGGTTGGGCACGCGGCCAGTCAGCACCACCTGCGCACCCAGGCCCAGTTGCTGAACCAGGGCGCGGATGGCCTGCTCCTCCGGGCCGCCGCCCACCAGCAGCAAGCGGACATCGGGGCGGCGCTGCAGGATCGCCGGCAGCGCGCGCACCAGCAGGTCCAGCCCTTCGTAGGCATAGAACGAGCCGCAAAAGCCCAGCACCGCATGGCCCGCCAATCCGAGCTCGGCCTCCAGCCTGGGATGGCGCTGGCTGACCGGCTTGAACCGCTCGATGTCCACCGCGTTGGGAATGAGGGTGATGCGCTCGGCCGGGATGCCGCCACGGCTGGCCATCTCCTGCTTCAGGCCGTTGCAGATGCAGGTGACCTGGTCGGCCTGGCGCAGGGCACGCGTCTCCAGCCAGCGTGTCAGTCGATAGCGCAGGCCGCCTTCGGTGGTGGTGCCGTGGTCCACCGCCGCGTCCTCCCAGAAGGCGCGCACGTCGTAGACCACCGGAATGCCCAGCGCCCGCCCCACGCGCAGGGCCGGGTGCGCATTCAGCGATGGCGAGTGGGCATGCAGCACGTCGGGCCGCTCGTCGCGCGCCAGCGCCAGAAGCCGCTCGGTCGTGGCCTTCATCTCGGCCAGCGGCCAGGCCGGGGTGGACATGAGCGGCGAAGTGGGCGTGGCCGTGCGCCAGAAGCGGTAGCCGTCGACATCCTCATAGGCCGCCTGCCCCTTGGCAGATTGCCCGTGCCGCGGGCTGGTCAGGTGCACCGTCTCCCACCCCTTGGCGCGTTGGGCCTGCAGGATGGCCATCGAGCGAAAGGTGTAGCCGCTGTGCAGCGGCAGCGAATGGTCAAAGACGTGGAGGATCTTCACAGAGCGGTCGCCATGGACGCGCCACCCTCCGAGCCCCGGGGCGGACGCTGAAATGCCGAAGGCCCTGGCAAGCGGGGCCGAAGCCTCGCCCGCCGGGGCCGCCGGATTATCGAGTCAGCGCCCGGCGCCCACCGCCGAAGCGCCCGTCAGGCCGCCAGCAGCCGCGTGACCCGCGTCACGTACGCCGCCGGGTCATCGAGCTGGCCGCCTTCGGCCAGCATGGCCTGGTCGAACAGGATCTGCGCGAGGTCGTCGAAATTCGCCTCGTCACCGGCGATGCGCTTGACCAACGCATGCTCGGCATTGACCTCGAGGATGGGCTGCGACTTCGGGGCCGGCTGCCCCGCCTGCTTGAGCAGCCGCGCCAGGTGGGCGCTCATGTCGCCGTCCTCGACCACGATGCAGGCCGGCGAATCGACGAGGCGGGTGGTCACCCGCACGTCCTTGGCGCGGTCCTTCAGCGCGGACTTGAGCTTCTCCAGCGTGGGCTTGAACGACTCGGCGGCCTCTTCGGCCTGCTTCTTCTCGGCCTCGTCCTGCAGCTTGCCCAGATCCACCGAGCCCTTGGCCACGCTCTGCAGCGGCTTGCCCTCGAACTCGTAGAGGTGGCTGAGCAGCCACTCGTCGACGCGGTCGACCAGCAGCAGCACCTCGATGCCTTTCTTCTTGAAGATCTCGAGCTGCGGGCTGGACTTGGCCGCGGCCAGCGTGTCGGCGGTGATGACGTAGATCGCCTCCTGGCCCTCCTTCATGCGCGAGACGTAGTCGGCGAACGACACGCCCTCGTCGGCATGCGTGGAGGCGAAGCGGAACAGCTTGGCCAGGCGCTCGCGATTGGCGAAGTCCTCGCCGATCCCTTCCTTGAGCACCGCGCCGAACTCCTTCCAGAAGGCCGCGTACTTGGCCTTGTCGTCGGCGCTGTCGCTGTCGGCCAGGCTCTCCAGCATGCCCAGCACGCGCTTGGTCGAGCCTTCGCGGATGGCCTTCACGTCGCGACTTTCCTGCAGCAGCTCGCGGCTGACGTTCAGCGGCAGGTCGGCCGAGTCGATCACGCCCTTGACGAAGCGCAGGTACACCGGCATCAGCGCCTCGGCGTCGTCCATGATGAACACGCGCTTGACGTACAGCTTCACGCCGCCGCGCTTGTCGCGGTTCCACAGGTCGAACGGCGCCTTGGCCGGCACGTACAGCAGCTGGGTGTACTCGCTGCGCCCCTCGACCCGGTTGTGGGTGTAGGCCAGCGGCGCGTCGCTGTCGTAGCTCAGCTGCTTGTAGAAGTCCTGGTACTCGGCGTCGGTGATGTCGCTCTTGGCGCGCGTCCACAGCGCGGCGGCCTTGTTGACCGTCTCCCACTCGTCGGTGGTGACCTGCTCCTTCTTCTCCTCGTCCCAGCTCTCCTTCTTCATCAGGATGGGCAGCGAGATGTGGTCGGAGTACTTGCCGATCACCGACTTGAGCTTCCAGGTCTTGAGGAACTCGTCGGCCTCTTCGTCGCGCAGGTGCAGGATGACGTCGGTACCGCGCTGGGTGCGCTCGATGGTCTCGAGGTCGTACTCGCCGGTGCCTTCACTGCTCCAGCGCACGCCCTCGGCGGCGGGCAGGCCGGCGCGGCGGCTCTCGACCGTGATGCGGTCGGCGACGATGAAGCCCGAGTAGAAGCCCACGCCGAACTGGCCGATCAGGTTGGCATCCTTCTTCTGGTCGCCCTCCAGCCGCGCCATGAATTCGCGCGTGCCGCTCTTGGCGATGGTGCCCAGGTTGGCCGCGGCCTCCTCGGCGCTCATGCCGATGCCGTTGTCGCGGATGGTCAGCGTCTTGGCCTGGACATCGAACCACACCCGCACCTCGAGATTGGGCGCGTCCTCGTACAGCGCGGCGTTGTCCAGTGCCTCGAAGCGCAGCTTGTCGCAGGCGTCCGACGCGTTGGAGACCAGCTCGCGCAGGAAGATCTCCTTGTTGGAGTACAGCGAGTGCGTGACGAGGTGCAGGATCTGCTTGACCTCGGCCTGGAAGGCATGGGTGTGTTTGCTCATGGTCGGCGGGCGCGGTGCGCGTGTTGTCGTGGTTGACACAGAGGGGAAGCGGGCAC
>Ga0268298_10003151_pt1 | contig 17131 bp, 17 predicted proteins | sample WWTPWeurt_MetaG_FD_194462 | JGI IMG/M metagenome (GOLD analysis project Ga0268298, IMG submission 194462) | Activated sludge microbial communities from WWTP in Nijmegen, Gelderland, Netherland - WWTP Weurt | ecosystem: Engineered > WWTP > Aerobic digester > Activated sludge | place... | reverse complement strand
GGAGTGCAGTTATATGCCTACGACCACTGCCTGCAGACCTTTGGAATGTATACCCGCTGGATGGGCTTCATCGATACGGATGAATTTCTGGTCCCGAAAAACTGCTCGGATTTGAAAGAGCTGCTGAGAGAATATGAACAGTATGGCGGGCTGGCTGTCAGTTCCCTTTTTTTCGGGTCCAGTGGTCACCGTGAACGTCCCGCTGCCGGCCAGATCTCTGGTTACACACTACGAACCCATGAAACTTTTCATGGAAATACCTTGACTAAATGTATTGTCCGACCAGACCGGACCTGGATGCCATATTCGCCGCACGACTTCACCTATAAAGATAATTTCTGGTGTGTAAATGAGGGCTTTCTACGGGTTGATAACCAGGATTTTCCAAACCATATTGAAAAAATTCAGCTAAATCATTATTTTTGCCGCTCTGAAAATGAGATTGAACTGAAATTTCGCCGCAGGCGGGGCGACACTGGCGGTACCTGGCCGCGAACTCGTTTTGATGTAATAAATCATCTGGCAACTTTCCAGGATACAACCATTCTAAAAAACCTCGCGACACTTATTAATGAGTCTGAGATTAACCGCGATATCCAAATGGAATTGCCAGTATCAGCAAGCTTACTGGAAAAAATGGCCGCCATGGCTTGTGCTCGACGTCCATCTCCTTTAGAGTCCCCCCCCCCGCAGGATGTGGTATTCAGGATTGAGATCGCCAATTTCTTGGATATTGAAGCTCAGTTTAAAGCGATAGAAGAACGGGGCGATCAGGAGGAAATTAAAAAATGGATCCAAAAGAAGATTCAAATACTTCCTCAAAGGCTTACCCTTTATATAGATCTGGCAGTTTGTTATTTAAATTTAAATGATCCATCAAATGCCTGGCAGGTTCTGGGACAAGCCTGGCAGATCGCTCCCAACAGTTATACCAGCTTGTTCGGCATGACTTTTTACTTCTTACGGATAAAGAATTTTGCAATGGCGGAGAAGACCTGCCGCTTGTTATTGGAGATGGCGCCTCACGATTTAACATTCCTTGGATTTATGACGGAAGCGATGATCGGACAGGAGCGTTGGGAAGAAGCGCTTAAGATAGGTCTTCCAGTAGTGCAGCTTGCCGGTACTTTAGGTGGAGAATTGCCCGACCGGATGGGGGTTTTCCTGATTAAGAAAATGGCGGATTATTTGCTGGAAAAGAAAGATTTCGAAAAAGCTGTCCTTTTATGGGAGGCGGGCGTGAAGTGTGAGCCGGGCAATGTAAATGTACTTCTTGAACTTGTCCAGGTGCTGCTGCAAAAGGGAGATCAGGCCGTTGCGCGTCAACGATTGGCGCAGGCTCAAGCACTGGCCCCGCAGGATGAAAGAGTGAAGGCATTACTCAAGCAGGTTGTATCCCTGCCTTACGGCGCTAAAACACACAAGCATAAAAAATAAACACTCAGTTGGCTGGATGGAAGGCTGTTTTCTGATTGTTTTGCCGAAAATGTACTCTCAACAGGCAAAAAAACATGCTTCTTTCAAATATGCAATTAATGCGATTTTTATGCCGATTCATCCCCTGCTGGCTCAAGTAAAAGGGGCTCCTGCCGAAACTATATGTAAGAATAAAAACTGAATATCCAAATCAAGTCCGCTGGAGGTCAAATATCGAAAAAGCAACCCAATATTTTCCTCGAACAAAAATGTCCGCAAGAAAGTTCTTAGGAACTCAATCGTAATTGGATCAAATTCAATAAGGGGAAGGATCCCCTTAAACTATCATTCAAACATGGAGGTTTGAAATGGCAAACGTAGATGTAACTCGAATTGCAAGTAATATCGGTGCTCTTAACGCCCTGAATTCTCTTCAAAATATCAATGCGAAATTGGCATTGCACCAGACCCGTCTTTCCACCGGCAAGCGCATCAACAGCGCCCAGGATGATCCCGCTGGTCTGACCATCGCCACCAAAATGCTCGCCCGCTCGGAAGGCCTGAAGGTCTCCCTCGACAATATCAGCGATGCCAAGAACATGCTCTCCGTCGCCGAAGGCGGCTTGAGCAAGATGACAGACATCATCGTGTCGATGCGCAGCAAGGCTGAACAAGCTGCTTCCGATACCCTCGGCACTTCAGAACGCGCCGCGATCCAGGATCAGCTCTCCGCTTATGCCCAGCAGATCCAGGACCTGGTCGATCAGACCAAGTGGAACGGTGTCAAACTGCTCGATAACACCAGTGGCAACAAAGTTTTCCAGACTGGTGTGGATGAAGGCGAAACCACAACCTGGTCTCTCCCGAACAAACTTGATCCGACTACCTTGAATCTTTCTGATATCGTCTCAGCTGATACAGCTACCTTTGTAGACGTCAGCGACTCATTTAGCGGTGGAACGACATCCAGCCAATTGGGCAGCATGTCCGAGTTGACCACCGGTGATTACTCCTTTGAGATCCTGGACAAGGCTGTTTCGACCACGCAAGGCAAAGCCACATTGGATACAACGAGCAGCCTGCTCTCTGGAACCAATGCCTTGGGCACAAGCGTCAATGCCGGTGCAACTGAACTTGCCTCTGGGCGCTACAACATCAAGATCACCGCTGCCACATCCACCACTTCCACAAGCTATATCATTACCAATCTGGATGACTCAAGCTGGAACACAACTGGTTCCATGACGGTCACAGCTGCAGACATCTCTGCTGGTAACGTTCTCGTTGCTCCTGGCGGCGGTGCGACTGGTGTAAAACTGACATTTGGTACCGACCCCTCTGGTTTGGTAGCTGGTCAATCCATGAATTTTGAGTACATTGCGGAAAATGAAGCCAAGTTTGAGTTGAACGACGCGGCTGGCCAGGCTACTCAGATTGCACGCAACGCTGCAGGCTCGATTTCTGGCACATATTCCTACAAAGCAGCGGCCGGCACGTTCCAAACTGGTCGCGGCGTCAGCATCACCATGGGCGCTTTTGCAAACATGTCGGCTGGTGAAACAGAACGCTTCACCTACCAACAGGCAAATAACTTCTCAGTGGACGTCTCCACCACCATCAAAGCTGGCGCGTACATGACCACAGCCAACTATGCTCTCGACAAAGTGACCAGCGCCCTTTCCGGTCTCGGCTCATTGATGGCTCGCTTGAGCTTCAAGGAAGAAGCGATCTCCACAGCTCAGGTCAATGTTGAAGGCGCTTACAACCGCATTATGAACGCCAACATGGCGGAAGAACAGGTCAATGCCAGCAAGTACACGATCTTGCAGCAAACAGCCACAGCCATGTTAGCTCAGGCGAATGCGGCCCCGCAAAGCCTGCTGGCCCTCTTCCGATAAGAGGTAATGGCTCGAACACGCAGATAAGTATGTTTCGGGGAGGCGCCTTGGGTGCCTCCCCGATATGGCTCTCAGAACATATAAATTTGCAGGATAACAAGGTGAAACATGGCTAACACGATCTCATCCGTTGATACATCAATAAAGAGCTTGGCGCCTTCTTTTCAGACGGCGATCAAGACGATTATTGAATCTGAAAGCGCTCCGCTTAACAGAGTGCAGACTCAGAAAGATCAGATCGAAGTGCGCCGTGGGGTCTATAAGGATATAAAGACAAATTTTGATGCTTTGCAATCTGCAATCCAGGCGCTTATCAGTACTCAGGCGACCTATGGACTGACCACGGTCAGCAAAGTTTCCATTACACCTGGCACGGCTGGTACAACAGTCCTTAGCGCCACTTCATCTGAGAGTGCCGCAGCCGCAGATTACGATATCGCGGTTACTCAACTGGCAAAGGCCCAATCCAAATCCACAGCTGCGGCGTTCAGCCCGGATGTAGCTTTGGGGAAGAGCGGTACCTTTTGGCTGGGAGGCACTGGCACAAGTGCGGTTGGTTTTACTGCGAATGACTCAGTCACGGGTTTGATCACCACTTCATCGGCCAGCGGCCAGCGTGAGTTGGGTACAGGCAGCTATACCTTGGAATCTCGCGATTCAAGCGGGGTCCGTCAATTCCGTTTGGTTGATGCGGATGGAAGAGCGGTCTCGATCCGCAGCCAGTCTGGCACGAACTACACCAGTGACTGGCAAAACATGTCTACCGGCAGTTATGATACCGGTCGTGGTCTGAACCTGACATTAAACACTTTAGGAACAACCGCCAGCACAGCCCTAACTTATACCGCTGCTGGTACTTCGATCACGATCAATTCGTCAGATACTTTACGCACCATCACGACTGCCATCAACGCCGCCAGCCAGCCTGAAGGACGTGATTTCAAAGCTTCGATCGTGGCCAATAAACTGGTTTTGACCGGTTCACAAACAGGCGCAAATCACACCTTGCTCTATACCGACGGCGCCGGGCTTGGCTTTGGCGCAGATCTGCAGTCCGCCCAAAATGCCCTTTTCACTGTCAATGGCATGAGCGTTTCACGTGCGACCAACAGTAGCCTAACTGATGTCATCGATGGAACAACCATTACTCTGTCGTCAGACGCGGAGGGCAAGAGCGCGCGGCTAAGTATTTCCGCCACATCTGACAAAGCTGCTGGTTTGATGAAGTCGATGGTGGATAAATTTAACGCGGCCTTGACTCACCTAAAGGATAAACTCACGTCCACTCCAACAACAAGCGCTGACGGCAAGACCGCTTATACGCGCGGACCGCTCAGTGGAGATCTTGGCTTCAGTAGTTTGAGATTGGACATGCTCAATCGTTTGAATCGCAATATTACCAACAGTGGCAGTTTTAAGAATTTATCTGAGATCGGCATCACCTTCGATAAAGATATGAAACTGACTCTTGACAGCACCAAATTCAGTGACGCGCTCAAGAATCATAAGTCGGATGTAACAGCGTTATTAGATACCGGCATGGGTGATCTCAACACTTTGGTCTCTCGTTTCGCAGGTTCCAGCGGTTCACTGGCCAATACATTGACCTCGATCGATGATCAGCGAAAGAATTACGACAAACGTATTGCAAAATACAACGAAAATTTAACGATCCGCAAACAGACTTTGTACAACCAGTACCTGGGTTTCCAGACCCAGATCGCGGATTATGGTAGAACAGCACAGTGGCTCGGTATGTTTACAGGTACAACAACGGATAGCTCTGGATAAGTCGATCCTTCTATAAAATAGAGCGCCGGCAAGCATGAGGTTTGCCCGCCAAGGAAAGATATGTAGTAGTTCCATGCAAGGATGCAAGGAGTGTGTGTGATGAGTGAAAATTCGATCAGCCCAATCAGTAATGTAAGTTTAACTGCCGTGTCTGGCACGCTTCCCAAAGCGCAGGTCAAGACGCAGGCAAAAGCCCCGGTCAAGGCCCCAGTGGAAGCATCTGCCGATCATGATGTGTCACCAAAGCAGCTGGAAAATGAGTCTGAGCAGTCCGCGTCGATCAGCTCTTCCAATGTTTCGGTTCATTTCCGCGTCAATGATGATACGAATGAACTGACCGTGTTCGTAGTCGATCGCGAAAATAAAAAAGTATTGAGGACCATTCCGGCCAGTGAATTCTCCAAATTGAATGCCGGCGATATATTGCAGCTGACTGCCTAGATCTTTGAATTAATTCGTAATAACATCTTTCCCTTCACCACTCTTTCAGGCTGCAGGAAGGTATTGCGTTATCTTTGTTTTTAAATCGTACGGGGCTTCTCGACTCCAGTCCCAATAAAAATCCCGTCCAAAAAATTTATGTTGAATTAACGTTGCAATATTCAAGATTGAGAAAAGTCAGCCGAAAATAATTGCATAGAACAAAACGTGAGAAAAAAATACGAGGATCAGAAACCATGTATCAAGCAGCTTATACCAATTCATACAAACAGCAAGAAGTGATCAGCGCCAGCCCGCTTCATCTGGTGATCATGGCGTACGACCTGGCGATCCGCTCCTGCGAACGCAAGGATTTCAATAAAGCCATTACAACGATCAGTGCCCTGCGCGACTGTCTTGATCTGGACTATCCGGAAGTATCCAATGGATTGTACAGTCTATACCAATGGTGCATGGATTGTATCCGCAAGGGCGATTACGCCTCAGCCTCCAACATCCTGTCTGAGTTACGCGGCGCATGGGCTGCAACCGAGAAGAGTATTGTGGCCAAAAACAGCACAGTGAGCTCAGTCCCTGCTTTCACTTCTTTTGGGAACATCCTGGCTTAACATCCGTTGGTCATGCTGAGCGGAGCGTCTCATGCTTCCGCTCAGTAAAAACATAAATAAGTTTTCAGGAGAATGTCGAACGGCTTTGACAAAATGCCTGATCTTGCAAAATAAAGCACAAGTGCCTTCCCGTAAGGGAAATGGCGCTTTGTTTTTTTAACATAAAATTTATTTTAACTTCACACAGCCTTTACTCCTTTATACCGCCGAATTTGATACTATCTAGGCGACAAGGAGCATATTATGAGTTTTTGGGAAGCACTCCGTATTGGTTCATCCGGGTTGACAGCCCAGCGCTTGCGTCTGGACCTGATCTCGAACAATATCGCAAACGCGCAGACCACACGCACTGAGGCGGGCGGGGCCTATCAGCGTCAGGATGCTGTCTTCATGCCTGAGGAGAAGAACGCTTTTCTGCCCAAGCTTGTCGCCGCCCGCCGCAATCAGTTGAGCAACCTGCAGGGCGGTGTTAAGGTGGCTGAAATAACCACTGATACACAGACAGGTCCGCGGGTTTATGATCCCACGCACCCGGATGCAGACGCGCAAGGCTTTGTAACATATCCGAACGTGGACATTGTGGTTGAGATGACCAACATGCTTTCGGCGACCCGTTCCTATGAAGCCAACCTGGCTTCGATCGAGGCGGTGAAACGCATGGCGCTCAAAGCGCTTGAGATCGGGAGGTAATCATGGCGATATCCTCCATTACTCCCAGTCCGATCCCGTCAATCCCGGATATTAATCCCGCGCAGAAGTCATCCGCGAGTTCGAATACCAGCGAGATCACCAAATCCTTTGAGAATATGCTCACTTCCCTGAATGATTCTCAACTAAAGTCTGATGCCCTGGTTGAACAAATGGCGCGCGGAGAAAGTGTTGATCTGCATGCCGTCATGATCGGGATGGAAGAGAACAATGTGAACTTCAACGTGGCTCTTGGCATCCGTGACAAACTGGTGGAAGCCTATCGCGAAGTCATGCGAATGCAAGTCTAACTTTTTTGGGACCTGAATCATGTTTTCAACTCTACAACAACAATTCCTTGATTTTTGGAAAAAACAAAGCCTGTCAAGGCAGATCACTTACGTAACATTAATTCTGGCGGTATTGATCCTATCCCCGGTATTGGTTAACTGGGCGAACACTCCCAGCTATTCCTCTGCCTATACCGGGCTGAGTGAAACAGACGCCGCTCAGATCGTTCAGAAATTGGATGAGAACAGCATTCCCTATCAACTCAAAGACAGCGGCACGATCCAGGTGCCCAGTGACCAGGTCTACACAACCCGTCTGCTCATGGCGCGTGAAGGATTGCCAAAATCCAGCACAGTCGGCTATGAATTATTCAGCGGGACATCCATGCTGGGCATGACCGAGTTTTCGCAAAAGATCAATTATCAGCGCGCCATTGAAGGCGAGCTGGAGCGCACCATCGGCAGCCTTGAAGCGGTTCAATCGGTACGGGTCCATTTGGTGACCCCGGAGAAAGCTCTGCTTTCCTCCACCCAGGCACTGAGCACTGCCTCAGTTACCATTCAGGTTAATCTTGGTTATACACTGGATGCCTCTCAAGTGCGGGCAATTACTCATCTGGTCGCCAGCAGCGTTGAAGGACTTAAGTCAGAAAATGTGGTCGTGGTGGACAGCGAAGGCAATATGCTTGCGGATGGCATCAGCCCTGATGGCGAAACAAGCATGTCTCCCAAGGATGATCAACGCGCCGCTGAATTGGCGTATGCAGATGAAGTAAAAACACGGGTGCAGTCCATCCTGGATAAGATCCTTGGACCCAACCGCGCAATTGTGCAGGCCACTGTTGAAATGGATTGGACACAGCGTGAAGTTACCTCCAATCTGTACGCGCCAACCGAGATCGCCCTGCGCAGTTCACAGATCATCAGTGAAAGTTCGACCAGCGGCGGTACAACGGGGGGAGTTCCAGGCGCTGCGTCAAACCTGCCCACCCCGGTGGCGACCACAACCGGTTCAGACGCTTCCTCCTATTTGCGCAACGAAGAAACTTTAAACTACGAGGTCAGTCAGACCCAATCGCATGAAGTCATTGCCCCCGGCAAGATCAGCCGCCTTTCAGTCTCCGTATCGGTTGACAGCATTACAGACGCGGATCAACTCGCTTCCATCAAATCTGCAGTTGAAGTAGCTGCGGGCATTGATATTGACCGTGGTGATCAGATTGTGGTTGAATCTTTTGCCTTTGACCGCACCGCGATTGACGCGTTGAATGCGGAATTGGCAAAACAAACCCAGCAGGAACTGTACCTCCAGATCGCGTATGCAGTGGCCGCATCACTTGCGATGCTGGGTATGCTGTTCATCGCGCTGCGCTACATCAACAACCTGCGTAACGCATCCAAGGAATCATGGAAGACGGTCATGCTGCCGGTATCCCAAATGGCCGCGCTGGCGGATTCCCAACAGTCGTCTCCTGCATTGGAACAGGAGCCTGCTAACCCCTTGTTGCAATCCACACCGCCCAGCGGTGCTTTACCTTCAGCTCTTGCCGCCATCAGCGCGCAAGCCGCGGCCATGAAAGCTGAAGCAGAAGCGGCTGATGCGCAGATCGAGGATGTGGTTGTGCAAGTAGCTTCCCGAAGAGAAATGGCCTCGGCATCTGAAGATGAACAAAATGCCCGCATCATTGCCAGACTGACCGAAGAGAACCCCGCCACTGTGGCAGATATTATCCAGATCTGGCTGAATGAGGGTAAAAAGTAATGGTCTCAGGGCTCGATAAAGCTTCTGCGCTCTTGCTTGGACTGGGAGTTGATCTTTCATCCAAGGTACTGCAATACCTGACCGAAGGCGAGATCGAACAGGTCCTTATGGTTCTGGGAAAATCCGGCACGGTTGCTCCGGAAGTTCGACGCCAGGCACTAAGAGAAGCGGTTGAATTAAGCAATACCGATAGCGCTGAACTGCGCGGCGGCGTTGAATATAGCCGTCAATTGTTGGCACGCGCTGTAGGACCTCGCCGCGGTACTGAGATCCTCGAACGTATTTCGATCCATCAGCAGCTCTCCTCTTTTGAGATGCTCAAGAACGCGAATTCGATCGAAGTGGCGAACCTGCTCCAGGAGGAAATGCCGCAAACGATTGCATTGGTGCTTTCCTATTTGGAAGCCAAAGTTGCTGCCGATATTCTGACCAGCATGACCAAGGAGAATCAGATCGAGGTGACCCTGCGTTTGGCCGCCATGGACAGAGTCTCTCCACAGGTCGTTCAGCAGGTTGAAAAAAGCCTTAAAAATAAACTATCCAGCGTGATCAATGAAGCTGATTTTCGGGCCACCGGCGGTGTGGCGTTTTTGGTGAAAATGCTCAATCAGGTCGATCGCGGCGCGCAGAAATCCATCTTTGAAGCGCTTGAAACAACCAACGCAAAACTTGTGGATGAAATTCGCGCCAATATGTTCACCTTTGATGATGTCATCAAGCTGGATGATCGCGCCATGCAGCGTATTCTGCGGGATGTCAATAAATCAGATCTTGCCCTGGCTCTCAAGGGCGCGCCGGAACATCTAAAAGAAAGAGTCTATGCCAATCTATCAGAAAGAGCGCGCGAAAACCTAAAGGAAGAGATCGACATTCTCGGACCTCAGTTGGCCAAGAATGTTTACACATCCCAACGCAAGATCGTGGATGCGGTGCGTTCATTGGAGGAAGCCGGCGAAATTGTGATCGCGGGCGGCGGCGGAGATGAATATGAAGTCATTCAATAGATCCCGCCTCAATTCATCGAATGAAAAACCGCTGGCTTGGGATCCGCCTGAATTCAGCGCCGACCTGGTGACTCCTGCAAATGAAGTTCAAAAGGAAAAGGTGATTGCTCTTTTTCAAAATGAAGAAGAGAGTTCCGCCGGCAATAAAGCAAAAGGAGTGCGGTCAGCGTTGCAGCCGGTGGGGATGGCCCAAAAATTTACGGTCTGGGAGCCCGGGATAACCCAGTGGCAATCTGAACCTGAGGTAGCGCGCAGCACTGTCTGGAATATTATGGACTTTGAGGAATCTGTCTCTGACGATTCTGATGAGGTCGAAGAAATCCAGGAAGTGCAGGACGTGCAGGCAAGTCAGCAGATCCCCGAAGTTCTTTCGGAAGAAAATTCCCAACCGCAGCTCTCGAATACAGAACATGAAGTCTCGGTCATTCTGGAGCGCGCGCGCCTTCAAGCGGAGGAAATTCTTCTTTCTGCTCAAGCAGAGGCTGATAATGTGGTTTTGCAAGCGCAATCTGAAATTGAGGATCAAAAGAAACAGGGGTACGAGCAGGGACTGAAGGATGCCCGCCTTGAGATGGATGATGCCATAAAAGCAGTCCGCGCTTTGGTCACAGAAGTGGATCAATGGAAAACTACCCTGATGTCACAGAGTGAACCGATATTGGTCGCCATGTTGAAGGAACTTTCCAGAAAATTGTTCGGCGACGGTATGGAATTGGATCCGCATGCTCTTCAGGCCAACCTGAACCGCATTATGGATAGCGCGCATGGATTGGGCGGCTTGAATATTTTCCTGAATCCCAAGGATGCGCGCATGTTGGATTCAGCATGGGTTGACCAGCAGCTTTTGATCTCAGGCGGTCAGGCAAAAATCATTCCGTCTACGAATATCACCCGCGGTGGTTGTTATGTAAAAGGAAACATGGGAACCGTGGATGGGCGTGTGGAAACACAACTTGAAGCTTTGTTGAAGGCTTTTGACGAAGCGAGCATCCTGGCCGAGTAAATCATGGAAACACATAGCCCCGACCTGACCCGTTTTAGTAAAGCGATCGCCAATCTTAATCCGTTGTCTGTAACAGGCAAGGTTGTGCAAGTCGTTGGATTGACGGTTGAGATCATGGGGCTGAATTGTCAGGTTGGCGAGATTTGTGAGATCCAAACCCGCAACAAGACTCCTCTGATGGCGGAGGCCATTGGCTTTCGAAACAATCGCATGTTGCTCATGCCCCTCGGCAGCATGGATGGTATTCAACCGGATAGTACTGTGCGGTCAGTATCACCTTCCTTTAAGGCTCCAGTTGGCATGCCGTTGATCGGGCGTGTGCTCAATGGATTGGGCGAACCGATTGATAGTAAAGGTCCCTTGAAAGGGATCAACCTGGCATCTACCAACCAGTCTCCGCCGCATCCTTTACAGCGCTCCGCAATTGAAGAACCGCTTGTGACCGGTGTGCGGGTCATTGATGGGATGCTGACTTGTGGCAAAGGCCAGCGTATGGGCATCTTTGCGGGCAGTGGTGTTGGGAAAAGCACGCTGCTCGGTTCGATCGCGCGCAACTCGGAAAGTGATATATCAGTGATTGCTCTGATCGGCGAGCGTGGCCGCGAAGTGCGCGAGTTCCTGGAACGCGACCTGGGTCCCGAGGGATTGGCGCGTTCAGTCATTATTGTTTCCACATCCGATCAACCGGCGCTCATGCGCTTGAAAGCTGCCTCGGTCGCAATGACCATCGCCGAGTATTTCCGTGACAGCGGCATGGACGTCATGTTTATGATGGATTCAGTCACCCGCTACGCCATGGCCCAACGCGAGATCGGTTTGTCGATCGGCGAGCCGCCGGCCAGCAAAGGCTATACCCCTTCCGTGTTTGCCATGCTGCCCCGCCTGCTCGAACGCGCCGGGCGTGGTGAAGTCGGTTCGATCACCGGATTCTTTACCGTCCTGGTTGAAGGAGATGATTTCAATGAGCCGATCTGCGATGCTGTGCGCGGTATTTTGGATGGACATATCATCCTGAGCAGGGCATTGGCGGCGCGCAATCATTATCCAGCCATCGATGTGTTGAACAGTGTCAGCCGCGTCATGCCCGCGCTGACAACCAAAGAACATTTACAACTGGCGTCATTTGCGCGCAAGAATCTGGCTGTCTTCGAAAAAGTACGTGACCTGGTAAATATTGGAGCGTATGTGAAAGGTTCCGATCCCGAGGTGGATACAGCGCTGCGTGTAACTCCTGAATTAACTCGTTTCCTCCAGCAAGACCGTTCTGATATAAGTCCGTTTGAAACCACTGTGCAATCCATGGCTGAGATCAATCGGAATGCTTCCGCCGCTTAAATTGAGGTAATCGCATGTCACCCAAATTCTCGCTACAAAATGTTCTGGACCTTCGTCACGGAAAAGTTGAATTGCTGGAAATTGAATTGGGCAAATTGCTTTCCAACCATCAGCAAACGCAGGCTTTGCTAGCCTCCTTGCAGGGGCATCAGGCAAGCCTGCTGGATCAATTAAGCGCGGCTTTATCAGGTGACATCGACCTGGTAAAAATGAGCCTGCTGCGTCTGAATGTTTTACAGGTTGGTAAACATATTGACATGGTTCTGCTTGAGCTGAAAAAACAAACCAGGGAAATTGAAGCCAAGCGCGCTGAGACTGTTAAAGCCAAGCAGGCTGAAGAAACCCTGGAAACCTTGAAGAGGAACCGTCATGAAATTTATCTGGCGGAACAGCTCCAGATCGAAGCCCAGACGCTGGATGATATTTATATCGCGCGGGCGTTTCACAATCAACAACAGGGAGCCTAAATAGATATGGATAATTCAATTTTTACGAGTCAGATTCAATCCGTCATGCAAAATCTTATGCTTAGCCTGCTAGACAAATTGATGAAAAAGATGGACGCGACAGGATCGACAACGGGCACGCAGTCGTTATTGACAGGGTCGGCTGGCTCGTCCAGTCAGCCTGTAAGTGGAGATTTTTCCAGCCTGATCAATCAGGCTGCGCAAAAATATAACGTCAATCCTGCATTGGTGCAGGCTGTGGTCAAGGCTGAATCAAATTTCAATCCGAATGCCGTTTCATCGGCGGGCGCGCTTGGGCTGATGCAGCTTATGCCGGCCACCGCCAATGGTCTGGGTGTCGATAATCCGCTTGACCCGGCCCAGAATATTGATGGGGGCGTACGCTATATCCGTCAGTTGCTTAACCATTACAACGGCGATATCCGCCTGGCTGTCGCGGCTTACAACGCCGGACCCGGCGCGGTCGATCGGTATAACGGGATCCCCCCGTATCAGGAGACTCAAACGTATGTCAATCGGGTATTGGGCTATTTCAATTCGAACAATGAGTGGCAGGCGTAATCATGAGCGATTCCCTTTTTTCTGACATTTCATCGCTGACGGCTAAAGTTGCATTGGACGGACTCAGCCTGCGCCAGCAGGCCATCAGCCGTAACCTTGCCAATGTGGATACGCCGGGCTACAAAGCTGAGACGGTCAATTTTCAAGAGACATTGGACCGCATGATCGATAAAGGCGATCTGTTGCCTCTAAAAATAACCGATGAAGATCATCTCAAGACAGCTGCTGCCGAGACCGGCTTCGCGCTGAAGCTGCGTCAGGGCGGCAGTTTCCGCGCTGATGAGAATAATGTGGATATCGATGTCGAAATGACAGATATGTCTGAGGCTGGTGTCCAGTACCAGGCAGTCAGCCAGGCGATCTCTAAAAAGCTAATGCTTCTCAAGACCCTGGCAAGGTAACCATGACAATTAACTTTCCAATGATATTTAAAATTCCTGCAACTGATGGGCTGTCTGTGAAATCCCAACCCAGGGATCTTGAAACCACGGCGCCAGTTCCATTTGATGAGTTTTTGAAGGATGAAGAAAAAAAACTTCGACAGGAACAGGAAGTCAGCGCGTCTTCAGTTGCCGCTGTCCTGTCGGCACTGCAACCCCCGCCCGAATCAGTCACTGCTGCTTCTGTCCAAGGGACAGAAGAGGAGGGGGAGAGCGTTAACTCTGACGGCATGCGCGCTTCAACTCTCCTGCCGATAACTGCTCAGCAGTCTGTGAACAGCCTTTCATCCCAGGCAGGCATCGTGTCAAGTCTGGTTGAGAATCTAGCGTCTACAGCGGTCAACCAAACTGATGCCGCTCAAACGCAGGCAAATCAAATGTTTGCCGATGATCTATCCACCCCGGAAGTTCCGCAGTCTAACATCAATACTGTTGGATCAGTGGAGGTTTTTCCTGTGACCCTGGCAAATCTGGACCCAGTCTCTGATCAAGGGGCGATTTTGGAAGAGACGAACAAGAGTTTGAAGGATGTTAAGCCGGATTCTGCAAATACATCCGAAGCGGTCTCCCCTGATCTTCCAGCTATCCAGGCAGTTGAAACACAGAAAATACAGCCAGATCAAGATGACCTGTTACCAGTTCAAATCAAATCCGAAGGCGAAGATCCAATCCCGTCCACAAAAGAGCAGGAACCAGTCCTCAAGCTTGAAGGCTTGACGATTGCTGCGACGGGTACGGAGACTCCTGTAGTAAAGGAGGCAGGCAGCTTTTCCATTACCGATGTCAATGTTCAGACCTCTGAAGTGATCCAACAGATCATGAGTCAGATGAAGGTAAGGATGAAAGGCGGCGCCACTTCGATGCGCCTGTTGCTCAATCCAAAGGAATTGGGTGAGATCGAGGTGCAGATGGTCAGGAACACGCAAGGCGTGAGCGTGACTTTCATTGCAGAACAGGCAAATACAGGCAAGATGCTCGAAATCCAAATTAACCAACTACGCCAGTCGCTGAAGGATGCCGGTGTGCAACTCACTGACCTCAATTTCAGCCAGCATGATCAACCCAAACAGGAAGGAGGTTTCTTAAGGCAAAGCCCGCAATTCAGTCAATATTTACCTGCCAGCACTCCGCAGACTGAAATCGTGAACAAAGCGCTGGATCGGCCGGAAAGAATTGACGGGCTGTCAAATGAAGTCGATTACTTGATCTAAGCTAGAAAAATCATGAAAAAGGAGAAAACAAATGCAAGTAAATAGTGTATCAAGCGCTGTGAATACCCCTGCAAAGGCGGGTGGCACTGTCGCTGCGAACGCGATGGATTCAGCCCAGTTCATGCAGATCCTGATGGCGCAGTTAACCCACCAGAACCCGCTGGAACCGATGGATAACAATGAGATGATGAGTCAGTTCTCCCAGCTCAATTCATTGCAGGAACTGCGTGATATTCACACGGCAATGGATAAGGTGTCCGTATCAAATCAGACCGCCTATCTGGCCAGCCTGATCGGCAAAACGGTAAAAGTCAGCCGCCCTGATGGAAAATTTCTGGAAGGCGTTGTGGATGGAGTCCTTGCAGGAAAAGATACCCCCCAGCTTCGGATCGGGACCGAAATTGTGGATTTGAGTGATGTCCTCGAAATTAAAGGAGAATGAATATGTCAGATCCATTTCACGTTCAACTTGGACGGGTAAATGGCGCAGCTGAACAGCCGCTCAAGCCGGCCAGTACAAGCACCTCTGTGCAGGGTACAAGTTTTCTTGAGACCCTTAAAAATGTTCAAGGTGTTCGGTTTTCAAACCATGCGCAAAACCGCATTCAAAGCCGCGATATTAATCTGAACAGCGAGAATGTAGGCCGTTTGGCAGATGCCATCGATAAGGCTGAAAAACGTGGCGGCAAATCTTCGCTCGTGATGCTGGATGACCTGGCTTTTATTGTGAATGTCCAAAGCCGCACAGTGGTCACAGCCCTCGACAAGAATCAACGCGGTGAAGGTGTGTTTACCCAAATTGACAGCGTTGTTTTTGCCGACCCCGCAGATGGCGGCTCCGTAACGCCGTCCATCGATATCAAAGGATAATCCTTTTTTCAAAAACACAGGCTGGCCCTCCTGGAGGAAGCCTGATAACAACAACCCTATAGGAGAAAATAAAATGATCCGCTCAATGTACACCGCAATCAGTTCTTTAAATCTTCAACAGAAATACCTGGATGTCGTTTCCAACAATCTTGCGAATTCAAACACCATCGGCTTCAAAGCCAGCCGCGTACTCTCCCAAGATCAGTTCTCTCAAATGATGAGCCCGGGCTCGTCTCCTACCGCGACACAAGGCGGGGTCAACCCGATTCAGATCGGTCTCGGCGTAAATCTGGGATACATCTCCTCCAACTTCACCCAGGGAGTACTGCAAAGTACCGGCCGCAATATGGACCTGGGCATTCAGGGTGATGGCTTTTTCATCTATGGCAATGAGAATCGCCGTTATTCACGCGAAGGTTCCATGAGCCTCGATATGGATGGATACTTGGTCAATTCCGCCTCTGGTCTGCGAACACAGGGCTGGTTGGCCGATGCCAGCGGGGCAATCGACAACAATATCCCTGTCGATGACATCAGTATCGTGACTGACAATACCCTGGCGCGTGCCACTGGAACAGTTAACCTGGGCGGGAACTTGAGCGCAGGTACGGCATTAAACGGAACATACAATGTCACCATGGGGGTCTATGACTCCCTGGGCGCTTTACAGACGGCCACCGTTCAGTTCACCCGCGGCGCGACTGCGGGAGTTACCCCCAATATCACCACTCAGTGGTCCTGGGCGCTTGTCAATGACCCCGCCACTGCTGTTGCTGAAGCGGGCGGCGGCACGATCACGTTTGATGAAAACGGCCAGTACGTCTCTGACACGCCAGGGGCTCCCATCGTGCTCCAAACCTCGACAGGTGCGGATGCGTTTGACCTGACGGTCGATTTTTCCAAGCTGACCATGCTGTCAGCGACCAGCACGGTGGCCGTTACCAGTCAGGATGGCCTGCCTGCCGGTACAGTCACCGATGTCTACATCTCTCCCAATGACGGTATCATCTCCCTGATGTATTCGAATGGCATGTCAGAGCAGGTTGGACAGGTGGCGTTGGCCCGCTTTAATAATCCCACTGGTTTGATGAAAGCGGATGACACCACTTTCCTGCCGGGCTTGAATTCGGGTGACCCTCAAATCGGCGCTGGCAACACCGGCGGACGCGGATCCATCGCCGCCAGTTATCTTGAAGCCTCAAACGTGGATATGGCGCAGGAATTCACCAATATGATCCTTGCCCAACGTGGTTTTCAAGCCTCTTCCCGTGTGATCACCACCTCGGATGAGATCTTGCAGGAGTTGGTTAACTTGAAGCGCTAGAAATATATAAAGTAAAAAAAACG
>Ga0268298_10003150_pt1 | contig 17131 bp, 17 predicted proteins | sample WWTPWeurt_MetaG_FD_194462 | JGI IMG/M metagenome (GOLD analysis project Ga0268298, IMG submission 194462) | Activated sludge microbial communities from WWTP in Nijmegen, Gelderland, Netherland - WWTP Weurt | ecosystem: Engineered > WWTP > Aerobic digester > Activated sludge | place... | reverse complement strand
AACCAAGCGATCGCGCAAGAATTTAAACAACTCAATTCACTGGAGACCTCATGAAATCAGACCTGGATGCCATTATGCAATCTCATAACCTGGATGCGTTCATCGTATTCGGGAATGCCGAGAACAATCCGGCCATGTATTACCTGACCGGCGGCGGGCATGTCAGTCATGCCACTGTTATCAAGAAGCGCGGCGAGGGGGCGGTTTACTTCTACAATGACATGGAACGTGACGAGGCCGCCAGGAGCGGATTGAAATTGATCCCATACAGTAAATACGACTATAACGAATTCCTGAAAAAGGCTGACGGTAACCTGTTGCTGACCAGCGCCATGCGTTACCAGCAGATGTTCGAAGAGGTCGGTGTGAACGGAGGACGGGTGGGCGTGTACGGCCATTATGACGTCAGCACTGTGTTCGGGGTGTTGAGCCACCTCCAGAAACTCATGCCAGGGCTTGAGTTTGTCGGCGAAGCGCGGGAAGATTCTATTTTCCTGCGAGCGATGGAGACCAAGGACGAGTCAGAAGTGGCGCGCATCCGCAAGATGGGCAAGATCACCACTACGGTGGTGGGAAAAGTGAAGGAATACCTCACCTCCCGTGATGTGCGCGAGGATGAAGTGCTGCTCAATGAAGATGGCTCGCCGTTATCGGTAGGCGACGTCCATGCGAAGATCCGTTTGTGGGTCTCTGAACAGGGCGCGGAACTGCCATCCGGTTTTATCTTTGCCATCGGCCGCGATGCGGGTGTGCCGCATTCTGCGGGCAACCCCGCCGACCTGATGCGCCTCGGCCAGACCATCGTCTTTGATATTTATCCGGCTGAGGCGGGCGGCGGCTATTACTACGACTTCACCCGCACATGGAGTCTCGGCTATACCACGCCCGAAGCGCAGGCGCTGTTCGACCAGGTCAAAGAGATCTACGATACCCTCAATGAAAACTTCGACCTGAATGTGGCCTTCAAAGATTACAACAAAATGACCTGCGATTATTTCGACTCAAAGGGACATCAGACGCCCATGAATACCAAGGCACCCATCGAAGGCTATGTTCACAGCCTTGGGCACGGCGTGGGGTTGAACATCCATGAACGACCCTTCAGCGGCCTGACCGCTGGCGACGACCAGCGCCTCGCGCCCGGCGTCATCATCACCTCCGAACCGGGCCTGTATTACCCTGAAAAAGGGATGGGCTTCCGCATTGAAGATACGCTCTGGGTGCGGCCCGACGGGGTCATGGAAAAATTAGCGGACTATCCGTATGACTTCGTGCTGCCCATGAAGAAATGGGCGAAAAAATAATGACGATGGACCGTTGACCACGACCCTGCTTTACACCATCTCAAGATGATCCATCTCCGATCCCTTGCCCTGCGTCCCTTCCTCGAAAGCGATACTGGCGAATTTCCGTTCACTGTGCCGGTGGTCCGTTCTCTTTCAGAGATCACGTTCACCGCGCCAGTGACCTTCTTTGTAGGCGAGAACGGCTCTGGCAAGTCGACGGTGATGGAGGCGCTGGCCTGCGCGGTCGAGTCGATCACGGTGGGCAGCGAAAGCGTCAAAACGGACAAGACCCTCGCACCCGTTCGCAAACTGGCGAAGTATTTCAAACTGGCATGGACGAAACGCACCCGCAAAGGCTTCTTCATGCGCGCCGAGGATTTCTTTGGCTACGCCCGTTCCATGCGTGCGACCCGCGAAGAATTGGAAGAGGAACTGGACAATATCGAACGCGATTATCAGGGCCGCTCCAAACTTGCGGTGGACCTGGCGCGTTCGGCTTATCAAGGTCAACTGGCGGCGATGAAACATCGCTATGGCAAAGACCTGGATAACTTCTCTCACGGCGAGGCCTTCCTGACCTTGTTCCAGGCACGCTTCGTCCCCGGCGGCCTGTATTTGATGGATGAGCCTGAAGCCGCGCTTTCCCCGTCTCGCCAGTTGAGTTTCCTCTCTGCTCTCAAACAGATGATCGGACAGGAATCCCAGTTTATCATTGCCACACATTCGCCGATCATCCTTGCCTTTCCCGAAGCGCAGATCCTGCAATTTCAAGACGGTGTAATCCGCGAAGTGAAATATAATCAACTTGAACACGTCAACCTGACCCGGGATTTCCTCGCGAACCCGGAAGCGTTTTTGAGATATTTGTAGTTTGATAACAGCAAAGTCCGGAGACTTTGCATTCCATACCCAGGACCCACATGCCCGAATTGAAACCCGCCCGAATCTTAGCGATCGAATCCTCCTGCGATGAAACCGCCTGCGCCATCCTTGAAAATGGACGCGCCTTGCATTCATCTGTTGTGGCTTCCCAGATGGAGATCCATGCCCGCTATGGCGGCGTGTTCCCGGAAGTTGCATCGCGCCAGCATGTGCTAAGCATCATCCCGGTGATCCAACAGGCGCTCGCGCAGGCACATCTCACCGTCAGCGACATTGACGCCATTGCCGTCACACAGGGACCCGGCCTGGCCGGATCGTTGATCGTGGGAATGAACGTGGCCAAGGGGATGTCGCTGGCTTTGGACAAACCCATAGTCGGGGTGAATCATCTCGAAGGTCACATTTATTCGTCGTGGGTGTATGAAGCGGGAGAGAAAGAGCCGCCCACGCCGCAGTTCCCGTTGATGGCCTTGCTCGTCTCGGGCGGTCATACCGAATTGAATCTGATGACCGATCACCTGACCTATCAACGCCTTGGCGCGACCCTGGATGATGCGGCAGGGGAGGCGTTTGACAAAGTGGCCCGTTTGCTGGAGTTGCCCTATCCGGGTGGACCGTCCATCCAGAAGGCTGCTGAAGAAGGCGACCCGACGCGCTTCAATTTTCCCCGAGCCTGGCTCGATGGGACCTGGAACTTTTCCTTCAGTGGAGTCAAGACCTCGGTGTTGTACGAGGTCCAGGAATTGAAGAAGCGCGGGAACCTGCCGATCCACGACCTGGCGGCCTCCTTCCAAAAAGCGGTGGTGGATGTGCTCTTCAAAAAGACAATGGATGCGGCGCGTGAGTTCGGCGCGAAGGAGATTTTAGTGGCGGGCGGAGTCTCGGCCAACCGCGCCTTGCGCCAGGCCTTCAAGAATCAGGCTGAATTCTCCGTGCATATTCCACCCCTTTCGCTTTGCACCGATAATGCGGCGATGATCGGCGCGGCGGGATATTTCCGTTATGCTCTGGGACACCTCTCCGACTTGGAGATGGATGTCCTGCCGACCTGGCCGCTTTCATAGTGGCCTTGAATGAACCAGGGATTCTTGGAGCGGAGAGCCTGACCCCGTGTGGGTTAGAGATCAGTCTGTAAAAAAACAAATGCATTGGAGAACGGACTTCTCTTGCGGGCAACTTGGTAAGATCGTACAAGTGGCGGTTAAGTACCCCGTTTTGGGTGTTTATCGCATAGGGATATTACGGCGTGCTGTATAAACAGTAGTTAGGCGTTTCACGCAAAAAGAGCATTAAGAATGATAAAACGAATCGTCTTTTCAATTGCAATAACGCTTCTTATTATGTCCTGCCAAGATAATTCATTCAGAATCATCAACCATAAAAAACCTGATTTGCAGGTTGACTTTTTAGTATTTCAAAATGCTGGATGTAAATCAAATGGATATGGCAGTTATGAATGCAACGAACAAAGTCCACTGCTTAAGATTGGGTGCAACTCCATTGCAAAAGAGGATCTACTTGGAGGATTTACGCCAAATTACCCAACAGTATATTGTGACTACTTCTTTCCTGAGCATGAAGAACAAGTAGATGTTCCGCCTAAAGAATGTTTTTCAACTACTATCATGATTAACGGCGCCGCCTGCTCAAGGCTTGTTATTTTCAAAGACAATAATTATCAGGTTATTAAAAGCATTGATGAACTAAAAATACTTTTTGCTCCAGTCGATTCACCAGAAGAAGCCCTCAGTTTTGTGCTAGCAGTTACTAAAAATTATGCTCAGTATGGACAAACTCGTAACAATAATTATGTCTACGATGTCCAAAAACTGGAAGATACCTATGTGGAAACTATTGCTGATGGTTACATTGTCCATGTATTCTATACCCCTGGAATTGGTTGTGGCCCATTTGAAACAGAGGCAGTTGAGGTTAAAGTAACTCGTGATGGACAAATTGAAGAAATTAACCGCATTCCCGTTTATCGAGACCCAGCGAATGATATGCTCTGCGTAGATTAACTATGTTTAGGACAAAACACCCAACGATTCTACGGCAATCTCAAGCCTCTTAGCCTTTTTCTGGTTGGGCAGATTCGCCGTCTCCATCTGAGTGCAGGCCTGTGTCCTGCAAGGGTATATCCCCTACGGGGATAATGGTGCATGCCATTATCCTTTACAAAAGACAGTACGATGTATAAGCAGTTAGATTTGAGAGAGGATTATTGTGACAAATAGACCTGCTATTCCTAGACAATTAGAACGTGAAGTACTTATAGAATCTGGTCACAGATGCGGGATTCCAACATGTCATCAAGTTCCAGTTGAGATGGCACATATAATCCCTTGGGAAAAAGTCCACGAACACTCGTTTGAGAATTTGATTGCTCTATGTCCAACTTGCCATACTCGTTATGATAAGGGAGAAATTGATCGTAAAGCCATGCTCCAATACAAAGCAAATCTTTCTGTGCTTAATGGGCGATATGGAGATTTAGAGCGAAGAGTTCTTCGATATTTTGCAGAAAGAATAAATGAAGATGCAATTTGGCTAGTGGGCGGTCTTGAAATTTTGATAATGAATCTGCTTAAGGACGATCTTATTATAGACACTGGTAAAACTAATGGCGTAAGTTTTGGAGATGACGACTTTATGGTAGATGCTGGAAGGCTCTATCAGATAACCGCCAAGGGCAAAGAGTTCATTCAACATTGGCTTTTAGCAGAGGAATTAGAATGATGCCCCGCGAATGAAGCAGGCTAACAAAGCGGTCGCCTTTGTGGTTTAAAACAATCACTCCCCAGTGGCTTGCCCAAGCCAGACAGGGGAGTAATCAGGAGAATGTAATTCTTATTATATGGAGGCAGTTTAATGCTTCCTGAACATTGCTTAAGTATTGGATGAGAGATTATTCGAGGGCGGAGAGCAGTTCTTCCAGCAAGATCGGCCCTTCCCGCAGAATTTTTGGAGATTCCCCTGTGCAATCCACCAGTGTGGACGGGATGCCACCCGGCGTCTGACCGCCATCTAAGATCAAAGGGATGCGTCCCTGCAACTGTTCGTAAACTGCGTGCGCGGTCACCGGGCTCGCCTGGCCGGAGAGGTTGGCAGAGGTCACGGCCATGGGGCCAGCGGCACGCAGCAGGGCCAGCGCATCGGGATGGTTCGGGATGCGCACGGCAACGGTCGAAGTAGCAGAGATGGCTGGAGGGAGAGTCGGCTTTTTGGGGACGATGCAGGTCAGAGTTCCGGGCCAGAAGCGGGCGGCAAAACGGAGGGCCATGTCTGGGATGTTTACCGCCACCTGGTCGAGGTCGCTCAAATCCCCGATCAAGATGGGAATGGCTTTTTCGATGGGGCGGTCTTTGGCGGTGTAGATGCTTTCGATGGCGAGGTTGTCGAAGGCCAAAGCGCCCAGACCATAGACGGTGTCGGTAGGGAAGGCGACGATGCCACCGTGTTGCAAGGCTTTCAGAGCGCGCTGAATCTCTGCAGCCGGTAAGATCTCAGTACTGAACACGCGATACTTCCTGTAGGAAGATTTCCACGACCGCAGGGTCGAAATGCCGGCCTGATTCGGATTTGATATATTCGACGGCCTCACGCTTGGGCATGCCCAGCCGGTATACCCGATCGTGAGTGAGCGCGTCGTAGACGTCGATGATGGCGAAGATGCGCGCTTCAATGGGGATCTCCTCGCCCTTCAAACCGTGAGGATATCCTGTACCGTCCCATTTTTCGTGATGGTATCTGGGAATATCCAGTGCGGGTTTGAGGTATTCGATAGGGGTCAAGAGATCGACAGCGATCTGCGGGTGCAGGTGCATGACACGCAGTTCCTTCTCTGTCAGCGATCCGGGTTTTTGCAGAATGTCATCAGGAATGCCCAGTTTGCCGATATCGTGCAGCAAGGCGCCGCGCTGGATCTGTTTGATCAGTAACTCCTCGAACCCCATCCGGCGCGCCAGGCGCACGGTCATTTCTGTGACGCGCTTGGTATGGCCTTCGGTCTCGCGGTCGCGGATCTCAAGTGCGCGTGACCAGCCTTCCAGGGTGGAGTCATAGGCCTCTTCGATGATGCGGTTGGTCTTCTTTACATCCTCGATCAGTTTTGTGTTCTGTTGCAGCGTATATTCCCATTGTTGCGAAGTGACCCAGGTCATGAGTGCCAGGGCAAAGAGTGCCACGATCGCGGTCAGGTTGTATTCCCAAATGTAATTGGCAGCCAGGCTTGCCACGGTATAGGCAATGGCAGTGATCGCTGCGAACAAGATCGAACTATAAGGTTTAATAATGAAACTGGACATGCCCACCGGCAGGGCGAACGCCACCATGATGTATTCGATGTAGCGTGGGTGCGAAAGCGACACCCCGGCCACGATGGTGAAGGAAATGGCGATGTAAGCCGTCAGGTAGACCCACCCGCGTTGATTCATTTTCCAGAAAATGACCAGCGGTACGAACAGGAGCAGATCCTCGATCAGGTAAAAAAGATTTCCCCGGTTTGGCCTGAAGATTTGAATGAAAAGATCGTTCAGAAAAAGATAAGCAAGGATCGATGCTGAAAGCCCGATGAAAAGGGCCAGCAATTGGCCTTTGCGTCTGATCCCCGAATCGTTTGTCCTGATCTCTATTAATGCTGCTACACGTCCCCACCAATGATCGCCGCTCGGCGCCTTCGAGACTTCCATAATCTTATAATCCTGTCATGTTTGATACAGGTATTTTACCCATTGAACCAGATTTCAAGCAGCCGGTCGTGTCCTGACAGATCCTGGTAGATCTGCAGGGTGGAGTTTGGGAACAGGCTGCGGCCCAGCCCCAAGGACGACTCTCCTTGTGAGGCTTCGATCTCAAGTAAAAGCAGTGTTTGTGTGGATGCCCAACCCGATACTATTGTAAGCAATTTCCGATAAACGTCCAGACCATCCGGGCCGCCATCGAGGGCGAGGGTGGGCTCACGGCCGTGGATGGGGAGTCCGCGCATGGTTTCGGTGGGAATATAGGGCAGGTTGGCGCAGAGCAGATCGAACGAGCGGGCAGATCCTGTATTTGGCAACAGATCACATTCCATGAACTCGATCTGATGGCTGACGCCATGTTTTTCTGCGTTGGCTCTTGCAACCTGAAGAGCCGCAGCAGAAATGTCTGTAGCGAGGATTTGGGCATCGGGGCAGTGTTTCGCGATGCTGACAGCAATGATGCCGGACCCTGTGCCGATATCAGCGACGCTTCTTTTCTTCGGGTTGGCGGATAGCCACTTAAGAGCCTGCTCCACCAGTTGCTCTGTCTCTGGCCTCGGGATGAGCACATCTGATGTCACGTTGAAATCGAGCCCGAAGAATTCCCAGTGCCCCAGGATGTAGGGCAGTGGTTCGCCCGCTTCCAGTCGGGCAAAGGCCTGTTCGGCCGAATCAAGTTGCGAGGGCGTCAGAGGCGCATCCAAATGGGCGAGCAGCCACGAGCGCGGAGATCCTATTACATGTGCGAGCAGGACCTGCGCATCCAGTTTTTCGCATGAGATTTCTTTTGATGCGAGGTATTCGCCTGCGTTCACTTGATCGCCAGCAGGGAGAGGTATTCGAAGACGATGTTCGAGGCCAGGATGGCAGTGATGTCCGCGTGGTCGAACGGCGGTGAGACTTCCACTAGGTCGAAGCCGATCAGGTCGAGGCCGTGCAGACCGCGTACCAGTTGCAGTAGCTGATAACTGGTCAGCCCGCCGACTTCGGGAGTGCCGGTTCCGGGTGCAAAGGCCGGGTCAGCTGAGTCGATATCCACGGTTACGTAGACCGGGCCTTTCATACGTTCATGCACTTCCTTGAGGATCTCCTTCACGCCTTTTTCCATCACTTCATGAATAGTGATGGTGCGCGCGCCGAGCTCCTTGGCGTCGGCATAATCATTTGCGCCGCTTAACGGCCCGCGGATGCCGATCTGCACATATTCGCCTTTGCGGATCAGCCCTTCCTGCAGGGCGTAGCGGAATGGGGTGCCGTGGCTGTACGGCACGGAATCAAATTCCGACTCCCAGGTGTCAAGATGCGCATCAATGTGGACAAGGGAAACCGGTCCGTATTTTTTGGCATGGGCGCGCAGCAGCGGCAATGCAATGGAATGGTCGCCGCCGAGGGTGATGAGTTTCGTACCGGTTGAAATGATCTCCCCGGCGGTTTTCGTGATGGCCTCCATGGTATGTTCAATGGAGGTGGGGATGACGGATACGTCGCCGTAATCGACCACGTTGAGTTTTTTCAAAGGAGTGACGTTGAGCATGGAGTTATGTCCCCAGATCATGAGCGAGGCTTCGCGGATCTTGCGCGGGCCGAAGCGCGTGCCGGTGCGATAGGAGGTGCCGCTGTCAAAAGGCACGCCCATAATGGCGACATCCTTACCGTTCAATTCGCGGGAGACCGGCAGGCGCATGAAGGATGGGATGCCCATAAAGGGTTGCAGACCTGCGCCGAAGGCGGGATTCTCGTTCATGGTTAACTCCTATGGGGAAATAAAAAGGACACTCCGTACACAAAAGGGGAAGGGATTCCTTTGTGATCTTCGTGTCCTTTGCGGTTGAGGGAATTCTATTCGTCGTCTTCCACGCCGGTGGCGGCCAGTTTCCCGGCCTCGTCGCGGGTGGTGAGTTCGTCAATGAACTCGTCGATGTCGCCGTCCATCACCGCGGGCAGGTTGTAATTGGACAGGCCCACGCGATGATCGGTGACGCGATTTTGCGGGTAATTATAGGTGCGGATCTTCTCTGAACGCTCGCCCGACCCGACTTGCGAGCGGCGGTCCGCTTCAACTACTGCCTGCTGTTTTGCCACTTCGATCTCGTACAGGCGTGCTCGCAAAATGCTCATGGCGCGCAGCCTGTTCTGTAACTGCGAACGCTCATCCTGGCAGGTGACGATCATGCCGGTGGGTTTGTGGTACAGGCGCACGGCAGTGGAGTTCTTCTGCACGTTCTGACCGCCCGCCCCGGAGGAGCGATAGACTTCGACTTCGATGTCGCTATCGGGGATGTCGACCTCCACTTCGCCCACTTCTGCCATCACTGCCACCGTGGCGGTGGACGTATGGATGCGTCCCTGCGCTTCGGTGGCGGGGACGCGCTGTACGCGATGCACCCCGGATTCGTATTTCATACGCGAGAAAGCCCCTTTGCCCCTGACCTCGAAGATGACTTCCTTATATCCGCCTACGCCGATGGAATTCTCCGACATGATCTCGGTCTTCCAGCGTTTATCCTCGGCGTAGCGCGTGTACATGCGGAAGAGGTCCGCGGCGAAAATGGCGGCTTCGTCACCGCCTGCGCCCGCGCGAATTTCCACAATGACGTTTTTGTCGTCGCGCGGGTCCTTCGGCACCAGCAATCCCTTGATCTCCTTCTCCAGGATTTCGATCTTCGGGGTCAAGTCATCCACATCGGCCTTGGCGAGCGCCACCAGTTCCGCATCGTTCTCGGAAGTGATAATGGTACGGGCCTCCTCCAGGCTTTTCATGGCCTGACGGTATTCGCGGGACTTTTCGATCAACGGCTCAAGGTTCGTGCGCTCCTTGCTGATCTCCGCGGCGCGTTTGTAATCATTTCCCACTTCGAGCAGTTCATTGCCGAGTTGTTCGAAGCGTTCTTCAATGGCTTGTAGTTTATCGAGCATGGTTCCTCATTGATTGTGCAACCTGAATGTTGCGATCCTGTTAAATTTCCACAAGAAAGCGCGGCACCAGACCGGAGCCGCGCGAAGGGAGTATAGCCGTTGGAAACGCTAGTAGTTCGATACTGCCGAGAGCACCATCGAAAGGATGAGAATGACCGCAAAGACCGCGAACATGATCTGCGCGGCTCTCCGGCTGCGCGCAGCGGAAGTCTCCTCGGTGTTTTGGTTGGATTTTCTTAATTTTGAATTTTTTGTTGCCATTCTTACTCACTCACTTTGGAATATGTTTGTAAAAGGCCTGGGCCATCGCCTTTTCCAGTTCGTCGATTGTAACAGGTTTCATGGTGTAGGCATCCGCGCCGAGCTGCATGGCCTTCTCCACCATCACATCGGCCGCCTCGGAAGAGAGCATGATGATCGGCAGGTTTTTCCATTCGCTGCGACGGCGCAGGAATTCGAGCATGTCCAGCCCGGTCACCTCCGGCATGTTGATATCGAGGATCAACAGGTCGGGTCGTTTTCCCGCCAGCAATGCCTGGGCCGCCGGGCGCGGGTTGAGAAAATTTTTGGGAACGTAATCCAGCAACTTGAGCATCAGCCCGATCGCGTGTCCCATTTCTTCGTCGTCGTCTACGATCCAGATTTCCTTCATTCCAAATGCGCCTTTACGTTTTCTGCGGCAGTCTCGTTCATGCCTTTGACGGATGCCAGCTCTTCGAGGCTGGCTTCCTTAATCTTATCCATAGAACCGAAATGTTTCAAGAGCGCCTTTCGGCGGGTCGGGCCAATGCCCGGAATGGAATCCAGTTGGGAGGCCAGGCCCAGTTTCGTGCGTTTTTTGCGATGCGCAGTGATCCCATAACGGTGCGCCTCATCGCGGATGCGCTGCACGAGGTAGAGCGCCTGTGAGTGGCGCGGCAGCAGCAGCGGTTCGCTCTTGTGAGGGAAGAAGATCTCCTCCTCCTGCTTGGCGAGGCCGACCACCGGCACAACATCCATCAGACCAAACTCCTCTATGACCTTGACGACCCTGCCCAGCTGGCCTTTACCACCGTCGATGATGATGAGTTCCGGCAGGAAGGAGAACGACGCATCTTTTTTAGAACCGACTTTTGATTCGGTTTCCTGTGAGCCTTTCCAACGCCGGAAGCGCCGCGTCAGCATTTCCTCCATCGAGGCGAAATCATCCGGTGCGCCGATGCTCGTGCTCTCAATGTTGAATTTGCGGTACAGGCTTTTGGAGGGCACACCCTGCTCGAACACCACCATCGCGCCGACCGTAGCCACGCCCTGCGTATGGCTGACATCGTAACACTCGATCCGGTTTGGCGGCTTGGGCAGGTTCAGTGAAGTCTGCAACTCGGTCAATGCCTGTTCCTGGCGGTGGGCATCGGCCTGCCATTGTGCCCGTAGAGAGGTTAACGTCTCTGTGGCATTCTCTGCCGCCATCTGCACCAGATCTTTGGGCTGGCCTTCGTTCGGCACGAAGAGTTCCACTTTCTTCCCGCCGCGTTTGGAGCGCAGCCATTGGGCGATGATGATGCGTTCTTCGATCTCCTGCGGCAGCATCACCTGCTCTGGAATGTTGGCAGCCTCGGTGTAGAACTGCTTGACGAACTCCGCCATCACCTGGTTGTCGGTGGTGTCTTCCGTGCCTTCAAGGATGAAGTATTCGCGCCCGATCAATTTGCCCCCGCGGATGAAGAATATCTGTACGCAGGCTTCCCCATCCTCGCGAGCCATGGCAATGACATCCGAGTCCTGATAATCGGCACCGAAGACGATCTTTTGCCGTTCGATGATGCTTTGCATGGCCTTGAGTTGGTCGCGCAGCGCTGCCGCCTTTTCGAAGCGCATATCGTCAGATGCCTTCTGCATGGCGTTCTGCAAACGCTGGACGATGGCCTCGCTGTGACCGCCCAGGAAATCCATCAGGTCTGAGATCATCTGACGGTAGCCTGCCTCGGAGACCGCCCCAATGCACGGCGCGGTGCATAACTTGATGTCGTAATACAAGCAAGCCCGCGGGTCGTTCCCGGTGATCTCACGGTCGCAGGTGAGATAAGGAAATATTTTTCGCAGCACTTCCAGAGTCTGATAGACCGCCCAGGCCGATGTGTACGGACCGAAATAACGCGCCCCATCCTCGGTCATTTGGCGGGTGACCGTCACTTTGGGAAAAGGTTCATTCCAATGGATCTTGATGTACGGATAACGCTTGTCATCTTTAAGACGGATGTTGTACTTCGGCCTGTGCTTTTTGATGAGGTTCATCTCAAGGATGAGCGCCTCAAGTTCCGAGCCGACCACGATCCACTCAATGTTCGCAATGTCGCGCACCAGGCGGCGGGTTTTGTTATCGTGGCTGGAATCCGCATGGAAATAACTGCGTACGCGGTTCTTCAGGTTGATCGCCTTGCCAACGTAGATGATCGTCCCATCGGCATTGCGATACAGATAACAGCCCGGTTTGGTGGGCAGGGTGGCAAGGATGCCTTGCAGTTTTTCCGAAATTTCCATTGGGCGCAATTCTATCCCGGAATGTGTATTACTGAAACCATATGCCTTGATTCTTCGTAAAAGTTAAGAGTACTTTTGGGTACTGTTGCAGTTTGGTTAATGCCGGTTGACTCAGCCCGGATTGACCGTACAATGAAAGTGTCGTTTGGTTGAATTTTATATAAAGGAGAATGAATTATGGAACAAATGCCCTCGAATACCCCGATCATGGATGCGACTCCCGGCCCTGCCGGATGGCTTCAGACCTGGATCAAAGTCGTGACCAAACCTGGAGAACAGACCTTTATCGAGATCACGGAAAGCCCGAACGCTTCAGCCCGTACCGCCTATATCTGGGTCTTTATTGTTGGAGTGATCGTCGGGTTGGCGCAGGCTTTTCTGCGCGGCGTCTACACCCTGACCGGCACCATGCCCCAAATTCCCATCCCCGGGTTTGAGCAATTCATGCAACAGCCCGGCGCAGGTGGCGGCATCATGAGCGTGCTGATAGGCGCGGTCTGTGGCGCGCCGTTGGCGGGTCTATTCTCTGTCATATTCTTTGCGCTTGGGACCGCCATTGTCCAATGGATCGCCAAACTGTTCGGCGGTACGGGTACGTACGATAAATTAGCCTATGCGCTGGCTGCGATCTCTGTGCCGCTTTCGTTGGTTTCCGCCTTGCTCTCGTTACTTGGCGCGATTCCTTACGTTGGTTTCTGCACCGGCCTTATTTCCTTCGGCTTGAGCCTGTATGCGATTTATTTGCAGATCGCGGCGGTGAAAGCGGTCAATCGCTTTGGTTGGGGGCAGGCAGCCGGTTCGGTCCTGATCCCGTTCTTTGTGATCCTCTTCGTCTGTGGCTGTATCGTCATTGGCGGCCTGATGGTCATGGGGCCGGTGATCGGCAACGTGTTCGATCAGATCAACCAGAGCCTGATGCCGTAAGTGTGGAAAAAGAAAATCCTCCAACCGGAGGATTTTCTTTTTAACCGTTTGGCAGATCAATGGTAAAGACCGCGCCTTTGCCGACCTCGCTTTGAGCATCGATCCTGCCCTTATGGGCGAGGACCAGTTGCTTGGAGATGGCCAACCCCAGCCCGCTGTTCGTCCGGCCGGTGCGTGATTTATCGCCGCGCCAGAAGCGGTCAAAGATGAAAGGCAGATCTTCGGATGCGATGCCCACGCCCGAATCCCTGACACGGATGCGTACGCTTCTTTCTTCGCCCTCAGCGGATCCTGTCTCGATGGAAATTTTCCCACCCTGGGGTGTATGTCGCAGTGCGTTGGAGATGAGGTTGGAAAGGACCTGGTTCAAGCGGTCATAATCTGCTGTGAGTTCGAGGCTCGGGTCGGTGATGGCCGTAGTCAGGTCAATGCCCTGGGATGAGGCTTGGGAGGAAAAACTCGAAGTGAGGTCCTCCACCAGGTCGGCTAGCAGGAAGCGGGTGGGGTGAAGCGGCAGTTGTCCTGCTTCGGCGAGGGATAACGTCTGCAAGTCGTTCACGAGCCGCGCGAGCAGTTTCGTTTCATCCAGTGTGTTGTTAATGTGCTCCGGCGTGGGCTGATACACGCCATCGAGGACGCCTTCGAGGTTTCCTTGAATGATGTGCAATGGTGTGCGTAGTTCATGCGCGATGTCTGCGGTGAGGTTGCGGCGCTGCTGTTCGGCGCGTTCCAGTTCGCCGAGCATTTTGTTGAAGCGACTCACCAATTCGCTGAACATGTCGGAATTGTTTTCCGGCACGCGCACCGAAAGGTTGCCATCGGCCACAGAGTCGATGGCGTTGAAGATCTGTTCCATCGGCTTGCCAAATCGGAGATACAGGCGGGAGACGATGAAGAATGCCAGAAAGAGCACCACGAACGGCGCACCGCAGACCAGCAACCAAATGTTCCGTACACCGGAGAATTCCGAGAATGCCCAATAGAAAAAGGCTGCCGTACCCCCAATGAAGAGCATGAAGAAGCCAAAGAAGAAGAACGCGAACGGAAAGAATCGGCGGCGGCGGGTACGTTGACCAGTGGATTGCGGGGGGCGTCGGAACATAATTTTGGTTACGAGTCGTACTTATTTCTCGTTGCTCGCTTCAATAAACCGATAGCCGACCCCGTAAACGGTTTCGATCATGGATTGACCTGCGGCGGTTTCCAGTTTCTTTCGGAGATTCTTGACGTGTGAGTCAACGCTGCGGTCGAAACTGGAGGCGATGCCGTGCATATCGTCGAGGAGTTGTTCGCGGGTGAGGGTTTGCCCGGGTCGGTTGGCCAGTAATTGCAGGAGTTTGAATTCGTTGGGTGTGAGTTTGATCGGCTCTCCTTCGTAGGTGACGGAGTACCGATCCGGGTCCACTTCGAGTGCACCCACGCGGATGATGCTCGGCGCTTTGATTTCGCCTTTCGAGCGGCGCAGCAGGGCGCGCACTCTTGCCACCAGCGCGCGCGGTGAGAAGGGCTTGGTGATGTAATCGTCCGCGCCGATCTCCAGCCCGGTGACCTGGTCCACTTCTTCGGCCAGGGCTGTGAGCATGATGATGGGTACATCGCTTTCGCGACGGAGAACCTTGCAGACCTCGCGGCCGTCCATGATGGGCAGCATCAGGTCGAGGATGATGAGGTCCGGTTTCTCGCGGCGGGCCGCTGTCAGCGCAGATTGACCGTCTGCGGCGGTGGCGACGCGGAATCCGTTCTTCTCCAGATAATCGCGTGCGATGCGTACGATCTTGGGTTCGTCGTCTACGACCAGGATGAGTTCGGGCATGGGGGAAGTATAAAGGCAGAATGAAGAATGAGGAATGATGGATCAGGAAAGGGGAAAGAAGAAAGAGGCACTTGCTCCTCTTTCTTCTTTTTGAGCCTGCTTATTCTTTTTTGTCGGCGTCTGTCTCTGAAGGCTTTTCAGATTCGCCTTCATTGTGCGCCCGCTTGTGCCACTCGGCAAAGAAGGGGGGAACTTTGCCTTCCCAATCCTTGTTCCAGGGGCCGTGATGTCCGTGGCCGTGGTGGCCCCAGGCGCGGCGCATACCGCGGAAGAAGACCATCTTCATCGCCCCGAAGAGCACGAACAGGAACAGGAAGGAGAAGCAGATCGCGGCGAATGGGTTGAAGTGAGGACGGAAGCCGTAGCCGTATGGGTTGCCATACCCAAAGCCATGGCCGTACATCATCGGCGGGACGGGCTGGCCGTCCTCTGCCGCCTTTTCAATGGCAGCGGCTACTGCGGGGGCCTGCTCGATGCCGCGCATCATCCCGGCCTTGTACCCGAACGCCCCTGCGCCTGCGATCAGCCCAACGATCAGCAGCAGACCGAGGACACGAAAGAAAATAAACGGACCTTTATTCATTTTTACCTCCAAATGGTTTTTGATTTGTTTTGTCCTTACGCGCTAAATGTATCAATCCAATGTGGAGGAAATATGGATGGGTGGGTGAGGGATTGTGGAGGGAATATAGGAAAATTGTTAGCGGTGAAGATTGGGCATTGCCTGTGGTCTGTCATTTGTTGTTCGTGTCTGGCTCAAGCACGATAACGTTCTGCCCTGCGTATTTTTCGTAAAGGCCGCTGCGACGTTTCCTCCATGCATCGAGGCCGCCGCGCAGGTTGGTGATGCGTTTGAAGCCTTTTGCTTTTAAATAATAGGAGATCATCACCGAAAGTCCGCCTCCCGGGCAGTACACTAAAATTTGCTTGTCGCGAGGGAGTTGCTTCAAGTATTGTTCAACGTACAAGGGGTTGACCTCGTGTGCGTTCGGCAACCCTTTTTGGCGCTTTCGGTCATCTGGCGGGCGAACATCAAGGATATAGGTGTCTCTGCTAAACAGGATCGTCTCATTGAGTTGTGCCGGGGCCAGCATATTGACGAATGAAATTCGCCCCTCCAGGTAATCCCGAACCACCTGTGCCATATACTGAATATCCCGTACTGAAGTATTGTGACCAAGACTGATGCGAATGGTCTCCCGTGCGGCTTGATCGGATAGACCGATAGCTTTCAAGACATGCGAAGGCGTGTCTTCCCCTGTACTGCATGCAGAACCGGCGGAGACGGCGATCCCGCGATAATCCAACATGCCCATCAGCCCGGAATTTTCCACGCCTGGAAATGTGATGCTGAGCGTGTTCGGCAGGCATTCCGACTCTATCTCCGGCGAATTGATGACACAATCTGGTTTGATCTCCTTGAGTCGTTGAATTAACTGTTCTTTCCGTGCGCGAACCTGCCCGACGTGCACCAGAAGATTACCCACTTCCTCACAGGCAGCGCCAAAACCAACGATGTTGTGGATGCTTTCCGTCCCGGCCCGCAACCCGCTTTCCTGATGCCCGCCATGCAGGAGTGGCGTAAACGGGCTGCCCTGTTTGACGTACAAAGCCCCGATCCCTTTGGGGCCGTAAAGTTTATGCGCTGAGAAAGAGGCGTAGTCCACATCCCAGGCATGGACATTGATTGGTATCTTGCCCAACGCCTGCACACAATCCGTCAATACAAGCGCTCCGTGCCTTCGGGCGATCTTTGTAACGGATTGAATGTCCTGGATAGCGCCGGTTTCATTGTTCGCCAGGATACAACAAACCAGAAACGTATCCTCATCCATTAGTTTTTCCAACTTGGCAAGTTGCACGCGCCCATGCTTGTCCACCGGACAAAATTCCACGACAATGCCCTGGGTTTCCAGATGCGCCAGGGTGTTCATCACGGAAGGATGTTCAATGGGCGTGGAAATGATCTTTTTCTTTTGCGGGTAAAAGTGAGCAGCAACAGATTTGAGCACAGCATTATTAGACTCGGTTGCGCATGCCGTAAAGAT
>Ga0268298_10003149_pt1 | contig 17137 bp, 13 predicted proteins | sample WWTPWeurt_MetaG_FD_194462 | JGI IMG/M metagenome (GOLD analysis project Ga0268298, IMG submission 194462) | Activated sludge microbial communities from WWTP in Nijmegen, Gelderland, Netherland - WWTP Weurt | ecosystem: Engineered > WWTP > Aerobic digester > Activated sludge | place... | reverse complement strand
TAGAAGAAGCGAAAAAAATGGAGCTATGGCCCTCTTTGGAGAGAAATACGGTGACATTGTGAGAATGGTGACCATTGACAAGAATTATTCGATAGAACTATGTGGAGGATGTCATGTAAGTTCAACCGGACAGATCGGGCATTTCAAGATCACTTCTGAATCTGCTGTGGCTGCCGGTATCAGAAGGATCGAAGCGATCACATCTATCAAAACCGAAGAGTTCTTTGATCATCAAAGTGAGATGATCAATGAATTAAAAAACATTTTAAAGAATCCGAAAGACCTTGTTAAAAGTGTAGCTACATTGGCAGAAGAAAAACATGAGCTTGAGAAACAATTGGCGGCATTCATGAAAGAAAAGGCTGCTGCTTTAAAAAAGGAATTGATTCAAAAAGTGGAGAAAAAAGGCGAGATCAACTTTATTGCACAGCACATCCATTTTGAAAGTGCCGAAGAAATAAAGAATATCTTATTCGAAATGAAGAACGAAGTGCCTAATTTATTTTGTGTACTTACTGCCGATGTAAAAGGCAAACCAAGCATTTCAGTTATCATTAACGACAATCTAGTAAAAGAAAAGAATTTCAATGCCGGGAATATTGTTCGTGAACTGGCAAAAGAGATCAATGGCGGTGGTGGTGGACAACCTTTTTATGCGCAAGCAGGGGGAAGTAAACCGGAAGGATTGAGTATTGCTTTGGAAAAAGCCAAGAAGTTAATTTAGGATCTTTACTTTTTATCCCCGATTGGATGTTTCTGTTTCAAGATCATCCAGATCAGTATTGCAGACAATCCTGTCAATAAGGAAAAACACTTCTCGAAATTTGTTTTAGCAAAAATATTTCCGGCTGTATTCAGGATAAATAGAATACAGAACAGCCACAAAATAATTCTTACAATTTTAGGTGAAAATCTAAATTTTACGAATTCCCCTTTCATTAATAAGATCCAGCATAGAAATAAATTGACAAGTATTGAAATAGTTTCAAAAATGTACATTTCAGTATCGTTCGTCAGCCGGCCACCCCAGGCAATATTATAAGGAATGATCTTTAGGATGATACAAAAATGAAATAGACATACTGCTAGCAGTAATCCTGTGAAAATTTTTATTGCATTATCAGATTTCATTTTTTTATTTATCTAGCGATTGTTTTCTAAAAAAAATCATTAAGGTAGGTTTAAGTGTGAACCCTTAGAAAAGGGCTGCTTGCAGAGTAAATCAATTAACTCTTTACAGTTTCGCTTAACAATTCGCATATTAATCATTAGAGACGAGGTCTTTTGATAAAGTCAAATAAATTATACGCAATAATTAGGTCTCCTTTAGATTTCTTCCGATAAAATTATTCCTTGATCATTTTACTCATTACTCCATTTATACTTAAAATGTAAATTCCACTTGGCAAGCCTTGTATATTAATTTCCTCGTCGTTTCTCCTCAAAATTACGGATTGAATTTCTCTCCCATCAATCCCATAAATTTTTAATTCCGAATTCAATAATTTATCACTCACATGTATTTTAAAATAGGTGGATGCAGGATTTGGTGAAATCCAAAGATCATCTTCACTCAAATTAATTCTCTGCATTCCCAGACAAAGATCAACAACAATCGTCTTAGTAAAAGTTCGTGAACAGCAAGCATCGTTCACCTGTAAAGTATATGTTTGACTTGTAGGAGGACAAACACTAATAGTATTCACTGTAAAATTTCCCGGCACCCACGCATAAGTGTATGAACCTAAGCCTCCCATTATGTTTGCATTAATAACCGTACAATTACCTACGCAAATAGTGGAAGAGGCTGAGCCCAGATTTGCTGTGATAGGTGAAGGAGAAGTAATAAAACAATTTTGTGTAAACGTACAGCCAAATGCAGAGATAACGCTGGCAGAATTTACTCCAGCACATAAATTAGCCACCACTGATCCTGTAGATCCGTTCTGCCACAAGATCAAGGAAGGGGATGGACTGACTACGCTCACTGTAGCCGAACCATTACAGCTATATGAGCAGCATACTCCGGAGGTATTGAAATAAAAATTAAGGGAATCAATCTTAACTTGCTTACTCACAATTCCGGAAATGCCGCAGGCATTCAAAGCTTGTATTGAAACAGTTCCATCACCGGTAACAATAGTATTAAGAATATTTGTTGTCGATGTTCCTGCAATTCCACCATTCAAAGTCCATGAATAAGATAGTGCTCCGTAAACAGGGGCAACACTGAAAGTAACAGCCACTGAATTGCCACAGGCCACACTTGGACCGGATATAGAGAGAGGAACTGCAGGTGGACTTAAACAATTATTGAATTTAGCGACATAAATATCTTGCATTGCGGATGCTGTTAAATTGGAAACTCCAGCACCCGGATCAAAATCCACAACGGAATTGAAAAATCCTGTGAGGTAAATGTAACCACTCTTGTATTTCATGTCCCAACAAGTATTCACTGTATTTCCCTGAATTTTTTGAACGCCCAAAAAATTTCCGTTATTATCCAATTTACTCATGTAAATATCTCCGTTACCAGGACTAGTAAGTGTGTATGTACCGGGTCCGGGATCAAAATCCGTTACATTAAAAAATAAACCACAATTTATGATATCCTGAAATGGGTCTATCTCTAATCCCCAAGAACCTACTCCACCTTGTGAGTAAAATGATTTTGCCCAAATAAAATTTCCGGAAGCATCTAACTTAACTATGTAATGTCCCAAGCCCGGACCACCGGGAGCAAGACTAAAAGTCCCGGGGCCTGGATCATAATCTCCGGGACCTGCATACACACCAGTGCAAAAAACATTGGCTGATGAATCGGCACAGATCCTTGTACCATTCTCGCTCCAAGAACCTCCCATTTGTTTTGCCCAAATAAAATTCCCAGCATTACTTAATTTGCTTACAAAAATATCGTCGGTTGAATATGCCAGAAGATTGGAAACACCTGGACCTGGATCAAAGTCAGCAACATTTCCGAAATAACCAGTGGTAAGTATATTTCCAAATTTATCAAGATTCATTCCTATGGGAACATCGTTGGTGGAACCTCCCATTTGTTTTACATATAAAAAATTTCCATTGGGGTCGAGTTTTCTTATAAATATATCATCCGAATTATTTAAGTTCTGCAGAGTTGCTGTTCCGGGACCTGGATCAAAATCTACCTGATTCCTGAATGTACCAGCTTCATAAATATTGCCCAAAGCATCACTGGTAATACATCTTCCTTTGTCAATTTCGAACCAGCCGGTTTGAATGGCCCATACCAAATTTCCTGCAGAATTATATTTACATGTGAAAATATCATAGCTTCCGGAAGAAGTGAAAATGTTTACCGCCGGTCCGGGATCAATATCCACAGTTCCGGAAAAAAATCCTGTTACAATTACATTGCCGTTTGGATCACAGGTGATTGCTGTTCCATCATCATCTCCATTCGATCCAATGGATAATGCCCACTGAAAAATTCCCGACGAATTAAATTTAGAAACGAAAACATCGGTATTCCCCATGCAAGGCAGCGTAAATGTTCCTGGACCTGGGTCAAAGTCGGCATTTGTGCTTTGAAAACTTCCTGTTGTAAAAACATTGCCATTCATGTCTGCACAAATAGCGGCACCTTGATCTGTAGAATTCCCACCTTGAGAATTTGACCAATTGTATAGGTATTGAGAATATGATCTAAATGAGAATATCAGCACGAAGAACAAAATAGATCGAATGGGCGAAATTACTGCCATGTCTTTTACCTGTGAAACAGAATAAAGATAAGTAAAAAACCTATGCAATTACGAATACTAAGCCGACGCAATTCATTTTTAAAGGAGACCTCAATGATCGAATGCATGGGAATAAAGAAGAATCAAATAATATCGAAACGGAAATGTCGAATAGTATTCACAGCATTTTGATTTCCTTTTATGCAATTGTTTTCCAAAAAAAAACCACCGAAGGCAATTTTGAGTATTAATATATAGTAAACGATAAATGCAAAATACAATCAGCTACTTCAATCAATTTCAAAATAATATTCTCTGTCAAATGTTTTATAGTGATTTGTTGTGTCTTTTATTTCAGGCAAAAGGAAAAACTTTTTCATAGACCCTTCTTGAGATGCATACAAGGAGGCTGCCTTTCTTTTTACGTTCCAGTACTTTGAAATGTCAAATGCCACGGTTGGATCTGGCAAAGTCTTATTACCGGTCAATTTTATGGCATTTTTATATGATTCAGCTGAGTTTAACATGAGTTGTTCTTGTTTTTCAGGAAGTGTGATCTGAAGAATTCTTTCTACCGTAAATAAAGTGTCCGACCTATGTTTCAAGAAAACATGACTGGCTGCTAAGGCTGACATTCTATGTTCCGGATGCCCATAGGCCCCTAAGGCAGTGTCGTAAGTGAACCAAGCTTGGTCTATTTTTTTGAATTGATCTGTAAATTATGTTTTCTAAACTGTCCGTTTTGTCATACCAATATGTGATCTTATTACTCATTACATTGTCCCAAGAATTATTTGGCAAGTCCAATATCTCATAATTGTCAATGGCTAATTCTTTCATCGCTTTCGACCATTCATTTCTTCTAGTAGCTTTTTCTTCAGGCTGCCCTTGGGTAAGTGTCAACAAATTAACAGTCCATCCGTTTTTTTTTAGTTGTGTGATTGTCCCGGCACAAACTATTTCATCATCCGGATGTGGAAATATAAATAGGGCTATTTTGTTTTTGTACGAATCGGCAAAAAGTGGAATATTATAATCCTGCGATTCTTTAAATTTCTTATAGTCGATCCCTTTGTCACTACAAGATATCAGAACAAAAAGTATCAATGTTGACAATGTAATTTTCATCTTCGTCTTTTTAATAGTTACCTGTAACATATTGCAAGCAGGCATAAGTTTTTTGCTTGTCCAAGTTATACATTTGAGCGTTAACACGCAAAAAATTATGCTTGCTTGCTGTTATGCGTATGTGTGCCCCGACAAAGATTTTCTCTGGTGTGTCCGCCAAGAATAAAACCCCTGTTCGCTTGATTTTTTGACTGCCGAATGTTACTGTCCTAAAAAAGGTTTTTACTTTTTCCGTGCGATAGGAGTTGCGTCGTCCGAAGGCGCGCCTCTACTCTAGCGCACTAACCCTACACGCAGGTGGGTAGAAGCAAAATGTGTCTGCATTATGGTTTGGATTGCCGTTAGGGATGGAACGGATTATCCTTTTTATTGTGAGGCAAGAGGGTAAGATAAAAAGATATGAGTGACAGCCTGGCCACGAGAGAAGAGAAACGTAACCTCACAGGAACGGAATAAATTATTCTTTGAAGATTTTATATGTTTTTTGTGAAAATTCATTCATAATTTTTAAAAAATATAAACCTGACGGAAGAAATGAAATGTCAAGCCCAGCATTGATATTGCTGAACTCTGAAACTATCACTTGACCAAGGTTATTTAATAGAATCAAAACACTTTTTGAATTAGTATCAAGGCCATTTATAAATATTCTATTTTGAACAGGATTCGGATATGGGAGGTTGTTTTGTGCAAATGAATTTTTCTCAGCTAGACCAACAGTGCCATTGCCAAGTTTTAAAAGATATGATCCCCAAATGGCGTTTTGATCAGCAGTGAATAAAGTGTATGAGCCTATTCCTGGGTCAAGATCAATAATACCTTTGTATTGCCCCGTGATATAAATATCTTCATTTTGATCTAGACCGATATCATGACAAAAATCTATGGTAGATGAACCTACACTTTTTACCCATAGTAAATCACCCAAATTATTAAGTTTGGCAATATAGACGTCCTGTTCACCTAAAGAAGTTATACTGTTAATTGAGGGACTTGGATCAAAATCAACACTGCCTTGAAATGTGCCACAAGTAAATATATTACCAAAAATGTCTAATATTAAACCATTATTCGATGCGCCTCCAGGACCGCTGATAACTTGAAAGTTCAGAGCGGAAATAAAATTACCTAAGTTGTTTAATTTCAAAATAAATGGTTCTCCAGTACCAATTGTGCTCAAGGTATAAATTGAAGGACCAGGATCTACATCCAAAGTGCCATTAAATGTACCAGAAATAAGAAGATTATTATTTTGATCCAAAGCTAAGCCACTTGAGCCTTGATTAAAAATGCTCCCAATGCTCTTCACCCAACTATAATTCCCATTTCCAGTAATTTTTAAAATAAATATATCCTGGGAACCGTTTGCGGTAAGTGTTGCGGTTCCGGGTCCGGGATCAAAGTCTACAGTACTTCCAAAATTGCCAACAGCAAAAATGTCACCAGAAATATCTTGTTTAATGAAACTTATCCCATCAGAAACAGATCCACCAATTCTTTTCATCCAAATCAGATTTCCAGCTGGGTCAAGTTTACTTATTAATGCATCAGTACCTCCTAACGAAGAAATTGTGCTTGTGCCTGGGCCGGGATCGCAATCAATTATCCCGTCAAAATAATCCGTGACATAAACATTAAGGCTCTGATCTAAGGTAAGATTTGTCATGAAATTGTTGCCTGTTCCCCCAAAAGTCTTTGACCAAACCAAACTTCCGTTGGAATTCAATTTCATTAAAAAACCATTAGTACCTCCCGTCGCAGCGATAGTATACGTTGTAATGTCAGGATCAAAGTCACAAGTATTTTGAAACGATCCTGTAATATAAATATTATTTGAAATGTCAATATCGCAATTATTGGCAACGGCTGAACCAAAATTTTTTGCCCAAAGAAAGTTTCCATTGATGTCAAGTTTTAATAAAAAAACATTTCCCATTGCTGCGTTAAGGGTGAAAGTTGCAGGACCTGGATCGAAATCAGCAATCCCCTGAAAGCCACCAGAAATAATAATGTTACCGTTTGAGTCAGATGCAATAAGTCGTCCCGAATAAGTTGAAGGCTCTCCAATACGCTTCGCCCAAATGAAATCGCCACCTTGTGGTAATACACTTTTAGACATGGCTAAAAGGATTGCCACAATTATAATTCTTTTCCTTGCCAAACGCTTCTTTATTTAATGTTAACTAATTTGAACACTTTACATGGCCCATTATCCGCAGAAATCTTACATAAATAAACTCCTGACGAAAAATTAATGTTTTCTAAGCTGAATTCATTCTGATTGGAAACAAGCTGTGTATTATAAAAAACTTTACCTGATCCCATTTCATAAATGGTAAGGGAGCCCAAATTAGAATTTTCGGGTAGCTGATAGAAAATAGTTAATTGATCCTTAAAAGGGTTTGGAAAAGCTTTAAACTCTATTTTACCGAATTCTGTTAAGGAAGAATTTTGTTCATTGCTATTATTGCCTTCTGATTGTCCGGCAGACCTTCCACCAGTGGTTGAATCGCCACAGGAAGCATCGCTTAAAGCAGAAGTAAAAATCACATTGTTAGTAGATGTTGAACTTGAAAAAATCGGATTCGAAGGGTCGTAATAGTAAGTTATTGTATTACCAACATGACGAAACTTAGTTTCAGCACTTGATGAAGTCGAAGAAGAAACAAACGTATTTCCGGCACCGGTGTTAATCGTGCCCTGATTTTTCAAAATTGTACTGTCGCTAAAAACAGCATATTCAGAATAATTTGTAAAGAAGTTGCAATTTATATCAAGAGAAGAATGATTCCCTTTTTCTAAAAAAATTGCCCTTGATACATTAGAGAAAAAGTTGGTTTGAATTGAAGAAGCTACATCTGTGACACTTGCGATTGCATAGACAGAAACCGAATAAGTGTCGAAACCGTTATTATTTATCGCAAACCTCTTACATTTGTTCATTGAAATGCCAGTAAGTCCAGTTGAAAAGTTATTGTTAGTAATGCTTGCACCTACTACTTTATTTAAATCAATTGGTGTAACAGCATCTTCAATAGTAGAGCTCGTAATTGAAAGCTGAGTTGCATCGGAATTGTTACCTCTTATTACCAAACCTTTCCAAGGATGTGTATCATCACATGCACTTAACTTGGAATTTGAAATAGATAGCTTACCGCCCTGATCAACATGAATACGAGCGTTGTTGGAAAAGAAAAGAGTACTATTACTTATCGTTAAAACAACGCCTGAGGGAACAGTTAGCTTGCCACTTATAATTACGCTTGATGAACTTATTGTGGTGTTTGTCGTTAAGGTTTGATCATAATAATCTGGTGCACCACATGGCGGTTGACACTTTGGGAGGGAAAGATCAACATTGACCGTAATTACATCGTAAGAGACGCAATTCTCTTCAGTGATCATTTCAATTTCGTAAGAAGTGGTTACCTTCGGGTTGACTGTTAAGGTTGGGCCAGACCCAAGTTCCTTCCCTGTTGAATTATCGCGCCATGTATAAACAGATACACTATTATTTGGCGAAGCACTTAGAACAGTGGGACATTTTTTTCCAACAGTTACATCGTTACCTGCACTAACATATTGACATTCCGGCTTAGTAATTAAGTTTTTTACCGCTCCCGTAAAATTAAATTCAAGTGGGCTGAGATTATTCTCCGACTCAAACTGCCTCATTTGAAATTCATAAGGTATTGTGGATGATGTCCCTGGATAAGCAAAAAATTCTGAGCAAACACCTTGAAAAATATTAGCGGCAAGAGGAATATTGTCGATAAAAGCATAAGGATCGGCAACAATTATTTGATAAGGATTTGGATCAGGATGAGGGAATGAATGACGATGCGTACCAGTTGAACTAACGTGATCGTATTTAGAAGAGCCGTACAGGATTCCGCTACTAATTTTTCCTCCTTTTATCCATTGTTTGTATATTGTTTCGCCGAGGTCGATCTTTACCGCTCCGTTTTCCCCAATGAAATGCGGTAAAGTAGGATCAACAAATTCAAATCTGTTAATCGTCTTTCTTTCTGAAACGTTGCCAAAATTTACAATATTGCAATGAGGCTTAAAGAATCCACTTTGAAAAGTAACGTTTTTTTGAATTATATTGTTATTATACTTTGCGTTGAGTGCAGCAGGTACATCTAACAATTCTAAATTCATAGGATCAGTAGAACTTTCTAACCTTACCAACAAGCAAAATTGTTTTCGGGTTCCTGAAATATTTGGATTTTGAAAAACTCCAAGTTGTGCAACGCTATTCCATTCTCGATCCAATACATATATATCTCCAATAGGAACAGAAATTATATTTGAACACAAGGTTTCACCATTATTAATTATTCCGTCTCCATCAGTATCACCGCATAAGATTTCTTTCCAAGACCCATACAACCCTATGGAAGGAGTATTTAATGCATTCCACTTATCATTCGTAGCAAAATCTTGATAATAAATGTGAACATTACAGGTTGTGGTCACCGTCCCTCTATTTCTTACTTTTACATAAATATGCGGCCTTGTCGCAGGATTGCTTGGCCAAGTCGGATTCCAATCAGCATCTTGATGTTGATTTTCATTCGCGTATCTTGGAGGAAAAACTTGAGTTTGCGCTGGTAGAGGAGGATTCCGGACCCATACATCATTTCCGTCTACAATCTCCCATGGATAATTCGGAACCGGCTCGACACCTATGTCCGCCGGAACATCCTTAACATAAAGATCAACTGGTTTTGCGTTTTTTACAGCATTATACGCATTGATTCTCCCTGCGCCGGTTTCATTACTGGCAGTAAAGCTAAACGTATAGCCGCTTCCGGGATTCGCGTTGCATTGAGATTGTTGAGAATGATTTCGGACATAATTATAATTGTATCCTGCTGGTATCCCAATCTGATCTGTTGTAGCCATTAGAAGATCATGAACCTCCTGTGGACATAGAAAAGGATTTCTTGATAATACTAACGCAGCAATTCCAGAAACTAAAGGGGCGGCGGCGGACGTACCTCCGAAACGACCAGTGTATGATAAATAATTCGGTGTCATTGTTGACGATGGCAATGCTTCTTGATATTGCGGAAAAGAAGTGGCAGAACCAATAGGAAATACATTCCACCCGAATCCGACTGCCGGTGAATTACCAGGATTTGGCACATCAATTGACCAAACTTCAGAAGTTTCATTAGGGGTATACCATGGAAAAGCGTTGCTGCCTTTATTTGATGGAGCAACTATATCGACAAATTGATTAGCGGTACTTGTTGGTATGGAACTTCCGCTATAAACGCTTTTTAAATCATATCTGTCTGAAGCACCAACTGAAATAACTGACGGGATTTCAACATTTGCTGGAAAATCAACTCTACCTGTATTGCCATTAGAAAAAACCACAACACTTCCACGTCCACCTCTGCCATATATTACTGCATTGTTTATACTGTTTACAATTGATGGATCTGCATTTGGATCGTAAGGTGGGTCCACTGGGCTACTTGGACCCATATTCCAGCTATTAGATATAATATCCGCACCTGACACTTGAGCAAAATCAATTGCAGCTGCAATAGTTGTGTTACTTGTAAGGCCTAAAACTATCCTAACAGGCATAATATTACATAATGGGGCTATACCTGTAATTCCCTCAGGAGTTAAAGTGTTATCTTGAGTCGCGCCAATCACACCAGCGCATGCATTACCGTGATTACTTATTACATAACCTAATGGGGAATATGGTGAAGGATCGGCTGTGCCATATGGATCGCCATTAACACCTATTACAAAGTTACTTCCAGTTAATCTGATTTGTCTAGAATTAGGTAAATCAGAATGTGATGTGACTGTGCCACCCGTTACACCTTCATCAATCACAGCGATTGTAATAGATGAACTTCCTTTTGTTATCATCCAGGCTTCTGGCGCATCAACATCAGCATCAGGAGTGCCATAATGTGGTAAAACTAATGTGCCTTGTGGTATCGCTTGACCTATGTTGTGCAATGGCCATTGATATTGAAATAAAGGATCGTTAGGAATATACTGTGGTATCGCAGGAGGCAATGGTACAGTATACATAGGAGATGATTTTAAATATGAGCTATTTTTAGAAAAGGACGATATTGTGTTTTCGTTGACAAGGCTTGAGGCTGAAATGCGGCTGATGAAAGAGGGATGGGCGAACTTAACTAATCCGCTCTCAAAATAAGCGTTTGCTATCGGAATAGGATTAGTTTTAGGTGGTAAAAGAAGCACTTTAAATGAAAAACTATTAGTTATTAGCGAGGCACCATAAACAGCATTAATACTATCTATCCTAGCAGCACTTATTGAAGTTAAAAAATCAACCACAAATTCATTAGTTATACCAACTTCAGAGAAATTTTCTGCACTATAAATTGGATTGACCGATGAAACCAGCGAATTTTTGCTTAAATTTTCAATAATTAGATTAATATTATTTGCGTAAATAAAAATTGTTCTGTTATCGCTTTCAACTCGTTGAAAAGTATAAGTGTGTGTTGTTAAAGTAAGGATGGAGTCGATTTGAGAATCATTTAACCCATTCGTAAATTTTAAACATGCTTTACCTTCTACCTTTATTAACGACCTTTGCTTATCAAATGCATAATAGTAGCTTGAGGTTGGCTGCGAAAAACAATTAAGATTTAAGAATAAAACTAACAAAACCAGTACATATTGGATTATTCGAATGTTAAGGTGATTTGTTATCAAGATTATTAAAGGTTAAAAATTGAAATATAAATATAAAATAAATAATTGAGAATTAAAATTATAAATACCATGCTGCACGCCAGTGCCGCGCTTTTTGTGGCGAAGCCAAACCATTGTTGAAAGTGCGCTGGAATTTTGCTTGTTTGCTATACGGTGCGAAGCAACCACCCTTCAATGAAAAACAGAGATCGGACGGTAGTATTGCAAACGTGCAAAATGAAGCAATAGCCAAAATGCGAAGAGTGGTAACCTCGTCGCAAGAGTGTCCGAAGGAAAAAGTAAAAACCTTTTTTGTTCTGTTTTGTCCTTTTGTCAGCGAATTGACAGGGGTTTGAGGAGAAAGATTTTGTGTCCACCGGAATTGTCTGAGTGAAACGAATGCTGTCCTGTCGAACCGAATGTCTGTAAGAAATGTTATTGTTTGTCGGAACGTGATGTCGAGTCCGAATGTCGGGGCACATTACGCATAACTCCTTTATAACCTTTACTTTTAGCGTTTATTTTGTACAACTAGCATGTTAAGCGCTACTTCTATTCGCTTTAGGGTAAATTAAAGGTAAAACTAATTCAATTAAATTCCAAGATATTTGTACACTACAATAAATCATTAAATTTGATCAACCTTTTAAAATAAAAACTATGAATTTAAAAACAATTTTATCTGCAGCACTTTTGTTCTGCAGTACGATCGCCAGTGCATTCACTATTGATTACTACAACAAAGATTCACAAAAACACACCATGGAAGTGAAATCCAATGGCTCTACTCAAAAAGTTGAGTTCTCTGCTTCTACTTCCGGAGCTACTTCCATCCAAACTTCTGCTTCTGAAGTTGAAATTAAAACTTCTTGTGGATGGGTGAAAGTGAAGAACGGCGCTAAGGTTACCATTAAAGATGGTTGCATCACCGTAAACTAACTATCTAATCCGTTTTTAAAAGAGCCTTGTCCATGACAGGGCTTTTTTTGTGCCTTCTCCCTCCCCTTCTTCTTTTTTCCTTTCAAAAACAAAAGCACTTACCTGATTAATAAAGTATATTTGCATCAAATTTGAATCCATGAAATCAAACATCTGCATCATTGGAGGTGGCAATTTAGGAAAAGCCATAGCTGAAGGATTACTTAAAGCGAATTACTGCAAAGCCGGACAAATAACTGTTACCCGTCGCAATTTAAATGGAATAGAATACTTACGTGACAAAAAGATCAATATCAGCAGTGACAATGCTAAATCAGTGAAGGATGCCCAATACATCTTACTTTGCATCAAACCATTTCAATGCAAGGAAGTTTTGAAGTCAATAACTAAAAGTCTGAGTCCCGGACAGACCATCATCTCTGCAGTAAGTGGCGTGAGTATTACCGATATGCAAGCTATACTTCCAAAGAATACATCTATTTTCAGAGCTATGCCCAATACAGCTATGGCCATCAATCAGAGTATGACCTGTCTGAGTTATACGGATGCTACAGAAAAAGAAAAGAAGAAAGTATTGGAACTTTTTGATTCACTAGGTAAAAGTATTTTTATTGAGGAGAAATTGATGGATGCCGCAACTATACTGGGGGCATGTGGAACTGCATTTGCACTTCGCTACATTCGCGCCAATATACAGGCAGGAATAGAAATTGGCTTTGATGCAACCACTGCCAGCTTGATCGCAGCCCAAACTGCAAAAGGAGCTGCAGAACTTTTAATTCTGAAGGGCACACATCCAGAGCAGGAAATTGATAAAGTAACCACACCAATGGGTGTAACCATAACAGGACTAAATCAAATGGAACATCACGGTTTAAGTTCTTCTGTTATAAAAGGGATCACAGAATCCTATAAGAAGATCAAAGGCTGATCGATCTATTTAATCAACAGAAAAAGGAAACAATGAACTACCAATACAGGAATTCATAAACAGGTACACTGAGCAATCCACCTGCAACAACAACATTCACTTTTACTGAATCAATTGCTTTTCCTGCTTTACGGGAGGTGACTTTCAGGATCTTCATCTTACTTGTGCTTTTTTTACTTCCGGGAGTCTTTGAGCTTTTTCTGTTCATAGTTCAATGTTTGATATTCTAAAACTACACATGCAAAATGCCTTTGTGTAAATGACTTTCTTTCAAATATCAACAATCAAGACGTTGAAAACTCAGGAAGTGCTGTTTTCCATTAGTTTCTTATACGATTCGATGAATGGAAGGCTGCTTTGAATAAACGACCTTCTCAATTGCTGTTCAGGGAAATAAGACTTCAGGTTCAATAATTCCTCTAATTGTTTAGGATCTGCTTTATCAATAGAAAGATTCTGCAGTCTAGTTCTGAATCGTATTGAAATAAGACAATTTATATACTGTTCAATACTACCGTTGAAACCACTGATCAAAAATAAAAGAGAGTCTGGAATCCCGTCTTCTGGCGTGCACAAACGTTTTAACAAACGAAAAACGGTAAATCCGGCTAAAGTTTGCAGTTCAATACGTACAAAATTATCAGGCCACTTAATTTTCTTTGAACGAGTAATATCCTTCTTCTCTTGACTACACCCTAGAATGATCTTCTTTCCTTGAGAATTCATTCGCTCTACGATCTCCAACAAAAAATTCTGATATTCTTTCTTTCTTCTATAGAAATACTGAATATTGTCTATACAAAGAAGATCACAATCGATCAAAGAGTTTAGGAATTCCTTTTGTATGGACCTTGAATCGATTTTCCTGATGATTTCACAAAACCATTCGGCGGTTATATACTTAGCAATTTTGTTTCTCTCTTCAAAAAAATTACCGGCCGAATTAAGTAAATGCGTCACACCACAGCCTCCGGGCCCACTTATGACAATGAGAGGTTTGTAGGGATTAACCAATAATAAACGCAGACGAGTTACCTGATCATCGTTTCCGTAGAACTGATCGAATTGATACTGTTTTCTGGGGTTGAATATTTCAGTGGTAAGGCCTTTCAAGCTATCTAATTTATCAATTTATAAGCTGTGAAAGAATGACAAATGAAGCTATTTCCTTAACAGATTCAATGTCAAGTGAAATAGAATTATTACTTATTGCCGGTTGTATTTACCCGTAAATTTCGATTCTGCAAGTACATGACCCTGAATGGCTTTTAATAATTCTGCTTTTCCGGTCTCTTTGGGAAGATAGAGGGAATCATCAATGGCATAGAGCTTAAAATTATAGGTATGAATGCCATTCGGTGGGCATGGTCCAAAATACTTATTCATCCCTATACTGTTCTTGCCAACCACACCTGGAGCTGTATTTTCAGCGATCTTGTCACTTTTAGGGATATTGAACATCACCCAATGTACAAATTCACCGTTGGGAGATTCGATATCATCCATGATCAAAGCAAAGAACTTTGTCTTTTTAGGAATGTTTTCAATGATCATTCCCGGACTGATATTCTGTCCATCACAGGTGAACTTAAATGGAATATGATTTCCCTCTGCAAAATCAACACTTTTAACCGTGAAAGGTTTTTTGGGGAGTACTAAAAAAGAAAGCAGGATAAATAGATATTTCATACAGTTAAACTAAAACGCATACCCTAAACAGAATCCCAATATCCGATAATTACTTTTCGGAAGTCCACCTACTTCAAGTACCGCGGACTTTTCTTTGACATCAAGTTTAATATCCCCTTTTCCGAACTTACCAAGTTCATCCACTTTATCGATTATATCGTTGTAAGTTTCATTTTGAATCAAGGGTTGATCATCTTTCACACTCAACTCAGTAACTAATTTTGCTTTTCCGAATCCCATACCAAGGATCCAGATGTCAATGGAGAAGTGATCGTTCAAAATAAATTGTGCCCCCATCATTGCGCCGATCGCATATCCTGAATATGTACCTTTCACAGAGAACTCACGATTCGGACCTGAATTTATCCCTTGCATAGTATAGTCGCCGGTTAATACATACTTTGAATATTTATAATATGGTGAAATATAGAATCCGTGTGGAGCCTGATATTCCTCTTTTTTTCCGGGATAATACCGTGCTTCAATTATTCCTGACATCCCATTGAATCGCCCGTTCTTCCATCCTAACCCGGTATTTCCCTGCTCCCACACCAGGTTCGGGATTTTTTTAGGAATAAGAAAAGCGTAAGAAACCGCGAATGAAATATTGTTATGAACGGCTATTTCATATTGAAGTGTTGGATTAGTTAAAAAGCATTGAGTCAAATTCAATTTTATCACATTCCTTGATGTTCTTTTCTTTTTATCATCAGATGGTCTATAGAAGGTCTCACAACTATCTTTCTCCTTATCTTTTGCCTGAATGGAAACAACAGTCAAAAGGATAACGATCATTATTGTTAGTTTATTTACGAATGATTGTTTTGCCTTCATATAGTTTATTTTATATCCAATTAGTTAAGACCATTTTCAATGAGCAGCATGTCATTATAAATGTTCAAGAATAAAGATAATAATAAATTAACAAAAGACAAAGAGGCCATATATAAAAGGTTAAACGGAAAAATGACAATTCGACTTAGCATTACAGTAACAAAAAAATCAACTTTGCTTTTTCGTTCTATTGATCATTGCCTCTATCCTTTTATCTTTTGGGATTAGCGCCATTTGTATCCTTCGTGCATACTGAATAGAATCCAATACCTCCTTCTGCTTTTCTTCCACCAATTTCTTTTGCTCCTCGACAACTTCTTTTTGTTCTTCTATGATTGATTTTTGCTTCTGCGTCACCTTAAAACGATTGTACATAAAACCCGCAAATATCATCACTAAACCTAATCCCCCAAACAAAGCGTACTGTTGATTCTTTTTGGCCGAGATCTCAGCTTTTTGCCTGGCCAACTCTGCATTTTTGATTTCGCTTTCTTTAGCATGGACCACTGAATCGGCTGCCGCCTGTTTTTCGTATTCGTATTTAAGTTGGGACTTGATGGAAGCTTTACGATTGGATTCATTGCTAATACTGTCACGCATTTGAATGTAAAGCTCATAATTTTCAAGCGCGATTTTTGATTGGCCGGATAATTTATTTAATTTATATAATAAACTGGCCGCATCTTTAATATTTTCCACGTTTCCGATTTCCTTACTGATCAAAATCGACTTGTTTCCTAATTCAACTCCTTTGGTAAATTTCTTTTGCATCAAATAAACCGAGCCCATATTGCAAAGTACATGCGAAATACCACTTTTGTCATTCAATTCTTCCTGTATTTCCAGACTCTTCTTATAATACGGCAATGCTTGTTCATACTTACCCGTTTCCATATAAAGACTTCCGATGTTACTTAATGACTTGGATTGTCCTTTTTTGGCATTCTTTTTTGTGAACAAGGCCAGACTTTTCTGGTAATGATCTAGAGCCTTATCATAATTTCCTTCTTTTTTATAAATAACGCCTATATTATTCAACAGAAATGCAATACCATCTTCCGCACCCAACTCCTCGCACATCCTTAAACTTTTTTGGTAATAGATCAAGGCATTTCTATCATCACCAATATTATGATAAATGGAACCAATGTTGTTAAGGGTAATAGATACAGCCTTTTTA
>Ga0268298_10003148_pt1 | contig 17139 bp, 13 predicted proteins | sample WWTPWeurt_MetaG_FD_194462 | JGI IMG/M metagenome (GOLD analysis project Ga0268298, IMG submission 194462) | Activated sludge microbial communities from WWTP in Nijmegen, Gelderland, Netherland - WWTP Weurt | ecosystem: Engineered > WWTP > Aerobic digester > Activated sludge | place... | reverse complement strand
TCCCGCTGGGCGCTCACCGGCGGCGCAGCGAGGGACGCCAGGGCGAAGAGCGCCAGCCAGACCGTCGGGCGAAGGGTCATCCGTGTGCATGGTGGCGCAAGTCTCCCCCGAACACGAGACCGAGATCGCTATCGGTGCCGGGTCGGCACCTGAAACGTGGTGTCGTCGACCTGGTACTCCACGCGCCGACCCAGTTTCCGCTGCGAGCACATGCCCTCCGCGACGAGCGCTGTCATCGCTGCCTGCACGCTGCGCAGTGGCACGTCCAGCGCCTCGGCCACGTCTCTCGCGCTCGCGGTGTCGACCTGTCCCAAGAAATGCAGGACGCGTTCTTCGGCAGGAGTGACGCAACGCGGATCGGGGATCGCAATTGCCGCGCCGAGGCGCAGCCGGCTCTCGCCAGCTTCGTGGACGAGCTCTGCCCCACTCGGAAGTTCTCTCCGCGCACGATGAAGTGCAACCGCGAGCACGTTGCTGTGCAGCTCCGGAACGTATTCGAAGCCGTACACGGAGTGGAACAGCGACGGGTCGCTCATGCCCCCCTCGCCGGCAAGGGCCAGGGCGCACAGGATCGCCTCGGTACGCGCCTTCCTGCGGGGGCTCGACGGCGGACTTCCGCGCAGCAGACGGCGACCGGGAGCGAGGAGTCGCCGAGCAGTCCCTGGGCGTTGAGCCACGACGAGCGCCAGCACGCCGTCGCCGGAATGGCTGGCCGCGAGGCCGCGAAGACCCTGTGGGATCACCGGATCGCGTCCTTCTCGGAAGTCGCGCGTCACCGCCGGCTCCCGGTCGGCGATCGGATCGAGCAGCGCGTTCACGACGTCCACGTCTTCGGCAAACGGCGCGAGACCGCGCACGCGGTCGCGCGCAGCGAAGCGCGCGGCCTCGTAGCTAGTGCGATCCCCGGTCCCCGCGGCTGCCAGCAAGTCCCCGAGTACGCGCTCCCCGCCGCCGGTCTCTCGTCGCGCGCCAGTCAAAAATAGCTCCCAGTCGATCCACGCATGCCAGGGGGCCGAGGCGAACGTGCGCAGCGCCAACGCGATGCGCGCAGCAAGATGCGGCGCGCCGTTCAGGCGCCGCATACGCGACAGCACCAGATTCGCCAGGTACTCGCGTTGGGGCAAGCCTTCGGTCCGCGCCATGCGCGAAGCACGCCGTGCGGTTTCGAGAGCGCCAGCTCCGTTCCCGGCGGCGGCTTCGGCCAGCGCGGCGAGACTGGCGGCGTCGATCACGAAGCCCGCGTGCTTGGCGCGGCCAGCATCGCGTTCGAGCTGCTTCAGCGACGGCAGGTCCGCGTCCCCCTTGGCAAGCTGCCCAAGCGCGCGAGTGAGCGAGAGGCGGAGCCCGTCCACGTCGTCGACGGGCGACAGGGTCTCGGCCGTTCGCGCGCAGCGCTCGACCGCTTCTGGATCGAACGCCAACAGCGCCTCGCGGCCGAGCCAGTAGAGCCCGTGGCTGGTGAGTTTGGCGTCCGACGGTAAGGGCAGGCGTGGCGGCGCGCCCGGCGATCCCAGGAAACGAAGGCCCGCTTCGATGGCCAGCCGCCAGGCGGCGGCGCTCGGCTCCGGACGCTGCTCGAGGAGCGCGCGGGCCGTCTCGAGCTCTCTCCCATCGCCCTCCTCCGCGAGATCGAGCGCGCGGCGGAGGGCGTCCGCGCGGAGCTGGGCGGCCATGCGCACCAGAGAATAGCAGACACGGGTGGTATGCTGAGCGAGCCCGATGGTGGAGACCCAAGCGCGCATCGTTCCGATCTGCGAGCTGGCCCAGGGCGGCATGGGGCGCGTCGACCTGGTGGCACGCCGAGAAGGCTCATTCGAGCGGTTGTACGCCAGGAAGCGGTTGCACCGACACTTGGCGGCGGATGCTCAGTGTCACGCGATGTTCTTGGACGAGGCGCGCATCGCCGGCCTCATTCGCCACGCAAACGTGGTCAGTGTGATCGACGTGGGTGAGGACACCGAAGGGCCCTACCTCTTGATGGACTACGTCGAGGGAGTTCCGCTGAACGCTGTCATCAGTCACGCCATCGACTCCGGAAGCCCACTTCCCATGGCCATGTGCCTCGAGATTGCGACGCAGGTCGCGCGCGGTCTGCACGCTGCCCACGAGTTGACGTCGCGCGACGGCGACCGGCTCGGCGTCGTGCATCGCGACGTTTCGCCGCAGAACATCTTGGTCGGGTTCGACGGAATCGTGCGCTTGACCGACTTCGGCATCGCGAAGGCTCTCGACCAGTCCAGCCACACTTCCACGGGCATCCTCAAGGGAAAGGTCGGCTACCTGGCACCGGAACAGCTGCGCTTCGAACCCGTGGACCGGCGGGCGGATCTGTTCGCGCTCGGCGTCGTGCTCTACGAGCTCTTGGCGGGCAAACGTCTCCACCCCGCGGGTGATCGCAGTGAAACGGCTCGTCACGTGCTCGACGACGCGGCGCCAGACATCGGCAACGAGCGCGAGGAAACGCCCCCCGAGGTGGTCGAGCTCTTGTTCCAGATGATGAGCAAAGACCCGGCGCTGCGTCCCGTGTCCGCCCGGGAAGTGTCCCGCCGGCTCGAAGCGGCCAAGGCGGAGTTGGATGAGCCGGCCGGCGCCACGCTCGTCGAGTACATGGAATCGAGCTTCTCCGACCGGCGACTGGCAAACCAGAAGCACGTCCGAGACGCCGCGCAGAACTTGCAGATGACCGAGCCCGACGTGGCTCGCCTCGTCACCGAGATGTCGGCGACCAGCAGGGCGACGCCAGCCCCGGCGCCTTGGCGCTGGCTCGCGCCAACCACCATCGCGGGCGTGGTAGCGCTGATCGTCGTCGTCGGCCGATTCGGACCAGAGCCCAGCGCCCCCCAAAGCTCGAGCGGAGTTCCCTCCCCCGCCGCGCCCAGCCGGACGCGCACCGTTTCCGTCCATGTAGAGACCACACCGAGCGGTGCCGAGATCCTCATGAACGGGACGCTCGAAGGGACCACACCGCGCGAATTGGTTCTACCCGCCTCGCAGGACGCGCTGACGCTCACCCTTCGACTGGCGGGTCACCGAGAACGCGTCGAGCGTGTCGTGCCCGACGTCAACCAACGACTGGTGTTGCCGCTCGTCCCCAGCGCCCCCGCCGACGTACCGCGCCCAAGAGCTCCACTAGCCGGCTCCGCGATGCGCCCGAAGCCCGATGGGCTCGAGAGCCCGAAAGCGGCCCCGCCTCCCGTGCCGAGCGCGTCGGCCCCGTCGGCTGGGTTTCGCCGCTACGACTGAGGGATGGCTTCAATACGGCCCGCACCAGGCGTCCGAGCGCACGCAGAACCCGCTCTCGTAACCGTACGTGCCAGTCTCCGGCTGTGAGCCGTCGTTGCAGCCCGAGTTGAGGCCGTCGAGGTTGTTCACGTCGTTGAACGAGAAGCTCGGACTCGAGGCGAGCGTCGCGGTGTTGTCCGCGGCATGGTAGTCGTCGTCGTCGGCGAGCAGCGTTCCGGCAGCGTCGTAGATGCGGGGGTGGATCTGGAAAGTGCCCGCTGCGTTGCGATAGAGATGCAGCTCGTAGCGATAGGTCACGTTCTTCTGCAGGGTCGGACCCGACCATTGGTAGTTGGGCCAGCCATTGTTGGTGTGGAGCTGGTACTGCACCACGAAGGCACCCGGACCCGCGTCGTTGTGGCGAATGGCGAACGCCCAGTTGATTTGGCTTCCGGCATTCCCGTCCTGGACGGGATGGGTCTGCGAGTCGGAGACCCCGTCGGGGATCGTGAGCCGCATGTACCAGCGATAGTACCTGCTCTCGCCCACCGCGGGGATCGGGAGGCCGGTCTTGCGCGGTAACACCCAGCCACCGCTCCATGGAACGCGCAACACGTTGGCGGTGGGGAAACCCAGGCCCGTCGACGCGACGACCTCGCCGCCCTGCCCGCCCACGATGTTCCATTTCCCACCGTCGCTGACCGCGTTCGCAGAGTTGCCGAGAGCCGTGCTCCAGGCAGACTCGAAGAGCGGCGGCAGACCGCTGCCGCCCGCGCCACCCGTGCCCCCCCCACCGGTTCCCCCCTGAGCGCTTCCGCCCGTCCCGCCGGCACCACCGGAACCGCTCGACCCACCCGAGCTCGATCCGCCGGTGCCGCCCACGCCGCCGCCGGCACCAGCCCCGCCTCCGCTGCCGGACGAACCGCTCGATCCGCCGCCGCTCGCGCCTCCCATCGAACCCCCGACGCCCGAGCTTCCGCCGGCGCCCGAACTTCCGCCGCTGCCGGCGCTCCCGCCGCTGCCCGTGGACCCCGAGTCGTCGCCGCCACCCGAGCAACCGGCGAGCAAGCCACCCACACCCAGCACCAAGAGCGCGCTTCGCAACATGGTTCGACCGTACACTCGCGGGAAGTGCGGGGCGATTACCGCGCTTGCGCGCATCACTGGACCGCTCGTCAGCGCGGTGGATTTGGGCCAAATTGGGGCCCATGCGCGCGCAGAGCCTCGGGCACGTCGCGCTCGTGGTCGCCACGAGTGCCTGCACCGTGGAGCGCGAACGGCTCGACGACAAACCCTGTCCTTGTGCCGAGGGCTACGCCTGCGATCCCTGGCTGAACCGCTGTCGTTCGGACCTGCCGGCAGCGGGGCAAATCCGCCTCGGAGAACTGCGCGCCGACTGGACCACGCCCAACACCATTCGTTGGAGCTGGGTGGCGGAAGGCGCGCCCGATGCACTCCAGCGCTACGAGCTCGTCGTCGGCCGCTCGCCGGCGGACGTCATGAACGGTAAGAACGTGGAGCTCTTCACGCCGGACCAAAATCCCGAGCTCGGACGCTTCAACCTGCCGCAGACGGGTATCGGCGATCCGGTGCTCTTCACGCTCACCGACGGTCGCGAACCCGACACCGAGTACTTTGCGGGCCTGTTCGCCTACGACACGGCCCTGCGCGTCTCCAAGTCCACGAACATCGCCAGTGCGCGCACGGCGCTGCCCGCGACGCAATCCATCGTCATCTACGCGGACCAGGTATTTCCTCCGGGATTCGTCTTGCCGACGTGCACCGAGTCCAATGCCTCCCACACGGCGGACGGCACTGCCCTCCATTACCAGCTCGACGTCGCGTGCAGCGGTACTGGGCCGCTCTGCTCGGGGGCGGCCTCGAGCTCCGCGGACTGCTGGGTGAACCTGATGTTCACCGAGCTCGGCGTGTCACTCGCGGCAGTGAAAGCCGGGCCGTTCTCGCGTGCCTGGGTCGAGTTTTCGCTCGCCATCGAATCGCCCATCCACTCGTACTACGGGGAGGCTCGCTTGAAGTTCGCGAACACCACGTTCTTCACGCCAGCGCTCACCTTCCGCGCCGACGGTAGCTACCGGCGCTACCAACTCGCGCTGGACGATTTCGTGGACATCCAGAATGCGGGCGAGCCGATCCGCGCCGAGCAGATGCTGCTGCCGCTCGACCAGTTCCACGTCGGCGCGCGCTACGTCGATGGCGCGCGAATCCACGTCGACGAGGTGCGGATCCGCTGGTGAGCGACGCTCGAGGCGTCAGCGTTTGCCGATGAACACGCCGCGATCGTTGGCGGCTTGGATCGAACCGCGGAGCTCGCGCTCCCGCCGGTCGAGGCCCGCACCCGACTCGCCGCGGCGCCGGCGGTGTTTGAGGAAGGCGAGCTCGGCCAAGTCGAGCTGCTTCTTCCGCGCGGCCATGTAGCCCTGGGAGCTCCCCATCAAGGTCGAGAGGTTCCAGAGCGGCACGAGCTGAGCGGGGCTCGTGCTGGTCTTGAACTCCTTCGGGTGGAGCATGACGCCGACTTCATCCACCAGGTTGCGAATCACGATGGCGCGGTCGCGGTAGGCCAGGATGTAGAGCAGGACGAAGAACAGGAAGTCGAAGGTGAAGAAGACGGCGAGCTTCAGGATGAGCCCGGCTCCGCCGAAGAAGCTCACCAGGAAGTTGTGCAAGAAGTGGAGCCCCATGGCCGCCATCCAGCCGCCGATGGGAGCGATGACTTTGACCAACATGTTCCGCGATTCGGCGGCGATGCCGACCCCCACCCCCGTCATGGCGGTGAAGGTCGCGTGCCCGAGGCCGCCCAAAATGGTTCGCAGGAAGAAGATGATGGTGAACGCGGCGAGTCCGCCCGAGGACGTGCCGCGCATGATGTAGAGCACGTCTTCGGTGAGCGTGAACCCGAGACCGATGACGCCGCCGTAGATCGCGCCATCGAGCGCGCCGTCCAGCTCCTTGAGCCAAAATGCCGAGGCCGCCCACACCACGAGCAGGAAGCAACCCTTGAACGACTCCTCGACGGGTGGCGCGATGAACGACGCCGTGAGTCCGGACGCGGCTTGGGACTGCCCCATCGCGGAATAGACCACCGACCCGCCGATGGTGTTGAAGATGAGTGAGCCAAACGTAGCGCCGAGCGCCCCCCAGAAGAAGCAGACCACCAGCAGCCACCAGGGCTCGGGCTCGTAGCGATCCACGCCCTTGATGGCGAGGCCATAGACGAACACGCAGACCGAGACCAGGAAGATGGCGAGGAACAGCGCGATGATCACGGCGGCAGCTTAGAGCATTTCGGGCCCGAGGCGGCCCGGGGAAACGCCGCCGGTTCGCTCGCTCGCAGCCCTTTTCCGGGAAAAGCCGTCACTTTTCGACGGGCAACGTTCGGGTGGCGGGCGCGATGCCCACGGCGATGGCTGGGTAGTCGTCGTTCGGACCGGCGCGCTCCGTGAGGAACAAGAGCGTGAAAGACCCGTGGGGCACCACGGCCGGCGAGCGAGGCCCCCGCGTGCCCGCGAACGCGGGCGCGGGAGCTCGCGTCAGCTTGCCCGAGTCCCCATAGCGGGCGGCGAGGCCGATGGCGCTCGAACCATCCGGCGAGCGGCCCGTATAGTAGACGCGGGTCACGACGCGTCCCTCGGCGGTCCGCGTGCGCCAAACCTCGGGGTCGCCCACGGCGACTCCATCGAATGCAGGCTCGTCAGCCGAGCCCTGTCCTGGCCCGAGGAGAGGAGCGTCTCCGATTCGTTCCCAAGCGACTCCATCGTTCGACCGAGCTTCGCCGATTTGGCCGTTCGCCTCGTAGAACAGGCGGTACTCGCCCGGGCCGAGCTCGAGGAACGCGGGAGCGCGCGGCGCCTTTCCGCCCTCCCATGTGCTGCCGCCGGCGGCGAGCACGGGCGCCGGCTGCTTTTCGAAGCTCACGCCATCCGTCGAGCGCGAAAGTCCAATCCCCCCCTCGGCCGAGTAGTAGAGCCAGGTTTCCGAGCCGACTCGAGCCGCCTCCGGAGCGTCGAGGCCGGCGCCTTCCCAGGCGAGATCGGGCGATAGGACTGGCGCGACGGGGTTCGGCTCCACGTCGAAGCTCCGGCCATCGGCAGCCAGGAAGCGTTCGATATGGCTGACACCGGTCACGGTGACGACCGCGTACAGGGCCGTCGCGCCGAGCGACTCGCCCGGATCCAGATCGAGCACCGTGGGCTCACGGAAATCCGAGAACTTCTTGTTCAGGACGTAGGGTGCGTCGAGGCCGTCGATCTCGGACTTGCCGAGCAAACGGAAAGGACCCGCGAGTGCGTTCGGTCGCTCGGCATCGCTGTCACCGGCTTCACCCGCCAGGGTCGCGCAACCGAGCAGCGAGCACGTCGCCAGAAAAGCCAGCTCACGTTTCATTCGAACCCCACTGACAAGGTCGCGCCCGCGTTGAAGATGGTCCCGCGCGCGCGGTAGTCTCCGACGTAGTCTGCCGGATTGTCCTTCAAAGTGACCCTCGTGGGCAGCAGCGAGAGCTGCGCGTGCAGGTCGAAGCGCAGCGCTCCGGGCAGGAGCGCTCCGGGTTCGTGGAGCACGACCCCGGTGCCGAGCGAGAGCACGTGGCGATCGGTGTCGACGTAGTTGGTGACGCCGGTTTGAGGGGGGATCGGCGTGTGCTCGTAGACGTAGCCGGCGCGCAGCGGCAGCTCGAGATCGGGAGCGACCCGCAGGCGGTACTCGACGCCGAGCCGCGGGACGATGCGGTCTTCGAAGCCGGGATCTTCGACCTGGCTCGGCTTCGGGTTCGGGGGCAGCTCGATGATGCCCGGAGGGACGTTCACCTCGAGGGTCGTGCGCGAGCGACTGACCGGGCTCTGGAAGCTCGACCAGTCGACCCAGGTGAGATCCAGACCGATGCTGAGCTCGTCCACCGGCCGGTAGCTCGCGCCGAGCACGACCTGACGAGGGATGAAGGCGTTCACCGTGTTGGAATCCAGCGTGTAGCGCGCCGGGACCTTGATCAGCGTCGCATCGACGGTCCCCGAGAGCTCCGCGTCGACGTCGAGTTGGATTTGCGCTTCGTGTCGATACACGAGGCCGATGTCCAATCGTTCGTGGGGTCTCAGAGTGAGCCCGAACTCCGGGTAGCGCTCGGTGGTGAGATCGGCGTCGACCTCGTGGCGAAGCTGCGAGTCGTATTCGGTCTTGTCGCCAGCGGGCAGTACCGCCGTCCCGGTGATGCCGAAGGCGCCGCGAGTCGCCGCCAGATACGTGAGCCCGCCGCCGACGGCCAACCACTCGAACGGGCGGATGGCGATGTTGGCGGAAATGAAGATCAGCTGCGTACGGTTGTCGTAGAGCACCCAGCGCGGATCTTCTTGGCGAGAGGCGCGCGCACGCGAGAGGCGGTCGTCGGGAAGGAACGTCGCGATCCCGAACGCGAACGGCAGAAACCCGATGCTGCCTGGCGCCACGAGGCCGCCCACGATCCCGCGCACCGGGTCGACCTGGCTGTCCTTGCCGTTCATCTCCAGGGCGTGGTCCGCGTAGTAGTAGCCGGCGCTCAGATCCAGCCCGCGGGCCAGCGCCAGGCCCGAGGGGTTGTAGTAGTTGGCCGAAAAATCTCGAACGTCCGCCGACACGGCGCCACCGAGCGCGGTGGAGCGCGACCCGAGACCGAAGGTGTCGGCGGGGCTCGCCAACGCAGCCCTCGGCAGTACTCCGGCGAGCGCGAACGCCAGAACAGGCCAGCTCGCCCGCATCAGAACTTCACCCCCAACGCGACTCCGGTGCTCATCACGTGACCGCTGGTTTCGACCTTCGGATACCCCGCGTTGTCGCTCGGGACCGCTGGATCTTTGTGGTGGGTGCGTGGTGCCAGTAATTGGTGCTGGTACACGAAGTCGATCCGAACGGGCGGCAGCGGCTCCGCGAGCTCGATGCCGTAGCCGACGCCGATCACGTGGCGATCGGAATCGAAGTAGTTGGCGGTTCCCGTCTGTTCGCCCAGAGGTGTCGGCTCGTAGGCGTAGCCAGCTCGAAGCTCGCCCTTGGCATCGGGGCTGAGCCCGAACGCCCAAACCCCCGCGACCCGCGGCACCACGGTGTCGTGGAACTCCGCCCGTTCACGCGGGAGCGCGGCGCAGTCGGGTTGGGCCGCAGGACACTTCACGGTCGGCCGCTGCCAACCGTCGAATGCGCCCCAACGCTTGTAGGTCGCCGCCAGCGCCACGGTCACCTCGCCGAAGCGACGGCCAACCTCCGCTTGGATCTGCATGGGATCGTATTGCGCGACGCCGCTGATGTTGAGGTCGGGCACCGTCAAGCTGCCGAGGTCGTGGACCTGGACCACCACGTCGAAGTCGCCGCGCAGCGCCCCGCGGTAGACCAACCCGGCGCTGTATTCGGGAGCGAAATCCCACTCTACGCCGAAGATGGGCGCATAGGTGGCGATCAACTGATCGTCGACTGCCGTCCCCACCCGACCGGTCGAATCGGTGCGCACGACCACGGTGCCCACGAGCTCGGCCAGAGCGAGCGCTCCGCCGCCCACGCGAATGCCATGACCGAGGTCGATGCCGAGCCCGGCGTTGAAGTTCAAGGTCTGCGCGCGATCGGTGATCACCGGGAACTGGGCACGCTCCGGGTAGAGCAGCCGCGCGCGAGCAATCAGCGTGCTCGGCGTGAACACGTCGAGCCCGAGCGTCACGCGATCTTCGAGGAAACCGCCAAACGGTACCGGCAACACGACGCCGATGGTCGTGCCGTGGAGGCTCTCGGCGCCGACGTCGCCGGGAGCATTCTCTCCCTCCGCGCTCAGGACGAAGCGCGTGCTCTGCCAACCAAAGGTGAACTCGCGAGTGTGTTCTCGCGCGAGGAGCGCCGGGTTCGCGTACGTGGTTTCTGCACCGCGCCCGATGGCGGCGCCGACCCCGGCCATCGCCTGGTGGCGTGGCCCCATGCCGAACTGCTCCGCCGGAGACGCCTCGGCGAATGCGGCGCCGAGGACCAGCGTCGCACCCACGCCACCGGCCAGCAACCGTCGGAAGACGGCGCTCGGTCCTGGGGCGGCCCGAGCCAGCGCCTCGCCACGGAGTGCTCGGAAGTGTGGCACGCCTCGGCACGATAGAGCGGATCCGGTGCTCGGGTCACCCCCTTCTCCTCCCGTTGCTCGGGCCCGGGTCACGGAGTAGCGTTCGCGCAAGTGTTCGGGATCTCGCTGTCCGAAGTGGCGCTGATTGCCGTCGTCGCGCTGGTGGTGGTCGGCCCCCAGAAGCTGCCGACGATGCTACGCACGCTCGGTGAGTGGGTGCGCAAGATCCGGACGATGACCACCCAGGTCCGGGCTCAGACCGGCATCGACGAAATCCTCCGCCAAGAGGGCATCGACGGCGGTATCGCGGAGCTCCGAAACCTCATCCGTGGCGACCTCGCGCAGCTCACGCGCGCGCGTTCTCACACGCCGGAGCCGGTCGGGAGCTACGACGACCCGTACGAACGGGCGGGGGACATCGATCGCTATCGAGAGTATCCGCTCGAAGGCCCGGACGCGGCAGGCGCGCTGGCCGACGACCTGTGGGACGAGCCCGCCGACGACGAACCGCCCCCTGCCGCCGCCACGCTGGGGGAGCCGAGCCACGCTGCACCGCCGTGGGCCGAGGGTGAAGCTCGCTCGACTGAGCTCGCGGGCTCCGAGCCGGAAGACGGCAAGGCCGGATGAGCGAAAGCCCCGAAGCCCACACGATGACGTTCTGGGAGCACCTCGAGGAGCTCCGGAGCCGCATCGTGCGCGCGCTCTTCGCGTTCTTGATCGGCACCGTCGTGTGTTGGATCTACCGCGAGAAGCTCCTCACCTGGCTGACGAAGCCGTTCATCGACGCCTGGAACACCGGCCACATCGGCGGCAAAGCAGCGCTGCATTTCCCGGCACCCGCTTCGCTCTTCGTGGCCTACGTGAAGATCGCCATCGTCGGTGGGCTCGTGCTCGCGCTGCCCGTCATCCTCTATCAGCTCTGGGCGTTCGTCGCGCCCGGGCTGTACGCGAGGGAGAAGCGCCTCGGGCTGCCGTTCGTCGTGAGCTCCTGCTTGCTCTTCGCCGGCGGCGGCTACTTCGGTTGGAAGATCGCCTTCCCCGTGGCGTTCCAATACCTCTTGGGGTTCAGCGGTCCCGTCGGCACGGAGGGCTTCGAAGTCAAGCCCACGGTGATGATCGATGACTACATCGAATTCGTCTCTCGCATGCTGATCGCCTTCGGCGCGGTGTTCGAGCTGCCGGTGCTGATCTTCTTCCTCAGCCTGGCCGGGGTGGTCACCCACAAGCACCTCTTGAAGTTCTTCCGTTACTTCATCGTCGTCGCCTTCGTCGTCGCGGCGGTGATCACCCCGCCGGACGTGACCAGCCAATTCCTGCTGGCAATCCCCCTGATCGCGCTCTACGGCTTGAGCATCGGTATCGCATGGGCGGTGGATCGGAGCCGCGCCAAGACCGCATCGAGCGGATAACGGGTTCTCAAACCACGCGGGTAGCGTAAGATTGCCTCTTTCCAGAGGAGGCTTTCATGCGCTTGTCCCATCGCGCGTTCATCACACCCCTGCTCGCCTGTTGGATTTTCGCTGCCTGCGGCGGCGATGACGAGGGTGGCGGCTCCGGGGGCAAAGGCACCGGGGGCAGTGGCACAGGCGGCTCCAGCGGGAGCGGAGGAAGCTCCGGGGGTTCGGGTGGCGCGACCGGCGGAAGCGGCGGAACCGGTGCGAACCCGAGTGGAGGCGCAGCGGGAACGGGCACGGGTGGCGCGACCGGCGGAAGCGCCGGCACTGGAGGCGCCACGGGCGGCACCGGCGGCGCCACGGGCGGCACCGGCGGCGCCACGGGCGGCACGGGCGGCGCCACGGGCGGTACCGGCGGCGCCACGGGCGGTACCGGCGGCGCCACGGGCGGCACCGGCGGCGCCACGGGCGGCACCGGCGGCGCCACGGGTGGCACCGGCGGCACGGGAGGGACGCCGACCTGCGGCAACACTCCCCCGGCGCTCAAGAAGACGGCCGTGGGCGGCAACATGGGCGGCACCGTCGTCTATCTGACTTCGCCCCCTGGCGACAAATCGCGCCTCTTCGTGGTGCGGCAGAGCGGTCAGATCCAGATCATCAAGAACGGAACACTGCTCTCGACTCCGTTCTTCAGCACTTCGCCGAACATCGTCCTATCGGGCGGAGAGCGCGGCCTCCTCGGCTTGGCGTTCCACCCGCAATACGCCACCAACGGCCGCTTCTTCATCTACTACACGCAGACCGCGAGCCCGGCGGGCGACATCGTGATCGCGGAGTACAAGGTCTCCTCGGGCAATCCCGACGTGGCGTCCACGACGCAGGTGCAGAAGCTCGTGCAGATCCCCCACAGCATCAACTCGAACCACAACGGCGGCATGCTGACGTTCGGCCCCGATGGCTACCTCTACGCGGGCATCGGCGACGGCGGTGGCGGCGGCGATCCCTTCAAGGCCGGGCAAGACCTCAGCACCAACCTCGGGAAGATCTTGCGCATCAACCCGGATTCGCCGTCCACGTCAGTGCCGGGCAACCAACAAGGCCTGATCTGGGATTGGGGTGTGCGGAACCCGTGGCGCTTCAGCTTCGACAAGCAGACCGGCGACCTCTGGATCGGCGACGTCGGACAGAACGCTTGGGAAGAGATCGACTTCGAGCCGGCTGGGACGGGGAAGAAGAACTACGGCTGGAGCGTGATGGAGGGCAATCACTGCTACGGTGCCGCCACCTGCAACCAGACGGGGCTCACGCTCCCCATCCGCGAGTACGCCCATTCGCTCGGTTGCTCGGTCACCGGTGGCTACGTCTACCGTGGCGACGCCATCCCCTGCCTCAAAGGCTGGTACATCTACGGCGACTACTGCCAGGGCACGCTTTGGGCGTTCAAGCAGGCGGGGGGTCAAGCACAGAACCACTCGACCTTGAACATCACCCAGACGTCCGTGACCTCCTTCGGGCAGGACGACAATGGCGAGCTCTACATCTTGTCGGGTAGCACCGTGAACCGCATCGACGCCCAGTAGCTCGGTCCGTTCGAGGCTCGCCCCCGCCCGGAGACCCTACGGCGGGGGTGGGCGGCGACCGCGAGAACCACTGCGCTCACGACCGCGCGCGAAATCTCCCGCCCGAATTTCGTGCCGGCTCCCACTCTCCCGGGCGAGGGCGAGCTTTCGCCCCGGGAGAGCACCGGCAGATGGCGAAGAAGCTGGGAAAACTGGGCATCGTGTGCGGCATCGGCGCGCTGGTCGTCGCCTGTTCGGCAGCCTCCGGAGGCGGCGGCAGCGGCGTCGGCGGCGCTCCGGGCAGCGGCGCGAGCGCGGGGCAAGGGGCTCTCGGGGGTGGCGGTGGGGGCTCGTCCGCGAGCGGCGGCAGCGGCGGGAGTCTCGTCATCGACGGCGGCGAGAGCGACAGCGGCGGGCAGAAGTGCCTGCCCTGCTCCGAGGACTACACCGAGGTGCTGAACTGCGACGGCAGCGTCAAGGAGACCTGCCCGTCGAACCAGCTCTGCGGCCTCGGCAAGTGCATGGACCCTTGCGAGGCTGCTGCTGCCAACAAGACCACCGTAGGCTGCGACTACTACGCAGTCGCGCTCGACGCCATGGGCGGTGGTTTCGGCGGATGCTTCGTGGCGTTCGTCGCGAACACCTGGAACGGTCCCGTGCATCTCGAAGCCGCGTTCGGCTCGACGTCCATCGATCTGGCGAAGCACGCGGCCATCCCCAAAGGCACCGGGACCAACATCAGCTATCAGCCGTACGACCCGACTGCGGGGCTGCCGGCCGGTGAAGTCGCCATCCTGTTCCTCGCCAACGATCCCGTGCAACACGGCACGTGGGTCGCGCCAGCCGCCTGTCCGGTGCCCGCCGCGGTGGGCCTCGACGCCCACGTCCACTGGGGCATGAACATCAGCACGGGCCGCTCCAAGGGCTTCCACGTCCAAAGCGACCGCCCGGTGGTGGCGTACCAAATGCTTCCGTACAACGCGGCGTATTCCGCGACGACGGGCGCGACCTTGCTCTTGCCCACCAGCGCTTGGGACACCAACTACGTCGCCGTGAACGCCTACGCCCAGGCTTTCTTCCAAGGGATGAGCATTCCGCCGTCCATGACCGTCGTAGCCAAGGAGAACGGCACGACGGTCACGATTCTGCCCAAGACGACGGTCAAAGCGGGACTCGACGTGCAGGAGATCCCGGCCAACACCCTGGGAAAGATCCAGCTCGACGCGGGCGAGACCGTCGAGTTCATCCAATCCGACGAGCTCACTGGTAGCCCGATCCAATCCGACAAACCCATCGGTGTCTTCGCCGGTCACCTCGGGCTCCGCCTGCCGGCAGAGACCGACTACAGCGATCACTCCGAACAGCAGATCCCGCCGGTGCGCGCCATGGGGCACGAGTACGCGGTCGCGAGCTACCGCGATCGAGTGCCTGGCGTCGCGGAGAAGCGTAAGCATCGCTTCGTGGGCGCGGTGGACGGCACCGAACTCAGCTTCGACCCCCCCATCCCGGGAGCCCCGGGAAAGCTCGGCCTCGGGAGCGTGGCCGAAGTGGAGACCGACACACCGTTCGTGGTGAAGAGCCAAGACGGGCAGCACCCGTTCCTCGTCTTCACGTACATGTCGAGCTCGGGCATGTTGGCGGATCAGGGCGCTCCGGCTGGCTACGGGGATCCCGACTTCCTGCGCATCGTCGCCGGCCAGCAGTACATGAAGCGCTACGTGTTCTTCACCGACCCGACGTACCCGGAGACCAATCTGGTGGTGGTGCGGCGGCGTGGCTCGAGTGGGTTCCGGGACGTCACTTTGGACTGCGCCGGCGTGCTCAGCGGCTGGCAGGCCGTGGGCAGCGGCAGCGACTACGAGTTCACGCGCGTGGATCTCTCTCGCCACAACTTCGAAGCGCAAGGCGCGTGCAACAACGGGCGCCGCGAGATGAAGTCCGACGAGCCGTTTGGCCTCTACGTCTGGGGTTGGGGAACTCCGGAAACCCGCGCGGGTGAATCGGCTCCTTGCGACAACACCAAGCCGGACAACACCTGCGACGTGAGCTACGCCTACCCGGCCGGGGAAAATGTGCGCCCGATCAACACGGTGGTCGTGATCCCGACACCGAAGTGACCGAGCCGCACGCCACGCCCCGCGCGGAACGTTGTAGGCTCTGGGCGCGATGCAGCGCCGCGCCGGCTCGTGGATTCTCGGTGAGTCGCTCGGCCGCGGCGGTATGGCCGAGGTGTTCGCCGCCACCAACGCGTCGGGTGCGCCCGCGGCGGTGAAAGTCTTGCACGCCGACGTCGCGGCCGATCCGGAGCTTCTCGCCCGCTTCTGGCGCGAAATCGAGATCGCCGCCGAGATCGGACACCCCGGAGTGGTGCGCGTCTTCGATCACGGACTCGCCGACGACGGCCGGCCTTTCGTCGCCATGGAACGCCTGATCGGCAAGACACTCGCGGACCTCGCGCGGGAGCCTGGCGCCCTGCTGCCGTCGCGCCTCGTGAACTACGCCCGTCAGGCGCTCGACGTCCTGGCGTTCGCCCACGACCGCGGCGTGATCCACCGAGACCTGAAGCCCGCCAACCTCTTCGTCACGACCGAAGGTCAGGTGAAAGTCCTCGACTTCGGCATCGCGCGGCTCCTGGAATGGCAGCCGGACAATCTCCGGACCGCGACGGGCGTCGCGCTCGGCACGGTCTCCTACATGGCGCCGGAACAGGCCGCGGGGCTCCGCGATCGGGTCGACGCGCGCACCGACCTGTTTGCCATCGGCGCCATTCTCTTCCGCTTGCTCGCCGGGCGGCGCATCCACGAGGCCGGCAATCAGGCCGCCCTGCTGCTGAAAATGGCTGCAGAGCCCGCCCCGCCCATCACCAGCGTGGCACCCAGCGTGCCCGCCACCCTCGCCCGAGTCATCGATCGCGCGCTCGCCTACGATCGGCAGAACCGCTTCGTGGATGCACGCTCGATGTCGGCCGCCCTCGCCGAAGCCGAGCGCGCGATGGGCGGAAGCGCGCCCCTCCCCTACCGCCCCAGCGAGCCGACTTCCCACGCCGATCCGACGGTGATCTCCGCCGGCGTTTCCGCGGGGTCACTCGCCCCTTTCGCCGCCGCGCCGCCCACCACGGCGCCCGCACCTCGAGCTTCCGGCACGCCCCCTTCGCTCGGTCGCGCGATGATTGCCACCGCGATCATCGTGGCCGTGGTCGGATCGCTGGGCATGCTCGGTTCGGTGCTCATGCTGTTCGTGATCCCAGGCGCGCCGGCCGGCCCGAGCGCGAACGAGAAGGCCGTGGACCTGGCGGCGTTTCTCGCCGAATACCGCAGCAACGCGGGGCAGGCCCAGACCCGGAACTACGCCAAGCACATCCGGGTGACCGGCGAAGTCCAGCGCGTCTCGAACGAAGGCATTCTGCTCGGGGGCGACGACCCACCGTTCTTGAGCTGCGACCTCGACAACGCGACCACGTTTCGAGCGGGAGAGCGGGTCACGGTGCACGGCCGCGTCGGCATGCGACGAGCCTCGCTGGGCGTGATCCCCCTCGAGCGCTGCTCCGTCGTTCCGTGACGTGTCACTCGCGAGCGTAGGGCTCGCCACGTAGGATCGTGAGCGCGCGGTAGAGCTGCTCCAGGAGCACGATGCGCGCGAGACGATGTGGGAGCGTGAAGCTCGAAAGGCTGATTCGCTCCGACGCCGTCCGGGACAATTCGCGCGGCAGGCCTTCCGCGCCGCCGATGAAGAACGCGACGTCCCCCTTGCCGTGTCGCCCCCAGCGCTCGAGCTCACGCGCGAATCCCTCGCTCGTGTGGGCTTTGCCGCTCACCTCGAGCGCAACTCGCAAGCTCTCGGCGGGGGCCACACGCTCGAGCGCATCGCCGTCTTTCACCTCGATCTC
>Ga0268298_10003147_pt1 | contig 17139 bp, 9 predicted proteins | sample WWTPWeurt_MetaG_FD_194462 | JGI IMG/M metagenome (GOLD analysis project Ga0268298, IMG submission 194462) | Activated sludge microbial communities from WWTP in Nijmegen, Gelderland, Netherland - WWTP Weurt | ecosystem: Engineered > WWTP > Aerobic digester > Activated sludge | place: Netherlands... | reverse complement strand
ATGAGGCGGGTGGCCCTGCACGCCGCGAACGCGCGGAGGCTCGGGGAGATGGCGCTCGCGGAGGCCGTGAGCCCCGAGGACGCGGCGTGGGCTCGCGAGCTCGCGGCGCGGACTCCCTTCTTGCGAGAGATCCCGGGAGAGGCGCTGAGGGCGGCGATCCTCGAAGAAGGTTGACGGTCAAGCCCCCCGCCGCGACTCCCGCGCAGCTCGAAGGGGGTGAGCCAAGAGGCCAGAGGGCCCTCATGTGAGGGCTCGTCGACGCGACAAATCCAACAGGGGCGCAGTTTGGCGCGCCGGCTGGAACAGCCACGCTCGAGAGAAAACACCTGGGAGATCCGAGGAGATTCTGCGATAATCGGGGGATCCGGGCCTCCGCGCCCAGCGCCACGAACGGAGAAGAGCATGCATATCGGTCGATGGGGACAGTCGCTTTCCTGGATGGTGCTGGGGCTCTCGACCGGGGCGATCCTCGGGTGTTCGGGCGGCGGCGAGACAGGCACGGGCGGGACGGGGACCGGCGGCTCCGGCGGGACGGGGGCCTCGGCCGAGACTCAGTATTACCGCGACGTGAAGCCGATCATGGACGCGAAGTGCGGCAAATGCCACATGGACGGGGGCATCGCGCCGTTCTCGCTCCTGAGCTACGCGGACACGAAGGACTATCTGGGGCTCATCAAGGACAACGTGACGTCGAAGACGATGCCACCCTGGCTCGCGAACAACGACTGCGCCGAGTACGTGGACAATCGGGCCCTCTCGGACGAGCAGATTGACACGATCGTGAAGTGGGTGGACGGCGGCGCGATCGAAGGGGACGCGAAGGACGAGGGGAAGCCGCTGCCGACGGACGACAAGTACAAGCTCTCCCGGGTGGACGTGAACATGCCTATCCCGGTGACGTACACGCAGGCGGAGACGCCGGACGACTACCGCTGCTTCGTCATCGACTGGCCCTATGACACGGTGAAGTACGTGAGCGGGTTCCGCGCGAACCCGGGCGATCCGCGGGTGGTTCACCACGTGATCGCCTTCCTCGTGGCGCCCAGTGACGTGCCGCAGATTCAGGCCCTGGACGACGCGGAGCCGGGCGAGGGATACACGTGCTTCGGGAGCTCGGGCATCAACGCGAACGAGTGGCTCGGGGCGTGGGCGCCGGGGAGCCCGGGGCAGGATTTCCCGGAGGGCACAGGCATTCGCGTGGAGCCGGGGTCGAAGATCGCGCTCCAGATCCACTACAACAGCCTGACCGCCGGGCCGCAGCCGGACAAGACGAGCATCGATTTCAAGCTCGATGACTCGGTCGTGAAGGAGGGGAAGATCCAGCCGTGGGCGAACCCGAAGTGGCTGTCTGGACAGAGCATGGATATCCCCGCAGGGCAGACGGACGTGGAGCACCACTGGGCCTATGATCCGACGACGTTCCTGAGCGGCGGGAAGCCGATCACGATGTATTCGGCGAACCTGCACATGCACCAGCTCGGGAAGCGGGCCAAGCTCGAGATCCAGCGGCCGGACACGACCAATGAGTGCATGCTCCAGATCGATGACTGGAACTTCCACTGGCAGGGATCGTACGGGTTCGCCAAGCCGAAGACCTTCAATCCGGGCGACAAGCTCTATCTGGAGTGTCACTGGGACAACAGCGCTGGCAACCAGTCGGGCGCGCCCAAAGACACGTTCTGGGGCGAGGGCACCGGCGACGAGATGTGCCTCGGCGGGTTCTACTGGACGAAGTAGCGGGCGACCCCCCGTCGGCTCCGCGAGCCCCGGTGGCGGCCGTCGGAACGTCGGGACTCCGTCCCCCAGTGGCGGCCGTTCGCACGAATCCGCCGGGGGGGTGTGCTCCGGCCGTGCCCGCGGCGGTGGATCTGGTGTACATGCGTGCGGAACGGATGCGGGCGCGCTCGGTGCGAACGTCGGTGGCCTGGAGGTGCACGGCTGCGGCTCTGTTCGCCCTGCCGGCGTCGCTCGTCGCCCGACCGGCCCGCGCCGACGACGCGCAGCAGTTCGAGCTGTTGCAGGGCATCTACAACGAAGGGCACTGGGAGGATGTGCTGAAGCGCACGGCCATCCTGCTGGATCCGTCGAACCCGGCGTGCGCGCAGGTGGCCGGCGCCGCGACGGCCGCGCAGACGTGCCACATCGCGGACGTGGCGCTCATCGAGCGGTGCCACGAGATGGAGCTCGTCGCGCTCGCGGGCCTGAAGCGTGAGAGCGAAGCGGACGCCGCGATCGAGAAGATCCTGCGGCAGAACCCGACCTACGTGCCGGACCCGGCGGCGCTGCCCGCGGCGATGATCACCCGCGTGCGCGAGATCAAGACGCGCATGCAAAAAGAGCTGGAAGAGAAGGCGCGCAAGGACGCTGACGACAAGCGCAAGGCGATCCTCTCGCAGCAAAAGATGTCCGAGGACGAGCGGCGGTGGCTCGAGGAGATCACGCGGCTCGCATCGAAGGAGACGCTCGTGGAGCGGCGCACGCGGCTCTTCGCGTTCGTGCCCTTCGGGGTGGGGCAAGTCCAGAACGGCGACAAAGGATGGGGGATCTTCTTCTTCACGACGCAAGCGGTGACGGGCGCGGCGTCGATCGCCCTCGCGGAGGCGTGGAAGTTCTGGGCGTCCGTGGACGTGACGAAGCCGGACCCGACGACGGGGAAGCTGCCGAGCAAGGCCGGTGTCTACGGGCTCCGCGACGGGCTCGCGCTGGGGAATCGGATCACGTTCGGGGCGTGGATCGCGCTCACGATCGCGGGGATCATCCAGGCGAACGTGGCGTTCGAGCCGGAGTCGATCACGACGCGCGAGCGGAAGCTGCCGAAGAGGCCCGAGCCGACGATCGCCCCCACGGTCGCGGGCGGTCCGAACGGCGTGTCGTTCGGGCTCGTGGGCACTTTCTGACGGGCGCGATGCGCGCGCGGCCGACGCTGGGGACGCGGTCCCGACGCTGCGCGCGGATCAGCCTGTGTTTTCCTTGCGAAACGCGCCGATCCAGAAGCCCCCGAAGCGGCGGAGCGGGGAGTCGCAGAGGAGCCACTCGGCGCGACGGAGGGCCGCTCCGACGAACGGGATGCGCAGCGCCGCGGCCACGGGCGTGACGATGCGAACGCCGCGGGCCGCGACGAAGCGGGTGCCCGGAGGGGCGTAGGCGCGCGCTTGATCGGGGGAGTCGAAGCGCGTGAAGACGTGGCTCTCGTCCTTGGACGCGCTGATTTCCCCGGGCGGACCGAGGCGCTTGGCGAGGCCGCGGAAGCTGCTCGGGTTGTAGAACTCGGCGATGAGGAAGCCGCCCTTGCGCACGACGCGGCCCATCTCGGCGAGCGCGCGCTCGATCTCGCGGACGTGCGCGAGGACCTTGAAAGAGTAGGCGACGTCGAACGTCTCGTCGGGGAACGGGAGCTCGGTGGCGCTCGCTTCGGCGACGTCGAGGCCGCGCTCCTTCGCGCGAGCGAGCATGCCGGGAGAGAGGTCGACGCCCTTCGCGCTCTTCGCGAACGCGGCGGTGCGCTGGAGCAACAGGCCGGTGCCGCAGCCGACCTCGAGGAGATCGCCGCCGAGGCCGAATCGCCGGACGAAATCGACCTCGAGGTCGTCGACGAGGTCGTGGTAGCCGCCGGGGTCGTTGCCGCCTCGGCGCGCCTCGTAGCGATCCGAGAAGTCGTCGTAGTAGGCGCGCGTCGCGTGGATGTGCTCGTCGTCGCGACCGGGAGATGCCGAGTCCGTCATGCTGGGGACCGCTATAGCGCAGCCCGTGGGGGCCTGTCTGCTCCGCGGTGCGCTCAATACGGATCTTCGTCGTGGCGAGGGATCTTGCCCTTCAAGACGGGCTTCTCGGGCGGGGGCCTGTCGCCGTCGGGCGGGGCCGTGGGGTCGACAGGCTGCGCGAGGCCGAGGGCGCGCGCGACGTCCGGGTTCTTCTGCCAAGCGGCGAACGAAGCGTACATCGGGAGCGTGGGGTTCTTCGTGTGGAGCTCCGCGAGGGCGAGGCCGGCGGCCACACGCTGGAGCAGCGGTGCCTCGGCCTCGGGGAGCGGGAGGCCGTTGATCGCGGCGTGCGCGGCCTCGGCGCGACCCTCGCGGGCCAGGAGGAACGCGAGCGTCCAGCGCTCTTCGGGGGTGCGTCCGCCGTTGAGCGAGGCCACGGCCGCGTCGCGCGCGGAGGCCATCTCCGCGGCGGCCAGAGCGCTCTCGATGCGCGCGGCGAGGGTCGGCGCGGCCGAGGCGGCGGCCGTCTGCGCAGCGCCGTTCTTGCCCTGGTAGCGATAGAGCCGCGCGACGCGGGACGCGCGCACAGGGTGCTTCTCGGCGCCGGGCCAGCTCGCGGCGATGCTCTGCGCGAGGACGAGATCGCCGACGTCGAGCGCCCCGTCCATCGCGATGACATCGGCCCAGAATCGGCCGGATTTGGCGAGCAACGTGAGGGTCGGACCGGGGATGGGCGCGGCCCCTCGGAGGCGCGCGAGGCCCGCGGAGAGCGGCTCGGTCATGAGGCCCTCGGCGCGGCGCCCCGCGGCGGCGGACATCGCAGCAGGGTCGCCGGCCTCGTACGCGATGAACGAGAGGACCTCGGAGGCGACGTCCGGGGAGGCGCGGAGCGCGGCCTGTCGAGCCTCTTCGAAGCGACCCGCGGCCAGCGCCACGCGCGCCACCAGCGCGTACGCGGGCGCGAAGGAAGGGGAGATCTCGATGGCGTGCTGCGCGGCCTCGCGAGCGGCGGCGTCGTTGCCCGCGCGGAGCGCCGCTTCGCCGCAGAAGACGATGATCGGCGCGATGTCGGCCTCGGCGGCGGCCTTCGCGAGGGCCTGCTCGTCGGCGGGCTTCGCGATGGCGCGCGCCGCGGCGCGGAGGGGTCGCGGGAGCATGTCGATGTCCGTCGCGGGATCGATCGAGGGCCTGGAGGCGCGCGTGGGATCCGCGACCGCGACGATGGCCGCGAGCACGTTGAGCTCGGTGCGACCAGGCCATTTTTGCAGCATCGCGGTGAGGCGATCGTTGGCCTCCACGCCGCGCTCCGAGAAGGCGAGCGCGCGCGTGAGGCGGATCTCGGCGCTCAGGAGCTCCGGATCGGCCTTGAGCGCCGCGCGGTAGCGATCGATCGCGGAGGTGGGATCGTGGGCCTCGAGCGCGACGCCGGCCGCGAGCTGGTAGATCGCCTCGCCCGCGAGCGCGGGATCCTCGTCGTAGCTGGAGAGGAGATCGATCGCGCCGCCGACGTCGCCGCTCACGAAATGGCTCGCGATCGTGGCGAAGGCGAGATCGGCGCTGCGCACGCCGACCGCCTCGGCGTCCTTCATCGCCGCGTTGAGATCAGGCAAGCGGGCCGCGTCCACGTCGACGACGGCGAAGAAGCGGGCGCGGACGATCGCCGCGGCGACAGAGCGGTTCTTGGCGTCGATCTTCTTCGCGCTGGCGAGCGCGGCTTCGGCGTCGGCCACCCCGCGGGGTCCGCCCGCGTGCATCGCGATGGCCGCCTGGGCCGCGAACGTGCGCACGCGGGTCGAGCGGTTGCGCTTGTAGAGCTCGAAGCCGCCGGCGAGGACGCCCACGAGGAGGAGCGCGGCGATCGCCCGGAGGCCGATCGTCTGGAGGCGCGATCGCGGCTTCTTTTTCGGGGCTGCGACCGCGGGCGCCGAGGGATCCTTGTCCGTCTCCGCGGCGTCGGGACTCCGTCCCCCAGCGGACGCCGCGCGCGCGCTGGCCTCCTTGTCCGGGGGCCGCAGGCCGCCTCCGAGGAGCATCTTGGTGGGCACCTGGAGCGAGGGAGGCTCGGGGGGCAAGAGCGCCGACGGCGGCGCTGTCATGGGCGGCGGCTCGCGGACCGACGCGCGCTCGCTGGGCGCGATCTCTTGCGATGCCGGCATTTCCAGGGGAATCAGCGCGGAGGGCGGGGCCGTCACCGGGCCCGGCTCGTCGTCCCGGATCACACGGATCGCGGGGGCCTCTTCGGCGCGCGGGCGCGGCACCCAGTCGTCGGGGAGCGCGGCGCTTCGTCCTGTCGCGAGGAGCGAAGGATCGCCGGGGACGGTGGGTCGATCGTCCCCCTCGAAAGGCGGGAGCGGCGGTGGGGTCGCGCGGCTCCGCTCGGGGGCGACGGGCGTGGAGGAGCTGCGGCCCTCGGGGAGCGGGGGCGGCCCGGATCGCCTTGCTTTCTCGGCGATCGCCGCGTCCACCGCGGCCTTGATCGCGTGCCGAGGGCGCTTGTGATCCGTGAACTCGTCGTACAGATCGGCGGCGGTGAGGCGCGGCATCCCGGCCTGCGGGGGCGAGATCTTTCGCTCCGTCGCGGCGTCGGCGCGAGCGGGCGGGGACGAGCCTCGAACGGCCACCGGGGGCGCGGAGCGACGCTCGCGCGCGATCGCCTCCATGTCGGGGATCCACGCGCTGATCTCCGTGTCGCTCGGCGGCATCGGCTCGCTGCGAGGAGCGCTGGCCGACGTGCCCCACGCGGCGTCCTGAGAGAGCGCGGCCTCGAGCGCGACGTCCGGCCCGGAGCGCTCGACCTCGATCGGAGCCGGCGTCGGGAGATCCACGATGTCGTTGGAAGAGGGGGCCGCTCGAAGATCCGGCGGCTCGGCGCGCGCGTCGCCCGCGAAGAAGACGCCCTTGTCCATGCGGCCGAGGACGCCCTTGCGACTGTACCTGCGCGCGGGCGGATCCGAGCGACGCAGGTCCGCTTGTCGGCGCTCATCGTCGGGCGGGCCTTGCCCGGGCTTTCCGAGCACCTGACGCACGTCGCGAGCGATCCCGTCGCGGCCGAGATCATCGAGCAGCTCCGAGTAATCCAGCGCGCGCGCGACCCACGTCTTCGTCCACGGATCGTTCATCCCGCAGGCGACGGCGCTCGAGAGCGCCGCGTGCGCCGCGGCCGGCTCACCGCGCCGCAGCAGCACCTCGCCGAGGAGCCGAAGCGCGTGCGGGTCCTGAGGAGCGAAGCGCACCGCGCGACGCAGCACGCGCTCCGCCTCGCCGAGCTCCTCCCCGGAGAGGTACATGCGCCCCACGGCGGCGAGCACCTCCGCGTCCTCGGCGAAGCGGGCGACGGCCTCTTCTCCGGCCCGCGCGAGCAGGTCCTTCGGCGCCGCGTCGGCCTCGCTGTACGACGCGAGGCGCGCGCAGAGGTCCAGCGTCTGCGCCCGGCTCAAGGTGCCGGACGCCTCCCCTTTTTCATCGCTCCGTCGCAAGGCCATCGGGCGCTCTCGTGCATCATCACCACAGATGCTCCGGAAAGACCAGTCGCGCATTCATGGCGCAGCGAAAAGAGGAGGACCGAGCGCCGAGGCGTCGCGTCGCGTCGGGTCGCGTTTACAGCGGCAAAACGCCGCACTTTCGGGCAGGGCGCGGCCGGATCGTGTTAGAGGGGGACCATGCGTCATCGCTTTGCCTGGACACTCTTCGGGACCTCGCTTTTCGTGGCCGCGACCGCCGCCGCGCAACCCGCGCCGACAGCGCCCCCTCCCCCGTCGGGCCCCAACGGAGCCGCGCAGCCGCTGCCGCCGCCGCCCAGCAGCGCGCAGCCGCCGCCCAATGGCACGCCGCCCAACGGCACGCCGCCCGGCGGAACGCAGGCCCCCCCTCCCGGCACCCCGCCGCCCAACAACCCTCCTCCGGGAGGCCTCCCGCCCCCGCCGCCCGGGGGTCCTCTCCCGCCCGGACAGCCTCCTTCGGGGCAGCTCCCTCCAGGCCAGATGCCCCCTCCGGGCCAGTTGCCTCCGGGTCAGTTGCCCCCGGGTCAGTTGCCCCCGGGCCAGTTGCCTCCGGGCCAGTTGCCTCCGGGTCAGTTGCCCGGCCCCGGGGGTTCGAATACACCGAGTGGTTCACTGCCTCCCGGTCAGGCCCCGCAGGTCCCCTGGACGGCGCCGCCCCCGCCGGACGTCCAGGAAACCCCGGGTCTCTCGCACGGAGTGCCCCTCTCTCGGCGCGGCGCGATCTCCATCGAGGCCGCCGGCTACACGGCGACGCAGCCGGACCCGACCAAGCTCGACACCGTGGTGGCGCTGGCCCTCAACGTGCACATCCCCATCGCGACGCGCACGTTCGCGGACGTCCGACTTCCCCTGGCCGGGGGCTACCTCCCCGGCAACGTGATGCTCGGCGTGGACCGCGTCTCCAAGATGGATGCGCGCGGCTTCATGGCCTATGGGCTCCAGATCGGACTCCCCCTCTCCGTCAACCGCGGAGTCGAGGCCTTCTCGCTCCCGAACGGGACGTGGAACGTCCACGAGTACCAGCCTCACTTCATGCCCCTCAAGGTGGCCTTCGGGTACGAGCGGATGCTCGGCGGCTCCTTCGAGCTCCGCGTGGACCTGGAGCCCGTCGTCTCGATCCCCATCGGCGACTACGGCTACAACGTGGGCTTCACGTTCCAGCACGCGGCCGAGATCCAGTTTGGCCACAGCATCGGCGTGGGCCTTCGGGTGCAGGGAGTGGCCATCACGGACCAGCTCAGCACCGACGCGTACCAGCTCGGGATCGAGCCCTTCGCCGTCGTTCAGCGAGAGATGGGCTTCGCGCGGCTCGGCCTGATGTTCCCGATCGACGACAGCACGGCGGGCCCGCCCTTCGAGCAGGCCTGGGGCCTCCGACTCTGGACCGGCCTGCACATCGACTGAGCTGTCCTGGGGGGGTCAATAATACTGTCGGTTCGTGGCGACGTTCGCGAGGCTGATCGTCAAGAGCCCCTGGAGCGCCCCGTCGGTGATCGCGAGCTCGCCCGTCGGCTGAATGAACGTGATCCCGACGGGCGCGATGTCCCGCGTGTCCGACAAGAGCGTGATCGTGAGCGGGATGAAGGCGCCCGTCGTGGTGACCCGGAACTGCGTGTCTCGAAGGGGACGATTCTCGTCCTTGGTCTTGTCCGCGAGCACGAATCCGGGCTGTGTACCCTTCCCGTCCACCACGGCGAACCGCAGCGATTGATTGATGAACGCCGTCGCGTCCCCGTCGTGCACGGCCGTCGCGAGCGCCCCGTTGTCCGTGCGCCGCGCGCGCCCGTTCATCCTGGATTTGTAGGGATCGCAGCTCGTGCGGCACGCGCCCGTCACCGGATCGGGCACCACGTGGTGCAGATACCCGCTGGCCGATCCCACGACCGTCCACTGATCGCCGGGACGCACGAGGTAGTTCAGGAACGTGGGGAAGCAGCAGCGCGCCGCTTCCAGGGCCGATCGCGGATCGCCGTTCGCGTCCGAGAACACCCCCTCGGTGTCCTCCAGCTCGAGGCGATCCTCGTACGCCTCCAGGATCACGAAATCGCGCGTGGGCTTCACGGACTCCGCGTCCGCCGCGCCGAAGAACGCGTTGCACGCCGAGAACGAGCACGAATTGTCCGGGTCCGTCTCGGCCACCTTCCAGTACGTGTTGTCCTGATCCGGGACGGCGGCGGTGATCTCCACGCGATCGGCCAGATCCGCGGCCCGCACGGCGATCTTGTCCTTGGCGACGCCCTCCGCGAGGAGCTGCTCGGCCGCGGCGGCCTTGCTCAGCACGCCCCCGTCGCAGAAGGCCGCGCTCGAGTCATAGAGGCCGTCGGGGTTGTCCGGGTTGTCCACCCGGAGCTCCGCGGCGACGACGCCGAGCCGCGGAAGCGCGCCCTCGAACGTCACGCTCCACGTCTGGTTCGCCTGCTGCGCGCGCGGCGTCTCCAGGTTGATCGCGAGCATGTGCCCCTTGCCGTCGACGGGCGCGCCGTGCTCGTCCGTCTGCACGATCGATCCCGCGACGGACACGACAGGGAAGCCGCCGCCCTTCGGCAGCGTGGCGCGGAGCTGCGGCACCGTCGTGTCCGTCGTCGGATCCTGGAGCTGGCCCTTCTTGTCGAAGGCGAGCGGGAGCTGCGAGATGCCGGGGCTGTTGTTGCCGACCTTCTCGTTGTTGAGCACGTACTGCGCGCCGCGGAGCGTGTTGGGCATCACGACGTTGCACGAGTCCTCGAACGACGTCGCCTGGCTGCACGCGTAGGTCTTGTGCTCGCCCTGGAAGCTCACCGCCTGCTCCGCGGCGGGGACAGGGCACGCGAGCGACGAGGGGCACGTGTCCCCGAGAACCTGCGAGAATTTGCACGACGGCGTGAGGCACGCGTGCACCGCGGAGTCCGCCTCGCCGGGCTCGAAGCTCGGACACACGAACCCGTCGGGGCACGTCGGAGAGCCCTTCGAGCACGTCGGCATGTCGCAGCCGAGCAGCGCGTCCGGCGTCTGCGGCCCGCGGCACGGAGCGTCGAGATCTTCGATGTCGATGATCTCCACCTGCCCGTTCGTGAGCAGCACGAACCCGAAGGTCCCGCGCAGCTTGTAGGGCGCGGCGCCCGCCGAATAATCGGACGTCGTCTGGTACGAGGTCCCCGGGGCGCCGGGCGTGCAGACGGTCCCATCCCAGAAGCTCGCGGGCGTCGCGTCCGGCGCGAACTGCGCGCAGTCCCGCGGGTTCGGATCACAGAAGATGCCCTCGGCCGCCACGCCGGTGCCCGTGGTGTCGAGCGCCACGTCGCGCTGCGCCACGATCAGATCGCGCGGAGCCGACACGAAGCGGAGCCGATCGCGCGGCGCTGTGGGCGTCCACTCGGCGTGCGGCCGCACGAGCGGGGTGAGCGAAGACGACCCGTCGCTCACGTCGAACGCCATCACGGTCCCCTCCCCCACGTCGTCCGCGTAGAGGTACCGCTTCAGGTTCGCCGTGGGCTGCGGCGTCACCGCGAGGCGGCTCGTCGTCACGACGCGCCTGGGGTCCTCCGCCGAGAACGGGACGAGCGGCGACACCTCGCGCGGCTCGCACGGCGACGTCACGTCGAGCCTGTGAATCAAGGGCAAGCCGAGATCTGCCACGTAGAGCGTGCCGCCCGCGAGCGCCATCCCTGCGGGCAGCGAGGCCGCGTTCGTCGGGATCGGAGGGTCGAGCTTGGGCTGCACGCAAGCGACGCCGGGGGGAGGCTCCGGCTGCGGCGGCGACACCACGGGCACGCTCGTGTCGAGCTTCACCCACCGCTCGAAGACGCACGGCGGGAAGGGATAAGGCTGCGACTCATCGCCGCCCGGGCGCTCGTCGTGCAGGTTCAAGATCGCCTGCGCGTCGAAGATCCCGATGCCCCCGAGCGAGGGGAGCGGCACAGCGATCTTCACGCGCCCGTGCCCCTCGGACGTCAGGTCGCCGAACCGCGCGCCCGTCACGAGCGCGTCGTACTCCCCCTCGCACGTCACCCGCTCGCGACCTTGATCATCCAATGCATCATTGATCAACATTGGCTCGCCCGGCGCCGCGGGGAGCGAGCACGCGGGCCAGTCCGAGAGGTGCGGCGGCGTCATCGACGCGACCTCCTCGTCGGGCTTGCGCCGCACGATCTCCGTCGAAGGGATCGCGAAGATCCCCTCGCGCCCGACCTCGCCCACGGTGACGAACGTCGCCGTGCCGCCGGGGGTCGAGACGATGCCCGTCGGCTGCGCGCCCATCGGGAGGAAGTTGGGGCCGGGGACCGTCGGGTCCTGATCGATCAGCGAGTCGTTGCCCGTGGTCGTCAGATCGATCACCGCGACCTCGCCGCGGAACGTCTGCGTCACGAGCGCGTAGAGGTGCGGGATCGACGACGCCGAGGCGCTCGAACCTCCCGCGCCCCCGCCGCCGGACCCGGCCGTGGCGCCGCCGGCCCCTCCGGTGGATCCGCCCGATCCGCCGGCGCCCGCGGAGCCGCCGCTCGTGCTGTAGTCGTTGCTCTTCTCCGCGATCGATCCGCGGCACGCGTCCAGAGGGAGCGGCACCTTCGCGTCGAGCGGCGAGGCGAGGCACACGAACGAGGCTCGACCCGACTGCTCGAGCGCTCGCAGGGACGTGTTGATCGGGTTCGTGGTGCACCCGCCCGCGGAGAGGAGCCCCGCGGCCGGGAGCAAGAGGAGCCCGTGAAGAAGACGAAGCCGTCGCATGCTACTGGGATTCTTTCGGAGGCTTGGGGACGCCGACCGCCGCGAACATGGAGCCGTAGGTCCCCGGGTGCCGCGTGTCCAAGTCGATGACGCCGATGTACGAGTCGGTGAAGTGCGCGACGTAGAGGAACGCGCTTCCGTTGTCCGGGCCTGTGGCCGGGGTCGTGTCGAAGGCCATCGCGTGAGGCCCGCGCCCCGTTCGAATCGCCGCCTCCACGCGTCGCTGCGCGGGGTCGTAGATGACCACGTACCGCGAATCGAACGAGATCACGAACGCGCGAGGCGAGGGCTTGCCCTCGGCGTCGAGCACGTCGCCCACGGAGACGCGCGAGGGCCCCGTGGAGAGCGGCACCATGTCGTTCATGGTGACCGACTCCGTGAGGCTCGTGATCTCGCCTGTCCCCGTCGTGTTGAGGTGCGTCTCCAGCCGCCCGATGAGCAGCGAGGCCGGCGCCCTGTTCGCGACGAACACCTGGAGAGGCACGTCCACGCACGCCTGCAGGCACACGAGATCGTCCGCGTCGCACGCCCCCTCGCACGCCCGCCGATCCGCGTCGTTGATCGCGATCCCGCGCGAGTCCGATCCGTCCGAGTTGGTCGCGATCCCGAAGGCCCCCACGCGCTGGAGGAAGCTGCGCGACGTCCCGGCGCTGTCGTCGAAGAAGCGCAGCAGATCCACCTCGGGCGCCGCGCGGAACGACACGAGGAACCCCGGCCGATAGTCGAGCGCCTTGCCCGCGGCCTTCATCTTCTTCACGAACGCCGACGTCGGGATCGCGGCCACATCGCTCGGGAAATCGGGCAGCCCGGTGAGCGTGAACTCCAGGGTCGGAGCCCAGCCCCACGCGTTGAGGATCAGGCTCGCCTGACCGTGCGTCGCGCTCGACGTCCCGCCCGTCTGGTGCACCGCCACGATCGCCGTTCCATCGTCGCTCGCGGCGATCCCGTTCGGCTCCACGGGCATCGTGAGGAGCCGGGTCGACTGGTAAGGCGACGCCCCGACGCGCGCGGACTCCGGACAGATCCCGCCGATGTCCTCGGCCCCGTCCTGCTTGCAATCGAGCCTGTACGGGCTGTCGGTGGTGTTCGTCGCGTCGTTGGTCGTATCGAAATACGTCACCGAAGGATCGCCGCGCACGGCGACGAACAGGCGCTCCGCGGCCTCTCCGTCCCCCGGATCCGGGTTGTCGATGAGCGTCGCGGACGAGGCGAACGCGCCGATCACGCGCGCTGTCTTGAGGAGCGGCCCCGTCACGGCTCCCTCCACCACCGAGGTCGTCGGATCATCGGTCAGGCTGCACCCCACGGCGGCCTCGAGATCGACGGGCGCGCAGGGGCCGGGCACCAGCACCGAGTTGTCGTTCTCGGCGAGCCCCACGTCGGCGCACGTCGCCTTCGCGGACATCCCGTCCGAGAGATCCGCGGCGATCCGGTTCACGCAGGCCCGCACGCCGTCGAGCGCGATCGATTGAACGGTCCCGCCCGTGTACTGGATGTCGAAGTCCGAGTTGACGACGTAGAGCGTGTGCCGGCGGGGCGAAGTCAGGAGGGCGGTCGGGTAATAAAGCTGCGTGAGCGGAGGATCGAGGCCCACGCCGAGGGTAAAGCACCCGGCCACGCCGGAGACCGCGAGCGCGCCCGCGAGGAGCCTCAGCGAGCGCCTGGTCTTCTTCGAGGGAAGCGTCATGCGGCGGCGGAGCCTAGTCGCGGACGTCCGGCCTGGGTAGGGGTCGGCCATCTTTTTGCAAGCCCGCGACGGAAGCCTGCGGCCTCCGCTGGGGACACCGTCCGACGCTTCGGCCTCCGCTGGGGACACCGTCCGACGCTGCGGCCTCCGCTGGGGACACCGTCCGACGCTTCGGCGCCCCTGGGAGCAGTCCACGCTCCGCGCGTGGCGAAGGACGTCGCTCGCCCCCCTTTTTCACGCTCGTCGGCGAGGGATCGCGCGAAACACCCGCGAATCGTGGAGGCACGCTTCCTGCTCAATCCCCAGGGTTCGGCTCGGCGCGACGTCGCGGGCGTCCGCTGCAAGTCCCGGACACCTGGGAGACCTCCATGACTCGCTCCTTTCGCTCGTCCTCTGTCCCCAGCGCCGACGGCCTCTTCCTCACGTACCGCTTCGCGCAGCCCACGGAGCCCGCGCGATCCTCGGACGCCCTCACGCAGCGGGATAGCATCTGGCCGTATTCAAAATCACCCCACGACGACGAGGGAGACATGTCGCCCGGGGACCACGTCACGCCCGCGGTGCGCCTCGTCTCGCGCATCGGCGAGGGGGGAATGGGGAGCGTGTGGGTCGCGGAGGACCTCGCGGCCGGCGGCCCCGTGGCCGTCAAGACGCTGTCGCCGCGGCACCTCCGGGATCCGGAGCTCCGGCAGCGATTCAAGCAAGAGGCCCACATCCTCGCTCGGATCGAGAGCCCTCACGTCGTCGAGGTGCTTGAATACGGCGAGACAGACTCGGGGGTTCCCTACATCGTCATGGAGCTCCTCCACGGCGAGACGCTCGGGAGTCGGCTCCAGAGGCTCGGCCCGCTGCCCCTCGCGGACGTCGTCCGGATCGTCGGCCAGGCGGCTCTGGCGCTCGATCGGGCGCACCAGTTCGGCATCGTCCACCGCGATCTCAAGCCCGAGAACCTCTTCCTCACCCAGGTGGCGGGGGGTCTCTTCGTCAAGGTCATCGATTTCGGCATCGCCAAGCTGCCTGTGGCCGATCTCCGGAACGTCCTCACCCTGACGGGCCAGATCATCGGCACGCCCAACTACATGTCTCCGGAGGCGATGATGGACTCTCGCGCGGTCGACCACCGCTCGGACACGTGGGCGCTCGCGGCGGTCGCCTACGAGGCGCTCACGGGTCGCCGCCCCTTCGATGCCCGCTCTTTCGGCGAGCAGATGCTCATCGTCAACGCGGCTGTATTCAAAAAGCCCACGACCCTCCGCCCCGAGCTCCCGGAGCCCCTCGACGCGTGGGTGGAGCGGGCCTTGAAGCGCGATCCTGCGGCGCGGTTCAGCTCCGTGCGAGAGGCGGCCTTCGCGCTGGAGGAGGCCGCGCGCACGGCCACCTTCACGACGCCGGACCTGAGCCCGAAAGAGCCATGATCGATGCCCACCCCCGGCCACGTGCTCGGGCTTCGCCCATCGCCGTGGCCGCCCCTCCCAAGTCGCTCCGCGACGGGAGGGGCCCCACCTGTCACCCCGTGCTTCGTCCAGGGAGCACACGTGCGTGTGAACGATTGTCTACCTCGGGCGGAGGCTCTGTTCGCTCTTGTCTTCACGGCGTCGAAAAAGTGCGGGGAACCCGAGAAAGCGGCTCTTCGGCGGCATCGCCGACGCGCGGGCACGGGCCGTGCTCTCGCTCGGCGGCCTGCGAAGCGGCGCTCGCGATTCGGACGAAGGCAGTCCGAGAGCGGCGCTCTCCGCCCTGGAGACACCCATGAAGACACCCTTCCTTTCTCTCCTCTTCGTCCTCGCCTGCGGGCCTCTCATGATCACCGGATGTGGCGGCGAGAGCGGCACGCTGAGCTCGGGTGGCGGGGGCGGCACGACAGGCGGCTCCGGCGGCGCCGCAGGCGGGACCGGAGGCGCCACGGGCGGGACCGGAGGCACGACAGGCGTCATCCCCCACGGGGCAGATCCAAAGTACGTCGCCGGGTGCGAGCTGCTCTGCACGACCTACGGACAGGTCGGCTGCTCGGCCGGATTCGACGTCGAAGCGTGCAAGTCGACGTGCGCTCAGAACGCCGCGCACCTCGACGGGCTGTGCACGCCCGAGTCTGTTGCATACTTTCAGTGCGCGAGCAAGGCCGACTACGTCTGCACGCCGGACGGCAACGTCACCACGGCGGACGGCAAGATCGCTTGCGAGGCGGAGCTCATCAAGGCCAACCGGTGCCAGGTCTACTACACCTGCGGGCAGTTCTGCCGAATGGCCACCGAGGTCGGGTGCGGCGCCGAGAGCCAGGAGGCCTGCGTGGCGGTGTGCGGCGCCGATCAGGACGCCACCGATCATTGCAGCACCGAGTACCAGTCTCTCCGATACTGCCAGAGCCAGGCGATGGCCTGCGAGAACGGCAAGCCCGCGCCCGCGGGGTGCGACGCGGAGAGGGGGAGCCTCGTCACGTGCCTCACGGATCAGCCCATTGACGACCCGTGCATCCTGCCCTGCTGGGAAGGGGGCGGCGAATGCGACACTGGCAGCATGCTCGATTGCGCCGCGAAGTGCCAGACCGCGCGGACGGCGGGCGCCGTGGACGCCTTCGGGTGCGACGCGGAGCTCGCCGATCTCAACGCGTGCCGCACGAGCGACCTCACCTGCGACGCTGGAGAGCCGGTGTTCAACGCCGCGCCCTGCGACGCTCAGGTCAAGGCCGCGGCGGCGTGCTACGCCGACACGACGAGCCCGTGCAGCGCGCTCTGCTGGTACGAGGGGCTCTCCGGGTGTCTCGACGGGACCGAGAGCGCTTGCGTCGCGAGCTGCGAAGCGGTGGAGTCGTCCGTCCCTGCTTGTGCGTACGACCACGGCGTGCTGCTCCAGTGCCAGGTGCAGCAAGGCATCGCGTGTACGCCCGCGAGCCCTGGCTGCGAGAGCGAGCAGCAGACGTACGACACCTGCCTCGCCAACAACTGACGCCGCCGGAGCCCTCCTCGTGAATGATCCGGGCTAAAACTCCCAGGTGAGCTTGCCGCCCCCGAGGCCGCCGCTCACCTCGGGCACATACTTCGACCTGGCCCACTCCGCGGCCTGCCCCTGCCCCGCGGCGCCCAGGATGATGCTCACGAGACCGCCAGTCTGTGCGAGCCCGTCAAAGATCAAGAACAGCCCGAAGTCCATGGCGTTGTTCTTCTGATCGAAGGCCCCTGTCGTCCCGATCGCGATGAACGGCCCCACGACGGGCGCATAGAGGGGCTCGTATCCCCCCTTGCCCCCGGCCACGAGCGCGATGATCGACGAGAGCGACCACGCGATGCCCAGGGTCACCGATCCGCTCACGATCGCCTTGACGCTCACGCGGCGAGGCCGCACCTGGGGCCCCGGCGCGTACGTCCCGGGAGGCCCGTAATACGCGGGCGGCGCCGTCCCCGGGGCCGGATAATACCCCGGCGGATACCCCGGCTGCGGATACATCTGCGGATAAGCCCCGGGCGGATACCCCGGCTGCGGATAAGCACCCTGCGGATAGGCACCCTGCGGATAGGCACCCTGCGGATAGGCACCCTGCGGATAGGCACCC
>Ga0268298_10003145_pt1 | contig 17149 bp, 11 predicted proteins | sample WWTPWeurt_MetaG_FD_194462 | JGI IMG/M metagenome (GOLD analysis project Ga0268298, IMG submission 194462) | Activated sludge microbial communities from WWTP in Nijmegen, Gelderland, Netherland - WWTP Weurt | ecosystem: Engineered > WWTP > Aerobic digester > Activated sludge | place... | reverse complement strand
TCGCACAATTCCCCAACCTCCAACCAACAGGGCCGAATTCCTTTGTCGCCGTGGGCAAGGCCACTGTGGCCTTTGGAAAAGTTTGGGAGCCGGGCTCCACCTTCACCGCCAAGGACGGGAACCTCCAGCTAAACCAAGGCGTTTCCCTGGAATCCAGCTTTGGGGGGATCAAAGACAAGAACGGGGGCCTGCTCCCCGTCCGGATGGCGAACATAGAGGGGGCCATCACGCCCGTGGGTTTGGATTTTGACCGGATGCGCCCCAACACCGTTTTGCAGGTCGCCCATCCCACCGCCGTTGGAGGCTTTGGCACACTCCACCCTGGGGAATTGACCTACCAAGGCCCGGTCAAAGACGCGGCCAAAACGACCATCGGCGGTCGGTTTAACTTTCAAGGCGTGAAAGTGGATCTGGATCACGACGCCGCCCGGCAGTTCGGGGTGGACCCGACCGTCACCATTAAACAAGCCACCTTCACCCTCCAGGCGGGGTTGATGCGGCTCAACAGCGCCCTCTTGGAAAACGGGGACAAGCGCACATTCATCCAAGAGTCCAAACCGCCGTTGGACGTTTCCCAGTTTTCAGAAAAACTTGATTTGCTCGCCAACAACTCACAAACAAACGCCGATGTGCTTCAAAAGACAGAAAAGGACTTTTTCCTTCGCGCCCAAGCCGTGAACGCACAAATCTCCCGATTATCGGGGACAGACAATCCCGACGCGACGATCCAGTTTGGCCTGTCCACGGATTTTTCAAATGCTGTCAAAGATTCCACCGCATTATCCCAATCCTTGACCAAAGCCCGAGAACTCGCCGATAACGGGGATTTCCATGCCGCCGACGCAATCCTTTCCGACGCTTCAGTCAAACAATCCGCCATAGCCAGTAAAATTAATCCCATCCAAACCCAGTCCGTTGCCCTTCGCGTCATTGAGCACGCATTAAGCAATGTCGTCCAAAACGAGGATTCGAAAACTCTTTCCCCGTCAGACTTGGCTGTACTCATTCAAACAGAAATTTCCAAATCGGCCCAGTCCCTCCCCAAAGGGGGCAAGCTCTTTGTTCCAATCTCCGAGGCATTACAACCCCCCACCACCACCCCGAGAGAATCCACATCGGCGCAGCCTCCCAGGGGGGTCATCAGCGGTTTTGTTCGTGTGGTTCAAAATTTCGTCCACGGGTTTGTTGAAGCCGTTAAGTTGCCCATTCACCTCGGGCAACGCGCCGCGCTCTTTTTGGGGAAATTGGTTGACCACACAGGCCGCACCGCTCGACGAACACAACAGCTCGCCGCCGGGGCTATTTTTGGCGTTCTCTCCGGGGACATTTTCGATAGGGCAAATGCAATTAGGTTTGATTTGTACGGCCCTGCAGTTATCACAATTAACGGTATTTTAAACTCAGCGACTCAGGCTTTAGAAATAAGCAACGCTGTTCGGCGGTCGTTTGGGATTAGTGACGCAACCATTGTCCGCAACGACACTCATTATTTCTTTGGCGATTTCTTTCAAATTATCGGCCACGAAACCCTTGGGACCATAGACAAGCCCGCCATTTTAACCGCAATGGCAATTCGCGAAGGCATAAAACAAAAAGGGGAGGTCTATGTTGTCGCCCACAGTCAGGGGACTTCAATTTTTCGGCAAGCCCTTTACCTATTGAAACCCGAGGAAATCAAAAAGATTCATTACCTCGGCCTTGGCCCTGAAGTTATCATCAATTCCAAAATCAATGGGCTCGGGTCGTCAAAAAACATATTCAATCGTTTTGATATTGTGCCTGTGTTCGGGAATTTTCTTGCCGCACCACTCAATTTTGTCCTTCCCTGGCGGGTCGGACGTTTATATGTGAACGAAGTTGATTATCGACGTGAATTTAGGTTTGGTTGGACCCATAGTTTTAGTTATTACAAAAAAAGGATCGATGAATGGGCACAAAGCCAACAGGTTGGTCGTTGAATTTGTTTCGGTATTTCCCCGCGCTGAGCCTTCTGTTTCTTTCCGGCTGTTTTATCAACCGCGATCTAACTCTGGCCCCTCAATTTCAAGGGATCGCTGGCAGCTCTTTTGTTCTTAAAGAGGACGTTCTCGCTTATCATTTCACAAGTGAGCCAAAAAGGACGAAACTTGCCCCGTTTGGGCCTGGAAAAAGCGATCTTCCCTCTCGCTCGGAAATGAAACCCACACCTTTTCGTTATGAAAATCTAATCGTCGAGGAAATTGTCCCAAAGGGCACTGTTTTCTCCGTTACAAATGTCACCAACGATGTTTCTTTCGAGATCTCAATGCTTGTTTACAAAGTGAAAATTGAGAAATCTCAGAACCCAATCTTGCTAGGGAAATCTTTTGAAATCCGAGATCTTCTCTCTGTAAAAGGGGACGAGAGCACCGGCCCCGTTTTCAATCAAGAATTTGTCGAAACCTATAATCCGTTAGCACACTGAAGTTTGAAAAAGAGGGCCTTTGAAGCCAACAAGATGACGAAATGGTCGCCAATATCTTTGGTTCTTTTGATGTTCTTGTCTGGCTGCTTTTTTATGATCGACCGTAATGTCACCAATGATACACGCTTTTCCTCGGTGGTCGGGCAAACATACGAAACCAAAAAAGACCTTATTGCATTCCGCTATCGTGATAAAAAATCCACCGTTTATATCGACGAATTTTCCTCACATAACGGGGGACTTCCTTCAAAAGATCAATTAAAAGAAGGTGTCTACCGCCATGGCGATTACATCATTGAGGGGTTGGTCCCTTCCGGGACACGATATCGTGTTGAACGAATTGTTGAAGAAAATCATTTTGAAGATTCGTTTCTCGGGATCTACGCCAAGATAACCGCTTCGTCCAACAACCGTTTAGATAATTTAAATATAAATGTGTATTGGCTTTTGACAGAAGTTTATCCCTCCGGTGTCCCACAATTTCAGCCCGATCTTGTTTCCTCACCAAAATTGGAAGAAAAAAAGGATGAATAAGTTGAGGCCGTCGGTCTCTCTGTTGGTTTAAATGGTTCGGCTATTTTTTAAATGGGCCCTTTGCCTAATAATGGGGAGCATTACACATCCCCTATATCAGAAAAGTTGTGGTGATCGAAAGATCATTCTTTTTCTTCTCCATCCTCGTCCTCATCCTTGATAGGCAACGTCTTTATCCTTTGGGAGAAGGCCTTGAAAAATGTCTCTGCCTCCCCCTTAAGCCAATCGAAGGCATCGATCCAAGACGTTTTTTCACCAATATTGACATTCTGCCGATATTGGACAATCCGGCAATCTTGCCCATCTTTCAATTCTTGCCACTCCAGCTTTCCCGTAATTTCCTCGATCCCATTCCGGTCTTGCTCCAACAACTTGAAAGCCTTTTTGGCATTGACGCCTCGGATGTAAATCTCGCAACCGATTCGGTTATACATGGTGCTTGCCGTCAAACTGATCTGAAACTTGCTCCGACCAACCGCGATGGAGTACCAATGCTGGGGCCTGGGTTTTCGAAGGCTAAGGCTCGTTTTCGTTTTCGTGCAATGGTCCTTAAAGCCATTCCAGAAATCCAGATAAAGGGCTTTCGTCTCTGTCATTCCCCTCTTTTCGGAATTCACTGAAGCCACGTATTCATTCGGACGGGCTACCACCCGGAAATCGGGGGCTGGGAGGGAATTTCCTATTTTCAACAATTTCATTTCGATCCCATAGAAACGCATGTTCGGGGCGACCTTTTCGTTCAGGAAATCAATCGCCTGGCGATGTTCTTCGGTGAATTCACGCGAAATCCATACGACGATACCCGCACCCAACCCGGAGGCGTATGTGATAATTTTCCCAAGATGGTCATGGTTTGTCTTATCCAACTGGTTTTCAATGATGACCTTTGTGTTTGTAAGCGTATCAAGGGCAACGATGTCGGATTTAAAGACCCCCACGGGGACCTCCACGCCCTCCACCTCAAGCTCCAGATCACCCAATTGCCTAGAAAGGGCGGCAATGTTTTCAGGTCGGGCCAGCCAGGGCGTAAAATCCCGCGCCTCGTCTTCCCAGACCTCCCGCAAATCAACAGCCGTCAATTCGCCTAAACTTTCCTTTGCCACAGGGTACCTCCAAATGTAATTTTCCAAGTGGTGTTTGGTTTATCGTTGAGCTTCAAAAAGACATCTTCAGTTATATAAGGGGTCTAGGGGGCGTTTTCAAGGTATCAGGTTAACAAGAGCGATTCCCTCCCGCAAGCGAGCCTCCCTTGGTAGAACCACAGGGAAACCGCTTATAGCAAGCTCGCTAACCTCAACTTGATATCTTGAGATTGGACCTCCCCTATGCCCCAAGGGAATAGAACCCATCATGGCGAGTGGTGGGCCGCACGTCTTTTTTACCGCGCCAAACCCGGCTTTCCTCTTTCATTCAATGCCTCATAAAACCTTTTTATCACAGGATCACATCGAATGTCGTTTTTGTTCATTGGTTTTGCCAATGAAATTCCACTCATCGCCTTGCATCGGCTCAACGCCACATACACCTGCCCATAATCGAAGGCGCCCGATCCCAAGTCGATCCGGACCTTGTCGAGCGTCTTCCCCTGGCTTTTGTGAATCGTCACCGCCCACGCCAACATCAGGGGCAGTTGCGTGTACTTCCCCATGGAAACAGGCTTGATCGCCTCATCCTTGAGCTCGTATTTAAACGTTTCCCATTCCACCGGCCCCACTTCGTAAGCCCGGCCTGTTCCGTCCAAAATCTCAACGGTGGCCGACTCGTCTTTTAATTCGACCACTTTTCCCACCGTTCCATTCACCCAGCGTTTGGTTTCATCATTTTTCGTAAACATCACCTGCGCGCCCACTTTCACCGTCAAATTCAATGGGGACGGAAGTTTGGTTTCTTCCAACGCAAATTTTCCCGTCACGCTGCCCATAAACGTTTTTTCTTCCGACTCAATCTTTTTCAATTCCTCGTCGTTAATGGCGTCCGCCACCCGGTTTGTTGCGCAAAGGGTGATCACGCCTTCCCGCGCTTCCCCGTTTTCACTCAGGCCATTGATTTTGTTCAACGCCTCCTCGTCCACATCCCCAACCCGGACTCGGTTCAATAGGCGGATAAACTCTTCCTCGGATTGTCGATATATTTTCGTCAATTCCTTCGTCACCATTGACCCGCTCTTCAAAACCTTCGCGCTGAAAAAATACGGGCTCTGGTACGCCATTTGAGCCAAAACGTCCCTTTCAATGGCCTGCACCACCGGCGGCAACTGAAACAGATCCCCAACCATCACCACCTGCACCCCTCCAAACGGCTCCTGCACTTCCCGGTTCAATTTCAAAAATTGATCCATCGCATCCACCACATCGGCCCGCACCATGGAGATCTCATCAATCACCAAAAGTTTTAGTTTTCGATACAGCCGCCGATCTCTTACCAGATGGATATCGTCATCCGTGGCAATCCGCGGCGGCAACCGAAAAAAGGAATGGATCGTCGCTCCCCCCACATTCAAGGCCGCCACTCCCGTTGGGGCCACCACCGCCATATTTTCGGGGAAGCAATCCCGCAGGTATTGGATAAATGTCGATTTGCCAGTCCCCGCCTTCCCCGTCACAAACACTAAGGGGGCTTTGGCGTTCAACCACCGCATAATTTCCGTGTATTCGGGAGTTACTTCAATGGAGGGGCGTCGCGGTTTCGTCGGTGCCTTCACCGGTCGGTTTTGTCGCCGAAGGGCCTTCTGTTCCAAATCTTTTACTTCCTGCGGCTCAACTCCGAGCGCCTTTTTGAACCCCCCCCAAATTCCGGCCATGGTTCAGGTTCGTTCTTCCAGCGGGGGGAGTGATTTCACAATTTTCATCGTTTCCACGCTCACCGTCACAACCCGTTTCAACAGGTTGAGAATATATTGCGGATCCTCGTGCTCCCTCGCCCAATCATTAGGGTCGTTCACAATCCCGCTGTCCGGATCTTGGCTTACTTGGTAGCGCTCCATCACCCATTCAATCGCGGATTTACCATTAACAACGTATTCATAGGCTTCCAGGGGAATGCCGGTGATGGTGATATGGCTGTTATATTGAATAACCGTTTTGTCCTCGCCACCGGCATTTTTGCCAAACCGCATTTTTTGAACCTCGTAGAGACGAGCCGAATCCAGCGCCAATTCTTTATTCGCCACCTTCACCGGATAGTGTTTTATGTTCTCATACCCCAAATGCAATTCCGCCAACTTGCGCCCCGCTTTGCTAAAAGCCCAAAAGTCCTTCGCGAACGGGATCCTTGGCATCGCTTTATTTAGGTCGGAAGCAAATCGATTCCTATACTCTCCCGAATGCAAAATGCCATACGTGTAATAGAAAATGTCCTCCCGCTCAATCGTTTGTTCTTGATATCGCTCTTTAAAGCCTTTAAAAGCAAAATTACTAATGTTTGGTTGTGCTCCCTCCTTTTTATTATTGAAATTTAACTCCCCTTCATTTCCATCGGCTTCAGCAAAGAAATTTAGAGGAAAACACTGGCCGTTTGCCAATAATTGAATGTCTGGAATTTCATTCGTGATCAAAGCTGAAAATTCTTTGGTTGTCCCTACCCCCGTCACACAAATCGCTAAATTCTTTTTGTCAGCTTCGGGGAAAAAGATTGGCATTCGATAAACCATGTCGTTAAATTGCCGGTGAAAATATAGGTATTGTTTTGTAAACGGCCGATAAACCGCACTCCGGACCGCTTTCTTTTCGAATACCCCGGGTTTATTCTTTTCCACATCGGAAATAAGCCCTCTCGACCAGCTGATTTTGTTCGGGTCAGTATTGATGAATCCCTGAGCCGTTTGTTTTGAATCTTTTCTTTTTTGGAAACCCCTCACCTGCTCATTAAAATTCTCAATCATGCGGGACATTTTGCTGGCCAACTTCTTTTCAGAGAAGTTATAGGCCCAAGCATCCCGGCTTGTGGCAATGCCCCTTGAGTATGTGACGAAAACAGATTCAGTGCTTTGACTGCCCTTATCTTCTTTTATTCCCAGTGGAATAAACTTCTCAAAGGCTTCATTCCGTTGGTTGATCCAATCCTGGTTCTTGTTCGGGGCTATCGGTTCCCAGGGGATATTCCCGATGTCGCCAAATTCCGAAATAATCTTCAGTTTCTCTTCCCGCGTTAAATAATCCCCAATGTCGTGATAATTTATTTTCGCGTGCCCATTCTTCTTCGGATTTTTCACGAACAGCGTGATGGCGATTTGTGCGCGGCTCCCCGAACCGAATATTTTCCCACCTTCTTTTCTCGACAACTCCCCCGACGTTCTTTGATTTCCACGCAAGTTAAAACAATAGACAGCGCTAAACTCATCCCGCACACACTTCCTTAACCCGCTCATCGCGTTCCCATCAATAAAACCGGCGTTGCTCACAAAACAAATTATTCCTTTGTCTTTCACCCGGTCGCTCGCCCACCGAAGAGCCCGTATGTACGAGTCGTAAAGGCTGTTGATGTTCGTCGATCGCGCGTTGGCCGCGTAGGTATTGGCTATTCGCTGGTCCAACCCTGGGTATTTGAGATTTTGGTTGTTGTCGTTCTGGCTGGTTTGCCCAGCGGAATAGGGGGGGTTCCCCACAATCACCCGAATATCCCGCCGGTTTTGTTTGTCCGCCCGCTCGCTGTTCACCTGGAAATTGGGGTCTTCAAACGCCCCCTTGCCCTCCGACAACTGGAACGTGTCGGTCAGTACGATCCCCTCAAACGGCTCGTAATCCGCCTTTGCCCGCCCATGATAGGCTTCCTCAATGTTTATGGCCGCAATGTAATAGGCCAGCAGAATAATTTCGTTGGCGTGCAACTCGTCCCGGTATTTCCGCATCAAATCCTTTTCTTTGATAATCCCACTCTGCAAAAGCCGAACAATAAACGTCCCCGTCCCGGTAAACGGGTCAAGCACATGCACGTCTTTGTCCGACAGCCCCACTCCGAATTCCTCGCGAAGCGCTGCGTCCGCGCTTTTCAAAATAAAATCAACCACTTCCACCGGCGTGTAAACAATCCCCAACCTTTCCGCCATTCGGGGGAACGCCGTTTTGAAAAACTTGTCATAAAGCTCGATAATGATTTTTTGCTTTCCCTCGACGTTGTCGATCCCTCGCACGCGCTCTTTCACGCTTTCGTAAAACTTTTCTAATTTCTCCGTTTCTTTCTCTAGGCTTTGCCCTTCCAAAAGGTCCAGCATCTTCTGCATGGTCTTTGAAACAGGGTTCCGTTTTGTAAACTCATAACCCTCAAAAAGCGCGTCAAACACGGGCTTTGTGATGATGTGCTGGGACAACATTTCAATGGCGTCGTTTTCACTAATGCTCGGGTTTAGGGTTTTCCGTAATCCGTTTAAAAAGGTTTCAAACTTTTTCCGGTGGACGGAGTTCGCCGTCTCCACCAGAGCTTTAATCCGCGTTGTGTTCCGCTCCGCAATTTTTGCCACATCCTGCGCCCAACTTTCCCAATACCGCCGGTTCCCGCACTTCACCACAATTTTTGCAAAGATGGCGTCCCGCCATTCTTCCAGGTGGGGGAAGTTAAAAACAGCCTGGACATTCCCACCCGCCCCTGGGCCCTTTTCCCCCTTTTTATTCTCCCCCACTCCAATGATCTGTATTTGCCCCGGTCGCTGTTTATTGATGTCGATCTGGTTGATCATCGCGTTAAAGCGGTCATCGTGCGCCCGCAACGCTTGCAACACCTGCCAGACCACTTTGTATTTTTGATTGTCTGCCAAGGCCTCCTCTGGGCTCACGTCCGCCGGTATCCCCACCGGCAGAATGATGTACCCGTATTGTTTCCCCTCCACCTTGCGCATCACCCGCCCCACGGACTGCACAACATCCACAACCGAGTTCCTGGGGTTCAAAAACATCACCGCGTCCAACGCGGGAACATTTACGCCTTCCGACAAACAACGCGCATTGCTCAAAATCCGGCAAACATTCCCATTCTTTGTCGTGTCTTCTTTTAGCCATTGCAACCGCTTGTTTCGGATCAACGCGTTGTGCGTCCCGTCCACGTGATCCACTTCGCACCTCAAATATTTCCCTTCCTCCGCCTCTTCAGACCCCGCCGCCTTCTCTCCCACGTAATTCTTCACGATTCCTTCAAAAAGCTCCGTAATCTTCTTCGAGTCCTTAATCGACCGACTAAACGCCACCGCACGGCGCATCGGCGTCTGGTCCATCACCGCCGCCCCATCGCCGTCTACCGGAAGGATCTTCTTCTGCAACCCGTTATAACAGCCGACAATTTTAATCACATCATCCAAATTCAATTCTTTGTTCCTGTCCGCAATCTGGCTCTGAAACGCCTTGGACACATGCTTTTCATCCACCGCCAACACCATCACCTTATAATCCGACAACAACCCCCGCCGCACCGCTTCCGAAAAGTCGAGCCGATACAGCTCTTCCCCATAAACCGATGGATCATCCATGGAATAGAGGACAATATCCGCATCTTTGGCTTTCCCTTTTGAGACATCGTCATAAATCCGCGGCGTCGCCGTCATATAAAGCCGCTTTTTCGATTTGATGAAACCCGGCTTGTGAACCAATACAAATGCCGACGCCCCTGCCTTGTCGTATTCCGTTCTTTCAATCCCCGTTGTTCGATGCGCTTCGTCGCAAATCACTAAATCAAAAGCCGGTGTCCCAAAGTCTTGTGACTCCTGAACCACCTCAATGGATTGGTAAGTTGAAAAGATAACCGTGACGTTTTTCTTCCGAATTTTCCGCAGGGCTTCGATCTGATGCCCCAACAACTTTGGGTTGGTGTGCGCCGGGAAAGCAAGATCGTGGGTGGAAATATCCTCTTCCTCCCCCGATTGCCCGGCCTTGGGATCGGAACATACCGCAAAGAAACTAAACTTGGTTTCCGCCTCAGCCGCCCATTCCGCCACGGATTGCGAAATGAGCGAGATCGAAGGGACCAAAAACAGCACGCATCCCCCAGCGGGCGCCATCGTTTCCGCGATCCGCAGAGAGGTGAAAGTTTTCCCCGTCCCGCAAGCCATGATCAGTTTCCCACGGTCAGCCGCTTTTAACCCGGCGATGACTTTGTCGTGGGCTTCTTTTTGATGGGGGCGAAGGTGTTTTTTGTCCTTGAATTTTATTTCCGTTGGTCGATCCGGCCGCACCGCCGCCCAATCCACCGGACTCTCGTCCAAATCTTGCACCCGCAACCGACTTACCGGTATTTGCTGGTTCTTACACGCATCCTCGGCGTGCCTGCTCCAATTATCCGTCGTGGAAATAATAAGCCGCTTCTTAAACGGTGCCTTCCCCGACGCTGTGAAAAATGAATCGATGTCCGCTTTTTGAAGGGTGTGTGCCGGATCAAAAAACTTACACTGAATCGCCCAAACATCCCCACTCCCCCGCTCCTGGGCCACGATATCAATCCCAACATCCGGCTTATTCCCTCGCTCCGGCCACTCCCCCCATAACCACACCGCAGAAAACAAATCCGAATAGATCGGATCCTTTTTCAAAAACCCCACCATCAATCGCTCAAAGCGATCCCCCAGGTCCCGATTGCTTCGGGCCTCATCGCGGAACTGCTGGAGAATATCGCTGATGGATTTGGTCATGGTTATCGTTTTACCTTGGGTTAATTGCCTGGCGACTTCATCCCAGGAAAATTAAAATACTGGCTAATCGCAGACCACAGATTTTCAAGTTGTGCAGGCTGTTTCCCACTGGAAAGGAGGGTTTCGGCTGTTCGATAGAGTAAGGCAAATTTCTTTTTTCCACGCGCTGCTTCGATTCCGAATTCATCGCAGGCCTTTTTGAAAGCAGACTCCCATTCAGCCTCTCCGAAATCCGCCTTTACTTCATCGGCGAAGTTTGTCTTCCAGACGCATCCGGCTGGAGTGACAAGAGTCTCTAATTGTCTGTTTGGTGAGTGCCCTAGTAACTTAAGAAGTCCATTGTTCAAAGCCAAATCTTTATCCTTCTCCTTCTCTTTCTTCTTTTCTACTTTATCTATGTCTGCATCGAAAATTGTATAGGTTTTAATGTTCAGTTCTCGGCAAAGGACCAAAAGCCATGGCAACTTATTCTTTCCTTCGACGGGAAGAATGGCGATGCCTTCAGCGTCCAGTGAAACCTTGTGATGATCCGCGCAGGCGCTTAATATCGCTTCATCCTCGACCCCTTCGACCAGGATGATCCCCTCCGCAAAAAGCGCCTCGCTCCCCTTCAACCCCATATTGGCTCTCATCCTGGCCCATGCGCTGGAATCTGTGACTTCTGTCTTTTCGCCCAGGGCCTCAGTCACCTTTTGTCCCACGATCTTCAGATCCGTCTTGTGGACCACAGTTTGCATCGGGCCTTCTCGGCCAGAATCTGCTTTCTCAATTCTTCGTATACCGTCAAACTTTTCTAAGTCAATGAAATAGGGGGAATGTGTTGTCAGAAGAATTTGAAACGGAAAATTTGTTTTTCCTTGGGGAAAGCAAAGTTCTTTGAAAATCCTGGAAATTGCTCTGGACCGTGCTGGGTGTTGATAAAGCTCAGGTTCTTCAATCGCCAGGAGTATCCCCTTTCCCTCTCCATTATCCACCGGGCCTTTCCTGCTCTTTTCGTAGAGTTCCAGGATCGAAAAGATGAAAAGCCTTTGGAGCCCATGGCCTTTCCGGGAGACTTCACCGTCAAAGCCATCTTCTTTAAGCCAAACGCTTGGTTTCGGAGGAGGCAGAGGAATTTCCGGATCCAATTGGAGCTGAACGGTAGCCGAAGTTTCTTGATCATATCGACGCAAAACACTGGTCAGCTCTTTCTCCAACGTTTCCTTTTCACCTGCGCCCTGAACCATCGTTCGATATTCATCGTATCCTTTCTGGACCTCCGCCTTGACCTTAGCGATGTCTGCGTTGCGTTCGGTCATGGCCGTTAAGAGGGGTGTCACAAGTGCGCCCAGGGGGGTCTGCTTCCCCACCCCAGATGCATCCAGATCCGCCTCCCGGACCGGAGGAATATAAACGAACTGCGTCCGCCCCTTGACCTTCCCACCTGCAATATTCTGTGGCCCCTGGAATTCCCCGGCCCTAAAATATTGCGAGCATCTTGAAACGTTTTCCCCTTCCCAGCGTTTCAGTTCTTCATCAATGTTCCTTGTGACGGCCTGCAATCCCGGGAACTTCCCAGTATCAACCAAACTTTTCAATACTTGGGCATGGTCGGAAACTTTAGATGCTTTTTGCCGTATTTTTTCTCTCACAGGCTCGAGTTCGGCACAACCGAAGGTTTGACCGTAGTACTCCCCCCCTGGAAACCGTTTTTGAACAACGAGGGTTTCATTCTTATCGAGATAGCTCTTAAATTCCGCCTTTTCATCGTTAGCCAGATCACAAAAAGTTACCTCAATGAGGATTTCTTTGGTCTGGTCTCGATTATAAAAATCTTCGTTTGTGGGAACAAAAGAGGTGGATGTTTCCATAAACATCCGCAATGCCTGAAGAAAGGATGATTTTCCGGCACCATTACACCCTATGAGGATAGTCAACGGCCCGCATTCCAGAGTGGCATCAAGAATGGATCGGAAATTGGCTACCCGAATTTTTGCGATTCTCATTTCAGAGAATCCCGGTGGTCTACCTTCAATCGCTCCCCTTTTTTCTGGACACCGGGCCTTCTAGGTTTTTTAGGCTCAATCCTTCGATTTCTTGCAATGTCTTCCCCGCAATCCCCTGCAAATCTCCGTACATGCCAACAGTTCCCTGCATAACCCGTTCGATCTGCTCTTCACGTTTAGCCCATTGTTTGGTTATTGCTTTTTTCTCCACATCCAGGTCAGTCTTCATCGACGTAAACGCCTCAACGATGCCCTCCACCCGTTGCCGGAATCGCGGCCCCGTTAGGTATTGATAGATTATCTGGGTTTTGGTTTGTTGTCCGTCGGAAACTTGGCGGGCGGTGTTGACCTCGATTAGGATTTGGCGAAGCATGGCCGCCACGGGCAAAGCCACTCTCGGGTGCGCAATCCAAACGCCCTCCACCTGGTCAAAACTTTCCACCCCCTTCGGCAGGGTTTGGGAGATGAGGAGCGCCGCTTCGGCCTTCGCCGCCCTCTGATCCTCCCGAAGTTTCGGAAGCCAACCATCGGACCAATTCTTTGTCCTTTTTGATTCCCACAAAATCGTTCCACACACCTGCCCCGTGGGGCCAATAACTTTGTGAATGATGTCCCCGCCGAATTCGCCTTTTGGCACTGCCTCGATCGTGTCACGGGGGAATTTGCTTCTGATTAGTGCTTCTAATTCCAATTCCAAAACTTCTCCTTGTAGCTGTTGGGACCCTTGCTCGGCCCGCCGTTGGGCCTCTTCCAACTGTTTCTTCATTGAATGGATGATCTGTTCTTTTTCGGAGAGACGGAGGTTCATGGATTCCTCGGTTTCTTTCCGGGCCTGCTCCCGCACCGAAGACAACCCTGCCTGAACTTTACGCTCGATATTCAGGTCCATTGCCCGCTTGGCGTCGTCAAGTTCCCTTTGTTTTCGCACCAAATCCGCTTCGGCTTTGAGCGCCTCGGCAAGCTTCGCGTCTCTTGCCTTTAAGACTTCGTTCAGGTCCGATATTTGCTTTGCCTTTTGATCCAAATCCGTCGCCAAGGTTAGCCGAGCCTTGGCTGCTTCTTCCGTTGCGATTTTTGCCCGCTCGGCTTTTACCTTGCCCGCTACCTGCTCGTCCAAGCCCATCCTGGCCTTGGCAACGGCGTCCTCTCGATCTCGAATCTCCGATTCTCTTTTCGAGACCTCCGCGTCTTTTTCGGCCAAACGCTTCTCGTATTCCCGCCGGGTGGACTCCACCAATGGAGCCGCTAAAGATTCCGTCAGTTTTATTTCTTGTTTGCACTTAGGGCAGATTATTGTCGGTTCCATGGCACCATGTTCCTATTCCACGTGTTTTCCTAATTTTTATTTTCCAACCTGCACCCACAAAGTGATAAAGCTTGATTTTACTATTCCCCTACACTGCCGAACCTTTATCCAGTAATTCCTGGTTCAAATACAGCCCCTTCCGATAGACTTCCCCAATCTCCGCCTTGGGATTGTGGGAATAGAATATGTCGGCCAAGTATCGGCCGTAGATGTCCACCTTTGTTGTTTTCACCACCACGAACTCCGCCATGGCCAATTGATTGCGAACATAATTCGCCGCCGCTATTCCATCCGTGGATTCAATCGGAGGCGCATCCACATGGGCCAGACGTACCCGCTGTTTCTTTTTGATGTCAAAGCCACAATCAATGTCCAAAACCAACGAATCGCCATCCACCACATCCAGCACCGTGGCTTTGAACACGTAATCCGCGCCCTCCGGGCGCTTCAGCTGTTTGGTCTTTTTGCCCTTGTTGTCCGTCTCGTCGTGGCTGTCTTCGATTGCTTCAATCAACCGGTCCCGCGTCCAGCGGTTCTTTTCGGCCAGTTCCGCAAATCGCCTCCGTTCCGCCGGGTCTTTCAGTGACAACAAAACCCGAAAATGGCTCCACGTTAAGTGGTCGCTTTTCGGCACCATCGAATAGGTTTCGTGAAATTGGATGCACCGGTACAAGGTCGTGATGTCGGTCCCCATGTCCCGAGCTAAGCGAGTGATGATCGCCCGCCCATACCCCGCGTTTTCGGAGAGGTTTTCCATCGCCATCCGCCCACCCATCTCCCAATAGGTCACCAAAAGCTGATGATTCACCGCCGCCCGCGCCCGGCCCTTCCCCGATTCCCACAATTTTCGGAGATCGGAGAAAAGCTTGGCGTAACCGGAGTCAGAAATAATATTTGGCTGGCTCACTTTTGTTTTGCCAAATCCTGCATTTTAGGGAGAAAAGTTTCTTTGTGCTTTTCAATTTCAGCCAGAATCACGTCAAGATGCTGCCACCAGGGATTATTATCTACGGATTTCTTTAACGCTTCTTGAAACAATTGCGGGTGCCACGAAACCGAAAAAGAGCGCTCAAGCGTCTTGGGCACTTCATTTTGGATACTCCTCGCGGTTGCCCTAAGCAGTTGAGCCCCATATTTAAGTGTTTGATTAAAATTTCTCAATTCCTTGATGGTGTCGCTGTCCGCAATCCGGGTGACAACTTCGTCATACGCTCTTTCGGTTAGATTCAAATGGAATGTTTCAAAAAGTACGATTCGTGTTTTTTGAAATGCGCCTGGGCTCATTGAGGAGATTTCATGCATGTATTTACGCATTGTTTCACAAAGCTTAAGATTTTCGCCAATTTCCGCCGCCAATTGCTGCATGATTCTTGTGGTCTCCTCTTTCAACCCTTTTTCTTTATCTGCTTTTTTCTTGGCTTCTGAAAGTGTCCAAATAATTAAGGACGAGATTAATGAAACAGAAGCGGCTAGAAATCCTGAAAGCGCGGAATGAAACGATATCCACTCTTGTTTAATTGCATAGCCAGAGAAAAGTACAAGAACGGCCAACCACCCCATCATAATCATTATGGATGATTTCATTACTACATTCTCCTCAACACAACCTTCAAAATCTCGTCCATTTCCAGCTTCTTTTCGTCCGTCACACCATCGGCCCAAGAGTCCAGGTGTAAAGCTACCAAATCGCGGATCAGGCGATCCGTCGCGCCTTCAATGCACACGGCCAACATCAGGACTTTCCGCCAATCGGTGAAGCCGAGCCGTTCTTTTAGCGACTGGATTTGTCCCTCTAAGCGCAGGACGTCCAGCTCCACTCGTCGTTTGATGGGGATGGGCTCTTTGTTTGTGGTTTTTCTTTTCACAGTTTGTAGTCCAGGCCAATGAATGTCCGCCACTGGCGTTGGTCTTTGTATTCCCCAGTGGGGCGGTGATAGTGGCTCCCGATGATTAGACCGAACCGCGACACGTCGGGGGCTTTCCATTCGTTGGCCGGGCTCCATCTTGCGCCCACCATCGCCTCTTCCACTTTGTTTTCAATCGGGATTCCCGCCACGATTGCTATGGATCGGTTCCACGGGTTGAATGCTTTGGACACATAAACATGGGCGAAGATGTAGGGCTTAACGCTGGCCTTTGTGAAGTTGTCCTGTTTATTGGCCGCCCCCGCGCCAACACCGGCACCGAATAAGGATAGGCGGATGTTCGAAAAGTGGAAGTCACTGCTTTGTTGGTTTCCGGTTTGGTGGACGTTTAGGCGATAGACCGATTCCTTTTCCAGAGGGAACTTGATGATGGCTTTTCGGATTGTAGTCCCCGGGATCGGCTCCGCCTTTGTCATATCTACGGCGGCGCAGACGCCTTCCAACGGGCGTTGGCCATACCGTTGGGGCTCTTTGCCCGTGTACAGCTTGATGACCTCCATGGCGTTAATGCCGGAGTCTTTTTCCTTTTCGTAGACCAGGCCTTCCAGTCGGACTTGAAATTGGCTCGGTTCTTTAAAACAAACGTCGCGGGAATCCCCGGCCATTGTGACGGGGGTGTCTGGAACGGCTGGTTTTTGGTTCAAAACCGGGGCGCCCTCCTCCACAAATACCACCACATACAAAAACACTTCGTTGGAGAGCCGGTCGGTTTGTTTCCCCCGATGCCAGAGGGACATGACGGGGTAGGGGTCTGTTTTTCCAAACGCCAAGACCAAATCCGGGAAGGCGATATTTCTTCGGTCGCCGTAATAACTTTGTAGAAGCTCCTCGCCGGAGACTCCCCCGCCCATGGCGGAGAGGTAGTTGGTCAACTTTAGTGGGAAATCAGGGGCGGTGGAAGGATTGCCGCCGCCGCGTTGGAGCGGATGTTCATAGGACGACGCGGACGCGATCGACGACACAAACAACAGAGACCACAACAGGTTTTTAATCATAGGCCTCCCGGCAGAAGAACCCACGAGGTGGAATCCTCATATTACTAAAAACGCCCCACCAACCCGTCGCGTTCCACGTGCCGGGCTTGTTGGGGCAAAATCAAAACCAGAAAAACAAAAGTCAAAGGCGCGCGCGACCGATGGGAGGGGCGAGGCCAACGGCCTTGAACCCAGGCCAGGCAAGGCCGACGACGGGGCTCGGCCCCGGCGGCGGCCCACAGGGCGGACAGGGGCTCAAGCGCAGCGGGCAGCGTCCCACGCCTCAACACGCCAAGCCCGGCGACCGCGCACGCTTTACCTGCGGGCGCGGGGCGGCCCGGTTTTCTCCAGCTTTTCAGGCGGAGCGGCCCGC
>Ga0268298_10003144_pt1 | contig 17151 bp, 14 predicted proteins | sample WWTPWeurt_MetaG_FD_194462 | JGI IMG/M metagenome (GOLD analysis project Ga0268298, IMG submission 194462) | Activated sludge microbial communities from WWTP in Nijmegen, Gelderland, Netherland - WWTP Weurt | ecosystem: Engineered > WWTP > Aerobic digester > Activated sludge | place... | reverse complement strand
TCTTCTGCAGGTAGAGCGCGCCGGACGGCTGGTCGTAGCCGTTGTAGGCCACGTCGAAGCGCGCCGGCCCGAGGGGGGTGCTGAGCCGGAGCCCGGCGCCGGGGGTCACGCGGACCTGGAACGGGGAGAGCCCGCGTTCCCCGCGCTGGTACAGGGTGCCGGCATCCACGAACAGCGCCAGCCGCAGGCGCGAGCTCCACACCGGCGCGGGCCAGCGCAGCTCCAGCTGGGCCACGCCGAGCGAGTTGCCGCCGGTGGCGCTGTAGCGGGGCCGCAGGGTGCCGCGGTCGAGCGAGTCCTGCCGCTCGGGCGTGATGGTGTCGCGCGCCAGCACGTAGACCACCGGCCCGAGCGCGTTGCGGTCGAAGCCGCGGACGTCATTGGGGCCGCCGGCATAGAAGCGCTGCTCGGGCGGGATGAAGCTGCCGCTGGCGCTGTCGATGGACACCGTCGGCGCAAAGATCAGCCCGCCGCGCAGGTGCCAGGAGAGCACCGCCCCGCCGGTGCCGAGGGGGCGGTACCACGCGGCGTCGCCGGTGACGCGGGTGAAGGTCTGGAAGCGCGCGGAGCCGGTGATCGGGGAGCTGTGGCTCACGTCGAAGCTGATCAGGTGGCCGCGGCTCGGGTCGAGCGGGTTGTTCTGCCGGGGCCAGCTGACCCCCGCGGTGACCACGCCGAGCAGCCGCTCTTCCTGCAGGCGGGTGGCGTCCTCCGGACTGCAGGCGTTGAAGAAGGCGCAGAAGGTGGCGGCGCTGGCGGTGGTCCCGCCGAAGGACAGGCGGTACGAGAGCGCGATCGGCACCCGCCGCACGGTCTCGCGCTGCAGCAGGAGGCTCACGCCCACCTCCTCGCGGCGGTAGATCGTGAACTCGCTGCGGCGCTCGCCGTAGAGGCTCACCGTGCCGGTGATGTCCGGGGTGAAGAACCGCGGCTGGCGCACCAGGGCGGTGACGTTGTAGTTGGCCTTCGAGGAGCCGATCGTGTCGCCCGCGAGGCCCTTGCAGATCGAGGACTCGAGCCCGAAATCGAACGGGGTGCCCACCCCCACCTGGGACACCCGGCCCGAGATGTCGAACAGGCGGCCGGTGCCGAACAGGTTGCGGTCGGTCCACCCCACCCCGCCGCGGAAGCACTCGTTGGTGGCAAAGCCGACGCTGCTCCGCAGCCGGTGCGCCCGTCCCTCCGAGACCTGCACCGTGATCGGCACCACCGTGCTGTCGGCCGCGTAGCGGCTCGAATCCACGGTCACGGTGGCCAGCCGGAACAGCTCCGTCTGGTACAGCTTGCGCTGGCTCTGGAAGATGTCCTGCTGGGCGAAAGGCTGGCCCTCCCGCACCGACAGCAGCTGCCGCACGAAGGTCGAGTCCACCCGGGTGCCCCCCTCCACCCGCACCGGCCCCACCCGCGCGAACGGCCCCGGCACCACCAGGAGCGACACCCGCGCGGTCCGCGTCGCCCGGTCCACCTCGTAGTTGCGGAACACCTCCGCGCCCGGATGCCCCCGGTTGCGCAGCCGGTTGATGATGGTGTCCGCCGTGGCCTGGAAGAGGAAGCGGTTGAACGGCGCGCCGGTGCGGAGCGGCAGGTCGGCGAGGACCTCGTCCCGGACGGCCAGGGAATCGAGGCCCTCGACCGCCATCGCGCGCACCTCGATCGGCGGGCCCTCGGTGATCCGGAAGGTCAGCTCCACCTCGCGCCGGCGCCGCTCGACCGTGGTATCCACGGTCACGTCCATGAAGCCGCTCTGCCGGTAGAACAGGGTGAGCCGCAGGACGTCCCGGCGGAACTCCACGGGGTCGAAGTACCGCCGCTCGCCCAGCCCGATCCAGCGCACCAGCGCGCTGCGCGCGAACCAGCTGGAGTTCGTGGTGCCGATGGCCACGCCGAGGGTATAGTCATCGATCGCGTGGTTGCCTTCGAAGTGCAGCCCCCGCACCACGACGGTATCCTGCGCCGCGACCGGCGCGGCGACGGATCCACCGAAGAGCAGGGCCAGCATCACCCCGGCACGACGCGTCAGAAAATCAGACAGAGACCCACACTCCCGGCGGCCCGGTTCCCCGAATTGACGACACACTGCAAGTGCTGTAGGATGGCGGGGTTACACGGGAGTGTCAACGCGTGTTGCAGCCCCAATCCGGAGACTGAATGATTTCGACATGGCGGCGGGTGTGGCGCGGGGTGCGGCGGGGCCCCGGACGGGGCCTGCTGCCCCTGCTGCTGCTGGCACCGGTGGCCCCGGATGGCCTCCCCGCGCAGCTGCCGCGCAAGGCAGTACGTGAACTGGATTCCCTGCTCGACACCCCGCCATTCCACCGCAACCTCTGGGGCGTGGCCCTGGTGGACGAGAAGGGCCGCCTGGTCTACGGCCGCAACGCCGACAAGCTGTTCATCCCCGCCAGCAACACCAAGCTGGTGGTGAGCGCCGTCGCCGCCGCGCGGCTTCCCCCCGACTGGACCATCCCCACCAGCGTCTACGCCGCGGGCCCCCTCGACGGCGGCACCGTCCACGGCGACCTGGTGCTCTACGGCCGCGGTGACCCGACCTTCGGGCGCCGCTGCTACCACACCGACACCACCCGCGCCGGGGCCTGCGACCGCGACCCGCTCACCCGGCTCCGTGCCCTGGCCGTGGCGCTGCGCGACCGCGGGGTCCGGGTGGTGGCCGGCGACCTGGTCGGCGATGGCAGCTGGTTCGACGGGGAGCTGGTCCACCCCGACTGGGGCAACTACGACCTCAACTGGTGGTATGCCGCGCCGGTGGCCGGCCTCGGCTTCAACGACAACAGCGTGGACATCGCCTGGAGCCCCGCCGCCACTCTGGATGCCCCGGCCCGGCTGACGCTCGACCCCGACTTCGGCGACGTGGCGCTGGAAAACCGTACCCGCACCGTGGCCGCCGGGGGCGAGACGGACATCGGTGACCGGATGTACCGCGAGCCGGGGACCCTGCACCTCTGGGCCGAGGGCACCGTGGCGCTCGACGCCCGCGGCGGGACCGAGTCGTTCGCGCTCCCCGACCCGAGCCTCTTCACGGCGCGCGCCTTCCGCCGCGCGCTGGAGGAGGCGGGCATCAGCGTGCTCGGCACCACTCGCAGCACCGCCGATTCGCTCAAGTACCGCGCGGCCCGCCAGGGCGAGCCGCTGGCCGAGACCGCCAGCCGGCCCCTCAGCGACTGGATCTTCCCGATCCTCAACACCAGCCAGAACTGGTACGCCGACATGCTGCTCAAGCAGCTGGGCCGGCAGTTCGGCGCCGGCGGCAGCTGGGCGGGCGGCCTCGCGGTGGAACGCCGCTTCCTGATCGATTCCATGGGGATCGACTCGACGCTCTTCGCCCTGGCGGACGGCTCCGGCCTGTCCGCGTCCAACCTCGTGGCGCCCCTGGCGTTCACCGGGCTGCTGCGGTTCATGCGCCAGCACCCCCACTACGCGTCCAGCTTCGCGCCGGGGCTGCCGCAGTCGGGCAACACCGGGAGCCTCAAGAACCGGTTCCTCGGCACCCCGCTCGAGGGACGGGTGCGGGCCAAGACCGGCAGCATCTCGCGGGTGAACACCCTGTCGGGCTACCTCGAGCTGCCCGACGGCCGCACGTTCACCTTCTCGGTGCAGGCCAACCACCACGTGCAGGGAGGCCGGCGCACGCTCAGCCAGATTGACGCCATCGTGACCGCGATGGCCCGCGGCGTGACCCGGAGGTGATGCCATGCACCTGCTGCTGATCCGCCACGCCGACGCCGGCGAGCACGACCCCTCCCGCTGGCCCGACGACACCCTGCGCCCCATGACCGACGCGGGCGCGAAGCGGCACAAGCGGGTGGCCCGCCGGCTGCGGCGGCGGAAGGTCGCGCCCACGCTGCTGCTGGCGAGCCCCTGGCTCCGCGCCTGGCAGACGGCGCTGCTCACGGCGGAGGTCACCCGGTGCCCGGCGCCGGTGGCCTGCCCCGCGCTGGCTGCGGCCCCGGACCTTCGCGCCCTCGCGCGGGCCCTCGGCCCCCAGCCGCCCGAGGCGATCGTGGCCCTGGTCGGGCACGAGCCCTGGCTCGGCCAGCTGGCGGCGCTGCTGCTCACCGGAAATGCGACCGGCATGGCGGTGGATGTCCCGAAGAGCGGGGTCCTCGGGCTGGAGAGCGGCGGCCTCGAGGCCGGTGGCGCACGCCTCGCCTTCTTCTGGCGCCGCTAGCCGCGGCGGCACGGTCGCCGTCCCCGCCACGGCGCTGTATTTTCCCCCGCCATGTCCACCACACCCGCGTACTCCGTCGCGATCATCGGCAGCGGCCCCTCGGGGTTCTACGCCGCCGAGCACCTGCTCAAGCAGCTCCCCGGCGTGGCGCTCGACCTGTATGACCGCCTCCCCACGCCCTTCGGCCTGGTCCGCGGCGGCGTGGCCCCCGACCACCAGAAGATCAAGTCGGTCACCCGGGTCTACGAAAAGATCGCCGCGCATCCCGGGTTCCGGTTCTTCGGGCACGTGCGGATCGGCGCCGACCTCTCCCGCGAGGAGCTGCTGCGGCACTACCACGCGGTGATCTACGCCTGCGGCGCGCAGAGTGATCGCGCCCTCGGCGTCCCCGGCGAGGAGCTGCCGGGCAGCCACGCCGCCACCGAGTTCGTGGGCTGGTACAACGGCCACCCCGACTACCGCGACCGGGTCTTCGACCTCGCGCAGGAGAGCGTGGCGGTCATCGGCATGGGGAACGTGGCGGTCGACGTGGTGCGGGTGCTGGCCCGGACCCCGGCGGAACTGCACGGCACCGACATCGCCGGCCATGCGCTCGAGGCCCTGACGCACAGCCAGGTGCGCCACATCCACATGATCGGCCGGCGCGGCCCGGTGCAGGGCGCCTTCACCAATCCCGAGCTCAAGGAGCTGGGCGAGATGGCCGACGCGGACATCCTGGTGCGCCCGGAGGACCTCGCGCTCGACCCGGGCAGCGCCGCCGTGCTCGCGCGGGGCGACGACAAGGGCCTGGAGCGGAACATCGAGACCCTGCGCGCCTTCGCGGCCCGCCGCCCCACCGGGAAGCGCAAGGTGATCCACCTGCGGTTCCAGCGCTCGCCGCTGGAACTGCAGGGCGCCGGCCGGGTGCAGCGGATGGTGCTCGGGCACAACCGCCTGGTGAGCAGCCCCGGGGGAGACATCAAGGCGGAGGCGACCGGCGAGCGGGAGACCCTCGAGACCGGCCTCGTCTTCCGCTCGGTCGGGTACTATGGCGCCGGCATTCCCGGCGTGGCCTTCGACGGCAAGCGGGGCGTGATCCCCAACCAGCAGGGCCGGGTGCTGACGGCAGACGGCGCCTGCGCGCCGGGCGAGTACGCGGTGGGCTGGATCAAGCGGGGCCCGAGCGGCGTGATCGGCACCAACAAGCCGGACGCCGTGGAGAGCGCCGACCTCCTCCTCGAGGACGCCGCCGCGGGCCGGCTCAACCCCGCGGCGGAACCGGGCCGGGCCGGGATCGAGCGCCTCCTCGCGACGCGCGGGGTGCGGGTGGTCGGGTGGAGCGACTGGCAGCGACTCGACCAGCTGGAGCAGGGCCACGGCAAGGCACTCGGCCGGCCGCGCCTCAAGTTCACCCGCGTGGCCGAGATGCTCGCGGCCCTGGACCGGGCCTGATGCGCGGGCGGGCGTGGGGCGCGGCAGCGCTGGGGCTGGCCCTCGGGGGCTGCGCCGCGCTGGGCGGCTTCCTGAACGAGTTCGGCACCGAGCGTCCCCCCGCCCCGCTCGACGAAGCCACCGTGGCGAGCGACGCCCGGCTCGACCCGAGCGGCGCGGTGGCCGGGAGCTTCGTGGGCGAAGGCACCAGCCGCGCGGTCCACCTGCTCTCCAGCGACACCGCCCTCATCGGGGCCCTGGCGCGCCGCTACCGCCCGGTCGACGCGCGCCGCGACGATACCTGGGAGTGGCTCGCCACGCAGCGCAGCGTGGTAATCCCCCTCGACCCGGCGCGCGACTCCGTGCTCCGCGGGCAGCACATCCTGGTGGGCTCCCCCGAGGGGCACACGCCGGTGCGGCTGGAGAGCATCACGCTGCGCGCCCCGAGCTGCGGCCCGCTCGGCGCCCAGGCAGAGCTGGTGGTCCGCGAGACCGGGGCGAGTCGCGGCCCCTCGCTGCGCGGCCCGGTGGTGGGGGCGTTCTTTGCGCCCGATGACTACTACGCCGCCCTCAATCGCGCCTGGCGCGACCCGATCCCCGATCCGACGTCGGCCCTCGAGGACAGCCTTGTGGGCTGGACCCGGCGGGCCATGGACTCGCTGGTGGCGCTCCGCGCCACGGCGCGCGACCTGCCGCTCACCCCGGCCCCGGCCGCGCCGCTCGCGCTCAACGGGCTGGAAGACGATGATGCCGCCGACCTGCAGCCCTTCCGGCTGGACGATGGTCGCATCCGCTACGCGGTCTCCCTGCGGGAGCGGCGCCGGACCGCCCAGGGCACCGAGGTCCTGGCGGCGATCGTCATGGCCTGGGACGCGACAGGCGCGTGGCAACAGGTCATCTTCCGTCCCACGCTGCTGGAGTACCGGCGCAACCGGCTGGTGCGCGGCCACGGCACCACCCCGCCGCTCTTCTGGCGGCGGCTGGCCCCGGTGAGCGGCTTTGCCTACGGGCGCGACTACCTCTGGATGGAGCAGGTGGATGTCGAGGCGGGCCGCGTGCTGTGGGTGATCCTCGAACCCCGCAGTAACACCGTGGTGGCCGCCGCCGACATGGATGGACCGTGCTGACCCTCCGCGCCGCCGCGGCCGCGCGGCACCCCTGAGGCCCCGATGCCCAGTACCCTCGAGATCGAGACCCCGCGGCTGCGGCTTCGCCCCTTCGGCGCCGACGCCATCGACGCCCTGCTGGCCGGCGACGCCGCCCGTGCCGACCAGCTGGCCGGCGGCAGCTTTCCCCGGCCCCTGCGCCCGCCGCCGCTCATGGAAGACGTGCTGCCGCTGGTCCGCGACCGGCTCCGGACCGATCCCGGCACCGCGGGATGGTGGACCTGGCTCGCCATCGACCGCGCCACCGGGCAGGTGACCGGCGCCCTCGGTTTCGGCGGGCCGCCCGACGCCGAGGGCGGCGTGATGATCGGGTACGCCACCTATCCCGGCGCCACCCACCAGGGACTCGCCACCGAGGCCACCCTGGCCCTGGTCCGGTGGGCCCTGGGCCAGCGCGGCGTGGCACGGGTGTGCGCGAGCATTCCGCCGGACAACGTCCCGGCGCGCCGCGTGGCGGAGAAGGTGGGGATGCGGGTGGCGGGGACGGTCTGGGAGGAGGAGATCGACGACGTGCTGCTCTACGAGATCCGGCCGGGGGCCACGCCATGACCATCTACACCAAGACCGGCGACGCGGGCGAGACCGGGCTCTTCGGTGGCGGGCGCGTGTTCAAGGACCACGCCCGGGTCGAGGCGTACGGTGACGTCGACGAGCTCAACTCGGTCCTGGGCCTGGTGCGCGCCACCCAGCCGGTGCACTTCTTCGACGACCTGCTGCAGTCCATCCAGCGGGACCTCTTTGCCCTCGGCGGCCAGCTGGCCACGCCCGACCCGGAGAAGGTGCAGAAGGCGCTGGAGAAGGCGGAACTGACCGAGGCGCGGGTGACGCTCTTCGAGCGGGTCATGGATGAGGCCGAGCGCGAGCTGCCGCCACTGCGCGCCTTCGTGCTGCCGGCGGGCACCCCCAAGGCGGCCGCGCTGCACCTGGCCCGGACCGTCTGCCGCCGCGCCGAGCGCAACGTGGTCACGCTCTCCCACGAGGCGACGATCCCGGACCTGTTCGTCATCTACCTCAACCGGCTCTCCGACCTCCTCTTCACCCTGGCCCGCCTCGCGAACCACCGCGAGGGCGCCGGCGACGTGACCTGGTAATGCCCGTCGTCCCCGTCCGGCACGCCACCGGCCAGTACGACGTGCACATCGAGGCGGGGATCCTGCTCTCGCTGCCGGAACTGCTCACCGCGGCCCTGGGCCGGCGCAAGCTGGTGCTCATCACTGACGACATCGTGGGCCGCTACTACGACGAGTGGACCCGCGGGACCGCCGAGGCCCGGGCCCTCGGCGCCCGCTCCAGCGACGCCGGCATCCGGCTGCGCTGCGAGGCGCGGCTCTCGTTCCCCGCCGGCGAGGAGAGCAAGACCCGCGAGACCTGGATCCGGCTCTCGGACGAGATGCTGGGCCAGGGGCTCGACCGGCAGGCCGGGATCGTGGCGCTGGGCGGGGGCGTGGTGGGCGACCTCGCCGGCTTCGTCGCCGCCACGTTTCTCCGCGGCGTACCGTACGCCCAGGTCCCGACCACCCTGCTCGCCATGCTCGACGCGTCGGTGGGCGGCAAGGTCGGGGTGGACACCTCGCTCGGCAAGAACCTGATCGGGGCGTTTCATCCCCCTGCCATCGTGGTGGCCGACCCGCTGACCCTGCTCTCCCTGCCGGACCGGGTGTACAAGGCGGGGATGGCCGAGGCGGTGAAGCACGGGCTGATCGCGGACGCGGCGTACTTCGCGTGGATCGAGGCCAACGCCCGCCGGCTCCTGGCCCGGGACCTCGACGCGCTGACCCACCTGGTGCACCGCAGCGTGGAGATCAAGGCGGCGGTGGTGAGCGCCGATGAGCGGGAGGGCGGCCAGCGGGCGATCCTCAACGCCGGGCACACGATCGCGCACGGGCTGGAGCTGGCGGCCCACTACCGCCTGCCCCACGGCGAGGCCGTGGCCCTGGGCCTGATCGGGGAGTGCCGGATCGCGGAGCGGCTCGGGCTGGCGCCTGTCGGCCTGGCGGAGCGGGTGCTGGGCGTGCTGCGCGCGCTGGGGCTCCCCACGCGCAGCGGGAGCGGCGTGGCGGTGCCCCGCGTGCTCGAGGCGATGATCCACGACAAGAAGAACCGCGAGGGGCAGGTGCGGCTGGCGCTGGCCACCGGCCTGGGGGCGATGCACCCGGGCGACGGCCACTGGACGGTGCCGGTCACGGAAGACCATCTGGCGGCGGCGGTTGCCGGGCTCGCCTGAGCCCGATTCCCCGGCACCTCCTGCCGGGGCTCCACCTGAGCAATACAGCTAACAACATATTAGACAATAGCTTACCTGCAGCCTTCCTGCAGGTAGGTGACCGTGGAGCTGCCCGGGAGGTGGACAAACGCCGCAACGGGAAGCAAACAAACGATTTGTGATGTGGAAAGAATTTTCTTCTTGACCGGTTTTTTGGCGCGTCCTATATTCGCACACCTTCTCAAGCGGCCACCCCAGGCCGCGCCCAGCCAGCGACAACCTGCGGGTCGTTCTCCACGCGGAGCCGTCATGCCGTCGCCGCACTCCAGCCGGTCCAAGGCCTTCTTTCGTCCCGTGGCCACCGGTGCCTTTGATCAGTACCTGCAGGACATCCAGAAGCTCCCCATGATCACCGACCCGGCCGAGGAGAAGCGGCTGGCCCGGCTCGCCCAGAAGGGCGATGAAAAAGCGGCCGAACGCCTGGTGACGGCCAACCTCCGCTTCGTGATCTCGTACGTGAAGAAGTACCAGGGCCACGGCCTCGACCTCTCCGAGCTGGTGGCGATCGGGAACGAGGGGCTGCTCAAGGCGGTCCGGAAGTTCGACCCCGAGCACGGCGTGAAGTTCATCTCGTACGCCGTCTGGTGGGTGCGCCAGGCGGTGCTCAAGGCGCTGGCCGAGCAGACCCGCAGCGTGCGCATTCCGCTCAACCAGAACAGCGCCCTGATCAAGATGTCGCGGGCCGAGACGTTCCTCTCCCAGGAACTCGGCCGCGAGCCGACCGACCAGGAGATCGCCACCGCCCTCAACGACACCCCCGAGAACATCCGCTCCGCCCGCCGCATGACCTCCGCGGAGCTCTCGCTCGACGCGCCGGTGGAGCGGGGCGACAAGACCAGCGGCACCATGGGCGAGCGCTTTGCCGGGACCGAGGGCGGCGACATCGAGGAGCGCACCGACGCCCGGCTGATGCGCGAGTTCATCGACCGCATCTTCACCCGCTACCTCACGCCCCGCGAGCGCAAGATCCTGTACCTCTACTACGGCCTCGAGGAGGGCAGCGAGGCGCTCACGCTGGAGAAGATCGGCGAGCTGCTCGGGGTCACCCGCGAGCGCATCCGCCAGATCCGCGAGCGCGCCTTCGAGAAGCTGCGCGAGTCGCCCGACGTGAAGGGGCTCAAGGGGTTCTGGGTGGCCGCCTAGCGGCCGCGGTCCGGCCCGCGGCACCGGACAGGCCACGGGGAGGCGCCAGGCGCGCCTCCCCGTGGCCGTTTCCCTTTTCGCGGTTCGACCCATCCCCGTAGATTCCCGGCATGCCCGCCCGCCTCCCGCTGTTCCCGCTCGACCTGGTGGTATTTCCCGGCGAGCTTGTCCCGCTGCACATCTTCGAGCCCCGCTACCGCCAGCTCCTGGCCGACTGCCTCGCGGGCGACCAGCGCTTCGGCATCACCGCCACCCTGCCCCCCCGGCCCGGGGCGCTCGGCACCACCACCCGCATCCGCGGCGCCGACCCGATGCCCGACGGCCGCTCGAACATCGTGGTGCTGGGCGAGGGGCGCTTCGGCATCCGGGCGCTGCTCGACGAGGGCACGCCCTACCTCATCGCGGCGGTCGAACCCTACCGCGATCGGGCCGAGAGCGCCCCGCTCCCCGCGGAGCGTGCCGAACTCGAGGGGCTGGCGGGGCAGCTGCGCACCCTGCTCGGCGTGCTGAGCGACGCGGCGCCCGAGCCGGCGGCATGGGCGGAGGATGCCGAGGCGTTCTCGTTCCAGGCGGCGGCCCTGCTCGAGGCCGACCCCGTGGTGCGGGGCCCGCTGCTCGCGGAGCGGAGCACCCGGGACCGGGTGCGCGCGCTGCTGGCGCTGCTGCCGGCGCGGCTGCACGCCATCGAGGGCCGGGCAGAGGTGCACGTGCGCGCCCGCAGCAACGGCAAGGGCCACCACGGCCACGACATCGTGACCGGCTGATGGAACGCCCGGGCGCCGAGCGGGGCCTGATCGAGGCACTGGGCGGCATCGTGGGGCCGCGATGGGTGCGGCACCGGCCCGCCGAGCTGGCCACCTACGCCGCCGACGGCCTGCCCACCCACGAGTCGCTCCCCGGCCTGGTGGTGCTGCCCGGCTCCCGCGACGAGGTGGCCCGGGTGCTGCGCCTGCTGCACCTGCTGCAGGTTCCGTTCGTGGCGCGGGGCGCGGGGACCGGCCTCTCGGGCGGCGCCCTCGCCGATCCGCGCGCCGTGCTGGTCACCCTCACCAGGATGAATCGCATCCTGTCCCTCCACCCCGCGGAGCGCCGCGCGGTGGTGGAGCCGGGGGTGATCAACACCCGCCTCTCCGAGGCCGCCGCGCCCTACGGCCTGCACTACGTCCCCGACCCCTCCAGCCAGAGCGCCTGCACCATCGGCGGCAACGTCGCCGAGAACGCGGGCGGACCGCACTGCCTCAAGTACGGCGTCACCACCAACCACGTGGTGGCGCTCGAGGTGATTCTCCCCGACGGCAGCGCCACCACCCTCGGCTCGCCGCAGGGGGAGCCGTGGGGCCCCGACCTCGTGGGGCTCTTCATCGGCAGCGAGGGGATGTTCGGGGTGGCCGTGGCGGTGACCGTCCGGCTCGAGCCGGTGCCGCAGGAGGTCCGGACCATCTTTGCCGACTTCCTGGCCCTGCGCGCCGCGAGCGAGGCGGTCAGCGCCATCATCGCCTCGGGCATCGTCCCCGCGGCGCTCGAGATGATGGACCAGTCCTGCATCCGGGCGGTCGAGGCGTCGATCTACGCCACCGGCGCCCGGACCGACGCGGCTGCGGTGCTGTTGGTGGAGGTGGATGGCAGCCCGGCGGCGGCGGGCGCGGAGGGCGCCATCGTGGAGCGCCTGCTCCGGGCCCACGGCGCGCGCGAGGTGCAGGTGGCCACCCGGCCCGCCGACCGGGCCCGGCTGTGGCAGGGCCGCAAGAAGGCGTTCGGGGCCCTCGGCCGCATCGCCCCCGACCTCGCGGTGCAGGACGCGGTGGTGCCCCGCTCGGTGCTGCCGGCCATCCTCGACCAGATCGCCGCCATCCGCGATCGCCACGGCCTGCAGATCAGCAACGTCTTCCACGCCGGCGACGGCAATCTGCATCCCTGCATCAGCTTCGACCGGCGGGACCCGGTCCAGGCCGAGCGGGTGGACGCCGCCAGCCGGGAGATCATGGAGGCGTGCCTGGCGGCCGGCGGCAGCATCACCGGCGAGCACGGCGTGGGCAGCGACAAGATGGCCTACATGCCCCGGGCCTTCGGGCCCGCGGCGCTCGACGTGATGTGCGAAGTGCGCCGCGCCTTCGACCCGGACCGGCGCGCCAATCCCGGCAAGGTGTTTCCCGTGCATGTCTGCCGCGAATGGCGGCGGGGAGGCGTGGCATGACCGACGCCGTGTGGCAGCGGCTGACCCGCCTGCTGGGCCCGGAGGGGGTGGAGCGCGATCCGCGCGGCCTGCCCCGCGCCGTGCCCGAAAGCGACGACGCGCTGGCGCTGGTGTGCCAGGCGGCGCAGGACGAGGGCTGGCGGATGCGGCTGGAGGGCCGCGGCAGCTGGCTTGCGCCCGACGCCCCGGCCGACCTCGCGCTGAGCACCCGGGGACTCACCCGCATCGTCCAGGTGAGCCCGGAGGACCTCGTCTGCCGCGTGGAGGCGGGGGTGCCGCTCGATGTGCTCCGCGCCACGCTCGCGGCGCAGGGCCTGTGGCTCGCGCTGGACCCGCCGGGCCGCAGCGACCGCAGCATCGGCTCCGTGGTGGTCACCGGCACCGCGGGCCCGCTGCGCCACGGCTTCGGCCCGGTGCGCGACCATGTGCTCGGCAGCACCGTGGTCACCGGTGATGGCCGCCTGGTGGAGGCCGGCGGACGGGTGGTCAAGAACGTCGCGGGCTACGACCTCACCAAGCTGCACGTCGGCGGCTTCGGCGCCTTCGGCGTGCTGACCGGGATCAACCTCCGGGTGCGGGCCCTGCCCGCCGCCGACCTGACGCTGGTGGCGCAGGGCCCGCGCGAGGCGCTCTTCGATGCCGGGCGCGTCCTGCTGCACGAGGGGCTCGGCTGCTCCGCCCTCGAGCTCGTCACGCCCGCCCTCGCCGCCACGGCGGAGTGGACCCTCGCCGCGCGGCTCACCGGCACCGCCGCGGGCGTGGCGGCCGAGGCCGCGCGGCTCACGGCCAGCGGCGGGGCGCGCTGGGAGGCGCTGCCCGCGGAACGGGCCCTGGCCCTGTGGACGCTGGTGGCGCGGGCGCCGCTCGAGGGCGCGGTCTCGGTCCGCTTCGGCGCCCTGGTGGACACCCTCGACGACACCATGGACCTGATCATCGCGGAGCTGGGCGAGGGGCTGCTGGCCACCGGGCTCGGCAGCGGCCAGCTCCGCTGGGCGGGCCAGGCCGACGTGGCCAGCCTCCGCGCCCTGCGTCACCGGGCCGCGCAGCGGGAGATCCCGGTCACGCTCGAGCGGGCCCCATGGGAGGTCCGCCGCGCCGTGGGGCACTTCGGCGCCTACCGCGAGGGCGTCGGGATGCTGGTGGGGCGGCTGCGGGAGACCTTCGACCCCAAGGGCGTCATCGCGGTAGCGCTCGAGGGCGCGCCGGAGTGAGCGCCGGCACCACCGGCGGGCCACCGACGCCCGCCGCCTCACCGTTCGCCGCGCTCGACCCGTGCGTGCACTGCGGGTTCTGCCTGCCGGCCTGCCCCACCTACCTGGCCACTGGCGACGAGGCCGACAGCCCGCGGGGCCGCATCGTCCTCATGCGCGCGCTGGAGCGGGGGGAGATCGCGCCCACCGACCAGGCGATGCTGCAGCATCTCGACGCCTGCCTGGGCTGTCGTGGCTGCGAGCCGGTCTGCCCGGCGGGCGTGGGCTATGGCCGCGGCCTCGAAGCGGCGCGGACCCTGCTGGCGCGGGAGCGGGGCTTCCGGCCGCTGGCGCGCCTGGTGCTCGCGGTCTTTGCCCGGACCTGGGCCTGGCGGGCCATCTTCGGCGCCGCGCGGCTGCTGCGCGAGGCCGGGGTGGCCAGCCTGCTGGCCTCGGACCGGCGGTTCGGCTTGGCCATGCTCGCGGCGACCGCGCCGGCCCGGCGCGGCGCGGCCCGCCCGGTCGTGGGTGGGGCGGCCGCTCCCGGGCCGACGGTAGCGCTCTTCCGCGGCTGCGTGATGGACGCGCTCTTCGACCACGTGCACGCGGCCACCCGGCGCACCCTCGAGGCCAACGGCTACACCGTGCGGGAGGCGCCGGGCCAGGTCTGCTGCGGGGCCCTGCACGACCATGCCGGCGATCCCGAATCCGCCCGCGCGCTGGCGCGACGCAACCTCGCGGCCTTCGGCGCGGAAGCCGACATCATCGTGGTCAACAGTGCCGGCTGCGGCGCGCTGCTCAAGGATTACGGCCACCTCCTCGGCGACGCCGCGGCGGCGGCGTTCGCGGCCCGGGTCCGCGACGTGAGCGAACTCCTCGCCGAGCGCGGCCCCCGCCCTGGTGGCGCCCTCGCGCTCGACGTGGCCTACGACGCGCCCTGCCACCTGCAGCACGCCCAGCGGGTGCATGAGCCGGTGCTGGCGCTGCTCCGCGCCATCCCGGACCTCCGGCTGGCGCTGCTGCCGGGCCACGACCGCTGCTGCGGCAGCGCGGGGATCTACTCCCTCCTCGAACCGGCAATGTCGCAGATGGTGCTGCAGGCCAAGGTGGAGGGCATCGCCGCCGCGATGCCCCGCCCCGCGTTCGTCGTCACCGGCAACCCGGGCTGCCTGATGCAGATCGGCGGCGGGCTCGCGGCCGCCGGGCTCCCCATCCGGGTGGCACACCCGGTGGAGTTGCTGGACTGGTCGTACGCGGCGGGGGGGGTGTATGAGGGCGGTAAGGCGGTAAGGCGGTAAGGCGGTATCCGCGCCGATCGTTCTCCCATTCTCCCGCCGCCCCGTTTACCGTTCGGCATGCCCCGCGCCATCCTGTTCGACTTCAACGGCGTCATCGTCAACGACGAGCCGCAGCATTGCGAAGCCCTGATCGCCACCCTGGCGAGCTACGGCTATCCCCTCGATCGCGAGGGGTACTATCGCGACTACCTCGGCTTCGACGATCGGGAGTGCTTCCGCTTCACCTTCGAGCGCATGGGACGCCCGGCCGACGCGGCGCAGCTGCACGAGGCCATCGAACGGAAGGCGGTGCTGTACGAGCGGGCCATCCGCGCCTCCCTCGAGCTGGTGCCCGGGTCCGCCGGCTTCATCCGCGCCGCCGCCGCGGCCGGCTACCGGCTGGCGGTGGTCTCAGGCGCGCTGCGGCGGGAGATCGACCTGGTGCTCAGCGCCGCCAACCTGCAGGAACACTTCCCCGTGGTGGTGGCCGCCGAGGACGTGGACCAGTGCAAGCCCGACGCGCAGGGCTACCGCGCGGCGCAGCAGGCCCTCGGCGTGGCCCCGGAGCACTGCGTGGTCATCGAAGACTCCCTCCCCGGCCTCGAGGCGGCGCGGCGCGCCGGTGCCCGCTGCGCCATGATCACCACGTCGCACCCCGCCGCCGACCTCGCCGGCGCCGACCTGGTCTGGGACTCCCTCGAGGGCCATCACCCGGACGACCTGCCATGGCGGAGCTGATCCTGCGGCGGGCCGCGCTGGACGGGAGCCGGTTCTCCCAGCTGCAGCATGGCGTGCTGCTGGCGCGCACCGCGCCCGCGGTGTTCCGGGTGACCGGCCCCGGCGCGCTCACCTGCCTGCAGGGGCTGCTCACCAACGACCTCGACAAGCCGGGCGAGGGCGCGGTGGTCTACGGCGCCCTGCTCACCCCCAAGGGCATGATCGTCGTGGACCTCTGGGTGCACCGCGGGCCGGCCGGCTTCCTCCTGGTGGCGGCGCCCGGCGCGCGGGACGCGGTGCGCCAGCTCTTTGCGCGGGGGCTCCCCCCGCGCCTGGCGCGGGTCGAGGACTGTACCGGGACGCTCGAGGGCAGCTGGCTCTACGGCGACCTCGCCATCGCCGCGCTGGCCGCGGCCCACCTTCCGGTGCCCGACGCCGAGGGCCACGGTACCCTGAGCGGGGAGGGCGCTGAGACGCTGGCGCTGCTCCGACCCACCCCCGGGGCGCCCTTTCGCGCGCTCCTCCTCGGCAGCAATGCCACCCTCGACGCCGCGGAGGCGGCGCTGGAGCGCGCCGGCGCCCTGCGCGGCGGCGTGGCCGAGCAGGAGGCGGCCCGGGTCCTGGCGGGCTGGCCGCTGCTGGGCGCCGAGATCCAGGACAAGACCCTGCCGCAGGAAGTCCGCTACGACGAGATCGGCGGCGTGTCCTACACCAAGGGCTGCTACACCGGCCAGGAGACCGTGGCCCGGCTGCACTTCCGCGGCCACGCCAACCGGGAGTTGCGCGGCCTGGTCTGGGACGGCACCCCGCTGCTGGAGGACGCCCTGGTGCGCGGCGTGGACGGCAAGGAGGTGGGGCAGGTGAGTTCCGTGCTCGACCTCGACGCCATGAGCCTGGGCCTGGCGGTGATCCGCCGCGAGGTGACTCCCGGCGCCACCATCACCGCCGGCAATCGCGCCGCCCGGGTGGTCGCCCTGCCCTTCGACCTCTCCCGCCTCTCCCAGGCCGCCGGGTGATCTTCCTGACCGGCGGCTCCGGTCTGCTCGGCCTCCACATCCTCGAAGACCAGCGGCACCGCGGCGGCGAGGTCCTCGCCCTGGCCCGTGGCACGCCCGCCGCCGCGACCCTGGCGGCCCGCGGTGCCCGTCCGCTGCATGGCGACGTGACCGACCCCGCGGCCTGGGACCGGGTCGAGGGCGTCCGGGGGATCGTGCACGCCGCCGCGGTGATCGCGGGCGGCGGCGGGTGGTCCGACTACGAGGCGGTGAATGTCCACGCCGCGCGCCTCGCGGCGCGACGCGCGCGCGCCCTGGGCGTCCCCCTGGTCCACCTCTCGTCCATCGCGATCTACGGGGACGCCGCCGGTGACGAGGGCCCCGGCGCCGTCGCCGAGGACTACCCCTTCGGGTCGCGGACCCGGGGGAACTACTACGCCCGGTCCAAGCGGCTGGCGGAGGATGCGGTCCGGGAGGAGATGGCGCGCGGCCTCCAGGCGGTAATCCTCCGGCCCTGCGTGGTCTATGGCGAGGGCGATCGCCTCTTCCTGCCCAACGTGGTGCGCCACGCCCGGCGCGGCTTCTTCCCCCTCGTGGGCAGCGGCCGCCTGCC
>Ga0268298_10003143_pt1 | contig 17163 bp, 9 predicted proteins | sample WWTPWeurt_MetaG_FD_194462 | JGI IMG/M metagenome (GOLD analysis project Ga0268298, IMG submission 194462) | Activated sludge microbial communities from WWTP in Nijmegen, Gelderland, Netherland - WWTP Weurt | ecosystem: Engineered > WWTP > Aerobic digester > Activated sludge | place: Netherlands... | reverse complement strand
GTCCCTATGGACGATTCCTTTTTCGTGGGCGGCGGATAGGGCGGAGGCCATTTGGCGGGCTAGACGCGTGGCGTCCTCTTTGGGGAGTTTGCCTCCTAGCTCGTCGAGACGATGACGGAGCGTTTCCCCGCTGAGGTATTCCATGACAATGAAGGCGGTGCCGTCGTCCGTCTGGCCAAATTCGTAGATGTGAACGATGCCGGGGTGTTCGACCATGCTGGTGGCTTTGGCCTCGTTCAGAAAGCGGGTCGCAATCTGCCGGTTGTGAGCAAAACGCTTGTGCAGGATCTTGATCGCGGCCCGACGCTTCATTTGGTCGTGAATGGCCTCGAAAACCTGCCCCATTCCGCCAGAACCGAGCATGCGGACGATCTGATAGTGGCCCAGCGTTTTGTCCACGACGCACCCTCAATACGAACTGCTCATCGTGACTGAAAAGTAAGTCAGAGCACGATTTTCAGATGGCATTATAACCACTTTGAAAAAGATAGTTCAGACCGTTTTCAGTCGGAGAATGTGCGAAGCGAATTGATTTTGCGAAAGGAAAGTTGTCTTAAGTATTCAAATTATTTGTAATTTATAACAACATTTATCACACAACGGATCAAACTCACTCGCGATGCGGACAAATACAGGCTCTCGGTTTCTTCTCGGTTTTCAACTTCTTGGCTTTTTGCTTGGGTCACTTTCGCCTTCGACGGGAAACGCTGCACCTCATGCGTTTACCGTCGAGGACATGTTGAGGTTGCAAAGACTGTCTGAGCCGCAACTCACTCCCGACGAGAGATTGCTGTTCTTTACGTCGGCGAGTGCGAATTTGGGCATGAATCGCTGGCAAAGTCGGATCTATGTCCAGCCTTTGTCAGCATCGGGGCAGCCGCAAGGGTTGTCGTTCGCGTTCACGTTTCCTGAACATGCAGGAAAAGGGGACGGACAGGACTTTGCGCCCCGTGTGTCGCCGAATGGAGGCCGGTTGGCTTTTCTATCGACGCGAGACGGAGGTGTTCCGCAAATTTATGTGCTGAGTCTGGCGGGCGGGGAGGCTCGCAAACTCACGTCATTGCCGTCGGGAGCGAGCGATCCGATGTGGACGCCGGACAGTCGCGGTCTGCTCTTTACGGGGCGAGTGTATGCGGATTGCCCACCTCTACCGACCGGAGAAGAGTGCAATCGAAGCCGCCACGAGGCGCAGGAGCACAACCAAGTCCAGGCGCGGGTCGCGGACCGACTGTTTTATCGGCACTGGGACACATGGTACGACGGCAAACGGAAACATGTGCTGCGGGTGATGCTGCCGGAATCGGGTGCGGCGCAGACGACGGTTGATCTGACGCCAGGAGATTTCGATGCTCCCCCTATTGCGCACGGAGGGGACGATGGGTACGCGGTTTCTCCCGACGGAAAAGAGCTTGTTTTTGTGCAAAATCGCGACAGAGACATCGCAGCGTCCACCAACGCGGATGTCTGGGCGGTTCCGCTTGGAAAGGACTTTGTTCCGGTCGGGCAACCACGCAATTTGACCTCGAAAAATTTGGCTGCGGACGTTACGCCTCGATATTCCAAAGATGGTCGGTTTTTGGCGTACCTGGCGCAGCGTCGCCCTGGCTTCGAGTCAGACCGCTATGAAATTTGGCTGCACGACCGAGTGACGGGGCAGCACCGCTCGTTGCTGGAAAAAAGCGAGTTTTCGGCGAACGAATTTGCGTTCAGCGACGACTCGCAAAGAATCTACTTCGTCGCGAGCCACAAAGGTCGGCGTGCGATTTTGTTCGTCGATATCAGCGGGAAACAGGCACCGGTCGAATTGGGGCAGGGCGATGCGACGGATCTCCGATTTTTGCGGGGCCAAAGCGGCCCGGCGCTGTATTTCATGCGGGGTAGTCTGCAACGTCCGCAAGAAGTGTTTCGGATGGACCTGGATGCGATGGGGAAAGCAACGGGGCCAGCGAGCCAGGTGACGCGGCAGAACGATGCGGTGCTCGCAGACATCAAGCTGGGACCGAGCAGCCAATTGTTTGCGAAAAGCCAAGATGGCCTGACGCTGCACAGCCATGTGGTGACGCCCCCTGGTTTCACGCCGACCCAAAAATATCCGTCGGTGGTGTTGGTTCATGGGGGGCCGCAGGGCGCGTGGGAGGATTCGTGGCACTGGCGCTGGAATGCGCAACTGTTTGCAGGCGCTGGCTATGTGGTGCTCTTGCCGAATCCGCGAGGCTCGGACGGATTCGGGCAGAAATTTGTGGATCAGGTTTCCTTGGATTGGGGCGGCAAGGCTTATGACGATTTGATGCGCATCACAGACATGTTTTCGGCGCAGCCGTACATCGATCCCAAGCGCATCGGCGCGGCAGGCGCGAGTTACGGAGGCTACATGGTCAATTGGTTTGCGGGACATACAGAGCGTTTTGCGACGCTGGTTTCGCACGCGGGTGTGTACGACCTGCGCTCGATGGGGGGAGAGACCGAGGAACAGTGGTTTCCGCGTTGGGAGCTTGGATCGGATTCGGCCCAAAACGAGGGGCTGGATCGGTTTAGTCCGTCGCGGTTTGCGGACAAGCTCAAGACGCCGATGTTGGTGATTGCGGGTGAACGCGATTATCGGGTGCCTTTCGGGCAAAGCCTGCAACTTTTTACAGCGTTGCAAAACCGGAAAATTCCTTCGCGGTTGCTGTTGTTTCCGACGGAAAACCACTGGGTGGTAAGACCTTTGCACACACGTCTGTGGTACGCGACGGTGCTGGATTGGTTGGGCCGCTATTTGGGAGGCCAACGACCCGATCCGAAAGTTTTGGAAACGGCAACGACGTTTGCGAAAGAATCCCAAGCGGTGCCTGGGATGAAAGAACCGCAAGCGGTGAAAGAACCCCAACCGACGCCTCGTTCCAATCCGTAGCTTCACGCCATCGTTCTGTTTCCGGCCCTTTCCGGCTCTTTCCGGCTCTTTCCGGCCTTTTTCCGGCGGATTTCGTAGGTCATTCCGAATTTCCATTCCTCAAGCGCCATTTGCGTCGCTCGCGGCCAAGTCGAGTCGGGAAACCTATTTACACGCAGGGCTCGGCGCGGATATAACGCGCACGGAAAACGCAACACACACATTGGAGGACCCAAAAAGACATGGTCAAGAATTTGTCGCGCCCCCTGCGGTTGGGGACGCTGGCTGTGGCGGCGCTCTCGTCTGGCGTCGCGCAGGCCGCATCCCAAGAACCCACAAAACATGTGAGCGAGGCGACGCTCGTTTTGCCCGATCTTGCGTCGGTGCAATTCCTGGGGATGAGCGGAAAATCGCTCCTTATGGGCGGTTTGCTCGTCTGCCTGCTCGGGATGGTGTTTGGTCTCGCGATCTACAACCAGCTCAAAAATATGCAGGTCCACCGCTCGATGCGGGAAATCTCCGAGCTGATTTACGAGACGTGCAAAACCTATCTTGAGACGCAAGGCCGGTTCATCGCGATTCTGTGGGTGTTTATCGCCGCAATCATGGCGGTGTACTTCGGTGTCTTCGAGAAACTCGGCGCGGTCAAAATCGTCACGATTTTGATTTTTTCGATCGTCGGCATTTTGGGCAGTTACGGCGTTGCGTGGTTTGGCATTCGGGTGAACACGTTTGCGAACTCGCGGGCGGCGTTTGCGTCTTTGCGCGGGAAGCCGTTTCCGACGTATGCGATTCCGCTCAAAGCCGGCATGTCCATCGGCATGCTGCTGATTTCGGTCGAGCTCGTGTTGATGCTCGGGATTTTGCTGTTCGTCCCGCGCGATTACGCGGGCCCGTGTTTCATCGGTTTTGCGATCGGAGAATCGCTCGGCGCGGCGGCCTTGCGCATCGCGGGCGGCATTTTCACGAAGATCGCAGACATCGGTTCGGACCTGATGAAGATCGTTTTCAAGATCAAAGAGGACGACGCGCGAAATCCGGGCGTGATTGCCGACTGCACGGGAGACAATGCAGGCGATTCTGTGGGTCCGTCGGCAGACGGCTTCGAGACGTACGGTGTGACGGGCGTTGCGCTCATCACGTTTATCTTGCTGGCCGTTCCCGTCGAGCAAATCCAAGTCAAGCTGCTGGTCTGGATTTTTGCGATGCGCATCATGATGGTCATCGTCTCGGGCATTTCGTACTTGGTGAATGAGACCATCGCGAAAGGCAAATACGGCAGCGCCGACAAGATGGATTTTGAGCATCCGCTCACGTTTCTGGTGTGGCTGACCTCGATTGTGTCGGTGGCCGTGACGTATGCGGTGTCGCACCTGCTCATCGCGGATTTGGGAGACGGCACGATGTGGTGGAAGTTGTCCACAATCATTACGTGCGGGACGCTGGCAGGCGCGATCATCCCCGAGATGATCAAGATCTTCACCTCGACGCGGTCGGCGCACGTTCGTGAAGTCGTTACGTCGTCGCGTGAAGGCGGGCCGTCGTTGAACGTGTTGTCGGGTCTGACGGCGGGCAACTTTTCGGCGTACTGGATGGGCCTGGTGTTCGCGGTGCTGATGGGCGTTGCGTACTACGTGTCGCAGACTTTCCCACAAGAGATGATGCTGGCTCCGGCGATTTTCTCGTTCGGTTTGGTGGCATTTGGCTTTTTGGGAATGGGGCCTGTCACGATCGCGGTCGATTCGTATGGCCCAGTGACGGACAACGCGCAGTCGGTGTACGAGCTGTCGCTCATCGAATCGGTGCCGAACGTCAAAGAGGAAATCCAAAAGGAGTTCGGTTTTGCGCCGAACTTTGACACGGCGAAGGAATACCTCGAGGAAAACGACGGCGCGGGCAACACGTTCAAAGCGACGGCAAAGCCTGTGCTGATTGGAACGGCTGTGGTCGGAGCGACGACGATGATTTTCTCGATCATCATGATGCTGACGAACCACTTGCAGGACACGATGGCGCTGTCGAATCTGACGCTGCTGTACCCCCCGTTTTTGCTCGGCCTGATTTTGGGCGGGGCGGTGATCTACTGGTTTACGGGTGCGTCTACGCAGGCGGTTTCGACAGGCGCGTACCGAGCGGTTGAGTTCATCAAAAAGAACATCAAGCTGGAAGGCGCGGAAAAAGCGTCTGTGAGCGACTCGAAGAAGGTCGTCGAAATCTGCACGGTGTATGCCCAAAAAGGCATGTTCAACATCTTCTTGACGGTGTTTTTCTCGACGCTGGCGTTCGCGTTCTACAACTCGTTCTTCTTCATCGGCTACCTGATTTCCATCGCGCTGTTCGGCCTGTTCCAAGCTCTGTTCATGGCCAACGCGGGCGGAGCGTGGGACAACGCGAAAAAAGTGGTCGAAACAGAACTGAAAGCCAAAGGCACAGACTTGCATGCGGCGACGGTCGTGGGTGACACGGTCGGCGATCCGTTCAAAGACACGTCCAGCGTGGCGATGAATCCGGTCATCAAGTTCACGACGCTGTTTGGTTTGCTGGCGGTGGAGTTGGCCGAAGTGCTGGGCCGCGAACAAGGGCTGACTGCTCGGCTTGTTCCGGCGGTGTTGTGCTTGGGCGTCGCGATGGTGTTTGTGTACCGCAGCTTCTACGGCATGCGCATCCAGTCCTCAGCGAACAACGACTGACCCCAAGAGCCCGTTTTTGCGGGCCACGCCGTCTGCTTTTTCTTTCCCCACACCGTGAGCGTTTCTCCCTATCCTTTTTCACAACATGCAGCGACCGTTTCACACGTTTTTGGGCGTCGATCTGGGCGGCGGGAAAGGGAAAACGACTGCACTGGTTCGGTTGCGGCTTCTTGAGGGCAAGAAACGCGCTCTTTCAGTCGAAGAATGTGCGAGCGGAAAGCAGTGTTTCGATGGGCCTCTGCTCGCCCAGATTGAGGCACACAAGCAAGGTGCGGTGTTGGCTGTGGACGCGCCGCTTACCTTGCCGGTGTGTGTGCGCTGTGTGTTGCCGGTGTGCCCCGGTTTGGCGTCGTGCGAGGTTGAGACGGTGCGCTTTTTTCGCGAACACGCGGACGCGGAGCCTGCGCACAAATCGCCAAAACCGCGCTTCACTCCGTACACCCAGCGTGCGACGGAGATTCTGTTGCACAAAACACTCCCAATCGTGCCGCTCGAGACGCTCGGGCAAGGCATGGGGCCGCTGACGGCTCGGGCGCAGTATCTGCGGAACGCCCTCAAAAACAGCTTTCGACTGCACGAGAACCTCATCGAGGTCTATCCCAAGGCGACTTTGGTGCAGCTTTTTCCCGATGTTCACGCCAAAAAGGCTCCTGACGCGGTGCGTTATCGGGATGCGCAAGGTCAGGAGGTGGATGTCAAAGGCCGACCTCTGTTTTCGGTGCCTCGCGTGGCCCGAACATACAAGCGGTCGGGGCACGCGCGGGATGTTCGGCAGGAGATTCTGTCTGCACTTTCGGAATTGACGTTTTCCGTCGGGTTGTGGCGAGAAACGGTGATTGAAAACGACCACCTGTTCGATGCCATGCTCTGCGCGTACACAGGCTATCTGTGGGCGAAAGAGGGCTGGTCGATTCCCGCGCAACCGCTGCTTCGGATGTTTCTGGAAGATGGATACATCTTTGTGCCGCCGAAACAGGCAACACCGAAGTAACGAGCAAGCCGCGACGACTCGTGTGACTTTTGGGGCGGGCCGAGGCTGGCGTGTGCCGAGGCCGGCGCGTCCCTATACTTGCTCGAGTTTGGCAAAGATACGCAAAGGAGCACATACGACATGAGAGTTTGGCAATCCTTTTTTCTTTTGAGCGCAGTGGCGGCTTTTTCCGTCGCTCCGAGCTGCAACAAAGACACACCGAATCCGGGAAATCCGGTGGATGCAGACATGGCTGGATTGGGGGACCTGGCAGGTGTGGGTGCAGACGCGGGCGGTGACGGTTTCTCTGGAACAGACGCGAACCCGAATGCGGATTTGTTGCAACCGCTTTCGCTGGTCAGCGCGACGCCATCGACGGGTCCGACGACGGGAAATGTGGACATCACTCTGACGGGAACTGGTTTTCAAAGCGGCGTCTACGTCAGCATCGACGGCCTGAGCGCCACGGTGAAATCGGTGAGTTCGTCGAGCGTTGTGGTCACGTTGCCCGCACGACCCGGCGGAAAGGGTTTCGTTCCAGTGGTCGTGAGAAATCCAAACAACGATTCGGTGACAAGCTCGACGGTGTTTGCGTATTTCTTTGGAACGCTGACGTTTGACCCAGCGAGCAAAATTGCCGTCGGAGGTTCGCCAAATGCCATCGAAGCGGCAGAGCTGGAAAACAACGCCAAACTCGATTTGGTCGTGACCGACAACAGCACGGTCGGTCAGATGATCACATTGTCGGGAAATGGAGACGGGACGTTTCTGGCACCAGGCAAGTACGCCTCGGGAACGAACACGTTTGGGTTGCGAGTCGTGGATCTGGATTTGGACGGCTTCAAAGATGTGCTTGTGACCAACTCTACGAGCGCACCTTCGGGCGTGGGCATTCACCCAAACAGCAAAACCGGCACTTTTCCGACGCGGCAAGTGGTTGTGTCAGGAGACTTGCCCACATCCGTGGACGTGGGCGATGCGAACGGGGACGGAATTTTGGATTTGGTCGTCGCCAACAGCGGTGGAACGAGCAACAACGTGACGTTTCATGCGGGCAAAACTGGGGGCACGTTTGCAGCACCGGTTTCGCTCACGGCGTCGGGCATTCCGCGCTCGGTTGTTTTTGCGGATTTGAACAAGGACGGAAAACTCGACATTGTGGTTGCAAACGAACAATCTGCGACGGTCAGCGTCTTGATGGGGGACGGCAAAGGCGCGTTTGCGACCAAGGTGGATTATTTGGCGGGTTCGGGTCCGTATGCCGTCGTCGCCAAGGATTTTACGGGAGACGGAATTTTGGACGTGATCGTCGTGAATTATCGGTCGGCTTCGCTGTCTCTGTTGACGGGCGTGGGCGACGGAACGCTAAATCCGCAAAAAACCACTTCCATCGGAACCGCGCTTTCGACTTTTCCACAGAGCATCGTCGTGGCCGATGTGAACGGAGACACCCGGCCCGACGTGGTTTCGGCGCTGTACGCAGACCAGCAAATTGGCGTGACTTGGAATGCGAACGGTTTGTTTGGGACGACGACGAAACTCTCGGCGGGTAGTTTTCCGCGCAGTGTGACAGTCGGAGACTTCAATGGCGACGGCAAAAATGATCTTGCGAGCGCCAACTCTTCAGACGGAACCGTCTCGATCCTTCTGAACAAATCTCAATAAATTCCGCGAAGTCGTGCAGGCAAAGGCCGTACATCATCACACACCAGGGCACATGCAACCGGTGCTTGGGCTGTTCGAGCGATGGTCTACGGGGATTCGGCGGTGACGAGGGCTCGTTTGGCGGCTTGGCCTTTTGCGCCGGGACTTGCGGCCCAATGTTCGAGGAGGGTGCGTGCCTGCTCTCGGATGTCGGGGTCTTGGTCAAACTGCGCCAGGTGGCCCAGCAGCGGAGCGGTTTCGGTCAGATCCAATTGTCGCAGCGCCAAAAACGCGGCCCGCCGAGCTTTCGGATCAGGACGGTGAAACAGGGCCTCAATCGCGGGCAGGGCGCTTCGACCGTGTTGGCAAAGGGTATGGATGGCTTGCTGCTGCGCGTGGCCTTGTGTGGCGACCAGAAGCTCAATCGTGGGCTTTAAGTCGGCGGGCTGCTCCAAGCAGGCCACAAAGGCGATGAACAAGAACAGGGCTGGTTTGCAACACCCAGAGACGCCGCACCTACCTGTGCCGACATGTCGCATCTATCGCTCCGCCGACGCAAGCTTGTTTCGATACCACTCGATGGTTTGAAGCAGCCCTTCTTCGAGGTCAAAGCGTGGGGCCCACTGCAAGAGTTCTTTGGCCTTGTCCACCGACGGTACGCGCAGCTCAACATCGGGATGATTCCAGCGCACAAACTCGATGGGCGACGAGGAACCGCAAAGCTGCTTGATGAGCTTGGCCAAGTGGTAAACGGTCACTGTCGAGCGGGGATTGCCCAAATTGAAGGCCTGGCCTGGCGCTTGTTCCGCCGTCAACGTGAGGAGCGTGGCCTCAACGATGTCGTCGATGTAACACCAAGCACGAATTTGGGCACCATCGTTGTGGATGAGCAGCGGTTGTCCTTTCAGGGCTCGCACGATGAAATGGTGGACCGCGCCCTCGCCGATTTGCCTCGGGCCGTAGACGTTGAAGGGGCGGACGGTCACGGCGGGCAAATGGAACTGACGGTAATACGTCATCGCCAAGTGCTCGGTCGCGAGCTTGGACACGGCGTACGTCCAACGCGCTTCACCGACTGCGCCGACGGTGGTTGCGTCCAATTCGCTGACTTGATAGGCGTAACGGCCAAACACCTCGCTCGTCGAAAAATCGACAAAACGGCGACAACGGCCTGATGCGTGGGCGGCATCGAGCAAAAACGCGGTCCCCAGCAACGAGACGCGCATGGTCTGCGTCGGCATTTTCATCACGGTATCCACGCCGGCAATGGACGCGAGGTGAATCACCAAATCCACGTCGGAAACGGCCTTTTTCACAGCGTTCATGTCCAGAACGTCGCCTTGGACTACCTCGACGTTGGGATGTTCGTGTAGGCCAGCCGGGCGCAGGGCATCCCGACGAAAAATGTCGAGCACGCGAACCCTGTTTTCGCGGGCCAGCGCCGACACCAAGTGAGAACCAATAAAACCAGCACCGCCGGTAATGAGCACATGCGCGCCACGCGGCGCAGAAGCAAGAAACGACATGGCCGCGCATCATAGGGGCTTTCTGTCTATTCCAAAAGGTGCGACCACCTGTGTTGTGGCGTGGTAGCGTCTCCGACATGCTCCATTTGCGTGTTGTTGTGGTCGATCAAAACCCGCGTTTTTGCGAACAACTTGCGACGGCGTTTGCCGAGGCTGGCATCCAGGTTCAGTCGTTTTTGAACGGCACGGCTGCGCAGGAGGCGATTGTGCGGAAACCTCCGGCCTTGTGGGTGGTGGATTTGTCGCATCCGAGTGCGGAGGGCCAGTGGCTGCTCGCTCAGCTTTGTGGGAAAGGTGCGGTGGAAGCACCGCTCGGCGTGATCGCGCTGGTGAATGTGACGGACGATTTGTCGACGCTTCCCGAGCACGTCGAGGTGCTGGCACGGCCCGTGTTTCCCGCGCAGGTGGTCGCTTCGGCTCAACGGCTGTTTCCCGTCGGAATTCCACGGTCCGGTCGGCAAGCGACGTTGCGCGGTTTGCCGTCGATTTCGGGCGCTGTCCATGCGGTGCCTCCGCAATCGGGAGGTATGCCAGGATCGCCGCATTCCCTCTCGGAGATCGAGGAAAAGCCGAGCCTTCACTTCGATCGGCGATCGGAGTCGGTGCCGGGGCTTCCGAAAGACGAGTCTGATTTTGCGGCGGGCGTGACGGTGCTGGCGCAGGAAAGCACTTCCGCGTTGGTTCGGGACATGATGCGCGCCACCGACGATGAAGAAGCCGTTCTGCGGAGCAGTGATCTTCTGCCGTTTCATGACGACGATGACGACGATGACGACGAACCGACGCGACCGCGAGCTCCGAAAGCACGCTTGCGCGATCCGTCGCCGCCCGTCGAAGTGCTGTCGGGAGAGCTTTCGGCGCTGACGATGATGGAAGTGCTCGATTTGCTGGTGCGCAGGCAGCTTTCGGGCGTCCTCATCGTGTCGCTTCCACCGAAGACGCTGCGCATCTATCTACAAAAAGGTTGGATTGCGCAGGCGACGGGCGATGGTTTTCCGGGGCTGAGGTTGGGTCGTTTTCTGATGGACCTCGATCCGCCGCTTCGAGCACCGGAGATCGAAGCCGTTGCGGCGACGCCCATCGACGGAACGGCCAGGCATGAAGACCCGACGCTCGCTCCACCGACGGAAATGGTTTGGCCGATTGAACCTGCTCCCGAGGCACTTTTGGGTCAGCGCCTGGTTCGCGCGGGCTTGTTGAAAAAGCAAGATTTGTGTGCCGCGTTGGCCGAGCAGAGCACCGAACTGATTTTGGAAGGCATGAGCATGGTTTCCGGTCGTTTTTCGTTCGCCCAAACGGACGATCTTCCCGACACCGTGCTGCGAGCTGAGTTGGGAGGCGCGCTGCTTCTTGACCCAGCCGAGCTTCTGCTGCGGGCCCAAAAACGCAACGAAGATTGGCGGAATTTTGAAAAGGATTTGGCCGAAGGCGCGGTGTATGTAAGCGATGTCCCTCCGTCGGTGTCAAAAGATCTGACCCAACTCGGGTTGAGTCATACCGAACAGAGAGTGCTCGCACTGTGTACCGGGCGTTTGTCGGTAGCAGACTTGGCGCGAGAAACGTGTTTGCCGCTTGGGGATGTTTCGCGCACGCTCTCTCGGCTCGTGGCGCTGCGGGTCGTCCGTCGGAGGCTGCCCGCGCTGTTGGCCCTGTAAAGCCAAAACTAAAACGGATTGCGGAGGGCTGACGGCAAAGCTTCTTTTTCTTTGGGTTGTTGCGCAGTCGGGGGCGCGGTTGCCGCAGGCTCCGATGCGGTTTTGTCTTTCGAGCGTCGTCGTCGGCTTTTCGGTGTTTCGGCTGCGTCGCTGTTGGCCAAAACCTCCGGCTTGTCTGGCTTGTCCGGTTTTTCGGCCTTGTCTGATTTGTCTGGTGGCTCGGGCTTGTGGGTTTTGGTGGCGTGTTCGGTTTTGTCGTCGGTCTGCTTGGCTCGGTTGCCCTCGGTCGATGCTTGCGACAGACCATGATCCGCTTTGCATTTTCCAAGGAGTCTTTGCCCCTGCTGAAGTGCCGAATCCGTCGCGCTGTCGGCGATGAAATAGAGTTTCTCGATCTGTTTGTAAATGCTCTGGCAGTCTCCCGCAGCAAGTGCTGCCGTCGCAAACGCCAAGCGCCGTCGCACAAACTGGTTCCGCACTTTCATAAACGGGTCCCAAGCCTGGGCTCGATAGGGGGAACCGGGCGGAAGTTCTCGATACAGCGCAACCGCCAAATCGTCCTGGTCTCGGTCTGCGGCACGCAAAAAAGCGCCGTACACCGCGGACGTGCGAAGTTGCTCGCTCGCCGTTTCCAAAATGGCTTTCGCGCCCGGATGCTGACTGTCTTTGCGAAGGATCAGTTCGCTGAAAGCCATCGCGCTGTGGAAGTTGTGCTGGAACGCCTCGGTTTGCGCTTGTCGAAGCAGTGTGTCCACGTCGATGCCGCTCGCATAGGCCGAAACCGGTCGGTTTTGGTTGAGGCGCGCGTAAAACTGCACACCGAGCATGGACCCACCGACGACGATTCCACCGAGCGTCGCCCAAAACAAAGGTGCCAGCGGTGAGGTTTTGGGCCCAGGCGGGACCCGCAATCGATACGACGGATCGGTCGGCAGGATTTGCTGCGGATCGCTTCGGCGCGGCGCTCCAGGGGCCTTCAAATCGGGTGACGAGTTTGAGCGGCCCGGCCTGGCCGCAGATCCCGGCGGAACGGGCACCGCAGGCAGAGCCACGACCGGACGCGCATCGGCTTTTTCCGGCGTTTTGGAGGCCGACGGCGATTGGGGCACCGGCTTGCCCGGAATGGACGGAAACGGAGCTGTGGTTGCACCTGGGGAAGGTGTCGCCGATGTCGGTACAGGTGCGTTTGACGCTGACCCTGGAGGCGGAGGCAACGGCTCGGGCAATTTTTGTGTGACCGGCCCCGGCAATTTTTGCAGCGGCGCGGTTTTCGGTGCGCCCGGTGCGCGAAATCCACCGGAAGGCTCCGCTTCTTCCAAATCCAATTCGTCCACGGGGAGCAGCGGCATTTCCTGGACGTTGCGCGTGTTCGGTGGTGGAACGCCCGGTTCCAGTGCGTTCGGACCAGCCGAAGCAGGCCTGGGTTCAGGCGGCGGCGAACCTGCGTTTGTTTGCCCAGCTTGTGTGGGTGGGCTGGGCGGCCGCGATGTGCTCGGTTGCCGCTGGACTTGCGGTGTCATGCCTCGCGTCAGGTTGTTCGCAAGGTTGGCCGGCAAGTCGAGCAGCGCCGATTGGAGGGCTCGCCACAACGCTTGAATCGTCGCAAAGCGTGCATCGGGATCGGCTGCCGCAGCCATTTCCAGCACGGCGTCCAGGTGCGCATAGGTGGGATACCGCACCTTCATTTTCGGCGGCGTTCCGACCATCGCCAGGTAGGACGCCAGTGACCTCGCGTCGAACATGGGTTGGCCCAGCAGGCATTCGTACACCAGCGTTCCGACTGAAAAAACGTCTGCCCGTGCCGTCGCCCGTTCTGCGCCCGTGTCGAGCGTTTCTGGGGCCACGTAGCCCAGCGGCCCATCCCACCTTGCGCCCGGTGTGGCTCGAAGCTGCGCCATTCCAAAATCGCTGATGAGCACCGTATCGTCCGCCAACAGAAAAATGTTGTTCGGCGAAAGCGCACCGTGGGCCAGATCCCGTTCCGACGCCGCCTGAAGCGCCGCACACAGCGGATCAAGCAGCGCGAGCATTGCTGAAACCGACAGCGGGCCCCGCGAAAGCCGAGTCCGCAGCGTCTCTCCCGAAACCAGCGGAGACACCAAATACAGCGTTCCCGAAGGCTCGTAGCCCGTGTACAGCACCCCCAAAATCGCCGGGTGCATCATGTCCGCTGCCGAATGGGCCACCGCCTGAACTTTGTCGAGGACGTTGCGGTTTCCGTACTTTGCGTAGATTCGCTTGACCGCGCAATCGCTGCCCTGGCTCAGGTCTTTGGCAAGGCACACGACGCCGGAAGGGCCCCGCCCGAGCACTTTCCCCAACTGGAACCGCTTGTCGAGAACAAACGACTCGATAGCCATCGTTAAAAACGAGTGTCGAATGCGCAAGCGCCACACGTCAAGCGGCAAACCAGACGGAAAACGCGCCACGCACAACACAAATTTTGCTTGACCGAACAAGGCCCGTTACGGTGCGGGCCGCCAAACGGCATCCAAACCGAGCATGTCCAGCCTCCAAGAGATCCCTGTTTCTCTCGATGACGAGACCCAGAAACGCTATTTGAACTACGCGCTGTCCGTGATCACGTCGCGTGCTTTGCCCGATGTGCGCGACGGACTCAAACCTGTGCAGCGGCGCATTTTGTACGCGATGTATCACGACCAGCGCCTGCTTCCCGACGCCAAATTTCGCAAATGTGCAGCCGTCGTGGGCGATGTCCTTGGAAAGTATCACCCGCACGGCGACAGTTCCGTCTACGAGGCCCTCGTTCGCATGGCCCAGGATTTTTCGTTGCGCTATCCGCTCGTCGATGGCCACGGCAATTTTGGTTCCCAGGACGGCGATGCTGCGGCTGCGTATCGATACACCGAATGCCGTTTGCGCAAGAATGCGCTGTTTTTGCTCTCGGAACTCTTTCAAAACACCGTCGATTGGAGGCCCACTTTCGACGGTGTTCGCAGCGAGCCGGTTGTCTTTCCCGCTCAATTTCCGAACTTGTTGGTCAATGGTGTTTCTGGCATTGCCGTCGGGATGGCCACGTCGATTCCGCCTCACAATGCCGGCGAAGTCATCGATGCCTGCTTGGCCCTCATCGACGAGCCGGACCTTGATGCGCGTTCGTTGCTTCGTTATGTGCGAGGTCCCGATTTTCCAACGGGAGGTGAGCTGCTCACCAGCAAACAAGAGCTGGCCGATGTGTACGAAACCGGGCACGGCACGCTGAAACTCCGCGCAACCTTTCACATCGAAGAACCGCTCGACCGTCGAGAAGGCCGAAGCATCATCATCAATTCGATCCCGTATGGCGTCGAACGATCCGCCATCATGGAAAAAATCGGCGAGCTATTCGAGCAGAAGAAGCTCCCGATGGTCATCGATTGCCGCGACGAGTCCACCACCGATGTCCGAATCGTCGTCGAGCTTCGTCGAGCCGCCGATCCACAGCTTGTGATGGCGTTTTTGTTCAAAAACACGTCGCTTCAAATCACGGTTCAGTTCAACGCAACATGTTTGGTTCCGACGAAAAACCCTGAAATTGGCGCACCAAAACAACTCGGGTTGCGCGACCTTTTGCGCCACTTTCTCGATTTTCGTTTTCAAGTCGTCGAGCGACGGCTGAAACATCAACTGGGCGATCTCGACAAGCGCATACACGTCCTCGAGGGTTTTGCGAAGGTCTACGACGCACTCGATGAAATTTTGGCCATGATTCGGCGCAGCGACGGGAAAGCCGATGCAAAAAGCCAACTGATTGCGAATTATGGGCTCGACGACGACCAGGCCGAAGCGATTTTGGAACTCAAACTCTATCGACTCGCCCGGCTCGAAATTTTGGTCATCCGCGACGAACTCGGACAAAAACAAAAAGAACGTGCGCGGATCGATTCCCTCCTGCAAAGCGACGGAAAACGCTGGGAGGTCGTTCGCAAAGAACTTTCGACGCTGCGCGAAGAACTGTCCGACAAGCGACGCACGCGAATCGGCGTTCCCGCAGAAGAACCCGCGTTCGACGAGGCAGCGTTTTGTGTACACGAAGACGGTCTCGTCGTGCTGACCCGCGACGGTTGGGTCAAGCGCGTCGGACAACTGAAAGACGTAAATTCGACTCGCGTCCGCGAGGGTGACGAAGTGTTGGCCGTCCTCGGTGGCTCGACGAAGGAACTTGCTGTGTTTTTCAGCAACCGAGGAAGTGCCTACGTCTGCCGAATCCTCGACATCCCAGCGACGAGCGGTTATGGCGAACCATTGACCAAACAATTCAAATTCGACGACGGAGAAACGGTTGTCGCCGCACTTTCTCTCGACCCGAGGGTTCGTCCTCCCGAAAGCAGCCAGCTTGTCGCTGTGACCCAAAAAGGTCTCGCCCTGCGGTTTTCGCTGGCTGCACACGCAGAGGTTTCGACCAAAAAAGGCCGGTTGTTCGCAAAGATTGCCGACGACGATGCCGTGCTGTCTGTCAAAGTTTCCAAACCGCAAGAAATCCTGACCGTCGCTGCACGTTCCGGGCGCTGCCTGTCCTTCCGTGTCGAGGAAGTGCCGACGCTGCAAAACCCTGGCAAAGGTGTGCAAGCGATCAAACTTGCCGACGGCGACAAACTGATCGGTTTTTCCGTCGGTGGGCCCCTAAAAGTCGAGACCGATAAGAACGCCACGCTTTCCCTCGGTGAAACGGCTGCGGAACTTGCTCCTCGAGGCGGTCGAGGCCGCGAGGCCGTTCGCAACGGGAAACTCGTTCGCTGTCTGTTTCCGCCGCCGTCGATTCCCCAACTGTCTGCGACGCGAAACACTGCACCGTCGTCGGAATCGCCCGATCCAGGAAGTTTGTCCGAAATCGGCCCGCTGTTCCGTCGGAATTGAGCAAGTTTCCCCTCGAAAACGGCCTTCCATTCCTAAGTTTCTTCGTCGAACCCCGCTCTGTTTTGGCAGGATGTGTGCATGCTCATCCTTTGTGGTCCTCCCGGTGTCGGAAAAACGACCTTGGGCAACCTGTGTGCAACCCGACTTGGTGTGCCGTTTCTCGATACGGATCAGGCGCTTGCCTCGTCGCTGGGGATGCCGGTATCGGTCTTGTTGACCGAACGCGGAGAAGCCGCGCTGCGCCAACGGGAACGCGAACTCATCGAACAGTTGGACGACGCTCCGCGCGTACTTTCTGTGGGAGGCGGCCTAGTCACCGATGAAAGGAGCCGCGTACTTCTCAAGAAACGTGGCTTTTTGTGCGGCCTTTTTGCGAGTCCCAAGACACTCCTTTTGCGTCTTTCGCAAAGTTCCGAAGTCAGGCCGTTGCTTTTGCCTGAACCGCAAGTTGCGCTTCCCAAACTCCTTTCGGAAAGGGAGTCTGCGTATCGGGATGTGGATGTTCGTCTGTGTATTGACGACTTCTCTGTATCTCAACTTGTGGAGTCTATTTGCGGTCTGTACAGACAACTGTTCCTTCACAAACAGACTCCTCCTGTCAAACCCCTTTGTGAGACTCCTTTTCCCATTCCGGGTGTGTCCTTCTGCGATTCCTTTCCAGAAAACAAGGACCTGGGTTCGCCCTGTTTGCTCATCCATGACGAACGACTCCTCAACCGACAGACAAGTTCAGGTTGTGCGCTAGCCGACTGGATTGCTCGCTTCCCGCACCGCTATGCTGTTGCGGCAGGGGAGGGACTGAAGGATCTGTTGGCTTTCCCGCATCATGTCGAGCGGATACAGAGTGTCCTTTCCGACGTTCCCTCAAACCGCTTGTCTGTTGTTGCAGTTGGTGGTGGTTCCGTCGGTGACTTTGCAGGTTTTTTTGCGAGCGTGTGGAAAAGGGGTG
>Ga0268298_10003142_pt1 | contig 17172 bp, 19 predicted proteins | sample WWTPWeurt_MetaG_FD_194462 | JGI IMG/M metagenome (GOLD analysis project Ga0268298, IMG submission 194462) | Activated sludge microbial communities from WWTP in Nijmegen, Gelderland, Netherland - WWTP Weurt | ecosystem: Engineered > WWTP > Aerobic digester > Activated sludge | place... | reverse complement strand
TGTACGTTTATTAAAAAACAAATTTGCAGATACTATAAAAGAAGCAGAAGATAAAGGTGCAACTGCCGAAGAACTGAATGAAATTTTAGGCAGAGCAAGAGCCAAAAAAGGAATGTTTGAAGGCGACTTACAAGAGGGTGAATTAGAAATAGGACAAGTAAGCAGCATTATACATGAAATAAAACCTGCTGCAGAAATTGTACAAGAAATTTGGAATGAATTTGAAACTACTTTAAAGAATCCTTTTAAATAATAACCATCTAAATTTAAGTTCTATATCTACAATACTTTTTTCATTTGCAAAATGTTAAAATTTGCAAAACATTTAACCATTTACACAAAAGGTAGTAATAGATAAAGAAAAAAAATTAACTTTCAATCTTAATTTCAAAAATTAATTTATGAAAAATATATTACTTACTATTACCAGCTTATTTTTAGTATTTATGGTTAGTGCTAAAACTATAAAAAGTAAAGGAGAACCTGTTGTAGTAGGTAATGTAACAGATGCAGTTTCCAAAAAGCCAGTAGCAGAAGTTACTGTAACAGCAATTCATTTAACTACTAAATCAGAGCATCAAATTAGCACCGATATAAATGGAAATTTTAAAATAAATCAACTTCCTACAGGCAACTACAAAATAAAATTCGAAAAAAACAATTATAAGCCTGTAGAGAAAAATAATATAACGATTAAGCAAGATAGTACTTCAAAAATAAATATTGAAATTACCGAAAAAGAAGAAACAACCTACGAAAGTATTATATGGGATTTGAGGTTTGGTATATAACACAAACTATTTAACAACCTGAAATTTTCCACTTTCAATTATTTTACCACTCTTATCTCTTAATTGAAAAACATAAATTCCTCTGTAATAGCCATCTAAATTAACGGTTGTTTTACTGCCAGTTACCACCACTTCATGTACTTTACGACCAATAAAATTATACAATTGTATAGTACAACCTTTATCTAAAGCTTTAGTGTATTCAAAATAAATAACAGATGTTGCCGGATTGGGATAAAAATTTACAATTTTAGTTTTAATTTCTACATCATTACCACTACCAAATGGCACAGTAAAAGATGTGCCAACAATTAAAAAAATGCCTAAAAATAGAATGTAGATTTTTTTCATATTAAATATACATTTATGAAGGTAAATAAACATTTTAAATTTCCCAAAACTTATTTGTTTAACAGCTAACGAAAATTCAAAAAAAATATTATGTAACATTAAATAATAACAATATTTTTTTTAATCAAAACTTTAACTATTAAGCCAATAAACCCCCTTATCTTCGCAGCCCTAAAATAATGCTCTTTATATTAAATGATTAGTAGAAGAAATATACGGGTTAAAGTAATGCAGCTTTTATATGTTTTAGAAAGCAGTGGCGATAAAAACTTTTTTAAAGACCCTATAACACAATTACAAAAAAATATTAATAAAACAAACGAACTATTGGTGTACTTAATTTATAACCTAACTGAGGTTATAAGATATGTAGAAATTGATGCAAAAAACAGAGCTAGTAAACACCTTCCATCTTATCAAGATTTGAATGTAAATACTAAAATTGCTGGCAATACTATATTGTGGGGTTTACTTGAAAACAATTATATTAAAGATGCATTTATACAGTATAAATGTTCTAGTATGGTTAATACAGAGCTTATTAGAAAATTGTATTTACAGCTAATAGAAACAGAAGAGTATAAAACCTATATAGCTAATCAACAAAGAGATAAAAAAGAAGACAAAGTAATTGTGGACTTTGTATTTAATAGTTTAATGTTACCTAATGAATTGTTTGATGAACATATAGATGAACTTTTTTCTAACTGGGATGACGATGCAGAATTGATGCAACAACTTGTAAATGCCTTTATACAAAAGCCTGGCAATGATTTAGCAAGCTTGTTACCTGAAGAAACTTTAAGTTTTGGCAAATTGCTTTTAAAAACTGTTATTGAAAAAAACAGCCATACTTTAGAGACAATAAAACCAAAATTAAAAAATTGGGATAGCGATAGAATTGCAGTTTTAGATATGATTTTAATGCAAATGGGTATATGTGAACTTTTGTACTTTGAAACAATTCCAACTAAAGTTACTATTAACGAGTATATTGATTTGGCAAAAAGTTATAGCACTAACCAAAGTGGGCAATTTGTAAACGGAATTTTAGATAGTATTCATAAAGAATTACTGGCTGAAGGAAAAATAAATAAAGTTGATTTTAAAAAGAAGAAATAAAATTAATGAAAACAGTATTGTACATAAGTTTACTACTTTTTATTTTTGGTTGCGGGTCAGAGCAAACTTTAAAGCCTAAAAGCTTATCAGATTTAGAAAAAATTATGGCCGATACTACTAACTATTCAAACATACATTGGATAGATAGTATAGCAGATTTTGGTACCATAAAAGAAGGAGAAGTGATAGAAGTGAAATTTAGATTTAAAAATATTGGTAACAAGCCTTTGTATATAACCAATGTTCAGGCAGGTTGTGGTTGCACCTCACCAGATTATTCAAAAGAAGCAATTGCACCACAACAAGAAGGTTGGGTAAAGGGAATTTTTAATAGCTTAAACCAAGTTGGCACTGTAAGTAAACAAATTAAAGTGATAACCAACTCCAAAAACTTTTCAGAACATACACTCTATTTTACAGGAACAGTAAATAATAATTAATAATTTTTCAACTTAAAAAACAAAACAGTATGAATTTTTTACAAGCAACATTTTTAATGGCTAATCCTAATCAGCCAGGCAGCCAATGGACTTCTTTAATAATGATGGGAGCCATAATTTTAGTATTTTGGTTTTTCATGATTCGTCCACAAGCAAAAAAAGCCAAAGAACAAAAAAAGTTTATTGATAACTTACAAAAAGGCGATAAAATAGTAACCATTGCAGGCATACATGGTGTAATAAATAAAGTAAATGATGATGGCACTATTAACTTGGAAGTAAACCCTGGTAGTTATATTAAAATTGAAAGAAGTGCAATAAGTTTAGAGTGGAGTAATGCAATAAACAAAACTGCAGCCAAATAATTTATTAAATAAAAAAAGTTGTATTACTGCCTCCAATTTGTGAGGCAGTTTTTTTTGTCATGAATTTGTTTTACTGATATAGTAATTGGATTTCCTTAATTTATAAAAGTTATACTAACGCTTAAAATACATTTGTGTTCTATAAATAATTATAACAGTACTATGAAAGCAATTTTATTAAAGAATAAAATGTTATTTAGTTATCTTATTAAATTTTTTATTTGGCTTAGTTTAATTATTGCTGTTAAAGCTATTCTATTGCTTTTATTGCCATTAATTATTTTTTAATTTCTATTTAAACTCTGGTGGTTTAATAACTCCACTAACTTTAATAAAGTTACCTTTATTTTCTGCTACTTTATAGTAGCAGTTTTTATATAAATACAGCTTATTCTTTATAATTCACAACCCATATTCGGTTCATAGCTTATTAATTAATTATTAATTTTATATTTTTTACTATTCATTTCTACAATTAAAGGTTGAAAAAGTGATTAAAATTCATTACTCTTAAATCTAAACACTTAATTTAATTTAGATTAATATTGCATAAATTTCTTGTAAATCACTTATGAAAATTCTTCTCAAAAAAGTTTTAATAGTTGATAAGGAAAGTATTTTTAATAATACCATTAACGATATTTTAATTGAAAATGGAATTATTAAAACAATTAATGAAAACATTACCGAAACTGCAGAAATTGTTTTTCAAGAAAAAAATTGCATAGTATCTATAGGTTGGGTTGATTGTTTCTCCAACTTTAACGACCCTGGTTTTGAATTTAGAGAAACATTAGAAACAGGAAGTAATGCAGCTATAGCAGGTGGATTTACAACTGTATGTATTATTCCAAATACCCAACCAACTATTCATTCAAAATCGCAAGTGGAATATGTAGTTCAGAAAACAAAGCAATTACCAATAAATATTTTGCCATTAGGCACATTAACCCAAAATGCAGAAGGCAAAATTTTGGCTGAAATGTATGATATGCACCAAAGTGGTGCCATTGCATTTACTGACGGTTTACATCCTGTTCAAATACCTGGTGTTTTACTAAAAGCATTACAATATGTAAAATCTTTTAATGGTACTGTTATTCAAATGCCAATAGATAAAAGTATTGGTGGTAATGGGCTAATGAATGAAGGAATTATTTCAACTAAATTAGGTTTACCAGGTTTACCAAGTTTAGCAGAAGAAATAATAATTAAGAGAGATATAGAATTACTAAAATACACCCAAAGTAAACTACATATTACAGGTATAACAACTGCTAAAAGTGTAGCACTTATAAAAGGAGCTAAAGCAGAAGGCTTGGCAATTACTTGTAGTGTTACACCATATCATTTGTTTTATTGCGATGAAGACTTGCAAGCGTATGATACAAATTTAAAAGTAAACCCTCCTTTGCGTACTAAGGCAGATGTGGTTGCACTACAGCAAGCAGTTTTAAATGGAGATATTGATTGTATTGCCACACATCATTTTCCACATCATTCAGATAATAAAGTGTGTGAATTTGAGTATGCAAAAAATGGTATGATTGGCTTACAAACAGCTTTTGCAGCCATTAATACTGCACTTCCAAATTTATCTAATGAACTGCTGGTAAATTTATTTTATACTAATGCAACTGATATTTTTAGTTTAAGAAAAAATAGCATTAAAGAAAATCAAGTTGCTAACTTAACTATATTTACAAGAGATGGAAATACTACTTTAAATAAAGAAAATAATAAAAGCAAATCATTCAATACCCCTTTTTCAAACAAAACCTTAAAAGGAAAAGTATTGGGCGTAATTACAAAAAACATTTTTCACAAAAACTAAAATAAAAAATGGAACAAAAGCCACTATCTGTACCTGTTAAAGGATTAATCATTTCTTTAGTATTAATTGTATTAGGTTTAATTATACACTTTGCAGGCCTAAGTCAAATTAAAGGATTGCAACTTTTGCAGTATGTAATTTTAGGGTCTGGTTTAATTTGGGCATGTATAACTTATGCAAAGCAAAATAATGGTAACGTTACTTTTGGTAACACATTTGCACATGGCTTTAAAGTTACTGCTGCCATTACTGGTATTATTGCAGTTTATACATTTCTAGCTATTAAATTTATTATGCCAGAAATGATAGATTATGCTATTGATGAAGCAAGAAAAGGAATGGTTGAAGGAAATAAAATGACTGCAGAACAAATAGAACAAGCATTGGCAATGACTAGAAAATTCTTTTTACCTTTTGCTTTAGCTGGTGTTATTGTAGGCTTTTTAGTTTTAGGAGTAATATTTTCTTTAATTGGTGCAGCAGTTGCTAAGAAAAATCCAAACTACTCCCCTATTCAAAATCAGTAAAATACTATATGGATATTTCTATTGTTATCCCTTTATACAACGAAGAAGAATCGCTACCTGAATTAAGTGAATGGATAAAACGTGTAACCACTACAAATAATTTTAGTTATGAAGTAATTTTTATTGATGATGGTAGCACCGATAATAGTTGGAATATTATTGAAAAAATAAACGCTAACAACAACAATTTTAAAGGAATAAAATTTCAACGAAATTATGGTAAAAGTGCAGCTTTAAACGAAGGTTTTAGAGCTGCTAAAGGAACTGTTGTAATAACTATGGATGCAGATATGCAAGACAGTCCAGATGAAATTCCTTCTTTATACAAAATGGTTACTGAAGATAATTTTGATATTGTTAGCGGTTGGAAGAAAAAACGCTTTGACCCTATTACTAAAACAATTCCAACAAAATTTTTTAATGCAGCCACACGTTGGAGTAGTGGCATTAAACTACACGATTTTAATTGTGGCCTAAAAGCATATAAAAACAAAGTAGTAAAAAGCATTGAAGTATATGGCGAAATGCACAGATATATTCCTGTAATTGCTAAATGGGCTGGCTTCAGGAAAATTGGCGAAAAAATTGTTGAGCATAGAACTAGAAAATATGGTAAAACAAAATTTGGATGGGAACGATTTATTAACGGCTTTTTAGATTTAGCAACCATAAGCTTTGTTAGCAGATTTAGTAAAAGACCAATGCACTTTTTTGGACTTTATGGAACAATTTGTTTCTTATGCGGATTTTTAATGAGCATTTATTTAATTATTTCAAAGCTCTTAATAAGCAACTTTGCATTAACCAATCGTCCTGCTTTTTTTATTGCATTAACAGTAATGATAATTGGTATGCAACTTTTTTTAGCAGGGTTTATTGCCGAATTAATTGGAAGAAATGCACCTGAAAGAAATAGTTATTTAATTGAAAGTAGATTAGATGTTTAATACTGCATTTTTATACACTATAAAGTATAAGCTACAGTTGCAATACTTAATGTGCAATTGCCATTTTGTAAAATAACTTTACCGCATGCTTCTAAAGTAGCACCTGTTGTTACAATATCATCTACTAATAAAATATGTTTCCCTTCTAAATCAATTTTATTTTTTATTTCAAAAACACCTTTCATATTTTCCCAACGTTCTACCCTATTTTGTTTGGTTTGAGTTTTTGAATTAATAATTCTTACTACAACATTTTTTAATATTGGTTTATTAAAAACCATTGTAATGCCCTGCGAAATAATTTCTGCCTGATTGTAGCCTCTTACAACTATTTTTTTTGAGCTTATGGGCATTGGAATAATTGCATCTATAGTTTTAAATTTATCCGAATGTAACAATTGCAGCCCAAGCATTTTTCCTAAAAATAAGCCTGCTTCTTTATTACCTTTATACTTTAATTGGTGCATTAAATGTTGCATTAAAGTTTGTTTTGAAAAATAAAAACCAGCAGTTGCATATTGTAAATTTAATCTGCCATAAAACATTTTTTCAATTGTATTCTCATACACATTTTCAAAACCAGTAACTGGCAATGCAGCAATACATTTAATACATAAAAAATGATCTTCTGTAATATTATCAGTGCCACAACCCTCGCAATAATTAGGGAAAATAAGATGCAAAAAATCAGCTAAATATGTTTTTGCATAAAATAACATACACTAAAATATTTTTTGATAAACTTCGTGCAATTGGCTTACCATAATAATATCTATATTAAATAGTTTTAAGTTAACCGATTTTTTGTTGAATTTACTAACAAATATTTTTTCAAATCCAAGTTTTTCTGCTTCGGCAATTCTTTGTTCAATTCTGTTTACAGCTCTAATTTCTCCATTCAATCCCACTTCTCCTGCAAAGCAAATTTTATGTGAAATAGGCGTATCATCATAACTGGATAGTAAAGCACAAATAACTGCTAAGTCAATGGATGGGTCTTCTATTTTTAACCCTCCTGCAATGTTTACAAAAACATCTTTTGTGCCAAATAAAAACCCTCCTCGTTTTTCTAAAACAGCAAGTAACAATTGTAACCTACGCAAATCAAAGCCTGTAACAGTACGTTGTGGGGTGCCATAAACACTTTGTGTAACCAATGCTTGCACTTCTATCAGCAATGGTCTCATTCCTTCTATAGTTGCAGCAATTGCAATACCACTTAATTGATCATCTCGTTGAGAAATTAAAATTTCGCTTGGGTTATTTACTGCCCTCATGCCTTCTCCTGTCATTTCATAAATACCAAGTTCTGCAGTGCTTCCAAATCTATTTTTAATAGTTCTTAAAATTCTGTAGGCATAATGTCTGTCTCCTTCAAATTGTAAAACAGTATCTACCATGTGTTCTAAAATTTTAGGCCCTGCAATGTTGCCATCTTTTGTTATATGGCCAATTAAAAAAACCGGTGTATTGGTTTCTTTTGCAAATCGTTGAAACTCCGCAGCACATTCTTTTATTTGGCTTACACTGCCTGCACCTGCATCTATTAAATTGCTTTGTAATGTTTGTATAGAGTCTATAATAACAAGTTGCGGTTTTAATTTTTTTATCTCTTGAAAAATAATTTGTGTACTTGTTTCGGTAAGTAAATAAAAATTATTGTTAGTCATTTTTAGCCTGTCTGCTCTCATTTTTATTTGTTGCTCACTTTCTTCCCCACTAATGTACAATATTGTTATATCCTTCATCATTAATCCATGTTGTAAAAACAATGTACTCTTCCCAATTCCAGGTTCACCTGCAACAAGTATTATACTACCATGTACAATTCCACCTCCTAATACTCTGTTTAACTCAGCATCAGTTGTAACAATTCTATTTTCTTTTACGGTGGATACATTATTTAATGCAACAATTTTATTTTGCTTTTTATCATCAGAATAACTATTCCAGTTTTCTGTTTTATTATTTTCAATCACTTCTTCTATAAATGTATTCCATTCATTACAACTTGGGCACTTACCTAACCATTTTGTACTTTCATGACCACAGTTGTTACAAAAAAAAGATGTTTTAATTTTTGCCATAGTATAAAGATAACAATCGTACTAGTTTATGTTTTATTGTAGAAAAAAATTTGTGTAAGTAAAATAAAAGAAGAAAAAGATTAGGCTAAAAAAAACAGAATTAATTGGCATTTTCAATTTAGAATCAACTTACTAGTGCCAACATTACTAAATGTAAAAGGGTCGGCATTTCTGCCAACCCTCTTACTTACTAACCCATTAAATTCTAAGTGCTAAATTACAATTTAGGGTGGTAATTCAAAATATTTTTTTGTATTTGTGTAAAACTTACTTGTTTAAAGTATAGATTTTAAAAATTTTACAGCTAAAACACACAAAAACATGACACTTGGTCTTAATTTTATTCCACAAATAATAAATTAAGCCATTTTGTCGCTAAAATTTAATTTCCTCATCATTCTTATCAAAAAACTTAAATTCTACTAATCCGTAGCTTGTATTTGGCTTAACTGTAAGCTTTAATTTATGCTTTCTCCTCCATTTTTTTACAATAGAAGTAAAAATTCCTTTTGTAAGATGAGAATGTACAATTGGATGAACAAATAGATTTAAATAGTTATGAGAATGAGTAGATAAATAATGAATTCTTTTTTCAATTTCATCTTCTAGCAACAAGGTACTACTTACCTTGCCAGTTCCTGAGCATGTTGGACAATTTTCTGAAGTATTAATATTTACTTCAGGCCTCATTCTTTGCCTTGTAATTTGCATTAGCCCAAATTTAGAAATTGGTAAAACTGCATGTTTGGCTCTATCGGCTTTTAGATATTCTTCCATAGCTTCTTGAAGCTTCTTTCTATTATCTGGTAGTTTCAAATCAATAAAGTCAACAACAATTATTCCTCCAATATCTCTTAACCTTAGTTGTCTTGCAATTTCTTCGGCAGCTTCTAAATTTGTTTGCAAAGCATTTTCCTCCTGGCTATTGCTTACACTTTTATAACCACTATTTACATCTACAACATGCAATGCTTCTGTATGTTCTATTATTAGATATGCACCACTATCTAAATTAACTGTTTTTCCAAATGCTCCTTTTACTTGTTTAGTAATTCCAAACTGATCAAACAATGGTGTGCCATTGTTTACATAATTTACAATATCCGTTTTATCTGGTGCAATTCTTTGAATGTAGCTTTTAATATCGTTGAAGATATTTTTATCATTTACAACTATTTTATTGAAAGATTCATTTAGTAAATCTCTTAATATGCTTGTTGTTTTATTTTGTTCACTTAAGATTTTGGCAGGTGCTACAGCTCCTTTAATATTATTTTGAATAGTCTTCCAGGTTTCTGTTAACTCTAGTAAATCCTGATGTAGCTCAGCAGTTGATTTACCTTCGGCAGCTGTTCTAACAATTACACCAAAATTTTTAGGCCTTATACTTTCAACAATTTTTTGTAACCTTTTTCTTTCTTCGCCAGAATGAATTTTTTTAGATACTGCAACAATTTCATTAAATGGTGTTAATACTATAAAACGCCCAGGCAGGCTTATTTCACAACTTAATCTAGGACCTTTTGCGGCAATTGGCTCTTTTAAAATTTGCACTAATACATTTGGCTTGCCATTTAATACTTCATTAATCTTACCAGATTTAATAATTTCTGGTTCTATCTGAAAATTAGAAAATTCGAAGCTATTTTCATTAGCAGCCATTGCTTGCTGGGTAAATTTTAAAATAGAACGTGCAAATGGAGACAAATCTGTATAATGCAAAAAAGCGTCTTTTTCAAAACCAACATCTACAAAGGCAGCATTTAGCCCAGGTATTAATTTTTTTACTTTTCCTAAATATAAATCTCCAACTCCAAAATTTGCATCAGACTTTTCATTATGCAACTCAACCAGTTTTTTATCTTCAAGCAATGCAATTTCTACACCAATTGGCGTAGTATTAATTATTAATTCTTTATTCACAAAATTTGCAACTTATTTAAATACACAATCACTCCTTACTTAAAAGAAGTATTACAACAGCACTATTTAGTAATTAGCCAGAAAGAAAAAGGGAGGAAAGGTAAAGTTGCAGCAAGGAAGGCTAATACCTTAAAGTGTTTGCTTTTTAAAAGCCTGTATATAATTTAAAATATACAGACTTTTATAAGCTTGGCAAATGCCAATCATTCATTTAGAAGAAATATTATTTCTTCTTCTTATGACGATTTTTTCTTAAACGTTTTTTACGTTTGTGCGTAGCAATTTTATGACGCTTTCTCTTTTTACCACAAGGCATAAATTCAAATAATTTTAACCAGTTAAAAAATAAAATAAATTATAAAACCTGTATTTAGTTTTTAAACCTATACAGCAGTTTTTATTTTTGCAATTGTTCAATTCTTTGTTGAAGTTCTTTTTTAGCTTCAGGATTGGGTATAACAGATTGAACAGTTTTATACCATTTTATTGCTTCTGCTTTATTGTTATTTAATTCATAACATTCAGCTAAATGCAACATAGCTATTAAATTAGTTGGCTGTTTTTGTACTATAAATAAAAATCTTTCTGCTGCTTTATCGTATTGTCCACTTTTCTTTCCTCCTAAACCTAATACCCATTGTGCATACAAATTATCCGGATTTTTATCAGCTACTGCTTTAACCTCTATAATTCCTTGCATTGGATTGTCTGAAATATTTCCTAACATATAACAGGCACCAAGCCCTATTTTGCTACTATCGTTATTAGGGTTTATTGCCAATGCTTTTTCTAAAAGAACTTTTCCATTGCTAGCTAACCAGTTTTGCATGCTTGCATTTGCTTCATCAAACAAGTTATCAATAAACAATTGGGCGGCGAAGGTGAGGCTTTTTTCTGAATTTTCCAATTTTGCTCCTTCAGCAGTATAATAAGCATAAGGTTCAAACACTCTAGCTGTATCTTTCCAAAAATTAGCTAATAGTTTATAAGTCTTAATTTGTTCTTCTTTACTGCTATTGGCAATGCTGTTTTCAAGCATTCCTACATATTGTTTTTTTTCGTCGTTAATCTTTTCCTTTGCTTTTATTAATAGTTCAGAAAAGTTTATTGTATGGCCATGCCCATCATCTGGAGAATGCTGTTCTGTATTGCTCTTAATTTTTTTGGGAGAAACTGTTTTACCAAAGAAAAATAAAGTAGAAAATAGAACTAAACCACTTAATAGTAAAGTTAATTGCTTCTTATTCACTTAAAAAATTTGCCTCAAAGGTAACAGTTATGGCTTATAGTTTGTTTTAACTTCAGAAACAAATTCTTTGGCAGGTTTAAATGCTGGTATATAATGCTCGGGTATATGAACAGCAGAGTTTTTCTTAATATTTCTACCAATTTTTGCTGCTCTTTTTTTGGTGATAAAACTACCAAAACCTCTAATATAAATATTCTCGCCAGAGATAAGGCTTTGTTTTATCTCTTTCAATAGTGTTTCTACAGTTACTAACACATCTACTTTTGGAATACCTGTTTTTTCAGATATGTTATTGATTAAATCTGATTTTCTCATAAGTTAATTTTTTCATGTGTAAGCAATCAAAGTCTAAAGTAAATAAAACTATTTGGTATTTACAAGTATTTTTTTGAAAACATGAACACATTATTATACCTTTTTTAAAGAAATCTAAAATACTAAACCTAAAAACTAATTGAATAATTAAATAATTAAAGTTTTATTTGTATAAACAGCTTTGCTATATACCTTTTTATGCAAACAAGTAAAGAAAAATATTTTACCAAACAATTATTAAATTGGAATAAAAAATTTAACGATAGAAAAATGCCTTGGAAGGGCATTAAAGACCCTTATAAAATTTGGCTTAGTGAGGTTATTTTACAACAAACAAAGGTTGAACAAGGCATCCATTATTATATAAAGTTTACAGAAAAATATACAAATATAATTTCATTGGCAAATGCAAAAGATAAGGAAGTATATAAACTATGGGAAGGCTTAGGTTACTATAACAGATGTAAAAATTTATTATTTACTGCAAGAAAACTAAGAGATGAAAATGCAGGAAAATTTCCTACAAATTACCATGAAATTTTACAATTGAAAGGAATTGGTGTTTACACAGCAGCAGCTATAGCATCATTTGCATTTAATTTACCTTATGCAGTTATTGATGGTAATGTGTATAGAATATTGGCTCGCTATTTTGGAATACACACTCCTATTGATAGTAATGAAGGGAAAAAAGAATTTACACACTTAGCAAACAAATTATTAGATAAACGTAAACCTGCAGTTTACAACCAAGCAATAATGGATTTTGGAGCAACCGTTTGTAAGCCTAATTTACCCTTATGTAATAATTGCAAGCTTAAAAAAAATTGTATTGCTTTTATTAGTAACGAGGCGAATTTATTGCCAATAAAAAATAAAAGAATTGTAAAAAAACATAGATGGCTTAACTACTTTATACTAATTAATAACCATGATGTTTGGATTAAAGAAAGAACAGAAAAAGATATATGGCAAAACTTACATGAATTTTATTTAGTTGAATCTGAGAAAAAAATAAAGTGGAATGAATTAAATATAAATAAACAATTGCAGCAACTAAACATTAAAAATTATACTATCAAAAATATTTCTAAAGAATTTAAACAACAACTCACTCACCAAAGTTTACATGTTCAATTTATACAAATATTAATTTCTACTAAACCTACAACTTTGAAAAGAGATTATTGGATATCTCAAAACAAACTTTCAACGGTGGCTTTCCCTAAAATAATAAATGAGTTTATAAAAAACAAAGACAACTACCTTACTAGTAGCTAAGCATAAAAATAAATATGGATAAAAAAGTGGTTCATATCGTAAAAAAAATTATTTTAGAACAAGAAATTAATTTTTTTATAAAAAATAAAAAAAAGCTATGAGAGGAGTTAATAAAGTTATGTTGATAGGAAACTTAGGTAAAGACCCACACATTGACTACTTGGAAGGAAATATTGGAGTGGCAAAATTTCCTTTAGCTACAACAGAAACTTATAAAGACAGAAATGGAAAATTAGTGAGCCAAACAGAATGGCATACTGTTGTTTTATGGCGTGGGTTAGCCGATTTAGCTAGTAAATATTTACACAAAGGAAGCTTAATATATTTAGAAGGACGTTTGAGAACCAGAAGTTGGGAAGATAAAGAAGGTAACAAAAAATTTGCAACAGAAATTGTTGGAGATAATTTAATAATGCTTGATAAAAGAAATGAGGGTAGCCATTCAGCTAACGATATAATTGATGATGGCTATAACGATAACCAATCTTTACCCAATACTGATGAAAACTTACCTTTTTAAAGGTTGGTATTCTTGTAAAATTAATAACACATACAACCTAAGTAGTTGTATAAATATTATTCACTAAAGAAAATATTTTGAACGATTTTTCGATATTTTTTAAACCTACTCTTGTAACCATAATTGACTCTCAAGGTACAACCATCTTGTTTGTTTTGTTACTTTTTTTATTGGTATTATCGTTTATTTTAAGTGGTGCCGAAGTGGCTTTTTTTTCGTTAAACTATAAAGATATTAGTGTTTTAAAAACAAAGCAGCAGCCCGTTTATAAAAGAATAGTAACCCTTTTGGAAAATCCTAAAACATTATTAGGTTCTCTTTTAATTGCTAATACTTTTTCAAATATTTCTATTATTATTATAAGCAATGTTTTATTAGATAACTTAATACATTTTCATCCAAATTTTGAATGGGTTGAGTTTTTAATAAAAGTAACCTTAGTAACCTTTATGCTTGTTTTATTTAGTGAGGTTATGCCTAAAGTAATGGCAACACAAAATAATGTGCGTTTTGCAAAAGATGTGGGATGGCTGGTAGAAATTGTATCGTATGTTTTTAATAGTTTAAGCAATTGGTTAGTAAAGTATAGCGATTTAGTTGAAAAAAAATTATCTAATAAAAACTTAAACAACAATACCAACGAAGAACTTTACCATGCAATTGATATTACACATACTGACAGTAATGAAAGTGAAAAAAATATTTTAAAAGGAATTTTAAAGTTTGGCAATACTACTGTTAAACAGGTTATGAAAACAAGATTAGATGTGCATGGTATTGATTACAATATTTCTTTTAGCGAATTACTTCAATTAATAAATGAACTACATTATAGCAGGTTACCAGTTTTTAAAGACGATTTAGATGAAATAGCTGGAATTATTCATACAAAAGATATACTACAATACTTAGATGCCGATAATAATTTTAACTGGCACTCCCTTTTAAGGCAACCTTATTTTGTTCATGAACAAAAAATGATTGAAGATCTCTTAAGTGAATTTCAGAGCAAACGAATTCATTTTGCTATAGTAGTGGATGAGTTTGGAGGTACAAGTGGTATTGTTACTATGGAAGATATTATGGAAGAAGTAATAGGAGAAATTGCCGATGAATTTGATGATGAAGATGCAGGACAAAAGAAAATAGATGACAGAAATTACATTTTTGAAGGTAAAACTATGATAAGAGATGTTTGCAAATTCATGAATCTTTCTATTGATACTTTTGATGGTATAAAAGGAGAAAGTGATTCTTTAGCAGGATTAATTTTAGAAATTGCAGGCGAAATACCTTATGTTACACAAGTAATTACTTGTGGCGATTTTGAATTTACCATGTTAGAAGTAGCTAAAAACAGAATAAATAAAATTAAAGTTACCATTGTACCACACATGGTAGAATAACTTAACATTTTTTTATCACCCATACATTATCCTAAAATTACTTATTGCATTTATTTAGTTTTACCTTATGTTTGCAACCATCTTAAAAGGTCCTGTGGCCGAGTGGCTAGGCAGAGCTCTGCAAAAGCTTCCACACCAGTTCGAATCTGGTCGGGACCTCTTTCCTAACTTTTTTTCTTATTACTTACCTTAACTTTATTTACTCTAACACCCTTTCATCTTAACTATAATTGGTATATTTGAGAATTAAAGTATAATTTAATGTGTATGAAAAAAAATGTATTATTTATTACATTATTTTTATTTTTTGGGGTAGCAAATGCACAAAAGCCTGTTAACCTTGTTCAGAAAAATGATAACTATTTTATTCAGTACGATAATAATGTTGAAAAAGAAATAATACAAGGAAAAGGAAATTCTGTTATATATTACTCTAAAAAAAATCAGTACGTTTTATACAAAAAATTAATTAAAAAATCTGTATTAATGAATAAAGAAGATGGAAGAGAAGATGCATCGGATATGTATTCTATCTATTTATTCAATATATTAAACAATAAAACCATTGAAGTATTTAAATCTTGTTTTGATGGAAATGATGGTACAAAACCAAGTTATGCAAATTCTAAAATCTATCCATTTAACTCAATTTGTAATCCGGATAATTTTATGTTGAGCCCAGATGAAAATATTATTTTCTTTAACTCCAAAGCATGGGCTGTATCAAATGCTATTCACTATTTTAGTATTAACGATTTAATGTTAAAGTTCTTTCATTCTGGCTCACTAATTAAGGTTGACAACAATGGTGTAACAATTGAAATATCTGACGTTGAAACAGTTAAAGAAAATGGTGAAATAGTTAGTAAAGGACGTTATTGGCAAAAATGTTTATACGATTTTAACGGTAAATTTATTAAATATATTGGCGAAAAAAACAGGTAAAAAAGTAGTGCTTAACTATAATTTTGCTACTGAATTTATTAGAGAATGCAAAAATCTTCAACCCTACTTCTTCAGTTTTTCTATCTTATTTTACTTGTCGTTTGTAGCTATACGCTTTGTAGAATATTTTTTGTTTTATTTAATTTAAAAGAATTAGACATTCCAACCTTTAATTCATTTGCAACTATACTATGGCATGGTTTAAGATTTGATGTTGCAGCCATTGCAGTTACTAATAGTTTATTTATAATTTTATTTTTTTTACCAGTAAAATTAGCAACCAATAAACTATATCAATTAGTGTTAAAAGTTATTTTTATTATAATAAATAGCTTTTGCATTATAGCCAATTTAATGGATGTTGCATATTTTCCGTTTGTACACAAACGTTCTCAGGCAGATGCATTATTATTTTTTAATGGTCAAAAAGGTAATGATTTTTTTAGGCTTATCCCTACTTTTTTAGCTCAGTATTGGTATTTACTATTTATAGTTGGATTACTAATTTATTTGTTATATTTTTTTTACAAGAAAATTATCATCAATAGTAACCTAAAAAATACTTTAACTATTAAACATTACAGTTTAAGAGCAATTGTATTTTTAATGGCTATTGGAATTACAATAATTGCAATTAGAGGAGGTTTTCAAACAAAACCTTTAGATATTATTCATGCCTCAGAAGTAGTTTCTGCAAAAAATATTGCTGCAGTAATAAATACACCATTTTCCATCATCAAAACAGTAGATAAAAAAAGTTTAGAGGAAAAAATATATTTCCCCACCTCTGTATTATCAGAATTGAATAATGGCATTCATCTTCCACCTTCCAATCATTCTTTTACAAAAAAAAATGTAGTTATTATTATTTTAGAAAGTGTTTCTAAAAGACACATTCATTATTTTGGAAGTAAAGCTGCTACTCCATTTTTAGACTCCTTATTTAACCAAAGCCTTGTTTTTACTAATGCCTTTGCCAATGCAAAAGAATCCATTCAAGGCATTCCTGCAATACTTTCTTCTATTCCTTCTTTGCAAACAGATCCTTTTATTTTTTCTTCTTATGCAT
>Ga0268298_10003141_pt1 | contig 17173 bp, 16 predicted proteins | sample WWTPWeurt_MetaG_FD_194462 | JGI IMG/M metagenome (GOLD analysis project Ga0268298, IMG submission 194462) | Activated sludge microbial communities from WWTP in Nijmegen, Gelderland, Netherland - WWTP Weurt | ecosystem: Engineered > WWTP > Aerobic digester > Activated sludge | place... | reverse complement strand
TCTTCGTCGTGCCGATGAATGCGCTCTTGCAGCACCGGGGCCACATTCTGATGGGGGCGGGCCACTCCATCGCCGTGCAGAACTTCAACGAGAACCTCTCGATCCTGATGATGACCGGCCTGTATTACGCCATGATCCGGGCGAATCTCTCCATTTACGTGGTTCTGACGCTTTTCGGCATTTTCGTGTCGGCGGCCATGTATCTCGTGAAACGGTTGCACGAGGCGAACCAGCGGCGCTACGACGACGTCGCGCATCTGGACGATACCCGCGACCACTGAAGGCGCGGTTCAGAGAGGGAGCTGGCCCTCGGCGGCAGCTTCCCGCGCCACGCGGCGGGCAAGAAGCAAATCTTCCCAGGCCTTGGCCTTTTCCGGCAGGTTGCGGAGCAGATAGGCCGGGTGATAGGTGACGATCACGGGAATCCCCCGGTAATCGTGACTGCGCCCGCGCAGGGACGCCAGGGCGCGGTCGGCGCCCAGGAGGGTGCATGCCGCGGATCGGCCCAGGAGGACGATGATGCGGGGACGCAGGAGTTCGATCTGCCGTTCCAGGAAGGGCCGGCAGGCGTTCATTTCCTCGGCTTCCGGCGTGCGGTTGCCCGGGGGCCGGCATTTGACCGCGTTGGCAATATAGACCCCCTCGCCTCGCCGCAGGTCGATTCCGGCCAGCATGGCGTCGAGCAGTTTGCCCGCCTGCCCGACAAAGGGCTCGCCCTGGGCGTCTTCCTCGGCTCCGGGGCCTTCACCGATGAACAGCCAGTCCGCTTCCCGGTCCCCGACGCCGAGGACGGCCTGTTTGCGCTGGCGACATAGGACGCAGGCCTGGCAGGCGGCGACCTGGCGGTCCAGTTCGTCCCAATCCCCCGCTGCGGTCCCGGGCACCGGCGCTTGCCCGACCGTTCCGCTGGCCAGGCCGCTATCCAGGCGGCTGGGCGAAGGCCCGCCCTCCGCGGCTCCGGTGCTGCGCAAGCGCCAAAGCGGGGCGATGCCCATCTCGGCGAGGAGTGTGCGGCGATCGGTCACAATTCCCTTGCCATGACGATGGCGTCTTCCCGCCCTCCGGGTGCCGGGTAGTACGCCCGGCGCAGGCCCACGCGGGAAAAGCCGAAATGGCGATATAAATCGAGTGCCCTCCCATTCGATGGACGAACCTCGAGCAGAAAGCGCCGAGCGCCGGCGCTGCGGGCCGTCTCCATGGCACAACGCAACAGGCGGGAGCCTATGCCCTGACGCTGCTGACCGGCCGCGACGCCCAGATTGAGCAGATGCGCTTCGTCGATGACACTCATCACCACCGAGAATCCGACCAGGACGCCGCCCAGGCGCGCGACCCAGACGCTATGGCCGGCCTGGTGGGAATCGAGAAAATTGCCCCGGCTCCAGGGAAAGGCCTGCAGCCCCCCCTCCAGGGCCGTGATCGCGTCGATCTGGTCTTCCCGGAGCGGTTCCAGTTCCAGCGTGGGGGTCCAGGCGGCCGGAACGCTCACGCCCGCCCTCCTTCGGCCAACCGCTCCGCGGTGGTCCGGGCGACCTTGTCCCGCACGTAGAAGGGCGTGGCGTCGGCCGCGTCCAGGCCCCCTTCCCGCAGCCAACGCCCGGAGGCAAGCTGCGCCACCGCGGCGGCCGTAGGCATGGCCTCCGGCTGGCAGGAAATACCAGCCGCCCGCACCCTCGCCGCAAGTTCCGGGTAGGCGGAAAGCGCATTTCCGGCTGCCAGCCAGGGGCCTTCAGGCAGGTTCAGATCGGCGGGGGCCAGGACCCGGACCGCGTCGGCGGCGCATACGTCGCGCTCCCGGCGGAGAAAAGCGGCGCAATAGATCTCGCCCATGCGCGCGTCGAGCAAGGCCAGCACAGACCCACCGCCCGCGTTCCAGGCCAGGGCGTCCAGACTGCCGATGCCAATGAGCCGAAGCCCGGCGCCCGCTGCCAGCCCCTGGGCCACGCCACAGGCCACGCGCAGTCCGGTAAAGGCTCCGGGCCCCTGGCCAAAGGCGATGGCATCCAGATTGCCCAGAGCAAGCCCGCCCTCCGCCAGCAATGTGCCTACCAGGGGCAGCAGGGTTTCACTGTGGGGACGACCGTCGGGACAGCGCCGTTCCAGGACGGTGCCATCCAGGTAAAGGGCGCAGGAACCCGCTTCAGTCGAGGTTTCCAGGGCGAGGAATTTCATCGCCCGCCATTGTACAGGAGCCCTATTCCGGGAGCCCGAGCAGGAAGACCATCGAGTCGAGCAGGGGACCGGGTTTGGAAATGGCACCGAACCAGCGGTCGTAGGTGGCGAACAGTTCGCCGGTACGATAGATGCGTGCCAGTTCGGTATCCACCGCCAGGCGGAAATCGGCATCGTTGCGCCGCATCATGAGGGCGTAGGGCTCGTAGGAATACAACTCGCTGCCCAGTTCCCAGGCCTCCTGCTTGCCGGCCGCCAGGATGAGACCGGCGAGCAGGCCGCGGTCCGAGGCGTAGGCGTCGATCTTGCCTTCGTTGAGGAGACGCAGGCCGTCACCGTGATCCTTGACCGAAACCAATTCGGTGGCGAAGCGACCCTTCGCGATGGCTTTTTGCAGCGTCGCCTCCGTGGTGGTTCCCGTGGCGACGCCGGTGCGCCGGCCCTTGAGGTCGGCCAGGGCGAAGACTCCCGACCCCTTGGCCGTGATGTAGCTGCCGCCGTCGGCAAAGGTGAGCAGGCTGAAATCCACGTCCCGCCTCCGACTGAGATTGGCGGTGGTCGAACCGCACTCGAGGTCGATTTCCCCTTTACGCAGCCGAGCTACCCGGTTGGCGGGCTCCACGGCCACCCACTTGATATCCAGGCGGGGCAGGTTCAACTGGGCCTGGATGGCTTGGACCACCTTGGTGCACAGCTCGATCGAGTATCCGGTGGGCTTGCCATCGTCACCCACGTAGGAGAACGGCACCGACGCGGTGCGATAGCCCAGGGAAATGCTCTTCTTGGCCTTGATTCGACCCAGGGTATCGGCCGAAACGGCAGGTGCGGCAAGAGCGACAGCGGCGGCGACCGCCAGGAAACGCAGCGTGGACATGGTTTTCCCCCGTGGAGTCAGAAAGGCGCTACGGTGCCACAAGGAAGAAGAGGCGGCAATCCCGTTGTCGTGCGTTCGATTCGCTGCGACAAGGCCGGGGTGGTGAACGGCATGCCTTGAAGGCGGCTGCGCGGTAGTCGTTCAGTGCCAGCCCCCGCGCCGGCCGCGTCCTTCGCCGCGCGGCTCTTGCTGGCCGCGCATTTCTTCCCGCAGGCGATGGCGTTCCTCCTGGGAAATTGGGGTCGCGGGCATGGGCTGGCGGCGGCCATCCCAGTTGTCCGGGGGATTCTGCTGCCATTGCTCGCGCATCTGCTGGCGCATTTGCTGTCGCTGTTCCTGGGGCAGGCGGGCGAGTTCGAGGATCTGCGCCGGCGTCTCGGAAGCGCTCCGCTCCCGCAGCGCGAGGACGTGCATTTCCAGGCGAAGTCCGCGCGTGTCGTCCGGAACGTCGGCGCAAGCCTGGCCGGCAGCCGTAAGGCTTGCCACCAGTGTGGTACAGGCGAACGCGAACTTGTATTTCATCCTCGACTCCGAAACGGGCCGGATCGGACCGCTGAAGCATTTTCGCCCCGAAACGCCAATCAGGGGTTCTGCGGCGGTGCGCAAGGTGTAAGCACCTGTTGCCGCCGCGGAAGGGGTAAAAAGCTTGTTACCATTCAAGCCCATCGCCGCCGCTGCCTTTTTCAATGCCGCCATTATCCTTGCTGCCATGACCGAACGCCAACACCGCATTCTCGTCGTCGACGACGACATCCGCCTCCGGGATCTCCTGTCGCGCTACCTGGGAGAACAGGGCTTCGAAGTTCGCGCCGTCGCCGACGCACCCCAGATGGACCGCGCTCGCACCCGCGAACACTTCGATCTCATCGTGCTGGACCTCATGCTCCCCGGCGAAGATGGCCTGACCATCTGCCGCCGTCTGCGGGGAACGGGGGACACGACGGCCATCATCATGCTCACCGCCAAGGGCGAGGACATCGACCGTATCGTCGGCCTGGAAATGGGGGCCGACGACTATCTGCCCAAGCCTTTCAACCCGCGGGAATTGCTGGCCCGCATCCACGCCGTCCTGCGCCGGCGCGGCAGCACGCCCCCCGGGGCGCCAGAAGCCGAGGTGGAGTCGATTTCCTTCGGCCAGGTCGAGGTCGATATGGCGGCGCGGACCCTGAAGCGGGGGGGAGAGATCATCGCCCTTACCACCGGGGAATTTGCGGTACTCAAGGTGCTGTTGCAGCACCCGCGGGAGCCGTTGTCCCGGGACAAACTGATGACCCTGGCGCGGGGCCGCGAACAGGGGCCCTTCGACCGGGCCATCGACGTGCAGATTTCCCGCCTGCGCAAACTGGTCGAGGTGGATCCGGCGCAACCGCGCTATCTCCAGACGGTCTGGGGCTTTGGTTACGTCTTTGTGCCGGACGGCAAGAACCGCGAATGAATCGGGCCCAGCCGTGGCGATGAAACTCCCCCGTTCGCTGCTGGCGCGCACCTTCTTTCTCATTGCCACCCTGGTCCTTCTGACCACCGCCGCCTGGCTGACGCTTTTCGAAAGGGCGGAAGCGGAACCCCGGGCACGGGAGGCCGCCCAGCTCGCCGCCAGCACGGTCAATCTCATCCGGGCCGCCCTGCTCGCCTCGGCCCCCGAGCGACGCCCCGATCTCTTCGTCGAACTCATGACCCGTGAGGGCATCCGCCTGCTTCCCGTCGAACCAGGCGACGTCCTCGAACCCCTGCCCGACGACCGTTACATCGACCTGGTGCGGACCCGCACCCGCGCCCTGCTGGGGGATCACACCCGCATGTCCTTGGCGGTCAATGATGTCGCCGGATTTTGGGTCAGTTTCCGCCTGGATGATCAGGACGAAGACGAATACTGGCTCATCCTGCCCCAGGAACGCGCCCTGCGCACCTTCGGATGGCACTGGCTGGCCTGGGGCCTCCTCGCCCTGGGGCTCGCGCTCGCCGTCGCCTGGTTCATCGCTTCGCGCATCACCCGTCCCCTCAAGGCGCTGGGGGCGGCCGCGGCATCGGTCGGGCGCGGCCAGACGCCCGCGACGCTGCCGGAGACGGGAGCGGACGAACTGCGCCGTCTGGCGGCTGCCTTCAACCTCATGGCCGCCGACCTCGCGCGGCACGATCGCGACCGGGCCGAGGTTCTGGCCGGGATTTCCCACGACCTGCGCACCCCCCTCACCCGCCTGCGCCTGGAGGCGGAGCTGAGCATTGCCTCGGAAAGTGCCCGGGACGCGGTCGCGGCCGATATCGATCAGATGGAGGCAGTCATTGCCCAGTTCATGGACTACGCCCGCGGCGACGGGGGCGAGATCCCCGCCCCGGTCCGGGTCGACGCCCTGCTCGAAGACGTGGTCGGGCGGCAGCGGGCCCTGGGGCGCGATGTCGGCTGCCGCATCATCGACCCCCTGCCGCCCTGCCTGGGACGTCAGCGGGCCTTGGGCCGGGCAGTCACCAATCTCATCGACAACGCCTTCAAGTATGGCGCCATGCCGGTGGAGGTGAGCGCGGGAAGCGAAGGGGGCACGCTTTTCATCGACGTCTGCGACCGGGGTGTCGGCATTCCGCCGCAAGAAGCCGAGGGGCTCAAGCGCCCCTTCGCCCGCCGTGATACCGCCCGCAGCAACGTCACCGGCACCGGTCTGGGGCTGGCCATCGTGGACCGCACCGCCCGCCTGCATGGCGGACGGCTCGATCTGCTGCCCCGGGAAGGCGGAGGCCTGCGGGCAAGACTCAGTCTGGCCTGCGCAGAGGCCAGCGGCCGATGAGGTCGTAGGACGGGCCGCCGGGAAGCAGCCGGGAGCGCGCCAGAACGAAGTCCCCGCAGAACCAGGGTAGCCGCTCCAGGACAGGGAGCGCCGCGGGAGGGGGAAACTTGCGGGCCAGCGTCACATGGGGAAAGAAGCGGCGGTCGGCATCGGCGCTGCGGATGCCCGCCGAGCCCAGTTCGTGCCGCAGCCCCCTCACCAGTTGATCGAGTTCGGGCGGTGAGGTGCCGCCAGCCCACAAAATGCGGTTGTGCCGCCAGTAGCCAAAGTGGTCGAGGGTCCAGGAGAAGGCCTGCGCGTGCACCGTCGCCGCGGCCCGGCCTGCCGCTTCGATTGCGGCAGGGGAAAGCTCGCCCAGGAATTCCAAGGTGAGATGCAGGGTCTCCGGTCGGCTCGGTCGCCCCCCGGGAAGCGCCTTCAGGGCGGCGGCAAGCTCACCCCGGAGACCGGCATCGGGCCACAGCGCGAAAAAGCAGCGCTGCCCGCGAGGGCCTTCACCCGACATGCTCCACCAGGACCACGGCCTGAGCCTCGATGGCCTCGCCGCGGCCCAGGTAACCCAGGGTCTCGTTGGTCTTGCCCTTGACGTTGACGGCCTGCGCCGGCAGTTCCAGGTCGGCGGCGATGAGAGCGACCATGGCCGGGATGTGGCCGGCCAGGCGGGGCGCCTGGGCGATGACCGTGGCGTCGGCGTTGACCGGCCGCCATCCGGCAGCCAGAACACGGCGCCGCGCCTCGCGCAGCAAGTCCCGGCTGTCGGCCCCGTGAAAGCGGGGATCGGTATCCGGAAAATGGCGGCCGATGTCCCCCAGGCCGGCAGCACCCAGGAGCGCGTCGGTCAGCGCGTGGAGCAGCGCATCGGCGTCGGAATGGCCGAGCAGCCCCTTGTCGTGAGGAATCTCTACCCCGCCCAGAATGAGCTTGCGCCCCGGTACCAGGCGATGCACGTCATAACCCTGTCCGATACGGAAATTCATCGTCTTCCCCTGAGAATGGCCTCGGCGATGGCAAGATCGGCCGGGTAGGTCACCTTGAGATTGCTGCCCTCGCCGGGCACCAGACGGGGCCGCTCCCCCAGGGCTTCGATGGCCCCTGCTTCGTCGGTCACCGAAGCGGTCGCTGCCAGGGCTCGCCGCAGCAGCCCGTAACGGAACATCTGCGGCGTCTGTGCCTGCCACAGGCCCTCCCGGGGCTCGGTCGCCGCCACCCTCCCCTGGCCGTCGGCCCGCTTGAGGGTATCGGCGACGGGCACCGCGAGCAGGCCGCCGACGGGATCGTCGGCCAGGGTGGATACCAGCTGCGCCACGTCCGCGGGTCGCAGGCAGGGGCGCGCGGCGTCGTGGACCAGGATCCAGTCGTCGTCGTCGGCCACCGTGGCGGCGGCCCGGAGCCCATTGGCGACGCTTTCCGCCCGCGTCGCGCCCCCGGCGCGCAGGGTTTCCAGCTTGGGCCCCAGGGCGGACCAGTCCCGGTGGCCCCATCCCTCGTCGTCGGGAGCCAGGACCACCCAGACACGGTCTATGGCAGGGCTGGCGCACAGCGCCGCCAGACTGTGATGAATGAGGGGAAGGCCCAGTAGAGGCAGGTATTGCTTGGGCGTTTGGGCGCCGAAGCGGGAACCGCTTCCGGCGGCGGGGACGATTGCGAAATGACGAGCCATGGCTTAATTTTACTGGGAGAGGCCGCTTTCTGCGGCAAATCCGCATCCCATCACCGGAGTGGGCCATGGTCCCAGGCACGATTCGCCCCCCCGCCGTTGCCGGCGCTTTCTACCCTGCCGAGCCGAGCCGTCTGCGGGCCGAGGTGGAAGGCTTTCTCGCCTCGCCCCCGGTAAGCGGCCCTTGGCCCAAGGCGCTCATCGTCCCCCACGCGGGCTACGTCTATTCCGGCGCCGTGGCGGCGTCGGCCTACCGCCTTCTCCGCTCCGGGGGGCGGCGCATTCGGCGGGTCGTCCTCCTGGGACCGTGCCATCGCGTCGCGCTAGCCGGATTGGCGGTGCCTTCCACCACCTCCTTCGCCACGCCCCTGGGCGCGGTTTGCGTCGATCACGAAGCCCTGGCCGCGGTGGCCGACCTGCCCCAGGTCGTCGTCAGCGACGCCGCCCACCGGGCGGAGCACTCCCTGGAAGTCCAGTTGCCCTTCCTGCAGGCGGTCCTGGGCGACTTCAGTCTGGCCCCCTTCGCCGTGGGGTCCGCGTCGCCGCAGGCGGTGGCCGAAGTGCTGCAACGGCTCTGGGGTGGGCCGGAGACCCTCATCGTGGTGAGTTCCGACCTGTCCCACTATCACCCCTACCGGGAAGCCCGGGAGATCGACGGCGCGAGTTGCCGGCGCATCCTCGCCGGCGGCACCGATCTCGGACCTCAGGAAGCCTGCGGCGCCCATGCCCTGAACGGCTTGCTGCTCGCGGCCGGGTGCCACGGCCTCGGCATCTCGCTCCTGGACTGCCGCAATTCCGGGGATACCGCCGGCGACCGTGACCGCGTCGTGGGATACGCCGCCTTTGCCCTCCAGGCCGACCATGAAGCCCTGCCCGCCTGATTGCGGACCCCTGCTCCTGGCGCTCGCCCGGGGGGCAGTCGCCACCCGCTTCGGGGAGCCGATGGCCCCCGTGGCGGACAGCCCTTTCCTGCGCGAGCCCGGGGCGAGCTTCGTCACCCTGACCCGCGAGGGCGCCCTGCGGGGGTGCATCGGCAGTCTCGAAGCCCACCGTCCCCTGGCGGAGGATGTGCGGGAAAATGCCCTGGCGGCGGCCTTTCGCGACCCGCGCTTCTCACCGCTGTCGTCCCGGGAATGGCCCTCCGTACGTATCGAGGTCTCGCTCCTGGGGCCGCGGGAGCCGCTGGCGGTGAGCAGTGAGCGCGAGGCCATCGCCGCGCTTGCACCCGGGGTCGATGGGGTCGTGCTCACGGCCGGACCCCAGCGGGCGACCTTTCTTCCCCAGGTGTGGGAGCAACTCCCCGACCCCGCCGAATTCCTGGCCCGCCTGCGCAGCAAGGCCGCGCTGGGCGCGGCAGCGTGGAACGCCGACTGGCGGCTGGAACGCTATCGCGTGCAGAAGTGGAAGGAGAGCGCAGGATGAGCGTCCCGGAAAGCACCCATCCGGCCCGCTGGTGGCACGTCCTGGACGATGGCCGCGTGCAGTGCGACCTGTGCCCGCGGGACTGCCGCCTGCACGAGGGGCAGCGCGGCGCGTGCTTCGTGCGGCGCATGGAGGGGGGCGCCATGGTCCTGACCACCTGGGGCCGCTCGTCCGGCTTTTGCATCGACCCGGTGGAGAAGAAGCCCCTCAATCACTTCCACCCGGGATCGGCCATCCTGTCCTTCGGGACCGCGGGCTGCAATCTGGCCTGTCGCTTCTGCCAGAACTGGGATATCTCCAAGACCCGCCAGACGGACCGCCTGGGCGAAACCGCCCTGCCCCAGGCCATTGCGGCGGCAGCCTGCCGCCATGGGGCAGCGAGCGTCGCCTACACCTACAACGACCCGGTGATCTTTGCCGAATATGCCCTGGACGTCGCCGCCGCGTGCAGGGAAGCCGGGATTCTCAACGTGGCCGTCACCGCCGGCTACGTCCATGCCGAACCGCGGCGGGAATTTTTTGCCGCCATGGATGCCGCCAATGTGGATCTCAAGGCCTTCGACGACGGCTTCTACCATCGCCTGTGCAGCGCCCATCTGGCGCCGGTTCTCGACACCCTCGTGCATATCCGTCACGGCACGCACTGCTGGTTGGAAATCACCACCCTGCTCATCCCCGGCCATAACGATTCGGATGGCGAAATCGCCGCCCTGGCGGCCTGGATTCAGCGCGAACTGGGCAGCGAGGTTCCCCTCCACTTCACCGCCTTTCACCCGGATTGGAAAATGAGCGATACCCCCGCCACGCCTCCCGCCACCCTCGCCCGGGCGCGCCGCATCGCCCTCGACCAGGGTCTGGCCTACGTCTACACCGGCAATGTCCATGACGAGGAAGGGGGCACGACCTCTTGTCCCTCCTGCCGCGCGCCCCTCATCGTGCGGGACTGGTACGCCATCCGACTGGACCGGGTGGGCATCGACGGCGCCTGCACGGTCTGCGGCCACCTCATCCCGGGCCGCTTCGGGCGCGGTCTGGAAGCGGGTCACGGGGCCTTCGGTCCGCGCCGCATCCCGGTCAGGCTGTCGCCCTCATGAAGCGAGAATTCCGCCTTTCCCTCCCCCATGGCCATCTGGATGCGGCCCTGGAAATTCCCGAAGCGCCCCGGGGCGTGATCCTGTGGGCCTCCCTGCACGCTGCCTTCGGTCCCGGGTCGGTCGTCGCCGCTGCGACTGCCCTGGGCTTCGCTGGCGTTGCCCTGCGCCTTCTGACCACCCAGGAGGCCGGTTTCGCCGACAGCGCCCACAACACGCCGCTTCTCGCCGACCGCCTGTTGGCCGCCCTGGACTGGCTGGCCCGGGACGCCGATACCGCCGGGCTTCCCCTCGCGCTGCTGGCCGAAGCCGCCGTCACACCGGCGGCCATCCGCGTCGCCGCCAGCCGGGACCGTCAGGTGCAGTGCCTGGTCTGTCACGGCGGCCTGCCCGACGGCGCCGGTCGGCAGTATCTCGAATGGCTGCGCGCACCCCTGCTCATGCTGACGGATGCGTCGGATGAAGTGTCGGTATCGCGCTTCTCCAGGGTGCAAGCCTTGTTGGGAGGTCCGTCGGAACTGCGTGTGCTTCCGGCCGGACATGGGCCCGACGGGCAGGTTCTGGAATGGATGGCGCGCCACCTCGCCGTCTCGGCCGGGACGCCGGCTACAGGCCCTTGAGGCCGGCCAGAACCCGCTCCAGTTCCTCGGTGAGGGCCGTCAGTTCGGGCTCGCTCCCGGCCTTCAACTGGCTTTCCACCGTGGCGGCGCGGCGGCTCAGTTCCTCGGCCGCCACGTTGGCCGCGCTGCCCTTGAGGGTATGGGCGATGCGCACCGCCTCGTCGCGCCTGCCCGCTTCCAGCGCCGCCTTCAGTTGCCCCACCAGGGGCGCGGACTGATCGCGGAACAGGCCCAGCAGGCGCATCACCACTGCGGTCCTGCCCTGCAGGCGAGCCGAGAGTTGTGCGAGGTCGATGCCGGGAAAGCCCGTGGCATCCGGGACTGCCGTGGACGTCGCCTCCGGTGCCGCAGCCGCAGCCTCGGGCGAGGCCTCTTCAGGCTTGGTCCGACCCGGCACGAAGGATTGCAGGACCCGCAGGATATCGGCGGCTTCGAAGGGTTTGGTGACGACCTCGTCCATGCCGGCATCGAGACAGGCGCGCCGATCCCCGCTCGTCGCGTTGGCGGTCAGGGCGACGATGCGCACATCCTGCCAGGCCGGGTTCAGACGAATGCGGCGGGTGGCCTCCAGCCCATCCATCTCGGGCATCATCACGTCCATGAGAATCAGGCTGTAGCGCCGGGCGGTCAGACACTCCAGGGCCTCGCTGCCGTTTTCGGCCACATCGGCTGCGATGCCGACATCGGCCAGGATTTCCAGGGCGATCTGCTGATTGAAGCGATTGTCCTCGGCCAGGAGCACCCGAAAACCCGCCGGCAGGGCAAGATCGCCTTGCGCGGCCGCCGCGGCGGGTTCTTCCGACGCTGCAAGCCGGGCGCGATCTTCGGCGTCTGCCAGCCGGAAGGAAAGGCGGAACCAGAATACACTGCCTTCCCCGGGGACGCTGTCCACGCCGATCTGCCCCCCCATGAGGCTGACCAACTGGCGACAAATGGCCAAGCCCAGGCCCGTGCCGCCGTACTTGCGGCTGGTCGCTGCGTCGGCCTGACTGAAGGCTTGGAACAGGCGCGTCTGCTGCTCGGCATCGAGGCCGATGCCCGTATCCCGCACCCGGAACGTCAGCGTGGCGGCGTGCTCGTCGCGGTATTCGCAGCGACAGCCCAGGGTGACGCTGCCCCGCTCGGTGAATTTGAGGGCATTGCCCACCAGGTTGGTCAGGACCTGGGTGAGCCGCAGGGCATCCCCCACCAGGAAGCGCGGCGCCGCCGAGTCCAGCTCGACGCCGTAGTCGAGTGCCTTTTCCGCCGCCAGGGAGTGGGCGAATACGCCCACCTGGGCGACGACCCGGTCGAGACTGAAGGCCGTGTCCTCGAGTTGCAGACGGCCCGCTTCGATCTTGGAGAAGTCCAGAATGTCGTTGATGAGCCCGAGCAGAATGCGCGCCGAGTCGCGGATCTTCTGCACGTAGTCGGCCTGGCGCGCATCGAGCTGGGTTCTGAGCGCCCGGCTGGCCATGCCGATGATGGCGTTCATCGGCGTACGGATTTCGTGGCTCATGGTCGCCAGGAAACGTCCTTTGGCGGCGTTGGCCGCATCGGCTTCGGAACGTGCCTCCTCGAGTTCCCGGGTCCGCTCGGCAACCAGAGCCTCCAGGCGGTTCTTGTAGCTGTTCAGTTCGCTTTCCGCCCGCCGTCGTTCGGTGATGTCGGCCACGATCCAGGTCCGGACACCCATGGGCCGCGCGGGATCGTTGGCCCGCCCGGTGAGCGCCCCCCAGAAGGCCTCGCCATTGTGACGCCGCAGGTGGACCTCGCGGGAGAGACTGTGTCCGTCCTGCAGCGTGGTCGCCGCCTCGCTCCACACCCGCTGGAATTCTCCCGGGCCGGCGAACAGGGTTTCCACCGCCCGGCCGTGCATATCCCCCGCGGCGTAGCCAAAAATCTCTTCCAGCCGGCGATTGCACGATACCAGCACGCCTTCATGGGTGACCGCGATCCCCACCAGGGCGTTGTCCAGCACGGCGTTCATTTCCGCCACCAGATGGCGGGATGCGGCTTCCGCCTCCCGCCGCCGCTGCAGGGCGTCGCGGAAACGCAGCACCGCCCGGGCCATGCGGCCGAGTTCATCTTCGCGCTCTACACCGCGCACCTCGATGCGCAAATCGTCGCCCGCCAGCTTTTCCAGGGCCGCCAGCACGCTGTCGAAAGGGGTATTGGCCCCCCGGAAGGCGGCGAACACGCCAAAGACCAGGGCCCCGGTCAGCACCCCGTTGAGGACCAGGGCCTCGAGAATGAACTTGGTCAACGCGCTTTTCAGCCGGGCCCTGGACAGGACGATTTCCACCCGTCCGACGGTGAGGGTACGTTGCGGATCGGAAAAGATCACCAAGCGACTTGCCGCCACCGCATCCCCCGCGAGGGAAGCGCCGTCACCCACTCGGGTGACGACGGCCCCTTCGGCGTCGAGTACCCGCACCGCGGCCACGTCCGGAAGCCCTCCCAGGGCCCGTGCAGCGCTGCCGACGGCCACCGCATTGAGATCGAAGAGCGGTCGTGCCAGGGATTCCGCCACCACGACGGCAAGACGTTCCGCCTGCTCGCTCAGGCCGTCCTTTAGGCCCTCGTAGCGGAGGAATATGGCCAGGGTGGAAAAGGCACTGAAGACGAGCCAGACCGAGCCGACGGCCAGAACGGAAAAGCGGAAGCGCAAACTGCTGCGCCACAGCCGGGACAGACTCCCCAGCGTCATCGCCGGCCGCCGGGAGCGGATTTCATGGCGCCGTCTAGGCGTTCGGCAAGCTGGCGGCCCCCTCGATTACCCAGGGCCGCCCGGCTCAGTACCAGATACCCCGCCCGGTCGCTGACCACGGTATCCGGCAATACGGCGAGGGAACCCTCCGGATCGACGCGCGGCAGCAGGAGCGCGGCGGTACGCACTTCGAGCAGAGCCGTGCCGATGCGCCCAGCCTTGAGCTTGCGCAGGTTCTGTTCCATGGTTTCCGAATTCTGGTCCAGCGTAAGGCCGGTGGTTCCGGCCAGATCCTGAGCCAGAGCCCATCCCCGGGGAACCCCGACCGGCTGCGGCAGCGCTGCGACACCGTGGGCGGCCCGCCAGCCGGGCGCGTCACCCTGACGCACCACGGCCACGTAGGCCAGCGTTTCCAGGCGTGACTTGGGGTAGAGGGCGAAGGCCTCCCGCTCCCGGCGGTACGCCGCCGGGTAGGCCGCCGCGTAGTAGCCCTCGGAGAGATCCTTGAGGCAGCGCTCCCAGGCGACGACGTGGATCACCACGTCGTAACCCGCGGCGGAAAACAGCGCGCGGACCTTGTCCGCCAGGGTCCCCGCAACAGGGCCGCCCGGCTCCCCCGCAACCGTGAAGGGCGGCCAATCCGCCGCGCATACCCGCAAGCTGGCCTCACGCGCCGAAACCGGCCCACCGGCCAGCAGCGCCGCCCAGGCCACGGCCAGGAAACCGCGCGTAGCGAAAAAACTGCAAGTCATTTTTCTCCCCGATGGCGGCACGATACGGCCATTGCCGCCCCCTGTCGAGACTGACAAAAGGCGTAGCGCGCCTTTGTCGCGGGAAGGTTTTTCATCATCAAAATGCCAGTTCCGGGCAGGGCGACGGAGAAAACTCCCCGGCAGCACGCAGGACTGGTCGCATCCGCTCATGGTTCGACAAGCTCACCACGAACGAAGAACAGCCGCCAGCGGCTCGTCTGGTGCCCTCCTCCCATCCCCTGTAGGGCAAGCCGCCCGGCGGTATAATCCCCGCCCCATGCCTCACACCCCCCTGCTTCCCACCCTCCCGTCGCTCCCCAAACCCGGCCAGCGGCTCGATCTCCCTGCCCTCCCCGGCTCTGCCGATGCCCTGGCTCTGGCCCGTCTGGCCGGCAAGCAGCCCCTGGTGGTGGTTACCGCGAGCGCTGGCGATGCCCAGCGGCTGCTGGAGGAAATCCCCTGGTTCGCACCGGACCTGCGGGTGCGTCTGCTGCCGGACTGGGAGACCCTGCCCTACGACCATTTCTCTCCCCACCACGACCTGGTTTCCGAGCGCCTGGCCACCCTGTGGGCGACCCTGGGCGGCGCCATCGACGTGCTGCTGGTGCCGGCGACGACGGCGGTGGTGCGGCTGGCCCCGACGTCCTTCCTCGCCGCCTATACCTTTGCCTTCAAGAAGGGCGAGACGCTGGATGCCGAAAAATTCCGCGGCCAGGTGACTCTGGCCGGCTACACCCACGTCACCCAGGTGGTGTCGCCGGGGGAATACTCCATCCGTGGCGGGCTGATCGACCTCTTCCCCATGGGCTCGGCCTTGCCCTTCCGTCTCGACCTCTTCGACGACGAGATCGAGACCATCCGCACCTTCGACATCGACACCCAGCGCACCCTCTACCCGGTGCCGGAAATCTGCCTGCTGCCGGCCCGGGAATTCCCCCTGGACGACAAGGCGCGCACCGGCTTTCGCCAGCGCTTCCGCGAGGTGTTCGAGGGCGACCCCGCCAAGTCGGGCGTTTACAAGGACGTTTCCAGCGGTATTGCTTCTGCCGGCATCGAGTATTACCTGCCCCTCTTCTTCGAGGAGACGGCGACGCTGTTCGATTACCTGCCCAAGGACAGCGTGCTGGTTACCCACGGCGACGCTGCCGGGGCCATCACCGGCTTCTGGGCCGATACGCAGTCTCGCTACACCCTGCTCCAGGGCGACAAGTCGCGGCCGCTGCTGCCGCCGGCCGATCTCTTCCTCAGCGACGAAGCCTTTTTCACCCTGGCCAAACCTCTGCCCCGCCTGCACCTCGGCGGCGGTGGGGCGGGCGAAGCCAGCGCCGTCCCCAAGGTGGCGGTGGAGCGGCGGGCGGAAGACCCGCTTTCCGCGCTCAAAGCCTTTACCGATACCTTCGCCGGCCGCGTGCTCCTGCTGGCCGAATCCGCCGGGCGCCGGGAGACCCTGGGGGCCATGCTGGCCGAGCACGGCGTGGCGCCGGCGGCCTGTGCGTCGCTCCCCGACTTCCTGGCCGGCGCCCAGCCCCTGGCCCTCACCGTCGGACCGCTCCAGGCCGGCTTCGCCCTCCCGGGCCTCGCTTTCGTCACCGAAACCGAACTGTTCGCCGGCGCCCCCCGCCGCACCCGCCGCGAGGCCCAGAAGAAGGCCAGCTTCGACAACTGGCTGAAGGATCTCACCGAACTCAAGGTGGGCGACCCGGTGGTGCACGAGAATCACGGCATCGGCCGCTACCAGGGCCTGGTCAGCCTGGACCTGGGGGAAGGCGCGACGGAATTTCTGGAACTGCACTACGCCAACCAGGCCAAGCTCTTCGTACCGGTGTCGCAGTTGCACGTGATTTCCCGCTATTCCGGCGCCGACCCGGAAGCGGCGCCGGTGCACACCCTGGGCTCCGGCCAGTGGGAAAAGGCCAAGAAGAAGGCCGCCCTCCAGGCCCGCGACACCGCCGCCGAGTTGCTCGCCCTCTACGCCGCCCGCGCCGCTCGCCGAGGCCACGCCTTCGCCTTCAAGGAACACGACTACGAGGCCTTTGCCGATGGCTTCGGCTTCGAGGAGACCGCTGATCAGGCCAGCGCCATCGCCGCCGTCATCGAGGACATGCGGGCCGGCCGGCCCATGGACCGCCTGGTGTGCGGCGATGTGGGCTTCGGCAAGACCGAGGTGGCGCTGCGCGCCGCCTTCTGCGCCGTGGCCGGCGGCAAGCAGGTGGCCGTGCTGTGCCCGACGACACTGCTCTGCGAGCAGCATTACCAGACCTTCGCCGACCGCTTTGCCGACTGGCCGGTGAAGATCGCCGAACTCTCCCGCTTCAAGACCGCCAAGGAATCGGCCCTGGCCCTGAAGGAGCTGGCTGAGGGCAAGATCGACGTCATCATCGGCACCCACAAGCTGATCGGCAAGGACGTGGAATTCGCCCGCCTGGGCCTCGTCATCATCGACGAGGAGCACCGTTTCGGCGTGCGCCAGAAGGAGGCGCTGAAGTCGCTGCGCGCCGAGGTGGATGTGCTGACCCTCACCGCCACCCCCATCCCGCGCACCCTGGCCATGAGCATGGAAGGCCTGCGCGACTTCTCGGTCATCGCCACGGCGCCGCAAAAGCGGCTGGCCATCAAGACCTTCGTCAGCAACTTCTCCGACGGCATCATCCGCGAAGCCGTGCTGCGGGAACTGAAGCGCGGCGGCCAGGTGTATTTGCTGCACAACGAGGTCGACACCATAGCCAACATGCGGGAAAAGCTGGAAAAGCTGGTACCCGAGGCGCGCATCGTCGTCGGCCACGGCCAGATGAACGAGCGGGATCTGGAGCGGGTGATGCGCGACTTCACCGGCCAGCGGGCCAACCTGCTGCTATGCACCACCATCATCGAAACCGGTATCGACAACCCCCACGCCAACACCATCCTCATCAATCGCTCGGAGAAATTCGGTCTCGCCCAGCTCCACCAGCTGCGCGGCCGCGTCGGCCGCTCCCACCACCAGGCCTACGCCTACCTCCTGGTGCAGGACGCCAAGGCCATGACCAAGCAGGCCCGCCAGCGCCTGGAAGCGATCCAGATGATGGAGGAGCTGGGCTCCGGCTTCTTCCTTGCCATGCACGACCTGGAAATCCGCGGTG
>Ga0268298_10003140_pt1 | contig 17173 bp, 13 predicted proteins | sample WWTPWeurt_MetaG_FD_194462 | JGI IMG/M metagenome (GOLD analysis project Ga0268298, IMG submission 194462) | Activated sludge microbial communities from WWTP in Nijmegen, Gelderland, Netherland - WWTP Weurt | ecosystem: Engineered > WWTP > Aerobic digester > Activated sludge | place... | reverse complement strand
TGGGCAGCGGCGACCTTGAGGTGCAGCTGCCGGAACTGGGCGAGGACGAGCTGGCCTTCCTGGCCCGCACCTTCAACGCCATGACCCGCGACCTCAAGACCAACCAGGCGGCCATCGAGGCCCAGGCTAGCCGCCTGGAGCAGCAGCGGGCCTACCTGGACCAGCTGCTGGCCGCCCTGCCCGTGGGCGTCATGAGCTGGCGCGCCGACGGCGAGCTGCGCACGTTCAATGCGGCCGCCCGCGCCTGGCTGGGACTGGAATCCTTCGATCCCACCGAGGCCCGCTGGGAGACGGTGGAGTCCCTTCCGCGCCTGGGCCGCCTGCCCGAACTGCTGGCGGCGGTTCGCGCCTCCAAGCGCGGCGTGCAGGAAGAGTTCCGCATGGGCGGCGAGGGCGAGGGCCGCCCCGTGCGGGCCATCCTTGAGCCCCTGCAGGGCGGGGGCGTGCTCGCGGTGCTGGAGGATCTCTCGCTGCTAGCCCAGGCCGAGAAGCGCGCGGCTTGGCAGGAGGTGGCCCGTCGCATGGCCCACGAAGTGAAGAACCCCCTGACGCCCATTCAGCTGACCGCCCAGCGGCTCCTCCGGAAGAACCGGGAAGGCCGGCTGGACTCCGCCTCCGTGCAGGAGGGCGCCGAGACCATCCTGGCCGAGGTGGCCAGCCTCTCGCGATTGGTGGACAGCTTCACCCGCTTCGCCCGCCTGCCCGTGCCCCAGTTCTCCCCCTGCGATCCCGCCGAGCTGCTGCGGCAGGTGGCCGCCCTCTACAGACCCAACCACCCCGACATCCGCTGGGAGCTGGCGCTCCCCGAGGAGCCGGTCTCCGCCCTGTGGGACGGCGACATGGTGAAGCGGGCCCTCATCAATTTCGTGGACAACGCCGTGGCCGCGGTGGAGGGCAAGGGCGTGGTCCACCTCTCCCTGGCGGTGGAGGGCAACTCCCTGCGCTTCGACGTGGCCAATGACGGCGCCGGGGTGCCAGAGACCGACCGCGAACGGCTCTTTGAGCCCTACTTCTCTACCAAGCGCAAGGGCACGGGCCTCGGCCTGGCCATCGTCCGCCGCATCGCCCAGGATCATGGCGGCGATGCCCGCTACCAGCCCCTGGAGCCCGGCAGCAGGTTCAGCCTGGTGCTGCCGAGGAGCAAAACCTAGAGACGCGTTCATGAGCCGAAACCTGAAAAGCCTCTTGTGCTGTGCCTTGAGGTCTCTTGAACATCCGCGTCTTCCCTACTGGCTGGGTGCGCTCGCCTTCGTGGCCACCTCCCCGGCAATCCGCATCGGGTTCCTCCTGGATGACTACCTCCACATGGCCTCCCTCGTGTCGCTGCCGCAGCTGCCCATGGTGAGGCGCACCCCCTTCGACCTCTTCCACTTCATCCGCGACCATTGGTCCTTCAACTCTGGGTTCCTCCCCTGGTGGATCTCGCCCGAGCTCCGGGTCTCCTTCCTGCGACCACTGACTGGGCTCACCCATGCCTTCGACTTCGCCCTGTGGCGGGACCAGCCGCAGTGGATCCACGTCCACTCCCTTCTGTGGATGGCCGCCATGGTGGTGCTGGCGGCCCAGCTCTACCGGCGGCTGGCGGCGCCCCCGGCGGCGCCTTGGGTAGCCGGGTTGGCAGGGCTGGCTTTCACCCTTGATGACGCGCACACCATCCCGGCCTCTTGGATCGCCGATCGCTACGCGCTCGTTGCGGGCCTGTTCGCCATCGCGGCGATCCTGGTTTACGACCGCTGGCGTCGCGAGAGCTGGAAACCCGGAAGTTGGCTGGCACCACTGTTCCTGGGGCTCGGGCTGCTCGGCGGGGAGAGCGCCCTCGCGGGCTTGGCCTACTTGGCGAGCCATGCGATCTTCGTCGACCTCGCCAGCCTTAGGAAGCGCTGGCTGGCCCTCGCGCCTTCTATTGCGGTTGCCGCTGCCTGGGCAGTCGCCTATAGACTTCTGGGCTTCGGCAGCAGCCACTCGGCCATCTACATCGATCCGGGGCACAACCTGCTGGGCTACCTGCGGGCGCTCACCGAGCGCGCACCGCTGCTGCTCATGGGCCAGTTGGGCTTCCCCCCGTCAGACCTCGCCTCCACTGCCTCACGCCCGGTCGTCCTGGGTCTCCTCGTCTATGCAGGGGTAGGCCTATCGCTGTTCGCGGCCCTCGCGTGGCCCCTCTTGCGTCGTGACCGCATGGCCCGTTTCTGGGCGCTGGGCATGGTGCTATCGCTTCTGCCCGTCTGCGCCACCTTTCCAAGCGACCGGCTGCTGCTCATGCCTGGGCTGGGAGCCATGGCCCTGCTGGCCCTCTTCGTCTCCGACGCCTTCGGGGAGGGAGGAAGAGTTCAACCGCCGGCTTGGCGATGGATGGCCCGGCCCCTTGCCTGTTCCTTCCTGGCCATCCACCTCGTGCTGGCCCCCCTCGTCGGTGTCGAGACCATGGCGACCCTTCGAGCCCTGCACAGCTTGAGCAAGAGGATCTCTGCGACGTTTCCAGACGATGCTCCCATCGCCGGCCAGCACGCGATCGTGATCCATCCGCCGACCTTCTACTTCACCGGCCTAGCGGAGGTCATGCACGCCCTGGAGGGAAGGGCGATCCCCGTCAAGAGTTCCACACTCGCCACCAGCATCTACGCCCTTTCGATCGACCGTCCTGACGCGCAGACTCTGGTCATCCGTCCGGAAGGCGGCTTCCTGCCTCGGCCCGGCTCGGGGCCAACCGGGCGGCCGATTCCTGCCCTGCTGCCGTCACGGGTGCTGCAGAGCCTTGACTGGCTCATCCGGGATGTCGACGAACCGTTCCCTGCCCAACCCTTCCTCCACGACGGAATCCGCATCGAGATCCTCGAGCGGACCGAGGACGCGCGACCCGCCACGGTTGCCTTCCGTTTCCCCTCTAACCTGGAGGATCCCCGCTGGCGGTGGATCCGATGGACCAGGGATGGGTTCATCGCCTTTCAGCCCCCGCCCATCGGCCAGACCATTCGATTGATGTCGACCCTCGAGTGAAGCCGGAAGTTCGGACCTTCCGCTCGACCATGGACAGGCACAGGAACAGCCACACCCTTGATCAGTTGCGGCGCCTGCAGCGGCGCAGCCAAAAGCCCACCGGTCCCAGAATGAGCCAGACGAGCAGCACGAGCTTGACGAGGGGGGACACAGGCCTCCGCTGACGGGGCCGGGGCCCGTGTCAGGTTCTCATGGCGCGGGCGTATGCTGGGCCCATGGTCAGTCAGGCTATTCGCGAAGACATACAGGGCACGTGCCTCATCGCGGGCTGCGGCTACACCGGGACCCGGTTGGCGAGGCGCCTGCTGGGTACAGGCCCCTTGCTGGCACTGGTGCGGGGGGCGGCCTCTGCGGCGGCCCTCCACGGCGAGGGCATCCCCGCAGCGGCGATGGACCTCGACCGGGAGGCGCCGCCCCCTCTCCTGGACCTGCCGAAGGCGCTCGCCTCCGTGGTCTATCTGGCACCCCCCGCGGGGGTGGGAACGGAGGACCTCCGGCTCGCCCGGTTCCTCGTGGCGCTGGGTTCGGCCCGCCCGCAGGCGTTCGTGTATGTCAGCACCACGGGCGTGTACGGAGACACCCGCGGAGCCACCGTGGACGAGGCCAGCCCGGTGGCGCCGCAGGAGGATCGCTCGAAACGGCGCTGGGATGCGGAACGACGGGTCGTCAGCTGGTGTGGGGAGCGGGGCGTCCGGTCAGTGATCCTGCGCGTGCCGGCCATCTACGGCCCCCACCGCCTGCCCCTGGACCGGCTGCGGCGAGGCGAGCCCGTGCTGCGTGACGAGGACTCGGGGCCAGGCAACCGGATCCACGTGGACGACTTGGTCGCGGCCTGCACGGCGGCGATGGACCGCCATGTCTCCGGGGTGTTCAACGTGACCGATGGGGCCCCTGAGAGCATGGCGGCCTTCACCATCCGCGTCGCGAATCTGGCGGGCCTGCCTGCGCCGCGCCAGGTCTCCTGGGCCGAGGCGCAGTCGGTCCTGAGCCCAGGGATTCTGAGCTTCCTGCGGGAATCGCGCCTGGTCACGAGCCGCCGGTCCCAGGAGCTGGGCTGGACGCCGGGATACAGAAACCCCGAGGATGGCATCCGAGCCAGCCTGGTGGAGATGGGCTGGTCGGGTCCTAGTAGCGCAGGACGCTGAAGACCGGCAGGCCCTCGACCTTTTCGCGGCCCGGCAGCGAGGTCAGCTCGATGAAGACGGTTAGCGCCAGGGGCTGGGCTCCGGTGCGCTGGATGAGGCGCTGGGCGGCGGCGGCGGTGCCACCGGTGGCCATGACATCGTCCACGATGAGTACCCGATCCCCGGCCTTGAAGGCGTCGGTGTGGATCTCCAGGGCGTCCGAGCCATACTCCAGGCCGTAGGCCTCGGAGTAGGTGGCCATGGGCAGCTTGCCGGGTTTGCGGGCTGGCACGAAGCCGACCCCCAGCTTCTGGGCCAGGGCGCTGCCGAAGATGAATCCGCGGGACTCCAGGCCCAGCACGTGGGTGGGCTGGAGGGCCAGGACCGGCTGTGCCATGGCGGCCACGGCCTCGCCGAAGGCCTCGGCGCTGGCAAGCAGGGGCGTGATGTCGCGGAAGAGGATCCCCGCTTTCGGGAAGTCCGGGACGTCGCGGACGAAGGAGCTGAGGGGCGAAGTGGTGGGCATGGCTACCTGTGGATCTCGAAAGGAAAGGGTAGGGAGGATCGCATATCCAGGGCCCCCCAGTCCAGTCGGGAGACCTGCCCGAAGGCGGGCCCCTGAGCCAGCCGGGCACGGTAGGCCACCAGCGCGAGCTCCGGGCCCTCGGCCTCGCCGCAGACCGAACCATCTGCGTCGTTCCGCACCCAGCCCGCCAATCCGAGGGCCTGGGCTTCGCGCTGGGCGAAGTGCCGGTAGCCCACACCCTGGACCCCCCCGTGGACGCGGAAGGCGACGGCCACGGCGCTACCGGTTGAAGGCCGTGTCGAAGTCGGCCTGCCGCGCCAGGGTCTCAGGGCAACCCAGATCGAGCCGCAGGGGCGTCACGCTGGCGAAACCGTGGAAAACCGCCTCGGCGTCGCTGCCCGGGGCCTTGGCGTAGGTGGGGCCCGCGTCGCCGCCGATCCAGTAGTAGGGGGTGCTGCGGGGATCCGTGCGGCGCTCCACCAAGTCGTGGTAGGCGCGGCTGTCCTGGCCCGTGAGGTGGAAGCCCTTGGGCTCACCTTTGGGGAAGTTCACGTTCCAGATGCGGTTGGCGGGCAACTCCATGGTCTCCCAGCGCTCCAGGAAGCGGACGATCCAGGGTTCCACCAGCTCCAGCGAGCCCGCGGGATGGTTCGAGAAGGCGGCGGCCCGCGCACCCTGGAGGCGGCCCTCGAAGGCCGCGCCCACGGTGCCGGAGTAGAAGACGTCCTCGCCGAGGTTGAAGCCGTGGTTGATGCCGGACAGCACCCAGTCGGGCTTCTGCTTCAGCACCTCGCAGACCCCCAGTAGCACGCAGTCCACCGGGGTGCCGTCGCAGGCGAAGCGGTCAGGGCCCACCTCGTTCAGGCGCAGGATGTTGTGCAGGCTCAGCGCCGAGGAGATGGCCGAGCGGTTGCGGTCGGGGGCCACGGTGACCACCTTGCCGAACCGCGCGGCGGCCCGGGCCAGGGCCGCGATGCCGGGGGACCAGAGGCCATCGTCGTTCGTGAGCAGGATCAGGCGTTCAGACATGCCCCAGTCTACCCCGTGGGTGCGGGCCGGCTTCGCTGTCAGGATGGAATTCACCTCCTGGTTCCATGGACGCCGACCTCTCGATGCCTTCCACCCTGCCCATTCCCCTCCGGGAGGAGGCGGCCCCGTCCGGTCGCGCCGCGATCCTGGCCCGGCTCCGTGAAAGGATGGTGGCCTTCGCGGCATCCCGGTATGCAGGCGCCCATGCGGAGGACCTGGCGCAGGAGGTGCTGATGCTGCTCCACGAAAAGTACGGCCACCTGGACCGGAGCGAGGACCTGCTGCCCCTGGCCTTCCAGATCCTGCGCTTCAAGCTGGCGGCCCACCGCCGCAAGGCCGCCCGTCGGGGCGAGTTCGATGCGGTGGACGTGGACCAGTTCCCGCCGGCATCGGACGCACCCGACCCGGCCACAATCCTGGAGCGCAAGGAACTGCTGGCGAAGCTCATGGGCGGCATCGCCCGCATGGGCGAGCGCTGCCGCGAACTGTTCCGCCTCAAGCTGCAGGGGCGCAGCTTCCCCGAGATCCAGGGGCTGATGGGCGCCACCACCCTGAACACCGTCTACACCTGGGACCACCGCTGCCGGAAGCAGCTGCTGGAAGTGCTGGGAGGCAGCTGGCAGGCCGCCGGAGGGGAGGCGCCATGATGCGGATCGATGCCGAGAAGCTGCTGGGCGGCCACGCCACCGGTACCCTCACCGACGAGGAACGCCGGAGCCTGTTTGCCGCTGCCCTGGACCACCAGGAGCTCTTCGATGCCCTGATGGACGAGGAGGCCCTGCGGGAGCTGCTGGCGGACCCCATAGCCAAGGCCCAGCTGTTGGAGGCCCTAGCCCCTACGACCACGCCCAAAATCGTGCCCTTCTGGCGCCGAACGGGCGTGCTGGGCGCGGCGGCCAGCCTGCTGGTGGCCTCCCTCGCGGGCATTGCCTACCTGCGCAGCCCCGGCCAGGCGCCGCCAGCGCTCCGCCAGGAGACAGACAAGGCCCCTGCCGCCAAGGTTGCCGAGGCACCGCCCGCGGCGCAGGCGACCCCGCCAGCCGTGCGTAACCGGAGCCCTTTGGAGAAAGCCATGGAGGTCCCGGCTCCCGTCCTGACGGACGCGCCGGCGGCGGCCCCAGCCCTGGAACCCCAACGGAGCCTGACCTCGGCGGGCGGGGCAGGCATGCCTGTGGCCGCGGACGCCTCCCCGGAGAAGGCCGCCGACTTCCGCCGGGCGGAGGCTCAGGACAACATGGCGAAGAAGGCCGAGGCGCCGAAGGCTGCCGCGGTGGTGGAGGTGCTGGCCTCGGTGGCTCCGGCTCCCGTAGCCAAGAAATCCAAGGCGGATCGGTCGGCCAGCGGAGTCGCAGCGCTGTCGCCCGGGGTCGTTGGCGGGGTCGTGGGTGGCGTGGCGGCTGCGCCCGCCCAGCGGGTCGAGTGGAAGGCGGCGGCGGAGTTCAAGCCCAGCTGGAGCCTAGACTCCAGGGCAAACGGCCTTACCCGGATCACGGTGAAGGGACCCGCGGGGGCTTCCGCGGTGCTCTTGAAGCGCGGCGCCGCCGGCGTGGAGGTGCTGACTCCCATGGTGATCGACCCCGGCGGGGAGATGGCGACCTGGTCCACCGAAACGCGGCTGGCGTCGGGCGATGCGCTGGACCTCTACCTGCTGAACGCCCGCGCGGCCGAGCCAGCCAGGCTGCCGGAGACCGGGCCCGTGGATGGCTTCAGGGCGCGCATCCATCCATCCTCGAAAAAAGATCCGGTGCCGTGAAAGGGTTCTGATCTCCGCGGCATTCCCTCCTGAACCGCGCCATGCCGGCGCGGCCCATCCGGGAGGAACCCATGTCGCTGCGCCGCTCCACCACCGCCCTGCTCACCTGCGCGGGGCTCGCCATGACCACCCAGGGCGACGCCCAGGCCCGCATCCGCCCCACGCCCGTCGGGATGGACCGCGGGCCGAAGGGCGAGAACCCTGACGCCACGCTGTCGCCCTACTTCTTCGTGAAGAGCGATGACGCCTCGCTGGATCAGCTGCCCCTGAAGGCCACCTCGACCAAGGTGGCCATCGCGGGCGTCATCGCCGACGTGAAGGTGACCCAGGTCTACAAGAACACTGGCACGAAGCCCCTGGAGGCCATCTACGTGTTCCCGGGCTCCATGCGTTCCGCGGTCTACGGCATGACCATGACCATCGGCGAGCGGGTGCTGAAGGCGCAGATCAAGGAGCGAGGCCAGGCCCGGGCCGACTACGAGCAGGCCAAATCACAGGGCCGCAGCGCCTCGCTGCTGGAGCAGCACCGCCCCAACGTGTTCCAGATGAACGTGGCCAACATCATGCCGGGCGACGAGATCCGCGTGGAGCTGTCCTACACCGAGCTGCTGGTACCCACGGAGGGCACCTACGCCTTCGTGTATCCCACGGTGGTGGGCCCACGCTACGCAGGCCGGGTGGGCACGGAGTCCAGCACCGGCGAGCCCTGGGTGGCCAATCCCTACACCCATGCCGGCGAGAAGCCCGCCACCACCTTCGATCTCGAACTGAAGCTGTCGGCGGGCCTGCCCATCCAGCACATGGCCTGCGCCACCCACAAGACCTCCATCGCCTACGACGGCAGGGCCGAGGCCACCCTGAAGCTGGATCCCAGCGAAGCCCAGGGCGGAAACCGCGACGTCATCGTGAAGTACCAGCTGGCGGGCGGCGCCGTGCAGTCGGGCCTCCTGCTGGATCAGGGCCGGGAGGAGAACACCTTCCTGCTCATGGCCCAGCCGCCCAAGCGCGTGACGCCCAAGGATCTGCCGCCCCGGGAGTTCGTCTTCATCATGGACATCTCGGGCAGCCAGATGGGCTTCCCCATCGAGGTGTCGAAGGTGCTCATGAAGGAGATGATCCAGGGCTTGCGGCCCCAGGACCTCTTCAACGTGATGGTGTTCGAGGGCAGCTCGGCCCTCTGGTCGCCCACCTCGCAGCATGCCTCGCCGGAAGCCACAGCCCAGGCCCTGGCCTTCGTGCGCTCGCAGACCGGCGGCGGTGGCACCGAGCTGGGCAGCGCCATGCGGAAGGCCCTGGGCCTACCCCGGGTGCCCGGCATCTCGCGTACCTTCGTGGTGTCCACGGACGGCTACATCAGCGCCGATGGCCAGGTCTTCGACATCATCCGGAAGAACCTGGGCTCGGCGAACCTCTTCACCTTCGGCATCGGCAGTTCGGTGAACCGCCACCTCATCGAGGGCATGGCCCACGCGGGGCAGGGCGAGGCCTTTGTGATCACCAAGCCCGAGCAGGCTGCCCTTGAAGCCGAGCGCTTCCGGGCCTATGTCAGCTCGCCGGTACTCACCAACCTCAAGCTCACCACCAGCGGCTTCCAGATCCAGGACCTGGAGCCCCTCCAGCTGCCGGACGTGCTGGCGGACCGACCCGTGATCTGCCTCGGCAAGTGGAAGGGCGAGGCCAGGGGTACCGTCACCCTCTCGGGCATCAGCGGCGCCGGCCCCTGGAGCCAGACCTTCGAGGTGGGCCAGGTGAAGGGCCGCAGCCACGGCGCCCTGCGCCAGCTCTGGGCCCGCCAGCGCATCCAGATGCTCTCGGACTATGACCAGTTCGGCCAGGACGAGGCCCGAAAGGCCGAGGTCACGCGGCTCGGCCTCGCCTACCACCTGCTCACAGCCCACACCTCCTTCGTGGCGGTGGACACCCTCGTGCGCAACACCGGCGGGCACAGCACCACCGTCACCCAGCCCCTGCCCCTGCCCGAGGGCGTGTCCGACGCGGCCGTGGGCTACGCGCGCGGTGGGATGGTCGGCGGCGTGGCCGCCAGCCCCATGGCCTATGCGCCCGCTCCCATGGCGAAGCGCGCCGCGGCTTCCACCGTCGTCGAGGTGGTGGCCCAGGATCGGGTTGCCCAGCAGGAGAAGGCGAAGGAGGCCTCTGTTCTCCGCATCCGATCCTTCTCTGGCATCACCGGCACCTCGGATCCCGCCGCCCTGCGCCGCGAGGTGGAGGCCCGCCTGCTGGAGCCCGCGCTGGCCGCAACGCTGGCGGGGATGCCTGCGGGCAGCACCCTCGAGCTGAAGGTGGATGGTTCCGGCCAGGTCGTGTCGGTCCGGTTCAGCCAGTCCTTCCCGGGTGCCGCGAAGGCGAAGGCTCTGATCGTCCTCTGGCGCCTGCGGAGGTGGACCGGCGGCCTGGCCGGCAGCCTGGAGGTCACCCTGGGCTGAGCTTCCATCCGCCACGGCTTCACCACGCGCCTTTCCTCCGGGGAAGGCGCGCTGGCGTCCAGGCGGGATGGGCGTACCTTCGTACCCATGCGATTGCATCCGGGAGTGGCCTTGATGCTGAGCCTCGGGGGCTTCGAAACACCTTCGCCGGCACCGCCGGAAGATGCCGCTTACGGGACCGCCCGAGCCCGCATGGTGCGAGAGCAGATCGCCGCCCGGGGCATCACGAACCTCCGGGTGTTGGAATTCATGGCCCGGGTGCCCCGCCACGAGTTCATGCCCGCTGAACAGCGATCCCGGGCCTACGAGGATGGACCCCTGCCCATCGGCCACGGCCAGACCATCTCCCAGCCGTACATCGTGGCCTTCATGACCGAGGCGCTCGATCCAAAACCAACGGACCGCGTGCTGGAGGTCGGCACGGGCTCCGGCTACCAGGCGGCGGTGCTCGCCGGGCTGGTGGCCGAGGTGTGGAGCATCGAGCTCGTCGAGCCCCTGGCCCGGCGCGCCGAGACCGCCCTCCAGCGGCTGGGCTTCACCCACGTGAAGGTCCGCTGCGGCGACGGCCACCTCGGCTGGCCCGAGGCGGCGCCCTTCGATGCGATCATCGTGACCTGCGCCCCGGAGGAGGTGCCCCGGGCCTTGGTGGACCAGCTGAAGCCCGGTGGCCGGATGATCATCCCCGTGGGCTCCCAGTGGGGGAACCAGGAGCTGGTGCTCCTGCGGAAGACGCCCGCGGGCCTGGAGAAGCGGGCCGTGCTGCCGGTGAGGTTCGTACCGATGCTGAGAGGGACGTGACCTGGATCAGGCCTCCGGCTGATGCAGTCGTCCGGGGGCGATGAGTGAAATCATTCCGCCCCAAGGGGCGCCGGCCTCATCACGCCTCCGGTGGCCACCCGGTGTCGGATCTTCTTCCAGGTGACAATGGCCACGAGGGAGGAACAGGCCAGGAAGTTACCCAGTAGCACCGCGGACATCTTTGGGTCGTGCAGCACCAGGCGGCTGTAGAAGTGCCCCGTGAGGTGCGCCAAGGCGAAATAGCTCCAGGTGACTCGCGAAATGGCGCCTGCACCGTTGGGGCACTTCAGGGCGGCCATGATCTGGGGCAGGTATGCAAACAGACGGAAGGTGTTGGTGACCACGAACAGCCAACTCACCAGGTCTATGGTGCTGGGCATGGTCATCTCCCCTGGGACGCAGGCCGTTCGGCCCCCGTGGCGCGTTTGGTGAACGGAGGATCGGCTCGTCAGTCTCTGGAATGCTCAGCAGAGAATGGATCCTGGTCGAGTGCGGTTCCGGAATCGATCCGGGAGAAGGAGGTCCGCGTCCGTTCTGCGAGTCCCGTGCAGAAGGCCAGGAGGATCTTCCACGAGGGCAGGGCTGGCGCGGCGGGCAGGGAGGAAGAAGTGCTGACCGAGACGGGCATGATGGGCCTCCAGCCAGGGTCGCGAGGGTGCCGGACCTCGGCACCACGGACCGCTGATGGGCCAAGGTTGCGACTGGCCTGGGCCCACGGGCAGAGCATGAATATGCGTTTTTTTCTGGTTCGTGATCAATGTCCGTGCTTCTTCAGGAGATGAGGCCCTGGCGCAGGGCCTTGCTCACCGCTTCGGACTTGGAGTGCACGTGCAGCTTCTCGTAGATGCTGCGGATGTAGTTGCGGACGGTGTTCTCGCTGACCCCCAGCAGGTCCGCGGCTTCGCCATAGCCATGCCCTTCCGCCAGGAGCGCCAGGAGTTGGAGTTCCCTCGGGGTGAGCTGCCGCTCCTGAGGTTCGGGCCGCGGGGTCTTGCGGAACAGCACCACCACCTTCCGGGCGATCTCCGGTGACATCGGGGATCCGCCATCCCGGGCCTCCTGGATCGATTCCAGTAGTCGCGCCGGCGGCGTCTTCTTCAGGAGGTAGCCCGCGGCACCGTTGCAGATCGACTCGAACACGCTTTCCTGTTCTCCGTAGACGGAGAGCATCAGGACCTCGATGGTGGGCCAGCGGTCCTTGATGATCCGGACGCCCTCGCGACCTGACATGCCGGGCAGGTTGATGTCCATGAGCAGGACATCCGGGCGGTCGAGGGCCAGGGCGGGCAGGGCCTCTTCCACCGACCCGTAGGCACCGGTGCAGACGAATCCAGGACTGCCGTGGATCAGCAGGCGCAACCCTTCCCGAGTGGAGGTGTCGTCCTCGACCAGGGCCACCTTGATCGCCGTGAGTTCATTCATCCTGGGCCTGGGGGTGGTGAGGTTCCATGGTAGGGGACAGAGGAACGGGAGGGGATGGCATGATCATGCTCCCCCCCGGAAGGGGAGGTCGAGGTGGATGGTGGTGCCCTCGGGGCCCGACGTGATCTCCAGGCGTCCCCCGATGTCCTTGGCCCTGACGTACATGTTGATCAGGCCCCGTCCCCGTCGGGAACCCGTGGATTCCGATCCGGGCGGCTCGGGTGGCAGTCCGGTCCCATCGTCCCGGATCTGGGCGCTCAGCAGGCCATTCCCCAGAGCCACCTGCAGGTTCACGGAGCGGCACCCGGAGTGCTTCAGGGCATTGTTGATGGCCTCTTTCAGGATGAGGTACATGCCCCGGCGCTGCTCGGGGGAGAGCTTCACCTTGGCCGGGTCCGGTGGTAGGGACATCGTCCAGCGGATGTCCTTGGCCTGAAGGGTGCCAGACGCGAATTGGCCGATGCGCGCCAGGAGGTGCTGGAGGTCGTCCCGCTTCGGATTGATGGACCAGACGATATCCGCCATGGAATCCACCAGATCGCGCGAGGACTCGGCGATCTCCGAGAGGAAACGGGCCGTCTCCGACTGGTCTCCGGGCGTGCGTCGCTTCACCACTTCGCTGAGGATGGCGATGCGGGAGAGGCTGGCGCCAATGTCGTCATGGAGATCGGCGGCGATGCGCGTGCGGATGCGCTCGACCTCCAGCAGCTGACGGATCCTTGCACGGTAGCCCAGCCAGGCCAGGGCACCCAGGCCCCCGGTCACCAGAACGACGAACCAGCCCCGCATCCAGACGGGCGGGAGGATGGCGAAGCGGAGTTCTGCGGGAAGGTTGCTGGCCTGCCCCTCGGCCCCCACGGCCCTGACCTGGAAGCGGTAGTGGCCCGGAGCCAGGTTGGCCAGGTCGACGTGTCGCAGGCTGCTCGCCAGAGTCCAGTCCTCCGACACGCCCACCAGCCGGTACTGGTAGGAGAGGGCCCAGCCAGCCAGGCCATCGGGGCTGGTGAAGTCCACCTGGACGCGATTCTGGTGATGGGGAAGGGCCGGAAGATCCCACTCGGTGACACCGGATTCGGGGAGCGTCCTGGGTATTCCGGCGATCCGGAGCCCCGTCAGGTAGACGGGGGGAGGTGGGTCGGGATTGGGTGGCAGTGGCAGGTACCTGGACAGCCCGCCGCTGAGACCAAACCAGAGCGCTCCTTCGCGATCCCGGTAGGCCACTCTGGGGATTCCGGTTGCCAGTCCCTGGGCTTCGGACAGGTGCAAGACGCGCTCATGCTGGAGGTCCACGCGATCGATGCCGGCACCAGAACCTACATAGATCCGGCCCCAGCGGTCTTCCACTGTGGTCCAGATCGAGTTGCTGGCCAGTCCCTGCTCGGTGGTGAGGCTCCGGAAGCTGGGCCGGTCGGCCTCAGGGTTCTCGATGATGCCTGCACCTCCGAGCGAACTGGCCAACCAGAGGCGCCCCATCGAATCTCTCATCATCGATCGGATCCACCCCTGCGGGAGCCCCTGGGCATGGCTGAAGAAATCGAATCGCCCGTTCCTGAAGCGCACCACGCCCGCGCCGTTGAAGGCGACCCAGACATGGCCCGCACGGTCCTCGGCAAAGGCCGTGGGCAGGGAATCGAACAGGCGGGGCAGGCCGTCCTTGTCCCTGAAGCCCTCGACCCGATCCTGCGACCTCCGCCAGCGTCCCAGGCCATTCGTGATGGGCGACGCGACCGAAAACCAGATATCACCCCGGCTGTCCTCGAACAGGGCGAAGGCCTCGTCCACGCCTGTGGCCTCCGAGAGCTTGTAGATCCGGGGCTGTTTCAGGGTGGCCAGGCCCGCTGCGCCTGGTACTTGTTCAAAACGGGCAAGCCCGTGCGTTGTGGCGAGCCACCAGGCGCCAAGGTGATCCTGCAGCAGGGCCTGGTTCCAGCTCCAGCCGGGAGGATGGGGACCGATGGGGAGGCGGGTGGGGACGAACCCTCGGGCCTTCAGGCTGTCCAGCCAATAGGCCGCACCTCGAGCCCGCCCGGCAACCAGGGTGCCCTGCTGGTCTTCAAAAAGGGCATCCACCCGGGAATCCGCGAGCCCTTCGTTCTGCGTGAAGGTGGTCAGCCCATCGTGGCTCCAGCGCTGGACGCCGCTGTCGTTGCCCAGCCACAGGTCGCCGTTCGCGTTCTCCTGGAGTACGAAGACGGGCGCCTTGATGCCCTGGGCTGGTCCAAGATTCCGGATGGCGCCGTGATCGAAAACCGTCAAGCCCACTGCGGTTCCCGCGAGGATGGTCCCCGATCCCGAGCAGAGCAACACCTGGACGTCCGGACTGTCCATGCCGTTGGCTTTGGAAAATCGCTCCAACGCTTCCGGCCGCTGGGCGCCCGGGGGCATCCGGAACTTGGCGATGCCTTTGGAGGTGGCCACCCAGAGCGTTCCGTCCTTCTCGCAGGTGAGGGCGCGGACTTGGCGGGTGGGGATACCATCCGCCTCCGTGATTCGGGTCACCCGGCCGTCCAGGTCCAAGCCATAGAGCCCGCTCCCCGTTCCGATCCAGAGGCCACCACCCTCCTTCTCGGCGAGTGCGGACACGACAGGATCGTCGTAGAGCTTGTGGGGAAGGCCCAGATCCACGGGTTGGAGTGTCGTTCCGGCGGGGGCCAACCGGAACAGACCGCCGGTTGTCCCGCACCAGAGCACGCCCCTCTGGTCCTCCAGGAGATGCGTGGGTGCCAGGGGGCCGGGCGGCGAGGGAATGACCTTGATCCGGGGCCGATCGGCCTGCCCCGGTGGGGCAGTGGGATCGAGTCGGCACAGGCCTTTGCCTGTCGCAAACCAGAAGCAGCCATCCCGAGTCTGGATCAGGTCGTGGATGACCTGGGACGGCAGCCCTGCCTCGGTGCCAAAGCGGACGAAGGCGTATCCGTCAAAGCGGGCGGTGCCCTCGGCGCTGCAGAACCAGAGGAACCCGTGCGAGTCCCGGACGATGCGCCCAATGCCACCTCCCGGGAGACCGTCTGATGCCAGAAAAGTCTTGATGGGAAGCCGCTGCCCGCTAAGCACGGAGGGCGTGAGCAGGGCAAGGACTGTCACGAACGCGGGGACGAGGCTCACCTGGCCGCCTGTCGCAAGCAGAGTCGCGAGGATGTCTGGATGCACGAAGAATCCAGGGGCATGACATTCCGTTCAAGAAGGGAGGGAATCCGATGGTAACCCCGAGCCCAGGGCGTTCCATCTGGTTCCTGCGAGTTGGGGCTCCTCCTACCCGACCTCCGATCGCCTCAGGGCGTGCGCACCAGGGGCTGGCTCGGAGTGGTGTTCATGCCGCTGCTGCTGCGGGCCACCACGCGGAGGTGGAGGGTCCCTTCGGCGGGCAGGGTGTAGGCCGTCTCCGCCGCGCCCAGGATGCCGCTGATGCACTCGTAGTCGTCGTCCTGGCCTGTGAAGGAGCGCCAGACCGTGTAGCCGGCGGCGTCCACGGCTGCCTTCCAGGTCAGACGGTTGCCCGACAGCGCCAGCTGGGTCGGGGCTGCCGGATCCGGCTCGCCCGGTACCAGCACATCCATGGACCCGAGCGGCTCGCTGAGGTTGCCGGTGGCATCCACGGAGCGCAGGGTGTAGCGCTGGAAGCCCGCCGGAGCCTTCTTGTCGGTGTAGGCGAGGCCGGCCACCGGCGCCGAGGTGAGCCGTTCCGCCGGACCGGCCGGGCTGCCCGCCTTGGCCTCGCCTTCCACCAGGGTGTAGGTCATGGGCTGGCGGTCCACGAAGGTGCCCTTGAGATCCGGGGCGGCGGTCTGGGTCCAGGTGAGGGACACATCGAGACTCCCCGGGACGCCCTCCTGCAGGTCCACGGAGCCCACGGCAGGGCTGGGCGGCGCGACGATGTCCGGCAGGCGGACCTCGATGGGCTCGCTGACGGGGCCCGTCACGGTGCGGCCGAACTCCTTGGTGAAGGACTGGATCCGGAAGTAGAAGGTGGCGCCGCCGTATTGGGCAGCCTCCGCCGGGAAGGTCACGAGGAAGCGCTCGGTGGTGACGGGGGCCTCGTTGACGCGGGTGAAGGTGCCGGGGCCGCTCTTGGCGACGAGGCGGGCCCTGTGTTCGCGGCGGCCCTCGGAGAGGCGCAGGCCCTCGCCCTGGGAGGCCACGAGGCCCCGAGCGGCGATGGCGTGCAGGGCCGGCGTGGCGGTCACGAGACCCAGAGGCAGTACTTCGGCCTTGGGCGCCGAGGCCAGCTTGGCGGTTGGGCTGAGGCTGGCGGTGCCGAGTGCAGCGCTGGTGGGACTGAGGGCGGGCGACAGGGCGCCGGTCGCGGCGGGGGTTCTCAGGGCGTCGAAGCCCCGAATGCCCGCCTGGAAGGCCACCGAGGGACGCGGCAGGGAGACCAGCTCCATCTTCTGCGGGGCCTGCTGGATGACGTAGTCCATGGGGAAGCCCTGGACCGGCTTCGCCCACTCGAGCAGTACGTGGATCTCCTTGGGCTTCACCAGGGCGGCCAGCATGGGATTGAAGCTGCGCTCGACCTTGCGGAAGACTGGCTTCACGAGGGCGGAGGCCTTCACCGCCGAAAGCTCCATGGTCGGGGTGGCCGTGAGGTCCTTGATGAGAGGGGCCTTGACCGCGGAGACGCTGGAGAACTGGCCCTTGGCCTTGGGCGCCAGGGCGGCCTTGGGCGCATGGAACTCCGTCACGGTGGACTCCGTGGCCTTGCTCAGCTGGATCGAGGCCTTGGCGGAGCGCAGGTTTCCGGAGGCGAGCAGCCGGTCGGCAGGACGCAGGAAGCGGCGGCCGGAGATCGTGATGGGGACCTCCTTGGTCACCTGGCCGGTGAACTGGCTGATGGCGAGGCGGCCCGGCAGACTGCTGTCGCTCACCTCGATCCGGCCCTCGGGGGAGCGGGCGCTGACGTTGCCCAGCTTGTCGATGGAGCTGATGGCGTAGCGGTAGGCCTGACCCGCCACTAGGCCCGTGTCGACCCACTCGGGGGTCGTGGTGTCGGCCAGCTTGACGAAGGAGCCGTCACTGCCGGCGCGGTGGACTTCGTAGCTTTTCAGGTCCGGGTCGGGCGAGGGGGCCCAGGCCAGCAGGG
>Ga0268298_10003139_pt1 | contig 17175 bp, 14 predicted proteins | sample WWTPWeurt_MetaG_FD_194462 | JGI IMG/M metagenome (GOLD analysis project Ga0268298, IMG submission 194462) | Activated sludge microbial communities from WWTP in Nijmegen, Gelderland, Netherland - WWTP Weurt | ecosystem: Engineered > WWTP > Aerobic digester > Activated sludge | place... | reverse complement strand
GAGAGCAGATTGCCCGAGCCCTGGTGGCCGGTCAATGTGGCGGTCTGGATGCCGCCTTCGATATAGACCCTGGCGCGCAGATAACTCTCACGCCCATCCGACTCGATCTGTTCCGCGCATCTTACTCTGACCCTTGGCCTGGCGCTGTCCATTTGGCCGTTCATCCGCTCGAGCACGGGACGCACGAAAACCTCGAAGCCGACAAAGGCCGAAACCGGGTTGCCCGGCAGCCCAATGAAGGGGATGCCGCGATAGGCGCCGAAGGCCAGCGGTTTGCCCGGGCGCATGTTCACCTTCCAGAAATCCATTTTGCCGTTTGCGTCGATGACTTCTTTGATGTAGTCGAATGCCCCCACGCTCACTCCCGCCGACGAGAGGATCAGGTCGGCCTGACTCTGTGCAGCCTGGTCGAGCAGGGCGGTGACGGCTTCACGGGTATCCCTTGCCACACCCAGACGCAACACTTCTGCGCCCGCGTTTTCCGCCAGTGCCGCAATGGTGTAGGAGTTCGTATCGCGGATCTTGCCCGGCTCAAGCGGCGCATGTACATCCAGAAGTTCATCGCCGGAGGAGAGCAGGGCCACGCGCGGCCTGTGGAAGACGGTCACATCGCCGACGCCGAGCATGGCCAGCACACCCAGGTCCTGCGGTTTGAGCAGGCGGCCTTTTTGCAAGACAATCTCCTGTGTACGCACATCCATCCCGCGCCTACGGACGTTCTCGCCGGGGTTCAATGTTTTCTCAAAAGTGACTTGCGATGGAGCAGGCAGCCCCGCTTGTCGGTCGCTGAAATCGGTATCTTCGACGAGTACCACAGCGTTTGCGCCTTCCGGGATCTGTGCGCCGGTCATGATGCGCGCGGCTTTCCCGGCGGAGAGAAGCACTTGCGGGTGGGCCCCGGCCGGGATGTCGGCGACCACTTTGAGGGTCGTTAAAGAAGCGCTAGTGTCTTCGGCGCGCAGGGCAAACCCATCCACGGCGGAGTTGTCGAAGGGGGGATAGTCATGGTCTGCGGTGATATCCGCCCCCAGGACGCGGTTCACAGATGCAATCAGAGATACGGTTTCTGTTGCCTTGGGTTGAAAATGGGAAAGAATGCGCTCGCGCGCTTCAGTGACCGAAAGCATGTTGAAGCGGCGCGATTATAACCTTTAACCGGGCCGGGTGCGATGCGCTTCCATGACATTGGGAAGGTTTTCGGTGCGCGTGAGGATGCGGCTGAGCTGTGAGATGTCCTTCACTTCGATGGTCAGGCGCAGGTCGGCGATGCTGCGGTTGACGTTGACAGAGACATTGGCAATGTTGATGTTCTCATCGGCCAGCAGGTTCGAGACGTCGCTCATCAGGCCCTGGCGGTCGTAGGCCTTGATCTTGATCGCCACCGGGAAGGTGCGTTCCACATGCCCCCAACCGACCTTCAACAATCGTTCGCGGTCCTTCGTTTGCAAAATGTTCGGGCAGTCCTGCCGGTGGATGGTGGCGCCGCGTCCGCGTGTGATGAAACCGATGATCTGGTCGCCGGGCATGGGGTTGCAGCATTTCGCCATGCTGGAGAGCATGCCCTTCAAGCCGACCACTTCCACCGCGTCTGTGGAGGTGGTTTGCGCGGCGGGAGCGTTCGCTTCGAGAATATCCTTGATTTCTTCGACCTGCGAGAATTGCTTGATGAGCCGGCCAATGGGCAGTTCGCCGGTACCGAGGTTGATGAACATGTCATCGGGAGTCTTGTAGCCGATGTCACGCGCCAGTTTTTCAAAATTGACCTCGGTGATGCCGAGGCGCTGCAACTCGCGTTCGAGCGTATCGCGGCCCTGCGCGAGATTCTGCTCATCTTCCTGCTTCTTGAACCAGGCCTTGATCTTGGCGCGCGCGCGCGAGGTGCGCACCAACCCGAGCGAAGAGTTAAGCCAGTCCATGCTTGGGCCGCCGCGTTTGGCGGTGAGGATCTCCACCTGGTCGCCGGTCTTCAGCACCTGGTTCAACTGCACCAGCTTCCCGTTCACGCGCGCGCCGCGGCAGCGATGACCGATATCGGTGTGGACGTGATAGGCAAAGTCGATCGGGGTACACCCGGCGGGCAGGTCAATGATATCGCCGCGCGGGGTGAAGATATATACGCGGTCCTGGAACACGTCGCTGCGCATCGACTCGACGAACTCGGTGGCGTCGTTCACATCCGAACGCCATTCCATCATTTTGCGCAGCGAACTGATGCGCTGCTCGAAGTTACGGTCGTGGCGGCCGCCTTCCTTGTAACGCCAGTGCGCGGCGATGCCGTACTCGGCGTTCAGGTGCATGTCGCTGGTGCGGATCTGCACCTCGACCGGGCGTTTGTCGTCGTAAATCACGGCCGTGTGCAGGGATTGGTAGAAGTTGTCTTTGGGTGCGGCGATGTAATCGTCGAACTCGCCGGGGATCGGCCGCCAGGTGGTATGGATGACGCCCAGCGCGGCGTAACAGGCGGGCACATCCGGCACGATCAGGCGCACGGCGCGCACATCATAGACCATGTTGAAGGCCTTGTCCTTCTTCTGCATCTTCTTGTAAATGGAATAGATATGCTTCGGCCTGCCGCTGATCTCGGCTTTGATGTTGTTCTTTTCGAGCAGTTTCAGCAGCGCTTCCTTGATGTTCTCCAACTGCTGTTCACGGTCGGGGCGGCGCTCGGCCAGCTGCTCGGCGATCTCCTTGTATTGCTCGGGATGCACATAGCGAAAACTCAGGTCTTCCAATTCCCACTTCAACTGCCAGATGCCAAGGCGGTTCGCCAGCGGCGCGAAGATCTCGAGCGTCTCCTGTGCGATGCGCATGCGTTTATGCTCGGGCATGTACCCCAGCGTGCGCATGTTGTGCAGGCGGTCGGCCAGTTTGATGAGCACCACGCGGACATCTTCACCCATGGCCAGGAAGGTCTTGCGCAGGGTCTCGGAGACCATGTCTTCCTTGCGCCCGAGCAGGGCGGGCTGCGGTGTGGCATCGGTTTCGTTCCCGTTCTCGTCACGTTCGGCATGCTGGTCACCGCGTGAGACGCGCGGCAACTGCGTCAGTTTGGTCACCCCATCCACCAGCAATTTGACCGGTTCCCCAAAATCGCGGCGGATAATCGCCAGCGAGATCGGCGTATCCTCGACCGTATCATGCAGGAGCCCGGCGGCCACCACTTCTGCAGGCACCTTCAGGTCCGCGAGGATGGACGCCACTGCCAGACAATGATTGATGTACGGTTCGCCGGAATGGCGCTTCTGTTCGCGGTGCGCCTCCTCGGCCACTTGATAGGCGCGCAGGACCAACTCGCGGTCTGCCACGGTATACATTTCAGGAAGTTGTTCGAGGAGTTTATCGAGGGGAGTGGCTGCGGTTGCCGATTTCATTGGACAATTTTACTACGCCGGGATTAAGGAATCATTACCGGGGCGTGACGCTTCATGTCACGCCCCGGCCGGGTTCGGTTTTCTGACGTTTCGTTTTGCGCCGGTTATTCCGGCTTGCTGGTGTTCTGTTCGATATCCACCAGCAGGTACATGCCTTCGACCATGAATTGCAGCACCACCCCCAGGAAGATGGGCAGCAGCCCGACCGCAATATACACCAGCATGAAGATGATGTTGGAAATATCCTGAATGCTGCTGAACTGCGAGAACAGCAGGAAGAGCACGGTCGCAAGCAGGGCCGCGCCTGCGCCGATCAGTACCCATGAGAGGACCTTGGCCCAGGTGGCGAGGGCCAGGATCCGGTCAAAACTATAGACCTTCTGATTTTCGGATTCGGTGGTTTCTTCGTTATATTCGGTCATGCTACTCCTAAAGGGTCTTTAAAAGGGCCTGGCGGCTGTTGCGCAGGCGGTCGGCGATGATCTCGGTGATGCGCCGCATCACCTTGAAACCGGCTTCGGCGTTGGCTTCCATCAAATTCAGGAAGGGCTCCGAAGGGATGATCAACAGGGTCGAGTCTTCGTCACATTCGGCGCTGGAGGTGTAGTGGTACGGAGGCACCACGCCCGACCAGCCGAAACTTTGGTAAGGGGTGGAGACGAACGAGACGGTGACCTTTTCGGGGCGCGAGGTCAGTTTGACGCGCAGGGCAATACTGCCGTTGAGCAGGAAGTGCAGCTTATCCGCCTTTTCACCTTCGCGGAAAACGATCTCGCCCTGTCTGGCCATGACCTCTGTGCTCATGGCCGCGATCTCCTTGAGCAGCGACTCCGGCAGCCCGTTGAACAGGCTGAATTGTGAAAGGGTTTCCGTACTGATCATAGTGCCTCCGTGATTAGGGAATGGAATGGGTCTTCCTATTTAAGATGATCTCTGATGCTGTCTCGCAGATCGAGCGAATTACCGAGGACCAAACCGAAAACGATGAAGATCAAAGTGGCGAACCCTCCGGCCAGAAGGGCATACGGCGAAACCCACACCACGGGCAGGACGAAAATAACGACCAGCCCCAGCAGCAGCCCATAGAACGGGGACTTGATGATGTGCGGAATATCCTTCCAGGCCTTGGCAAGTGAGAAGGGTTTGCGCATCCGCTTTTCTTTGACGGAGATATCGCGTTGGAATTTGCGTTGTTTAACCAAAGGATCGCGGGCGGAAATCTGCCTGTCACGCAGGCGCTTCAATCTATCCTGTTCCTGATCGGACATATCGGCCTCCTTTGTGTTTATAATTGTACAGGATTTTATTATAGATGTCAGTCACCAATAATGTCACAAGATTTTTGGATGCGCGCAAAGTGAAGTACGCGGCGCACGAACTGCCCGCCGAAAAACTCGGCGCATTGGGCACAGCCGGGATCCTGGGCCTGCCCGTGGAACAGGTTTACAAGACCATCGTCACCAAACGCGAGAAGGGCAAACCTGTGCTGGCGGTGATCCCCGGCCCGCGCGTGGTGGACTTGAAATTGCTGGCCGCGTTTCTGGGAGAAAAGAAAATGATCCTGCCGACCGAGCGCGAAGCCGAGCAGCTGACCGGCCTGCAGGCGGGCGGCATTTCTCCGCTGGCGCTTATCAACAAGGGCTTTCAGGTGGTGATCGATTCAGCGGCGCAGGCTTTCGATGAGATCCACATCTCCGGTGGGCAGCGCGGGCTTAATATCCAGATCGGGGTGCAGGATCTGGCGGCGCTGGTCCATGCCAGGTTCGGCAGCGTCAGCCGCGAGGAATAAAAGGGTCCGGCCTATGGCCGGACTTTTTTTATCCCTGAAACTCCGCCACCTGTTGGCCGTTGACCCAGAGCGTGTACGTGCCGGTGGCGAAACTTCCGAGCGGCATGTTCACATCGAACGGCACGGTCATTTGCGCGCAGATCTGGTTCGGGTCAGCCACTGAGTAGACCTCCACCAGCACCTTGTTGTTTGCATCGGGCACGGCGACGGAGATCTGGAGGATGTGGCAGGGAGTGGGCAGGTCGCCGGTGAGGTGCAGGGTGAATTGGAGCGGGAAACTTTCGAGGGTGAGCAGGTCGGTGGAGTTCAGGAAGGCTTCACCCCGGGCGTAGGCGGCATAGTCTGGGTTGGGGGCATACGGATTCAGCGGAGTCTGAAGCGGAGCATCAGCGCTGTTTGAGACGCCCGTATCCGGCGGACTGCTCACCGGTTCATCGGCCGATGAGGCGCAGGCGGTCAGCAACACAGCACAGGCCAGCACGAATGGGAATAATCGTTTCATGGTGTTCTCCTTTTTTCCTGTGACGGAACGACGCCGAAAAAAGTTCCTCAATTAACGACGAAATCGCCGGAGTAGGTCTCGTTGACCCAGACGGTGTAACGCCCCGGCGAAAAGGTGCCCAGCAGCACGGTCGCTTCGAACTGCTGGAAGACGTTGTCGCATTGAACTGTGGGGTTGACCAGGCTGTAGGCTTCGAGGATGATGCGGAAGGATTCATCCGGCGGGCGGACTTCGATGCGCAATTCGTTGCAGACACTGGGCATCAGGCCTTGCAGCACCACGGCCACACGCGGCGGTTCCAACTCGATCCGTTCGATCAGGGTGACGGAGGTGAGCGTGATCTCCGCTTGCTGCTGGCCGGGGTCGCCCGTGACTGGCGCATAGGGATTCTCCTCTTGCGTGATGCGATACGGCAGCGCCGCGGTGGGAGTCGCTTCGGCGAGGGGAGCGGGCAGGCAGCCTGCCAGCAGGAAGGCTGCGAAGATCAAATTAATAACCTTCGTCATGCCAGTGCCTGCTCCACGGCCGCCACGGCGTGAATGGTGGTGGTGGGGAAGAGCGGCACGCGGCTGTCTTCCTGCTTCACCAACAACTCGATCTCGGTGCAGCCGAGGATGATGCCTTCTGCGCCTTGTGCGATCAGCCCGTCCATGATGCGCCGGTACTCCGCCCGCGAAGAGTCTACAATGTGTCCCTGCACCAACTCCTCATAGATCACACGATGCACGATCTCGCGGTCGGGGGCGTCCGGCGTCAAGACTTCCAGCCCGTAATGGTCGATCAGGCGTCCTTTGTAAAAATCGTGTTCCATTGTAAAGCGCGTGCCCAGCAGGCCGATGCGTTTCATGCCCGCCGCCGCGATCCGTTCGGCGGTGGCATCGGCAATGTGCAAAAAGGGAATGTCCACGCCCGCTGTGATGCGGTCCGCCAGTTTGTGCATGGTGTTGGTGCACAGCACGATCAGGTCTGCGCCGCCGCGCTCAAGGTCCTGCGCGCACTTCACCAGGATATCCCCAGCTTCGTCCCAACGGTCTTCGTGCTGTAGTCTTTCGATCTCGGCAAAATCCACCGTCACCATCAGGCTCCTGGCCGAATGCAAACCGCCCAGCCTTTCCCTGGTTTGTTCATTGATGATGCGGTAATACTCAATGGACGACTCCCAACTCATGCCGCCGATCAACCCGATGGTCTTCATGGCCTGCCTCCCGTTAATTTGGATGATTCAAAGAACTTCGTTGCGACCACGTACACCCCGCTTCCCTCCACGGCGACGGTGGCATCGGGCAACAGGATCTTGCCCACGCTGAGAATTTTCCGCGCGCCGACCTCGGTGATGTGCGCCTCCGCCACCAGCGGTTGATAGAGCGGCAGCATCTTGCGGTAATTGATGTTGATGTTGGCTGCCAGCACTTTGTGTCCCGCCGCCCACACGACCAGCCCCATCATCTCGTCCAGGATCGCCGCCGAAGCGCCGCCATGTGAATGTCCCGGCGGACCTTGCTGCGCCTGACCCAAGGTGAACTCCGAGGTCAGCAGGCCGTTGTCGTCCACGAACATCGTGATTCCAAGTCCGTGCGGATTCTCATTGCCGCACACAAAGCACCAGCCGTGATAGGGGATCTGAGTCTTCATGGGGGCGATTCTAATCCTTTCATGCTAAAATTCACAAATGTTGATCCGCATCAAGATGATCGCCAACTACCGCGACGCGCTGCCGCCCCATCACAAACACGGCGTGATCGAGTTGGAGGTCCCGGAAGGCACCACGGTCTACGAAGCCATCTCTCGTTTCGACATTCCCCTCAACGATGAAAGTGTGATCGTGCTGAACGGCCTCACCGTGGACATGACCACACCGCTCACCGAGGGTGACATGGTCACGGCTTTTTCCGCGATCGCTGGCGGATAATTTTTCGTTCAAACGTCCAAACCTTTTCAAGGAGTTTCCATGTACGGCTGGCACCTCAGAATTTTACGAGTAAATCTCACTACCCATCAAGTCACCAAGGAAGATGTAGACCCGAAGATCGCGCGCGATTATCTCGGCGGACGCGGGCTGGCGATCCATTACCTGTACAAGGAAGTGGACCCGACCGTCGACCCGCTTTCACCCGGAAACAAGTTGATCTTCGCCACCGGTCCGCTGACGGCCACTCCCGCCCCGACCGGCAACCGCTACATGGTGGTCACCAAGTCCCCGCTGACGGGCGCGCTGGCACACTCCAACTCCGGCGGCGAGTTCCCCACCTGGATGAAGCGCACCGGTTTCGACCTGTACATCTTCGAGGGTCGCTCGCCGGAACCGGTGTATCTCTTCGTAAATGAAGACCAAGTCGAGGTTCGGTCTGCGGCGCATGTGTGGGGCAAGGATACGCACGAGACCACCGACATCCTCAAGGCCGAAACTTCCGAAGAAGCGCGCGTGGCCTGCATCGGCCCGGCGGGGGAGAACCTCGCGCTGATGGCCGCCATCATGAACGACAAACATCGCGCAGCCGCGCGCTCCGGCGTGGGCGCCGTGATGGGTTCGAAGAACCTCAAGGCTGTGGTGGCCATGGGCAACAAGAACCCCGCCCTGCACGATGCCGAAGCGATGCGCAGCATCAGCGTGGAGACCTCCAAGAACGTTGGTGCAGATGTGAAGAAGGGCTCGAACATGCGCATCTACGGCACCTCGTATGTGCCGCAGGTGACCAACACCCTCGGCATTCTGCCCACGCGCAACTTTTTGCAGGGCACATTCGAACACGTCCACAACGTGGATGGCGACGCGCTCAAGAACCAATATCTCATCCGCCACACACCTTGTTATCGCTGTCCGCTTTCGTGCGGACGCCTTACCGAAGTGCCCGATGGCCCGTATAAAGGCAAGGGCGAAGGCCCCGAGTACGAAACCATTTCCTCTTTGGGAACAGGCTGCGGTGTGAGCAATCTTGCTGCGCTGGTGAAAGCGAATTACCTGTGCAACGAATACGGCATGGATACCATCACCACCGGCATGACCATCGCCGCGGCAATGGAAATGTACGAGAAGGGTTACATTCCCGAAGAGGTCATTGGTATGCCCTTGAAGTTCGGCGACCATGACGCCATGATCGAAATGATCAAGAAGATGGCTTACAACGAAGGCTTTGGCAAAGACCTGGCGCAGGGCAGTTACCGCCTGTGCGAGAAGTACGGCCACCCTGAGATCGCCGTCACCACCCGCAAGCAGGAATTCCCCGGCTACGATCCACGCGGCTCACAGGGCATGGGCCTGCTGTATGCCACCTCCAACAAGGGCGCTTCTCACATGGAAGGCGACGTGGCCTATGAAGAGGTCTTTGGCGTGCCGGTGAAGGAAAATCCGCTCACGACCGAAGGCAAACCGGAACTGGTCAAGCATTTTGAAGACTCCTTCGCCTTGATGGACTCTTCCGGCGTGTGTGTGTTCGTCGGCATTCGCTACATGTTCAATAAGGACCGCATGATCCTGCCGCAGACCCTGGCGAACATGATGAACCTGTCCACCGGCGCGGAGTATTCCCCCGAAGAAGCCTTGAAGGCCGCCGAGCGCGTCTACAACCTCGAGCGCATGTTCCTGCTCAAAGCCGGTTCCACCGAAGATACCCTGCCGCACCGCATGCTGCACGAACCGCTGCCTGACGGCCCCGCCAAGGGCAAGGTGGTGGAACTCGACAAGATGCTGCCCGAGTTCTACAAGGTCCGCGGTTGGGATGAAAAAGGCTGGCCCACAAAGGAAAAACTGGAAGAGTTGGGATTGCCCCTGAATTAGATGAAAACAGGTCACGCCATTCGCGTGACCTGTTTTTTTCGCTTCGCATTCACCGGGAATGATCCCTGATTTCCGGGCCTTCCTCCACGCTGACTCTTTGATATGATTCCCGGCATGACCGATTCTCCCGCCAACCTTCTTTGCAAAGCCTGTGGCCTGTGCTGCTCCGGGCATCTCTTCTCATGGGTGCGGCTCGACGCGAACGAACTCGACCGGGTGGAAAAACTCGGTCTGACCGTCATCCGCAACGATCCCCGCCAGCGCGGATTTTTGCAGCCCTGCGCCCGGTGGGACGGGACCTGTACCGTATACACCTCGCCGGATTATCCGCGCAGTTGCGCCCGCTATAAATGCAAGCAGTTCAAGGAATTGATCGAAGCAGAAACGTCCCTGCCCGATGCGCTGGCGAAAGTGCAACAAGCCCATGCCATGATCCGCGACCTGGAGGCGTACCTGCCCGCTTCGCAGACCGTCAGTTTTCGAGAGCGGTTGCTTACGCAAATGGAAGACCGCAGCCCGGAGAACGGTCCCTTCCGCGAAAAAGCCCGCGACCTGATCGCCTATTTTGAAGACTTCTTCGGAGCCATGGATTTTTTTGATTGAGACGTTAAGTTAATGAACGATAGTGAACGCCAGGCAGGTTGGCAATTGGGGAGAAGATGGATGCAGAATGCCAAAAAAACACCCGCGAAATCGATGCTTCGCGGGTGCGGATATCTACATGGAACGAGAGGGCTTAGCCTGGATGGTCGAGGCGCAAAACATAGGTGCCACTCCCGCTGACAACTTTTATAATTACCCAATAATAAGTACCGGTGGGCATTCCCATCCAGTCATGGATGAATAGAGAATCTCCCGGTCCCTGAATGCTGCCTTTTAAGTTCATGTTTTCATCATACAGTTCCATGGTCATGATCAGGTCGCCTGAAGTCCTGGCCAGTGAAAGGTCAAACCAGGCCGGGTCGGCATGGAAACGGTACTTATGCGTCTGGGTTGCGCTGGAATAAGCGGCATTTAAATAACCCGGGTAGCCGGCATGCACTTCAGGCCAGCGGGAGTCATTTGTCCAAAAAAGATCGAGGTAAATGAATGTCCGCACCTCACTCCATCCACTTTCGCTGATCGAGTTCCTGGCCTTGACGCGCCAGTAATACGCCCCGGGTTTCAGGGACATGGTTGAATCTGTAGCCGCATTCCAGGAATTTCCCTGGGGAGTGTCAAAAAAGGGCGATTCGTCAACTTCATAATAATAATTGGTTGGGCCGCTGAAGGTGTTCGATGGTACGGGACTCCATGAAAAGGATAGGGGTGTAATTGGATAAAAACTTCCCACAGTACCTAGTTCAGCATTCTGTATCGGGGAGATTGGAACCGGCGGGGCGGCCAGGGTCAAAGACCAGGTTTCGCTCCATTGGCTTAGGCTGGTCTCATTGCGAGCCTTGACATGCCATTGGTACGTTCCAGCCGGGAGCGATATGGAGTAGTTGGTTCCACCGATCCAGCCGGAGGCAGAGGATGAGGGAGTGTCACAATCTCCGTTTCCGTAAGCAAGGCAATATTGCGTTGCCCCGGCAACGGTGTTCCAGGTAAAGTTTACGGCATCCGTGAACAGGATCGATCCATCAGCCGGGGAAAGGAGCACGGGCGGATCAGAGACGTTCACCACCCAGGTGGCACTCCAATCGCTGGTGCTGATCGTATTGTGGGCTTTCACATGCCAATAATAGGTCCCGGCCGTCAGGTTCACCGGACAATCAGTGGATGTGCCCCAGGTACAATTTCCCAGGGGCGTGTCGAATTCCGGGGCATTGTCATATTCAAAATAATATTCCGTCGATCCGCTGACGCCAACGTTTTCGGGGACGGTGTTCCATGAAAACGTTGTTACGCCTGCGAATACTGTCGGTATATTTGCCGGGTCGTTTGGATCGTAAGACGGGAAGACCAGGGCGGGCGGATCCGATACGGTCAAATTCCAATAACTGCTCCAATAACTGGTGCTGGTCGAGTTGCGCGCCCTTACATGCCATTGGTATTGCCCGGTTGGAATACTTACGGGCAGGGATGTCTGTACCATCCATCCGGATGTGTAAAGCGGTGTGCCGGACAGATCAGTGATCTCAAGTTGATACTCTGCCGCTCCGCCTGGCCCGGTCTTCGAGACGGGATTCCAGACAAAGTTCGTTGATCCGCTGAAAACGACTGATTCATTTGCCGGCAGGCTAATGGTCGGCGGGTCGATCACTTCAAAGGTTTTGGATGGATCTTCGCAGGTAAAACTTTCGCCGTTTGAATTGCGCGATTTGACATACCATCTATATTTTCCGCTATTCAGATCCCGGAAATAACTTGTAGTATTGATCCACCCGGAGGCGTGTACGAGATTGGACGCCTCATCGAGAATGTAGACCTGATATTCTGTGGCGTCGCTGACGGGACCCCAGGAAAAAGAGACCGACCCGGCGATGGCAATATCATCAGGCAGCGGGGAAATCGGGGCTGGCGGATTGGGCCCGATGTAATGGATCACTTCCAATTGCGGGGCCGTGCCGTCTGCTGTGTGCCCCGAGAAGAACCTAAGGGTGTCCGTGGCGCGGTTGTTGTTGTCGTCCAGGCTAAACCTTAAACGGAACTGGGTGATCCCTGCCTTGGAAATGAAATTTAGATTGGCGCCGGTGATGGAGGCTTCGTAGGTATGTTCTTCAGTGCTTGCCGGCAGCAGGAACTGCGAACCATCTGCGAACGCTGAAAAATCCTCCGGTTGTAATTTGACGTTCTGGCTGAACGTCCCGCCTCGAATGTCAAGGGTCAGGTCGCCTAGAGTTGTGAATGGATCGCCGGAATACCCCTGTTTTTTTAATTTCAATTTTGCGCAGGCAATGACAGCATTTGACGGGATCGTTGAGGTGTTGAATGAAAGAATGCTTTTATATTGTCTGCTCCTGACATCGTCACCGACCAGCAGGGTGTTGGCATTTTTATCTGAGGTGCCGCCCTTGTTGCTATTCTCAAATGTTTCGAGGATCCAGCCATCATGGGCTGCCGCGGATGAAAATATTTCCCGGATGGGTATGCTGGAACTTTGGTAGGTTTTTTCACTGGCCAGCACGCCATTGAAAAAAAGCGCCAGTGTCATGCAAGCCAGCAAGGCGGACATCCAAATACTCTTATTGCGATTCAGTACATTTGTTTTCATACACCTCTCCTTGGGTTGTTGCGGGTTGCGATACTTCGTGAATATACGCCTTATCATGTGGCTTCACTACCCGTGGACAACCTTTCTGCAATGAATTGAGCCGACACTATTGCAAAAGGAATTAACTTAAGATTTACATCCTTTGCTTCTGGAAGGAGATCCTCTATTTCATCTTAAAAAAATAGATCCACCAGGTGGATCTAGTAAAGACAAGGGGGCCATGGATTTTTTTGATTGAATCAATTATGGATCGCATCCACGGTCACTCGTTTGGCGTGGATGCGGCAGAGGATGCGGGTTTCCTGGGCTTGCTTTTCGGCGGGGAAGACGTGGCCGTAGTAGCTGGGGTGCGCGGTGTATTGGCGGGTGACCTGGTCCAGGGATTCCAGTGCGCCATTGCGGATGAGTTCGGCGGTGCCGCGGATCTGGATGAAGCGGCCGGTGTTCTGCGGGTCTACGATGAGCAGGGAGGCAGCCGGGTTGCGGCTGAGGTTGCGTCCTTTTTGGCGTTCGAGCGAGGTGTGGATGCGGACACATTCGCCGTCATAGTCACACCATACCAGGCTGGATTGCGGCTGCCCGTCCGGCATCAGCGTGGTGAACGCTCCATGGATGGGACGAGTGATCAGGTCGAGGTGCGAAGCGGGGATGGGGGAGCGGGACAGGTCGGTGAGCGCCGGGTGGGCATCCAACGGGGCGACCGGTTGCGCATCTTTTTTTCTTGCATCCAATGTGACCACGTGCAGCGGGCGGATCCTGCACAAGGTGGGTATTTCTTTTTCGCGCCATTCGGCCGGGACGCAGGCGCCGAAGTAGGGGGTCTTGCCGGTGTAGAGCAGGGTCAGGGCATCAAGGTGTTCCATGGCCCCGGCTTCGGTCATCTCGATCACTTCGCCGCGGACTTCGAGCGAGCGCAAGGGCTGGCGCGGGTCGTAGCCAAGCAGGGTGACCTTTGGATTCGCGCGCATGTTCTTCTCTTTGCGAAAGCCGCGCATGGTGTTGACGCGCATCACCGTTCCGTCGTAGTCGCACCAGACGGGGGTGGTTTGCGGCGAGCCGTTTGGCATGAGCGTGGTAAAGGCGGCCACACGCGGACCAGTAGCCAGGTCCCGGAAGGAAGCGGGGATCGTGGGGGTCATGATCCAGTTTGCAGGTTCGAGTCGAGCACCACCGTGCAGTTGCGGCCGGTGGCTTTGGCGGCGTACATGGCGATATCGGCGCGGCGGAAGATGTCTTCGGCGGTCTCCCGTTTTGTGTTGTGGTTCAGGTCAATGACGCCGATGCTGAGGGTGATGGACACTCCGCCTTTATCGGAAGGTGTGCGCAGGGCCGCAACCTGTGTGCGGATGCGCTCGGCGAGGGTAAAGGCCTGCTGGGCGGTGGTCATGGGCAGGAGCAGGATGAACTCTTCGCCGCCGTAGCGCCCGAAGATATCCGCTTCGCGCAACTCGCTGCGGGTGATCTGCGCGACGGATCTGAGCACCTCGTCGCCGGTGGCGTGACCGTAGGTATCGTTGATGTTCTTGAAGTGATCGATGTCGAACATCATCACGGCCAGCGGCTGTTTGTAGCGGTTGGCTACGGCCACCTTGCGTTCGGCCAGCTCAAAGAGGTGGCGCCGATTATGGATGCCGGTAAGTTCGTCGGTGTGGGATAGGTTTTTTTCCAGCTCCAGGGCTTTTTCAAGGGCGGCTTTGGCGGTCTTTAATTCGTGTTGGATCCGTTTTTCTTCCGTAAGATCGGTGATCACGGCAATGGCTCCGGCATAGTTACCCTCCTTGCTTTTTCTGGCGACCCCGGTGATGAGCACCTGCGCAAGGCTGCCGTCTTTGCGGATCAGCTGTGACTCGTAGGTGCTGGTATAGCCCGCCATTCGTTTTTTTCGTTGGTCTTTCAGGGATTCGTGCTCATCTGCCACGGTCACGTCTTTGGGTTTTTTGCCGATCAGGTCGGCGGGTTCATAGCCGAAGAGGCTGGCATAGGCTTGGTTGACGAATTCGAACCGGCCTTCGGCATTCGTGACCGTAAGTCCCTGGCCCATCAGGTTAACGATCTGGGTGGCGAAATCGCGCTGGGCTAGTATTTCTGCTTCGGCCTTTTTTCTGTCTGTAATGTCGATCATAACTCCCATGAAAGATTCCACCTGCCCCTCCGGGGTGATGATGCCGGTACCCCATTCATCCACCCAGCGGATCTCCCCGGACCGGCGGCGAATACGGTATGTGATGTGGAATGGCTTTCGATCCTTGGTAACTTCAAAGCCCTCATGGGCGAGGGGGATCAGGTGCAGGTCATCGGGGTGATACAGATCGAAGAAGGTCAACCCGTTTTCGAGGAACTCTTCTTTGAGGTAGCCAGTCAGATCTTCGATGGCGTTGTTTAAATAGAGAAAAGAATAGCGCGTGTCGTTCTTGCATAGAAATACTACATTGGGGGTATTCTCCGCCAATGCGCGGAACTTTTGCTCGCTTAGCAGCAAGGCTTCTTCTGTGAACTTGCGCTCGGTAATATCGTAGAACACTACGAGCTGCTCGCCGGCAAACTTATCTGAAAGGAAGGAGGAACTTAAGAGAACGGTCTTGTGGCTGCCATCCTTGCATCGCACTTCAAGTTCCAAGGGTATAAGGTGGATTTTTGCAGACTGATTTTGGGCATGCCTTTCCTTCCGCATTTCAAATACCCACTGCCGGTATTCAGGGTCTGGGTAGGCAAGCAGCGCCCATTGGTCAAGGGTTTGAATATCCTCGGTGGTATAACCAAAGGTCTCCACAAAGGCGCGGTTCAGGTAGGTGATATGTTGAAATTCATCATTGAGTCCTATGGGGATCGGGGAGGCATCTATGATCGCCTGCAGTTTTGCCCTGCTCTCGCGCAATTCCGCTTCTATTCTTTTGATCTCAGTGATATCCTGCCCAATGGTCAGGATGCATTCTTCACCGCCTACGTGAACTCTCTCGGCGGAGATGATCATATCCATGATGTGCCCATCCCTGTGCCGGAATTTGTGTTCAAAATTGCGCAACCTGCCCACGGAATTCATGGTCTGAAAATAATATTCCCGTTTCTCCGGTTCCACCCACAGGTTCGTTTCCTGCGAAGTGATGCTTGTCAGTTCTATGCTTTTGAACCCGCTCAGGGTTTCAAAAGCAGGATTGGCCTGCAGGAAGCGCTGGTCGCTCCGGCGGACGAGCCCAATGGCGGCCGGGCTGGCATTGAAGATGGTGGAGAACAGCGCTTCGCTTTCACGTAATTTTTGTTCGGCCAGTTTTCTCTCGGTGATGTCCGTATGGGTTCCGATGACCCGCAACGGTTTGCCGTCTATAGTGCGGCTGATGACTTTACCGCGGTCAAGGATCCATTTATAAGAACCGTCCCTGCTTTGCACGCGGTGTTCGCTGGTGTAGATGGGGGTCTGACCGGAAAAGTGTTTTTCGATCTCACCATAAACATAGGCTTTATCGTCCGGGTGGACGCGTTGATCCCATTCGCTTAAGGTGTTCCCGATTTCACCCGGCTCAAAACCCAGTATGGCCTTCCATTGGTTCGAAAAAAAGACCCGGTCGGTCTGTGCGTCCCAATCCCAAACCCCTTCCCCGGCGCCTTCGAGGGCAAATTGCCAGCGGGCTTCGCTTTCGCGCAAAGCGTCTTCCGCCTGTTTGCGCTCGGTGATGTCGCTGATGCTGCCGATGAACGCAGCAGGTTGCCCGGTCTCATCCCGTTTGACAATGAACTGGTCACGCAGCCATAAGAAATGCCCCTGTTTGTGTTTGAGGCGGTACTGAATTTGATGGGAAGCGCCCTCAGGGCTGTTCAGCGCGTCAGCAAGTACGCTTTCGATCCTGGTCAGGTCATTCGAATGGATGAGGCTAAGGGTATCTTCGAGAGACAGGTGGATGAACTCTTCAGGAGAATAGCCGGTGATCTTTTCCAGGACCGGGCTGAAGTATTCATAGGTATTGGTCTTCAGGTTGCGTTTATACGAAGCATCCAGGGAGTTCTCCAGCACTTCACGTAAGCGGGCCTCGCTCTCGCGCAAATTCTGCTCCACCCGTTTCCGTTCGGTAATATCGCGCGCGGCAGCATAAAGAAAGTTTTGGCCATCAAGGAGGACCCTTGTCGCATTGATCTCCACTTGAATGACCACGCCATCCTTGCGGCGGTGGACGGTTTCGAACAGGGCTGGTTGTTGAAATAAGGATTGGATCTTATCCAGCAATTCCTCTTTCGGCCATTGCGTATCCCAGTCGGCCACGTTGAGACGCAGCATCTCCTCCTGCGAATACCCGAGCATTTCGCAAAATGCAGTGTTGACTTCCACGACATTGCCTTGCGAGTCAAGGATGTGGATTCCGTCGGTCGCCGTATTGAGCAGGGTTTGATAACGTTGCGCCATGGCGGCGATGCGGACTTCGGCTCGTTTTTTTTCGGTAATATCCTGTCCGATGGTGATGCGCAGAGGGGTATCTCTTGTTTCGATCAATTCGGAGGAGAGCAACACATCGTGGACGGTCCCATCCTTGGCACGCAGTTTCACTTCAATAT